>OLGD01000089.1_pt1 | contig 167259 bp, 153 predicted proteins | sample 1605311 | NCBI WGS metagenome assembly OLGD01 (sample SAMEA3888917, study PRJEB22519) | human gut metagenome | biome: human gut; feature: human-associated habitat; material: faeces | place: Denmark | collected 2010 | reverse complement strand
ATTCATAATACAACATCTTTCATCGTTTGTCAACAACTTTTTTCAATTTTTTTAATTTTCTTATTTGTCATAAAATTGTTTTAATTGTCTCAATTGTATGAAATTTGTCGGCAAGGAGTATACTACCACCTTGCCGACAGAATGTCAATAACTATTTTAAATTTTTTTAATTAATTTTAAAGAAGGATTATTTCATGTTGAATCCATATGATTTATGCTCATATACATATGACACTCTGAGCTTATCATATGATGCTGCTATCTCTTCCGAAACCATAAACACCGCAACCGCTTCATAATCTCCTCCCGGTTTAATCTCAACATCCGAAAGTCTCGTTATGTCATTGGTCAGAAGCGTGGCAAAATTATTGACCGTCATCTTGTTGGCTGTCAGTCTGAAAAGTGTCTTATTATCGACTGTATTGATTTTCATCGACGCAGTATCAGGGTTATGTATATTAAATACAGCTACGATGAATTTGAAGCCGTCCTCAGGCTTGGCAGTAAATAATGCGTCCGGGTCGTCCGGATATTCATCAACTATCTTGCATTCTTTAAATGAAACTTCTGCAGGTTCAATGCCAAGTGCCTTAGATGCTGTCGAAAGCATCAGAGTCTTCTCATCCTTTCCCGAAGCATCAGTTTCCTGTTCAGTCTCTTCCGGTGTCTGCGACTCAGGCTCTGCTGTAGTTTCCTGAGGCTTATTCTTATAGTTATAATCAGAGTATTTGGACTTATATTTGTATGAATTTCTGACCAGTACACCCGCTGCCGCCTCTGCAACAAGTGCATCCTTATCCTCCGTCAATTCTATCGTTTTGGTACAGCCTGTAAGCATAAATACACATATTAATGCTATAGCAAAAAGTTTTCTCTTCATGAACGCCTCCGCACTTATAAATTAATTGATATTATATCACATTCCTGCCGGTGTAACAATAGTTAAACTTCATGTACCGGCATATCAAACCAGAATTCCACACCATCTTTGAGATTTCTTGCCCCATATGATGCTTTATAATTATCAAGTATCGCTTTTACAATGGACAATCCTATTCCGTTACCGCCGTATTCCCTTGTCCTTGCTTTGTCAACCTTGTAGAATTTCTCCCATATCCGTTCTATATCCTCCTCAGGAATTGCGTGTCCGGTATTATATACCGATGCATACACAGAATTTTGTTTTTTTTCGATAGTAATGATGATTTTTCTGTCACCATCGCAGTGATTAACTGCATTGGTAAGATAATTGGTAAACACTTCTTCCATCTGAATCTGGTCGGCCCATACCTCAGCCGTATCCGGATGTTTGAAATCAACGGTAATCTCTTTCTGGTTCATGACAATTCCGTTGGCACGGATTACCGAACCGGCAAGTTCCACAAGATCAAAGCGTTCTATTGATATTTTGTCATTGCCCGATTCTATCTGGTTAAGGGTAAGGAGTTTCTTTACCATATTGTTCATTTTAACCGCTTCATCCATAATCACATCACAATAGAAATTCCTGCTTTCCTCATCATCATTAATGCCTTCTTTAAGGCCTTCGGCATAACCCTGGATCAGTGCAATCGGCGTTTTGAGCTCATGCGATACATTTCCGAGAAATTCACGACGCATCTCGTCGTTACGCGTTTTGATTTCATTATCCTTCATGAGCTCCATATTAGCCGTCTTAAGTTCAGATATGTTTCGTTCAAGCTTTGCCGACATAACATTGATGCTGTTACCCAATACACCTATCTCTCCCTTATCGCTGCCCTCGTATTTCGCGTTGAAATTCATATCCGAAACTTCTTCCGCTATTTCCGAAAGTTTCTTGACAGGCTTGGTAATGCCGGCTGCTATAATATATACTACTATTATGCTTACAAGTAAGATACCGGTTCCGATAAAAATAACAAATCTGTTATATGTATTAATATTTTCCTGCATGCTTTCGATGGTAATCTGCATTATTATCTGCGAACCGTCAGACAGGATTCCCGTAGCGACTATATATGACATACTGGTAGCGCTGTCAAAGCTCTGCACTATTGTATATTCTGAATTTTCCTCGAGAATTTTTTTCTGTACATTAGGGTTAAAATTGATGTCCTGTATCCATCTTACGACATCTTCATAGCCCGTCTGAGAGCTGTAGACAATATTCCATCTGCCGTCAAGCACAAAGACATTAATATTATATCCGTAATTAATCTGATTAATTGCATCCTGTACAGCGTCCGAATCCGTATTTTTGATTGAAAGAACATTCGTGAGGCTGCTGTATGCATTTTTAAGGTCATTCAGTCTGCTTTTTATGTAGAATTTTTCGAACATTGTCGTATTGAGTACGCATATCAGCACCACAACCGCCGTGACGAGTGATGCCATGATCAAAGTCAGTTTTATTTTCAGTGAATGTCTCATATTAACAGCTCCTTTAAAAAATAGGGACAACTCACACAGAATGCGAAATGTCCCTTTATTTTCAAGAATATTATTCTCCGAGATATGCTTTTTTAACTGTGTCGTTGTTCATAAGATCCTTCGCATCTCCGGAAAGCGCAATCATACCTGTTTCCAACACATATGCCCTGTCAGCTATTGAGAGTGCCTTTTTGGCATTCTGCTCGACAAGAAGAACTGTTGTGCCATCTTTGTTGATTGATTTAATGATATCAAAGATTTCCGACACATATATAGGTGAAAGACCCATGGACGGCTCGTCCATTAAAATGATGCGCGGTCTGGACATAAGTGCCCTTCCCATTGCAAGCATCTGCTGTTCGCCGCCTGAAAGGGTTCCCGCCAGCTGATTCTTACGTTCCTCAAGTCTTGGAAATCTCTCGTAAATATTACGAAGGTCTTCTTCTATTCCGTCTTTATCTTTGCGGATGAATGCACCAAGTTTAAGATTTTCAAGTACCGAAAGCTGTGCAAATACACGTCTTCCCTCCGGGACCTGCGAAATACCGAGATTAACTATCTTATGTGCCTGGACTTTGGTTATATCCTTGCCATCATATATAATGTTACCGGATGATGCCTGAAGAATTCCGGAAATCGTATGAAGAGTTGTCGTCTTGCCGGCACCGTTGGCTCCGATAAGAGCAATTATCTCGCCTTCGTTAACCTCAAAAGAAATGCCTTTCAAAGCTTGTATAACTCCGTAATGCACTTCAAGATTATTTATTTCAAGTAATGCCATCGTATGCCTCCTATTCTCCGAGATATGCTTTGATAACCTCCGGGTTATTAAGCACCTCTGTTGTATCTCCCTGCGCAAGAACACTTCCGAAGTTAAGCACGGTAAGCTGTTCACATATACTTGAGACAAGTTTCATATCATGTTCGATTAATAATATTGTCATTTTAAAATGTTCCCTGACAAAAGCAATGGTTTTGACCAGTTCCATTGTCTCATTTGGGTTCATTCCGGCTGCCGGCTCATCTAACAGCAGAAGTTTCGGCTTGGTTGCAAGAGCCCTTGCAATCTCAAGTTTACGCTGTTTACCGTAAGGAAGGTTGGATGCAAGTGTATCAGCCTCACCTTCAAGATCAAAAACTTTAAGAAGTTCCATTGCTTCTTCATTCATCTGCTTCTCATGTTTAAAATATGACGGAAGCTTGAGCACACCTGCTATAGCCGGATATTTGTGAATGTTATGAAGACCTATTTTAACATTATCCAGGACTGTCTGTTTTCCGAATAATCTTATATTCTGGAATGTACGCGCAATTCCGTCTTTGTTAATCTGCACGACGGATTTGCCTGTGATATCCATACCATCCAGCTTAACGCTGCCCGTATCAGGTTTATACACACCGGTAAGGAGATTAAAAATTGTTGTTTTACCGGCACCGTTAGGTCCTATAAGGCCGTAAAGCTGGCCTTCCTCTATATTTACATTAAAATTATCTACCGCGCGCAATCCGCCGAAAGATATACCGAGATTAGTAACTTCAAGCATTGACATAATTACTGAACCTCCTTATTTTTCTTTTTGAAAACAGATTTAATCTTAGTTGAAACAACTTTACGAAATTCAATACATTTTGGATTCCAGCTGAAAATCATCATTACAATAAGCACAACCGCATAAATTACCATACGGTAATTTCCGAGGAAACGGATTTCTTCCGGAAGAATCGTAAGTATGATTGCCGCTATTATTGAGCCCGGAATATTTCCCATTCCGCCAAGCACAACCATTACAAGGATATTGATTGAAAAGTTAAAATCGAACTTGGTTCCGGTAAGTGTCGCGAAATTATGTGCATAATACACACCTGCCACTCCGGCAAGTGCTGCTGAAATTGTGAATGCCATAAGGCGGTATTTGGATACACTTATGCCCACAGCTTCTGTCGCTATTTTGTTGTCCCTGACGGCTTTGATCGCACGTCCGGCACGTGAGTCAGAAAGGTTCATGACTATAATAACAGTCAATATAAGTAATATTATACCTATCAGGAAGGTCGACAGTCTCTGGACCGTTATTCCCTGTGCACCCTTCGCAATTATATCCTGCGGATTAAGTGTTGAGCCATCGGTAACATCGAAATGCAATCCGCTGCTGTCTTTGGATATATAAAGAACGTTACCGAGGACGCTCTTGATAATCTCTCCGAATGCAAGTGTAACTATGGCAAGATAATCTCCCTGGAGTTTCAGAACCGCCGAACCTATTATAAGTCCGAAGATTGCCGCAAACACACCGCCCACTACCATTCCGAGAATGAATCTTACAAGATCATTGGATATCATATCAGCGGTAATGTTGGTAAATATTGCTCCGGTATAAGCTCCGACATACAGAAATCCTGCATGTCCGAGACTCAGCTCGCCCAAAAGACCTACAACAAGGTTAAGAGATACGGCAAGAATTGCATATGCACATATCGGTACTAAAAGGCCTTGCATCTTGTATGAGAGAAAGCCGCCGTTAGAAAGAGTATTCATTATAATATATGCTATTATAATTCCGGCTATCGTTATCAAAGTAGTAAGTGTGGATTTTTTTATATTTATTTTTCTGTTTTTCATATATCCCACCTACACTTTCTCTTTGATTTTCTTACCGAACAGTCCTGTCGGTTTAAATATAAGCACTATGATAAGCACAAGGAAAACTATTGCATTGGCAAGTGTTGTCGAAATATATTTCTTGCTAAGGCTTTCGATAATACCAAGAAGTATTCCTCCTACAAATGCACCCGGTATCGAACCGATTCCGCCGAATACAGCTGCCACGAATGCTTTAATGCCCGGCATTGAACCTGTCGTCGGTGTAAGGTTAGGCATTGCGGTAAGCATGAAGAAACTCGCGATTGCAGCTAACGCAGAACCTATGGCAAATGTAACTGCGATCGTCTTATTGACATCTACGCCCATAAGTCTTGCTGCATCCTTGTCTTCCGATACAGCCAACATTGCACGGCCTGTTTTTGATTTTTTGATAAAAATCAGAAGACCTACGACAATTGCTGCACTTACAACAATTGTAAGTATCGTTGAACCTTTAATCTTAAGGTCCCCTCCTGCAAGAGAAATTGTTCCGAAATCAATTCCGGAATCGAAACTCTTCGGATTGGAGGTAAAAATAAGCTGTGCAACATTCTGTAATAAATAACTCACGCCAATTGCCGTTATAAGTACGGCAAGCGATGTTGCTCCTCTGAGAGGCTTATATGCAACGCGTTCAATAACAACGCCCAAAATTGTACAAACAAGCATTGAAAGGAAAATCGCGAGAAGCGGATGATATCCCAATCCTTGTATAATTTCATATAACACATAGCCACCTATCATTATGACGTCACCATGTGCAAAATTAAGCATCTTGGCAATACCATATACCATTGTATATCCAAGGGCAATTATGGCATATATACTTCCAAGATTAATTCCATCGATAATATTGGAGATAAAACTCATTGTCTGCTTCGCTCCTGTCCTTATTTCTTGCGCCGTATCAGCGGCTGTTTAAAACCCAATAACGGACAGAAAGATTCCATATCGGGACCTCTCTGTCCATATTGGTATTGGTATAAATAATTCTATAAGATATTATTTATTCGGCACTTACATATACGCCGTTTTTAATAACAACAGCCATAGGGTCTTTGTTAACTTCACCTGACTCTGACCATGTCATTCCCTTACCTGTGATTCCTTCATAAGTGATCTCTGTAATTGCTTTTTCAAGAGCATCTCCGATTTCGGAAACTGACTGTGACGGTTTAACATCAGCCTTTTCGATAGCTGCCTTGATGATGTAAATTGCATCATAGGCATCTGCTGCGAACTGGTTAGGTGTGTCATTGTATTTCTCTTTATAATTCTTGACAAATGCTGCTGTTCTTTCTTCTGTTGAGTCAGCTGAGAATGGTGTAAGAAGCATAACGCCTTCTGCAAGTTTCTTATCAAATCCATCTACTGAAAGAAGTCCGTCAAGTCCGTCGCATCCGAAGAATGTAACCTTAGCACCTTCATCACTAGCTTCTTTGATGATAAGTGATGCCTCCTGATAGTAAATCGGAAGGAAAATCAAATCTGCACCGGAATCAATACATGCTTTAACCTGAACTGAGAATTCTGACTTGGCATCTGATGTAAATGTCTGTGCTGTTGAAATCTCAAATCCCTGGTTCTTAGCTTCTGCTGCAAAATTCTCATAGATACCTGATGAATATACATCAGAGCTGTCATAGATAACTGCTACCTTAGATGCAAGTTTGTGTTCACCGATGTACTTAGCTGAAGCAGTACCCTGGTTAGGGTCAGTGAAACATACCTGGAATACATTCTTGCCTTTAATTACATCTGTTGATGATGCTGAAGGTGTAAGCTGGAACATATTGTCATTGCCTGATTCTGCAACTACTGCCTTACAAGGATCTGTTGTAACTGTTCCCATAAGGATCTGCATTCCCCAGTCCTTAAGTGAGTTATAAGCATTAACAGATTTCTCTGCATTGTGCTCATCATCTTCAAACTTATACTCAATCTTGTATCCGTTGATTCCGCCGGCTTCATTAATCTCATCTACGGCAATCTGTGCTGCGTTCTTAACCGCATTACCGTATACAGCTGCGCCGCCTGTTGTAGGTCCGATTCCACCTATGTAGAACTTATCGGAATCTTTGGAAGCGTTTCCCTGCTTTGAGCATCCTGCTGCCATTGTTGCCGCAAGTGCTACTGCAAGAAGACCTGCTGCCACTCTTGTAAACTTTTTCATATTAAATTCCTCCTTGACTGCAGTCTGAATGACTGTAATTGTCTATTAAGGCATCCTAAAAAAATACCTTTATAGCAAAGTATACTAATATACATCAAATAATTTGTCAATATTTTTTATTCATTTTCCATTTTATATCCCATTCCCCAGATGGTCTTAATGAGGTCTCCTTTGGCTCCGAGTTTGCTTCTTAACTTCTTAACATGGGTATCTATTGTTCTCGCATCGCCAAAATAATCATAGTTCCAGACATTGTTAAGAATCTTCTCACGGGAAAGTGCTATTCCCTTGTTCTCCATAAAATAAGTCAGCAGTTCAAACTCTTTATAACTTAAATCCACCGGTTTGCCATCCACTCTAACAATGTGGGCCGTCTTATCAACCTCAATTCCTCCAAGTGAAAGAACATCACTCTGGTCAGCCCTGCTTCTTCTTAAAATAGCATCAACCCTCGCCGTAAGAATCTTGGGGCTGAACGGTTTGGATATATATTCATCGACTCCGAGTTCAAAACCTAACAATTCATCCTGTTCATCGCCTCTTGCGGTGAGCATGACGATCGGAACTTTGGATAGTTTGCGTATTTCACGGCACACTTGCCAGCCGTCCATCTTAGGCATCATTACATCCAGTATTATCAGATCGATTGTATTGTCACTGCAGAATATATCTATCGCCTGTTCGCCGTTCTCTGCTTCAACGACCTCATATCCTTTTCTGGTAAGAAAATCCCGCACAAGCTTACGCATTCTGCTTTCATCATCAACAACAAGTATTTTATTTCCCATATAACTATCTCCTGACACGCGGTTTTTATGTATATACGCTTTATTTTGTTCAAATCATAGTCTGCATTTTCTCATAAAATTATGTCAATTCTGTGAATTCTGATTCTCCTGCATCCGTAGTGCTTCCTCCCTGCTTGACAGTTCCTGTGCCCATCCCGCATATTTATCCTGAAGCACCCTTTCATAGTTAATTATGTTAGGATTGGAACTGCTGAGTGCTATCGCGAACATTATGGCAACCACAATTACAAGTACAATATTGATTATAAGAGAGGTCCTGAATTTATCCTTAAAAGGGACTTTAGGCTCCTTATATTTCTTCTGTCTGTCCGGTTCTCCGGCCGGTACATTATCCGGTACAGTCTTAATGACTGCATACGGAATATCATTTGAACCGCCTTTTTTGATGATAAGTGTGCGAAGTTTACGCATATATTCAATCCCTATCTGTGTTGTGAATACATCTTTATCAATCAAATCTTCATACAGCCTTGTGACCTTATTTATATCATCAAATACAATTTTTGAATTAAGGTATTTTATACCCTCTTTCTCCTTTAGGGCCTTTCGGTACTCATCTTCATTTTCAAAACAGTACCCATTCACAATATAATGTTTAATATTTTCTGACAACTCCAACACCTCCGGCATATATCAGAATACAAGCTGGACTAACAACATATCCCGCAAAAATCAACATACTCGTGATCATCGGGTACCAGAATTCAAATCCCGACACATTCATGTATATTTCTCCTGATGTAAATATGATGTCACAAAGATTATAAACTTTCTTTATTACTATTGCAACTTTTATTTATGTATTCAATTATCCGGATTTGTATGATATAATTACCCTATCAAATTATTTTTCGGAGGTTTATTATGAACATCAATACCAAATGTGTTCAGGGTGGATACACACCGGGTAACGGTGAACCGAGACAGATTCCTATCATCCAGAGCACAACTTTCAAATATAATACAAGCGAGGATATGGGAAAGCTGTTTGATCTTGAGACAAGCGGTTATTTCTATACAAGACTGCAGAATCCTACGAATGACTATGTTGCCGCCAAAATCGCGGAACTCGAGGGTGGTACTGCCGCAATGCTTACAAGCAGTGGACAGGCAGCCAATTTCTATGCGCTTTTCAATATCTGTGAGTGTGGAAGCCACATTGTAGCTTCCAGTTCCATCTATGGTGGAACATTTAACCTCATTTCCGTGACCATGAAGAAAATGGGAATAGATGTTACATTTGTAAGTCCGGATGCCACTGAGGACGAACTCAATGCTGCGTTCAAGCCGGAAACACGCGCTGTATTCGGTGAAACAATCGCTAACCCTGCTCTTACAGTCCTTGACATTGAGAAATTTGCCAAATGCGCGCATGCACACGGCGTTCCTCTTATCGTTGACAACACTTTTGCCACACCTATTAACTGCCGTCCGTTTGAATGGGGAGCTGATATCGTAACACACTCTACCACCAAATATATGGACGGACACGGTGCAGCAGTCGGCGGTGCCATCGTAGACAGCGGCAAATTCGACTGGATGGCTCATGCGGATAAATTTCCGGGATTATGTACTCCCGATGAAAGCTACCATGGTATTACATATGCTGAGAAATTCGGCAAAGAGGGTGCTTTCATAACCAAATGTACCGCACAGCTTATGCGTGATTTTGGTTCGATACAGAGCCCTCAGAATGCTTTTATTCTCAATCTCGGTCTGGAAAGTCTCCATGTCCGTGTTAAACGCCATTGCGAAAACGGTCTTGCCGTTGCCGAATATCTTGACTCACATCCAAAGGTAGCATACGTCAATTACTGCAGCCTTCCGGGAGACAAGTATTACGAACTTGCCAGCAAATATCTTCCTGACGGAAGCTGTGGCGTCGTTTCCTTTGGTCTTAAAGGCGGCCGCGAAGCAGCCAGCACATTCATGAAGAATCTTAAGATTGCTGCTATAGAGACGCATGTTGCCGATGCAAGAACCTGCTGTCTTAATCCTGCATCAAGCACTCACAGGCAGATGACGGACGAACAGCTTAAGGAAGCCGGCGTTCCTGCCGAGCTTATAAGAATCAGCTGTGGCATTGAAGATAAGGCTGATTTAATATCAGATATTGCGCAGGCACTGGAGAAGTGTTAATCTTTTAAATATTTACAAATAACGGGTATCGGTTTCTGTGCCGGTACCCGTTTTATTATTTCTTCATGAACGACTGTACATATAATATATTACCATTATTTGCGTTGTTTTTGTCAAAAACCACAAATACACCGGCACATCCATAGTTATATTCCGGATTGAGCATATTTTTATTATGTTCGTTGGAATTTTTCCATGCCTCTATTGTTTCCGATGCATTTCCATACCCCGATGCAATATTTTCTGCCACTGCTTTATATCCTTCCGGATACAGCGTAAAACATCTGTCGGAATTCGGTCTTTTGTGCGAAAAAAGATACGAGCACTCAACTGCTCTCAGTCTTGCCGTATTCTCAAGTCCGGCATCGTCATTAAGCACGTTAAGATTATTCTTCTTCCTGTACTCGTTAAGAAGTTTCATGAGCTCATTGGATGATGTTTTATCCCAGTAACCACATACGGTAACGCTGCCGCCTCCTACATCAATCGTATGTGGAAGCGCATAACGCTCTTCGTACGATTTGCTGCACGTTGAACATGTATACGTCATTATTCCGGGTGCATATTCCGTAGCTGTAACTTTAGTCTGTCCGGTATAATTATGTACATGTTCGGTCTGTGCCGGCTCTTCTGTCTTCTGTACCTCAATGCTTGTTTCCGGCTGTGCACATTCTGTGGAAACCTCTGTGACCGGCTGCGTCTCCTTAGGTTTTCTGGTCTGTTTCTCGCTTTGAATAAAATCCTCCGCCCCATATTCAGCTTGGGTTATGGCTGTGGTCTCTTCTGTTTCCGTTATGCTCTCGGTATTGGTCACGTAATCCTCTTCATGTGATGAACAGGCTGTCAGAAAAAGTCCCACTGCCGCAACTGCCGCTATTGCGGCCCTGCATATGTGCTGTCTCATATTTTTCTCTCTTTCATGGACTATAAAAAAGTCCCCGCAAAGCTTAACGTAATGCGGGGACAAAATTTTACAAATGTTAAATTACATACCCATCTGTGCTGCAACTTCAGCTGCAAAATCTTCGTTCTTCTTCTCAAGTCCTTCGCCGGTCTCGAAACGTACGAACTTAACAACCTTAACATCTGAACCAACTTTCTTGGATACATCAGCAAGGTATGCAGCTACTGACTGCTTACCATCTTCAGCTTTAACGTAAACCTGATCCATAAGGCAGATTTCCTTAAGCTGCTTATTGATACGTCCGTTAACAATGCCTTCAAGCATCTTCTCGTTAGCATCAGGCTTCTCGTTCTTAGCTTCTGCAAGAAGAACCTTCTTCTCGCCTTCTATATAATCCTGATCCACATCAGCGCGGCTGATATACTTAGGATTCATGGCTGCGATCTGCATTGCAATATTCTTAAGTGCTTCCTTAACATCATCATTAACAACTGCTGTATCGGCTACAACAAGAACACCGATTCTTCCTGCGCCATGGATATATGATACAACACATCCGTTGTCAATTGCAACTCTCTCGAATCTTCTGATCTTAAGGTTCTCACCAATTACTGCAATCTTTCCTGCTAAAGCTTCTTCAACAGTCTTAGTCGGCTCAGACTTCCATGCTTCCTTCATGAAAGCATCGATATCAGCTGCTTCTGTTGTAAGAGCCTGGTTAGCAACCTCTGCAACATACTCTGCAAAATCAGCATTCTTGGCAACGAAGTCTGTTTCTGAGTTAACTTCTACGATTGCTGCATTCTTATCTCCGTCAACAACTGCTGTTACAAGACCTTCTGCTGCAATTCTTCCTGCTTTCTTAGCTGCCTTTGCAAGACCGTTCTCTCTGAGGAACTCTACTGCCTTATCCATATCGCCGTCTGTCTGTCCAAGAGCTTTCTTGCAGTCCATCATTCCGGCGCCTGTCATTTCTCTTAATTCTTTTACCATTGCTGCGGTAACTGCTGCCATTGTAAAATCCTCCTTATTATCTGTAAAATTAAGCCTCTTCTGTTGTCTCTGCTTCAGCTTCGTCAGCTACAACATCTTCATATTCTTCTGCTGTCTCGCCCTGGTTAGCAGCGATAACTGCATCAGCCATCTTAGATACAATAAGCTTAACTGCTCTGATTGCATCATCGTTACCCGGGATAACATAATCAAGTTCTTCCGGATCACAGTTAGTATCTACAATACCGATAAGTGGAATTCCGAGGATATGTGCTTCCTGTACACAGATGCTTTCCTTCTTAGGATCTACTACGAAAATAGCATCCGGGATTCTCTTCATATCCTTGATACCGCCAAGGTTCTTCTGGAGTTTCTCCTGCTCTTTCTTAAGCTGGATAACTTCCTTCTTAGGAAGAACATCAAATGTTCCGTCCTCTTCCATTTTCTCGATGTTCTTAAGTCTCTGGATTCTGCTCTGGATTGTCTTGAAGTTAGTGAGCATACCGCCAAGCCATCTCTCATTAACATAGTACATTCCGCAACGCTCTGCCTCAGTCTTAACTGCGTCCTGAGCCTGCTTCTTAGTACCTACGAAAAGGATTGTTCCGCCCTGCTCTGCAATGTCATATACTGCATTGTAAGCTTCGTCAACCTTACCTACTGATTTCTGAAGATCAATGATATAGATACCATTTCTCTCTGTGTAAATGTACTCAGCCATTTTAGGGTTCCATCTTCTTGTCTGATGTCCGAAGTGAACACCTGCTTCAAGCAACTGCTTCATTGAAATAACGCTCATTTTAATACCTCCGTTGGTTATATTCTTCCGCCCGCGCACCACCGGCAACCATGAGCAATGGCACCAACCGGTCTGTATCCGTCAGGCGTGGTTATTATTTGGCATCTGTGTCTGTCCCGACACAACACACCGGATGATATTATATCATCTCATTCTGTCTAAATCAAGCTTTTTTTGCGTTTTTTATGAGTGCCGTCAAACTTGACTATATTATGAAACTAATATATAATATAACAGATTATGTTGTTTACGGAAAGTGGGTTTTTATGAATAAAATAGATATCATAGTTCCCTGCTATAATGAGCAGGATGTTCTTACAACATATTACAGCGAGACACAGAAGATTGTAAGCCATATTGACGGCTGCGAGTTCAGATATATTTTCATAGATGACGGAAGCAGGGATGACACATTAATCATCCTTAAAGGAATGGCCGCAACATATGACAATGTCAGATATATATCATTTTCAAGGAATTTCGGCAAAGAAGCCGGTATGTATGCCGGTCTTAGCGCTTCGGACGGTGATTACGTTATAGTTATGGATGCCGATTTACAGCATCCACCCGCACTGATACCGCGTATGGTCGAAAGTATCCTGAACGGACATGACTGCTGTGCCGCATACAGGACAAGCCGCAAAGGCGAACGCCGCATAAGGAGTTTTTTCTCCCAGCAGTTTTACAAATTCAACAACAAGCTTACCGATGTCAAAATGCCATACGGTGCTGTGGATTTCAGAATAATGTCGCGTAAAATGGTAGATTCCATAGTCTCAATTTCCGAACGCCAACGTTTTTCAAAAGGAATTTTCAGCTGGGTGGGATTCGATACCGAATGGATTCCATACGAGAATGTCGAGCGTACGATCGGCACCACCAAATGGAGTTTCAAGGGTCTTATGCGTTACGCAATGGACGGTATTTTTTCTTTTTCCGTTGTACCGCTTAAAATCCTCTCCGTTATGGGATTTATCATATTCATCGCAGCTATCATTTATGCTATTTTTATATTAATCAGGACACTTGTTGCCGGCATTGATGCTCCCGGATATGCCTCGACACTTATTATCCTGCTTTTTCTCGGCGGAATTATTGAGTTGTCAATCGGAATTGTCGGTGAATATATTGCAAGAATTTTCACCGAAATCAAGCGCAGGCCTATATATATCGCAAAGGAAAGCAATCTTCCCGATTGCAATAAGGTAAAATCGGATGAAAAAATTACTGGTTAAGCTTTTTAATAAGGAAACAATTACCTACGTTATATTCGGAGGTCTTACAACGGTTGTCAATTATGCCGTTTATTACCTCTTCTATAAATTTACCATGGTCGACCCGGTTGTGTATAATATAATAGCATGGGTCGTTGCGGTGCTTTTTGCATTCATAACCAACAAGCTTTTTGTATTTGAAAGCAGAACTTTCAAAGCTGATGTGTTATTTACGGAGTTAGCATCCTTTGTAGGTGCGAGGCTCCTGTCACTGATATTTGAAACTGCATTCATTGCACTGACCGTTAAAGTATTTAATATGAACGAACTCGTTGCCAAAATTATTACGGCTGTATTTGTAATAATTTTCAACTACTTTGCAAGTAAATTTTTCATTTTTAAAAAGAAACCATCTGTAAATGATGAAGGAGGTTTTGATGACTGACAATAACGAAAAGAAAAACGCCAGAGAAAGCCGCTATGCCGCACTGCATGAACTTACCCACAGCCGCGCTGTGTATGTTATGTCTTTTGTGGTACCGCTTGTCATAATGATTGCCATTTTTATCATTCGTGACATTTATCCATTCGGTGACAGCTGTTACCTGCGTTCCGATATGTATCACCAGTACTGTCCTTTTTTCTCCGAGCTTTGGAGTAAAATCCGTGACGGCGGAAGTTTATATTATAGCTGGGATATCGGTATGGGCACTAATTTCATGGCCATTTTCGGATATTACCTGTCCAGCCCGTCCAACTGGTTTATCGCTCTTTTTCCGCAGAAATACATGATTGAAATTATGAATGCGATCATTCTTCTTAAGATTGCCGCTTCAAGTTTCACTTTCACATTATATCTTTGCAAACACAACAAACGCCGCAGCTTAAGTGCCGCTGTCTTCGGACTTTTCTATGCCCTTTCGGCGTTCATCGCCGCATACAGCTGGAACCTTATGTGGCTTGACTGTGTACTTCTGCTTCCGCTTGTTGTACTTGGTCTTGAAAAACTTGTATACGAAGGCAAGGGATTATTATATTCTATTACACTCGGATTCACCATTTTGTCCAACTATTACATTGCAATAATGGTATGTATTTCTATGGTAATCTATTTTATCGTGCTCATCGTATCAAGGCCCGTTCCTGAAGATAAGACCGAGTATGCAAGAATAATATTAAGATTTATCGTATATTCACTTTTAGCCGGTGCATTCGCGGCAGTTGTCCTTCTTCCGGAAATGTACGCACTTGAATATACAGCTTCCGGTAAGATTAATTTTCCAAAAACCCTTACACGGTATTTCTCTTTTGTGACAATTTTCAAACGCCACCTTATAAATACTCCTGTAAGCCTTGGTCTTGACCATATGCCGAATATTTACTGCGGTGTTGCAATACTTGTGCTCTTCCCGCTCTATATTATGTGCAATAAGATAAGTCTGCGTGAAAAAATAATGAAGGTAATCGCATTAATTGTTTTTCTCGTCGCATTTAATATGAATATTCCTAATTTTATATGGCACGGATTCCATTATCCTAATTCACTTCCGTGCAGGCAGTCCTTTATATATATATTTCTTCTGTTAAGTATATGTTATGATGCATTTATCAACATTAAGAATTATTCAAAGACGCAGATAGGCGGAAGCTTCTGGTCCGTTATGCTCTTCCTTATATATATAGGAAACACTATCACGGATGATGATGATTTTGATTTTAAAATATTATATATAACCGGTATTTTTATCGCAGTATATATGCTGATCGCATTATTGGCAAGGCACAAGAAACTTCGCACAGATATATTAATTGTTGCACTTTTTGCAGTTTCGATCATCGAAAGTACCGTCAATATGGACAACACCGGTTATTCTATAACATCACGTTCGTATTATATGAGAGATTATGACAGTGTCAACTATCTCAAGGATTCTGTTGATGAAATGGAAAACGGAAACAGTGATTTCTACAGAATGACCAAATTCCGCGGATACCGCTCCAAGAATGATTCCGCATGGCATAATTTCCACGGAGCATCCACATTCTCATCAACCGCATATGCATCGCTCACTTCTTTCTATGATTATATGGGACTTGAACATTCGACGAACGCATATGCCATAAACGGTGCCACACCGCTTGTTTATTCTATTTTCGACATTAAATATTTTATAAGCAATCAGGAAATCAAAGGGGCTGACATTTATTCCCTTGTTGATGAATACGACGGAGAATACTTATACCGTAATAATTACACTCTCCCACTCGCATTCATGGTTCCGTCTGATTTCAACGGCAATTTCCAGGCATCCGGCAACCCGAATCCATTTGTGATTCAGAACTTGTTTGCCTCATCAGCTGCCGGAATTGATGACCTTTTTTACAGGATAACATTTCAGGATGATTCAAGTTCCGCGACTATAACAGCTGACAAAAATGAATATCTGTACATGTTCATCATGAATACATCCGTAAAGTCCATTAATGTTACCGTAAACGGTGTTCCAGAGACTTTCACGGGCGTTGACCACGGACGTATGGTAGACCTTGGTTATGTAAGTGCCGGTTCGTCGATTCATGTTTCAAATTCGGACGGTGGCAACGAAAGCCTTCAGATGTACGCTTATGTACTTGACCTTGATAAATTTAAGCAGCTTTATGATGCGCTCTCTGATGAAGGCCTTCAGATAGAAAGTTATGATGATACCCATATCAAAGGAAGCGTGACCGCCAAAAATAACGGTCTTTTATATACATCAATACCATATGACGAAAGCTATACTGTATATGTGGACGGCGTAAAAACCGATTATACTTCCATCGGCGATAATGCTTTCATCGCCGTATACCTTACTGCCGGAACACACGATATTGAATTTAAATATGTTCCGCGCGGACTTAGAACCGGTACCGTATTGTCAATCATAAGCCTTCTTCTGATTGCAGGATGTATATTCTATAGGATACGCTTTAAAAAAGAAATATCCGAGGACGGTGCCCTTACCGAACTTGCCAATGCAAGACTCGCAAAGCGCAGCGCACAAGATAACAAAATACACGAATCAGGAAAGGATGTTGAATGATGAAACTTTGGGGCGGCAGATTTACTAAAGAAACCAACCAGCTTGTGCATAATTTTAATGCATCATTATCTTTTGACCAGAAATTTTACAAACAGGATATTGACGGAAGCATAGCGCATGTCAATATGCTTGCAAAACAGGGAATCGTCACAAACGAGGAACGTTTTGCCATACTTAACGGACTTGAAAGCATTAAGAGTGATATTGAAAACGGTACACTCGAAATCAGCCCGGAATATGAGGATATCCACTCTTTCGTGGAAGCTACATTAATCGAAAGAATCGGTGATACCGGCAAGAAGCTTCACACCGGAAGAAGCCGTAATGACCAGGTTGCTCTCGATATGAAGTTATATATCCGTGATGAGATAGGCGAGACTGATGCTCTGCTTAAAGAGCTGCTTGCCGTGATTTTAAGAATTATGAAGGAAAATGTTGAGACATACATGCCGGGATTTACTCATTTGCAAAAAGCCCAGCCTGTAACTGTTGCACACCATTTCGGTGCTTATTTTGAAATGTTCAGGCGTGACCGCAGCAGACTTCATGATATCCGTGAGAGAATGAACTACTGTCCTCTCGGTGCCGGCGCACTTGCAGGTACAACTTACCCGCTTGACCGTGAATTTACCGCTGAACTCCTGAATTTCAAGGGTGCTACATCAAACAGCATGGATTCTGTATCTGACAGAGATTATATTATAGAGCTTCTAAGTGCATTATCGACCATTATGATGCATTTAAGCCGTTTTTCCGAGGAAATTATTGTATGGAATACCAATGAGTACCGCTTTATTGAACTTGATGATGCATACAGCACCGGAAGTTCGATAATGCCTCAGAAGAAAAATCCGGATATCGCAGAACTTGTCCGCGGCAAAACAGGACGTGTATACGGTGCTCTCATGTCAATTCTTACGACCATGAAGGGACTTCCTCTTGCATATAACAAAGATATGCAGGAAGATAAGGAACTTACTTTTGATGCAATCGACACCACCAAAGGATGCATTGCGCTCTTTACTGGAATGATTGATACAATGACTTTCAACAAGCCTGTTATGGAAGCAAGTGCCAAAAATGGCTTTACCAATGCAACTGATGCTGCCGATTACCTTGTAAACCACGGTATTCCTTTCAGGGATGCACACGGAATTATCGGAAGGCTCGTACTTATGTGCATAGATAAGGGCATTTCGCTTGATGAACTGCCTCTTGATGACTACAAATCGGTATCACCTGTTTTTGAAAACGATATCTACGAAGCAATCAGCCTTAAAACCTGTGTTGAAAAACGTCTTACAAAAGGCGCTCCCGGCCCTAAGGCAATGCTTGATGCTATAAGCGAATACGACGCATACATGGCAGAATAGCAGGAGGTGTATATGGACAAAGCAATAGTACTGCTCTCTTCTTACAATGGGGCAGAATACATCGGAGCCCAGATTGAAAGCATCATCAGCCAGAGTTATGACAATTGGGAACTTATTATCCGTGATGACAATTCCGGTGATGGTACAGTCGATATTATAAAAGACTATTGCCGCAGGGATTCCCGCATTCATCTCATATCCGATGATAAGGGCAATCTCGGATATCCGGCATGTTTCTATGAACTTACGGACACCGCGCCGGATGCTGAATATTACTTTTTTGCAGATCAGGATGATGTATGGTTTCCCGATAAAATAGAGCGCGCAATAAGAATGCTTTCTGCTCTTACAGGTAACAGACCTGCGGCATATTACGGCGGATACACAATATGCGATGAAAATCTCGCATCAATCCGTACCGCGGCTCCAAATCATCCTGCCGGAAGCCATATAAAACTTAAAGATACTCTCTTTGAAGTATGTGGTCTCGAATTTACAATGGCTGTCAACCGTAAGGCACTCAAACTGCTTAATTCACACAAGCCTTCGTTTTCAACGGGACGTGGCACATGGATGAGCATGCTCTACTCCGTATATGCAGACATAGTCTTTGATGAGGAGCCTTGCGCTTTTTACAGGCGGCACGAAAGCGCCGTAACAGCATCCAACCAGTCTTTCTGGGGATTATGGATATGGCGTTTTAAATACCTCTTCGGAGGAGGTTTTAAAGATTTTCACGATATAATCAAGGATTTCTACCAGACAGTTGGACCTGAACTCGATGTCTCTGACAGAAGATTATTAAGGCTTTTCTCCGGTGAAAAGTATTTCCCGGATGTGATTACCAAAGTATTCTATCCAAAGCGTTTAAGAAGCCGTATGATGGACGAAATGGCACTGAGATTTGCATTTCTCATAGGAAGAATATAGAATATAGAAAACCCCGGACATATCAATGCCCGGGGTTCTATTTACTATTTATTATATATTATTTGCTTTTCTGACCGTTCTCGTACCGATTAGGGCTGCACCGCTGACAAAAAGCAATGCAAGCCATATCATAAAGCTGCCGTCTTCTCCGGTATGTGGAAAATCGTTTTCAGCCGGTAATTTTGATATTACGGTATCAGCCTTGGAAATCTCTTTACTTGCTGTGGCATCACTGTAATATTTATCACAGCCGTCGCAATACCAATATTCAATATTACCCTCTGCATCCTTGGTTGCCGCCTTGGCAGTAATGTGTTTTAAGTCTGCATGATTATTGGCATCAAGCTCACCAAAACTTTCTCCACAGACTTTGCAGACAGCTTTGTCCTTGCATGTTGCAGCCTTGCCCGCATCAGTATGCAGACATACATATCCACACTCACTGCAAATGCCGTTCACCCAATCATGCGGCTCACTCTCTACAGACACTCTGCCGCAGCAGTTCCATTTCTTCTCATGTGTATCAGCGGTCTGTATCCATTCTTCCGCACCGGTGTGATTGTCCATATCCTTCTCACCATATTCCTCATGGCATACATCACATACGGCTTTGGCAGTACATGTAGCTTTTCCGCCGCTATGTCCCGTTGCAGGAATTACTGTAAATCCCTCTTTATATCCGCAACGTTTACACTCATTGTAAGCCTCATAACCATCAGCGGTACATGTCGGATTCTGTCCATCCTTTTCAACCATCTCATGGCCTTCGTAATAATCTACGCAGATGCTTGCATTAACAGAATCTGTATTCTGCGCTGTTATATCATATGTTTGGTCGGATGCACTTCCGGCTCCGGAAAGTGACGCGTTCTTCACATTGTCAAATGAACATTCGAAAATGATGATTCTGACTCCGTGATCATATCCAATAAGTCCTCCAACTGTACCATCATCCGTAGCCGTTATTTTACCGCCTGCATGACATTTTTCCAATTTAACTGTATCATCCCAGGCTGTACCGGCGAACCCTCCGGTCTTAGGTATCCCTGCATTGCTCTTTACATCTCCCATGGCAATACAGTTTGCAATTCTAACGTCTTCTTGAATAAATCCTACAAAACCACCAAGATTCCAGTCTCCGGCTTCTACATTACCAAAGGCAGCACAATGGTCTGCGATTGTATCATAAAATATGAATACCCGCAAATCCTCCAGTGGACCAGCCTTTACTGTTTACATCGCCTTTTGCCTTGCACTTATAGAACTGTGATGAAAAATCAGCATTTCCGACAAAGCCTCCGCTTACGCTGTAGCCCTCTACTTTGACATCAGCTATGCAATTTGTAAAAACAGTATAACTCGCATTACCCACAAAACCGCCTGCACGTTTGGTGGAATTAACCAAACCCGAAACTGCACAATTAGTAATAGCTGCATAATCCGTGCCGTACAATGTAGTTATGCTGCCGACAAGCAGACCTGCACCATATAGTTCAGGTGAATCGGTATTACCATCACCTGCAAATACAGTTCCGTTCTCAATGATTACATTCTTGATAATATAATCGCTGCCGGTTGCTGCAATACAGCCAAACAGTCCGGCACTGCGGTTCTTACCATAGGAATCTCCCTCACGTTCGTCCACATACATGCCTGTAATCTTCTTATTATTACCGTCGAAGTATCCCGAGAATGACTGTGCCGAGCCTCCGCCCGAAGCATAGCTCTCATATCCGATTGGTGTCCACACATGTCCGGAAAGGTCAATATCCGCTGTCAGAATAAAGAATTCGCCTTCATGTGTCTTGCCAACTACTCCGCTGTTGACTTCCTTGGCAAGCAATGCAAGCTGCTCCGCTGTCGCAATCTTGTAAGGGTCGGCTTTGGTACCCGAACCGCCGTCAAAAGAAGCTGCCGCATAATCCGTCCAACGGTCCTGCGACTTAACATCTGCCGAAACAATATTTGGCAGACTTGCTGCAACCATACAAAGGCTGAGCACAATTGTAAGTAATGTTTGTTTTAATTTCATTATTACCATACCTCCATCCGGCCGCCCACATAAAACGGCCTAATATTTGTAAATAGTATATCATAATATCATAAAAAAATCAAGTTCATACCATTCATTCCTATTGTAAATAGTCTGTTCTTCTTTTATAATATTTCTATTCTATTACAACGAGGACCAATTGATATGAAACACATTCATCCCGACTATTACGATAAATTTCACTGCATCGCCTCCGCATGTCCCATCACCTGCTGTAAGGAATGGAAGATTGCCGTTGATGATGAAACCAACCGCCATTGGAAGATGCTTGCTCCTCCGGATTCTGTTGATGAACATAGAAACAATCTGAGTGCTTACACTTGTATAAAAGATGGCGCACGTGTAATCAGGCTTGATAATGAACATAATTGTCCTTTTCTCTCCGATGAAAGACTGTGCCGGCTGGTAACAGCTTACGGTGATGGTGTGCTTTCCCACACATGCACAATTTTTCCCAGAGAATTGCATGAATATGATACCCACACCGAAGAATCTCTTATGCCCTGCTGCCCTGCGGTCATTGATTTATGGCGCGATACACCTGTTGTTTTTCCGTCCGGGGTATCCCAATCACCGTTATTTCTTATCCGTGACAAACTGACCGGATTGATGCAGGATACTGCTCTTATGCCTGAATCAGCTCTGCTTGAGGGCTTTTATGTACTTTTGGAATTATATAGAAATGGACCGGTCTCATGCGCACAGGTACAGGAATATTTCTCCGCCCGGTCTATGCAGGAACTTCATCATGCAATGGCAGATATTCATATACAGGAAGCAGATACTGTTGATGAATGTAATGAATTGCTGCAGGACCTTGCAGTGAATTATCAGAAAGAAGGATTATATGACGGATTTTTACAGGATGTCATAAAAGAAACTCCGAACGGTTCATGGCAGGATTTTTCCGGTGCGCTTGCCGGCTATGATACACTGCTTCGTAATTATCTTGCCAACGAATTTTACTCAGATCTGATTTCGCCGGATGCTTACAATCAGAATTTGGAACATATGTTGATTCAGTATCAATGGATTATTATAGAATACACCGCCATACGTCAGAGTCTTTTCCACTTATGGAATGACTCCGGCAGGCAGTTATTATATGAAAATGTGCGCGATTATATTGTCATTATCTCACGCATGACCGGATATGATGATGATGACATCCAGTCGTATTTAGAAAACAGTTTTGAAAAGCTGATATGGGAATGGGGATACGCTGCGCTGATTGTCGGAAGATAAAAACTATTGCTGTTTTTCAAAATGCTGGTAATCCTTAACTTTCTCCCATGAACCGCCCCATGTGAATCCGTGTTCCGCAAAAAGATTATATGCATAATCATCAGCATCTATCTTCATTATAAATCTGTCATCCCTGTTGGCATATCTTTCCGACATCACCGGCAGGACAGAACCGTCCGCACCGACATATGGATTGTACAACGGATTAATATCAATTGCCAGGCCATATGCATGCATCGACCACGTGTCGCTGCCCTTTACCTTACGGGCATTGAAACAGCTTGTATTGTTGTTGGCCATCGAAACTTCATCATTACCGCCATACTCATCCACAAGCTTAATGCTCTCTATCGGATATGATGCCTTGTATAACTGATAGAAAATTTCAGACACCTCAGGAGCTATTGACTTATTGACAATAAGCTCTCCCTTGTGTGCGGCATTATCCGTTCCCCAGTAAAGGACGGTCATATACCGTAAATCCTCCCGCGCAACAGGACAGTCTTCCGTGAAAGACGCTCCCTGCATCTTGGTAAATATGAAATCCGGAATATCCGTATATCCGAAATACGTGTTAAGGTCTGAGGTGATAAGTTCCGACGGAAGCGGATAGCTGCCTTCCATTTTACGGTTAGCAGGATCCCCCGAACCCGATATTTCTGTAATTTTTCTTGTCTGATATACCAAAATAATTATCAGTGATCCAAGTAAAAGTGCACTGATCACAAGAATAATTCCGGGCATCATTGATTTTTTGTTTTTATTTTTAACTGATGCAGTTTTCTTTTTTTTAACTGGTGTTTTCTTATTTACAGCCAAATCTGCTTACTCCTGTCCTTTAATAGTCACTGAGAGCTGGTTAAACGGTATTTCTATTCCGTTATCATCAAATGCACACTTGAACTTCTCAAGCAATTCCCATCTTACCGGCCAGTATTCATCGGTCTTCGTCCATACCCTGACACCCAATGTAATCTGACTTTCACCCAGATTGTCTACATATATCGATATTTCATCATCGCGGATAATCCTGTCGCATCCGTCAATCACATCAGCAAGAACCGACTTGGCCTTTCTGATATCCGAATCATAACTGATACCTATGAGAATATCTATACGGCGCTTCTCCTGTGCTGTATAGTTGGTAAGGCTTGAGTTTGCGAGTGTTCCGTTAGGAATAACTATTGTCTTATTGTCAATGGTAATAATCTTAGTGTAAAATAAATCAATTCCTGTAACCGTTCCTTCATTACCATGTGTATCTTCTTTAATATAATCTCCGATCGTAAACGGTTTAAAAAGAAGAATTAATACACCTCCGGCAAAATTGGAAAGACTTCCTTGCAATGCAAGACCCAGTGTCAGTCCAGCTGCACTGAGTGCTGCTATGAGTGATGTCGTAGGGATTCCAAGAACACTTATAACAATTATTGCAATAAGAAAATACAATGCAAATTTTATCAATGAAATAAGGAATTTAGCCACCATCGGCTCAATCTTTGTCTTCTTAAACGAATTACCGATGAGCTTAAGTACCCATTTTATCAGTTTATTTCCTATTATCAAAATGACAATTGCTATAAGAATATTCTTACCGACCGTCATAAACCATTTTATAAGATTGTCCAGAATACTTTTCATATTCTCCTCGCTCCAGAATGAAGCGGCAAGTACTAATCTGTTCATTACTTAGCTGCCTTTCGTGCTGCTGTACGTTTCTTCGGTGTTGTATCGGCATATGTATATCTTAATATACTTATTCCCATTGGCGGTACCTTGAGCCTTATGGAGTCCTCCCTTGCATCACACTCATCTTTTTTGGAGTTAATGACACGCGGATTGGTGGCACCGCTTCCGCCGTATTTAACATCATCACTGTTAAAAATCTCTTTATATTTGCCCATCGCCGGAACGCCGATTTTGTACTTATCCCTCTCAACAGGCGTGAAATTAGCCACAACAATCAGCTCGCTTCCGTCAGATGCTTTTCTTGCAAATGCTACAATACACTCATTGGCTGAGATATTGTTGATCCACTCAAAGCCCTCCGGGTCGAAATCCAGTTCATAAAGAGCCGGCTCATTTCTGTATAATTTATTCAAATCTCTTACATAATTCATAAGAGCTGTATTTTCTGAAAGTTCTGTGAGTTCCCAGTCAATCTGTCTGGCTTCCCACCACTCATTCTCCATTCCGAAATCCTGTCCCATGAAAAGAAGTTTCTTGCCCGGATGTGTGAACATAAAGCCATACGCAGCTCGGAGATTATTCATCTTCTCTGCCTTATCCGCTCCCGGCATCTTATTGAGCATTGAACATTTGCCGTGCACAACTTCATCATGTGAAAGAACTAATATAAAATCCTCACTGTAAGCATATACCATGCTGAATGTCAGCTCATTATATCTGCCCTTTCTGAAAAGAGGATCGCAGCTCATGAAATCCAGGAAGTCATTCATCCATCCCATATTCCATTTATAATCAAAGCCAAGGCCCCCGTCGGCCGTTGCCCCGGTAACCTTAGGCCATGCCGTTGATTCCTCTGCGACAAGCCATACATCCGGCGCTTTTTTGGAAAATTCATCGCTGAGCCTCTTTAAAAGTTCCACAGCCTCAAGATTCTCATTGCCGCCATACATATTCGGTATCCATTCACCGTTTCTCTTACCGTAATCAAGGTAAAGCATTGACGCAACCGCATCCATTCTGATTCCGTCCGCATGATATTCCTTTGCCCAGAATATGGCATTGGAAATAAGGAAGTCAATAACTTCCGGTCTGCCGTAATTATATATAAGCGTGCCCCACTCAGGATGCTCGCCCTGGCGCGGATCAAGATGTTCATACAGGCATGTTCCGTCAAATCTTGCAAGACCGAATGCATCCTTAGGGAAATGTGCCGGAACCCAGTCGAGAATGACTCCTATTCCCGCTTTATGCATCTCATCCATAAAGAATTTGAAATCATCCGGCGTACCGTATCTGGCTGTCGGCGCATAGTATCCTGTTACCTGATATCCCCATGAGCCGTCAAAAGGATATTCCATAACCGGCATAAGTTCAATATGCGTATATTGCATTTTTCTGACGTAATCAATCACAAGCGGAGCAAGTTCCCTGTAATTATAAAATTCTCTTCCGTCATCAGGTGTCTTAAAAGAACCCGCATGCATTTCATATATGGAAACAGGCTTCTTTTTATCTTTGTCCGCATCACGTTTTGCCATCCACTCATCATCATTCCAACGATAATTCTTGATATCGTATACTATAGATGCATTGGATGGTCTTAACTCGCCGGCGTATGCATAAGGATCGGCCTTGAGAACAACATTGCCGCCCTTAATGCGTATTTCGTATTTGTAATTGTCCATCGGCTTCATATCAGGTATAAAAAGCTCATACACGCCTGTTCCTTCAATGAGTTCCATCTGGTGACGTCTTCCGTCCCAGTCATTGAAATCACCGACTACGCTTACACGCAGTGCATTAGGTGCCCATACCGCAAAAAGAACACCCTTTACCTTGCCGACCTTCTTAATATGCGCACCAAGAATATCGTATGCCTTATAGTTGGTGCCGGCATTGAACGATTTTAATGCCTTCTGCGGTATCATTGAAGGATAATTGTACAAATCAACTGTCTCTTCCCGCGTCTTATCCTTGAACTCATATATCAGAGTATAGAAAATCTCTGTTTTGCTCTTAATAAGTACCGCAAAATATCCTTCCTCATCCGCCATATCCATCGCATGAATTTCTCCGGTAAGTGTATCTTTTACAAATGCTTTCACAGCTCCGGGTCTGAATGCCTGGATGAGAAACCCTTTGGAAGTCATATGTCCGCCGAGAAGTTTCTTGGGATGCTTTGTATCCGAATACACAACACCTTCTATTTCCGGCCAATTCATTAAATCGTACAGTTTCTTGTTCATTACCCTCTCTCCTTATATCCTATATTATATTCTATGTATAAACAAACCACTCCTGAGCTTTGGCTCAAACCATGTAGACTTCGGAGGCATCAGCATGTCCGCATCAGCCACGTTAAACAGCTCGCCTATTGATGTCGGATACATTGAAAACGCCAGCTTCATATCGCTGTCGGCGCGCCTTTCAAGTTCATCAAGTCCTCTTATCCCGCCTACAAAATCAATTCTTTTGTCCACTCTCGGATCTCCTATCCCGAGAATCGGTGTAAGCAGATAATCCTGAAGTATTGCTACATCAAGTCCGTCAACAGGGTCATCCGACATAATACTCTCCTTGGCTGTAAGAAGATACCATGTTCCGTCAAGGTACATTCCGAAACTGCCTTTCTGTTCCGGATAGAAGGCTCTGTGGCCCTTCTCTTCAACCGTAAAATATTTGGATACCGCATCAATGAATTCATCATTGGAATATCCGTTAAGATCCTTTACAACACGGTTATACGGCATTATCATAAGCTGCTCGTCAGGGAAAAGAACCGAAAGGAAATAATTAAATTCCTCGTCTCCGGTATAACCCGGATTGGCCTCTCTTCTCTTAAGTCCGACCTTAACGGCAGATGCTGCCCTATGATGTCCGTCAGCTATATAAATTGAATTGATGGAATCAAAAGCATCCCTGATCTGTCCCACATCAGCGGCATCGCTTATTTTCCATACGGTATGTTTAATTCCGTCTTCCGATGTAAAATCATACAATGGCTGGGATGTCTTGCCGGCATCCACAATTCTATTAATTATATCATTGGCACGATATGCAAGGAAAATAGGACCTGTCTGTGCGCTTGTCCGGTCGACATGGTTAATTCTGTCTTCTTCCTTGTCTGCTCTTGTCTTTTCGTGCTTCTTGATTCTGTTTTCAAGATAATCATCTATCGAAGCGCATGCAACTATACCTGTCTGCGAACGGCCGTTCATAGTCAGTTCGTAAACATAATATGCATCATCTTCATCCTGTTCAAATATTCCTCTGGCAATCTCGCTTTCAAGTAATTCTTTCGCTTTATCATATACACAGTCAGCATATGTATCAACACTGTCATCAAACTGTGTCTCTGCCCTGTCAATGTTAAGAAACGATAAGGGTCTGCCCTCTACTGCTTTCTTAGCTTCCTGTCTGTTATATACATCATATGGCAATGCTGCAACGTCCGCTGCATATTCCGCTGCCGGTCTGACGCATTTAAATGGTTTAATATCAGCCATTTCTGCTCCTTTTATCTTATAAAAAAGTATTATAAGCCGGGCGGCATATCCGCCCGACTCATTAACCAATGCTATTTAATTACACGAACTTTAAGTATTCCGCTCTTAGAAGCGATTTCTTCAACAATATGTGCTGAATCCGCTGTGTCGATATCTATCATCGAGTAAGCATAATCACCACGGCTCTGGTTGATCATCTTCTCAATATTGATTCCTTCTTTACCGAAAGCGGTTGAGAGGCCGCTTATGATATTAGGCTCATTCTTATGTAAAACAGCGATTCTTCCTGCCGAGTTACATCTGCCCATATCACATGCAGGGAAGTTTACGGAATTACGGATATTACCGTTTTCAACGTAATCCATAATCTCATCAACAGCCATGCTTGCACAGTTGTCTTCCGACTCTGCCGTGGAAGCACCGAGATGAGGGAATGCTATGCATCCCTTGGTGTTGGCGAGTTTCGGTGTAGGGAAGTCTGTAGCATAAGCTGCAATCTTACCTTCCTCAAGAGCTGCCGCAACATCATCTGCACATACAAGAAGGTCTCTTGCAAAATTAAGAACGATAACGCCATCCTTCATCATTGCAATTGTATTCTTGTTGATCATTTCTTTTGTATCATCAAGAAGCGGTGTATGTACAGTAATATAATCGCAGTTAGCAAATATCTCTTCCCTGCTCTTAACAACAGTAACACTTCTTGAAAGATTGAGTGCGTTCTGTACTGAAAGGAACGGATCACATCCGATTACTTCCATTCCAAGGCCGATTGCTGCATTCGCAACAAGCACTCCGATTGCTCCGAGTCCGATAACTCCAAGCTTCTTGCCCTTTATTTCCCTTCCGGCGAATTTGGATTTGGCTTTCTCCATAGTCTTGCCAATATTCTCGTCATCCTTGTTCTCATTAACCCAGCCGTTGGCTGCGATAATATTTCTTGATGCTGCAATCATTGCCGCAATAACAAGTTCCTTAACGCCGTTGGCATTGGCACCCGGTGTATTAAATACTACGATACCCTTTTCGGCACATTTATCAAGTGGGATGTTATTAACACCAGCACCTGCTCTTGCCACAGCGAGAAGGCTGTCAGGCAATGCCATATCATGCATAGCCGCACTTCTTACGAGAACTACGTCTGCCTCGTCAAAATTCTCCGTCTTGGTGTAATCACCTGTAAAACGCGCTAAACCGACTTCTGAAATCGGATTCAAGCAATTATATTTTATCATTACGATATCCTCCTGCTAAATAATTCCCAAGAGACTCTCAACTATCCCGGAGCATATGTCGCGGAACAGGGGATTTACTATTTAGCATTTTCCTTTTCAAATTTTCTCATAAATTCAACTAATTTCTCAACACCTTCGATTGGCATTGCATTGTAGATGCTGGCTCTCATTCCGCCAACCGTTCTGTGTCCCTTAAGGTTCTCAAAACCTGCTGCCTTGGCTTCTGCAACGAATTTGGCATCAAGTTCTTCATCACCTGTAACAAACGGAACATTCATGAGTGAACGGTCTTCTTTAACGACTGTTCCCTTGAACATCTTGCTCTCGTCAAGGAAATCATAAAGGATCTTGGCTTTCTTCTCATTGCGTTCTTTCATTGCAGTGAGTCCGCCCATCTTCTTGATCCACTTAAATACCTTGCCACAGATATAAATTCCGTAAGCAGGCGGTGTATTGTAAAGTGAATTATTGTCTGCATGTATTTTGTACTTAAGCATTGTAGGTGTTCCAGGGAGTGTATCTTCTGTTATAAGATCCTCTCTGATTATAACGATTACAACACCTGCCGGTCCAATATTTTTCTGAACGCCGCCGTAAATGACACCATACTTGGTAACATCAACCGGTTCCGAAAGGAAACATGATGATACATCCGCTACCAGTGTATGTCCCTTGGTATTCGGAAGCGTCTTATACTTGGTACCGTAGATTGTGTTGTTCTCACATATATATACGTAATCACAATCATCCGGTATATCAAGGTCTGAGCAGTCAGGAATATAAGAAAAAGTCTTGTCTGCGGATGATGCAAGCTCGATTGCTTCTCCGTAAATCTTAGCCTCCTGATATGCTTTCTTAGCCCACTGTCCTGTTACAATGTATCCTGCTTTCTTATTCTTCATAAGATTCATCGGAATCATCGCAAACTGCTGTGAAGCTCCGCCCTGAAGGAAAAGTACCTTATAATTGTCAGGTATGTTCATAATCTCTCTTAAGTCAGCTTCAGCTTCCTTAATAATGTTGTCGTAGACTTTGGATCTGTGGCTCATCTCCATTACGGACATTCCACATCCTCTGTAGTCTAACATTTCGTCAGCGGCTTCCTGCAATACTTCTTCAGGTAATACTGCCGGGCCTGCTGAAAAGTTGTAAATTCTTCCCACTTTAATGTGCCTCCTGTTATATATTATATGTTCTGAATCCGCACTGCTGACAAGTGCCGCACGGAATTTTCAAAACATTACATTATATTTTACGTCAAAAGGCATTTTCCGTCAATAGTCTGTTGGGATAAGAAATACTATGTGGTATGGTCAAAAATACTCAATCTGGATATTTGACATATTCCACCAAAATGATATACTATTCCATTATGAATACCACAGACCATAACAGACAGAACAAAATAGCGGTTATCAATGACCTTTCAGGATTCGGCAGATGTTCACTTGCGGTCGCGCTCCCAATCATATCACAGATGCGCGTGCAGTGCTGCCCGGTTCCCACATCGATTTTCTCCGCGCACACCGGTTTCCCGGCATATTTTTTTGACGATTATACCGACCGTATGCAGCCTTACATCGATAAATGGAAAGCCCTTGATTTACATTTCAATGGGATACTCACAGGGTTCTTAGGTTCCGACAGGCAGATTGATATAGTCGAGAATTTCATTAAGGATTTCAAGGATGACAATACGCTTGTCATAATTGACCCGGTTATCGGCGATAACGGCAGGCCGTACCCTACTTACACCGCGTCGATGTGTGAGAAAATGCGTTCACTTGTAAAGCACGCCGACATCCTCACCCCCAATCTTACCGAGGCATGCATACTTACCTCAACGGACTACCGTCCGGACATGAGCCTTAAGAATATCTGCGATATTGCCATTAAACTTACCGAAACCGGCGCCGGCAAGGTCGTTATAACAGGTCTTGACCGCAAAAGCATGATTGCCAATGTAATCTGTGAGAAAGGGCATGAGCCTAAGATTATCCGCCAGAAGCGTTGCGGGCATGAGCGTTCGGGAACGGGCGATGTATTTGCTTCCATTATTGCTGCCTCCGCTGTTCTCGGTTATGATTTTGAGCTTTCCGTCAGAAAGGCTTCACATTTCGTGCGTGACTGTATCGCGGCTACTGAGGCCATGGATATCCCGCCGACAGACGGCGTATGTTTTGAAGAAGTTTTACACACACTTAAATAGAAAAGAGGTTTTACCATGACTATTTTATACAAAGTCCACAATAATCTTTATGTCAATCTTACCAACAAATGCCCTTGCGCATGTACATTCTGTCTCAGGCAGACAAGGGATCACATGGAGGATTCCGGTGTTCTCTGGCTCGAAAAAGAACCGACCGCCGACGAGGTAATCGCTGATTTTGCCAATTTCAATATGGATGACTATGATGAGGTTGTTTTCTGCGGTTTCGGTGAGCCGACCGAGAGAATTGATGTTCTCTTAGAGGTTGCCGCTTATGTAAAGAAAACTTACAACAAGCCTACACGTATCAATACCAACGGTCTCGGTAATCTTGTAAACGGCCGCGACATCACACCTGAACTTAAGGGTCTTATCGATACTGTTTCAATAAGCCTTAACACACCTAACAAGGAGCGTTACTATGAGCTTACCAGAAGCAAATTCGGAATCGGCTCTTTTGATGCGATGATTGATTTTGCAAAAGAAGCCGTTAAATACGTTCCACACGTTGTAATGACAACAGTTGCCACCACTATAACTAAGGAAGAGGAAGCCGAGTGCCAGCGCATTTGCGACAACATCGGAGTTAAATACAGAATCCGTCCTTTTGAGGATTAAACTTATTAAATAATATAAATGGGTATCCGAGGATTGAATCTTTGGATACCCGTTTTTTATGTCCTAATATATTTTTTCGGCTTCTTTTTCAATCTCCGGAAAGCTCTTTACGGCCGGAGGATTAGTGCAATGAACGGAAATTGCTTTTTCCATCCATATCATGTCGTACCAGGTGTCAAATTTATAACCTGATTTATGGAATCTTCCTACGAGCGAATATCCCATCCTGGCATGGAATTTCTCACTGTCATCCGTAATATGTTCATCCGGCACAGATGGAGATGTTATGCATGCATTGAGATTGATTATATTCTGCATTGCGAGGATCTGCTCCATTTTCTCATAAAGCAATTTTCCGATGCCGCGCCTTCTGCATTTCATATCCAGATATACCGATAATTCAACATCCCAGTCGTATGCCGCCCTTGATTTAAATGTTCCGGCATAGGCATATCCGACGATTTTATCATCCTTTATTGCCACGATATACGGATATTTTTTCAATGTGTTCTCTATCCGCTGTCTGAATTCATCCACAGACGGCACTTCATATTCAAAAGTTATCGCCGTTTTTTCTACATATGGTGCATAGATTTCAAGAAGCTTGTCCGCATCGGATGGCTTTGCTGTTCTGATTGTGATGTTATCCATAAAAATGCCTTTCATAAATTCAACATGCCGCATTGGCAATTTAATTTTATCATTTAGGGGATGTAAACAACCGGTGTGCATATCATATTGTACACTGAATATTATTCTTTCGCACCGTACACTGCATCCTCGCATCGTTTGCGTCGCAACTTTCCAGTGACACCACTTTAAATCCGCCTCGTCTTCTCCTTAAGCCACTCCAGTTCCCCGCCTTTAAGATACGGTGATATATTTTCATATACTTTTTCGTGGTACTTATTAAGTCTCATCTTATCCACATCAGTCATAAGTTCCATATCAATTCCATCCACATCAAACGGAACCATTGTCAGGCTTTCAAAGCAAAGCAGCCCATCACCATACCGGCATGTGAGCACAAGATTCTCATGTCTGATGCCAAATTTGCCTTCCAGATAATATCCGGGTTCGTCGGATGTCACCATACCGGCCTCAAAAGGCACATTCTGTCTGCCGATCCGCCAATGAATACGCTGCGGGCCCTCATGGACATTCAGGATATATCCGACACCGTGTCCGGTGCCGTGGTTGAAATCCATTCCGTTCTCCCAGAGCGGCATGCGCGCAAGGATATCCAGATTAGCACCGCACATTCCTTCCTTAAAAACAGCCGAAGCAAGCGCAAGATGTCCTTTAAGGACAAGTGTGTATGCTTTTTTCTCCTCGGAAGTAAGTCTGCCAAGAGGAATTGTTCTCGTTATATCGGTTGTTCCTTCCATGTAGTGTCCGCCAGTGTCGGCAAGACACAGTCCATATGGCTTAAGCAGGATGTTGGTCTCTTCGGTGGGCTCGTAATGCACGATTGCGCCGTGCTCACCGTATGCTATGATGGAATCAAAGCTGTTCTCGATAAATCCATCCTGTTCACGCCTGTATTTTTCAAGCTGCGTGGCCGCATCAAGCTCGGTAATATTGCCTGATGCAACATTCTTCTGAAGCCAGCAGATAAAACGGCACACCGCAACGCCATCCTTAATATGCGCTTTACGGATATTATTCTGCTCCGTTTCGTTCTTAACAGCCTTCATGTGCTTGACCGGGCTTTCTTTCATCATTACTGCGGTATCCTCAGACACGCAGGACAACAGTCTGTAATTAATCGTTGCCGGGTCGATTTCTACCATATCGCAGCTCATACCACGCACATCTTCGTAAATCTTATTATATGGCCTGAATTCTACTCCGAGCGAATCAAGGTATTCTCTGATTGAATTGTCAAAACTCTTTTCATTGGCGTAAAGAATGGCTTTATCCGGAAGTATAATCATATATGATAAAAATACCGGCGTGCAATTCACATCATTACCACGGAGATTCAATAACCATGCTATCTCATCAAGTGCGGCCACCATCAACATATCCACGCTGTTTTTCTGCATATTCTCACGCAGCAGTTTAAACTTATTCTCTGATGTATCTCCTGCGTATTGGGTGTCAAGCTGCCATACCGGTTCGGCGCTTATGTTCGGTCTGTTCTCCCATATCTCATCCACAAGGTCATAATCCGGCACCAGCACGGACTCCGCCATTGTCAGGCTGTCCGTAAGTTCCCTGGCAAAGGCAGTGCTTATCGTACGTCCGTCAAAGCCTATTCTGTAACCGGCATGACCCGATGCGCATTCCGCCATGAATTTCGGTATATCGAAAACTCCCGGTTCATTTATTTTCATCAGAGCAATTGTGCTGTTGTGCAATTGTTCTTCCGCCTGGATAAAATATCTTCCGTCCGTCCACAGATATGCTTTATCCGGTAAAATTACCAGCGTTCCCGCCGAACCGGTAAAACCTGACATGAATTCTCTCTCTTTAAAATAATCTCCTACATACTCTGAACCGTGATAATCATCAGTCACAATAATATAAGCATCCATATCGTGCTGTTTCATTAACTCTCTGAGTTTGTTCAGTCGTTCCTGTACTAACATGTCCAAATCTCCTTAATATCAAAGAGGCAGCTCCAAACATATTGAAGCTGCCGTTATATTAAATCTCGTCAAATGTATCCGCTAAAGAAGCACCCGGTGAAACCATAGGGAATACCTTGTCATCCTTCTCTATCTGACAATCTATCAGACACGGAATGTTAAGTTCTATCGCCTCTTTAAGAGCCGGGGCAAATTCTTCTTTTGTCGTAACGCGGTAGGCCTTGGCTCCCATTGCTTCGGCAACCTTAACATAATCCACGCTGTCATTAAGCACCGTATACGAATATCTCTGTCCGTAATAAAGTGTCTGCCACTGTCTTACCATTCCGAGCACGTGATTGTTAATTACCACCTCGATTACAGGAATATTATAACGTGTGGCTGTTGCAAGCTCATTCATGTTCATTCTGAAACATCCGTCACCGGCAACATTGATAACCGTCTTGTCTTTGCGTCCCATCTTGGCTCCGATTGATGCTCCGAGACCGTAACCCATAGTTCCGAGACCTCCCGATGTGAGAAGTGTTCTCGGTTCCTTGTACTTGTAATACTGAGCCGCCCACATCTGGTGCTGTCCGACTTCGGTCGTAATAATTGCATCACCGCCCGTAATATCATAAATCTGTTCAATGACATAAGGTCCTGTAAGGACGTCCTTGTTGTATTTGAGCGGATATTCTTTTTTCATCTGCTCTACATGTGCCATCCATTCGGTATGTTCCATATCGTCAAGCCTTGTATTCAGGGCTTTAAGGATTTCTCTTACGTCGCCGATAACGCTTGCATCCACGTGGATATTTTTATTGATCTCCGCCGGATCGATATCAAGCTGGAGGATACGTGCATTAGGAGCAAACCTCTTGGTATCGCCTGTTACACGGTCCGAGAATCTGGCTCCAACAACCACGAGAAGGTCACATTCCATAACCGCAAAGTTGGAGGTTTTGGTTCCGTGCATGCCGAGCATTCCGGTATATCTCGGGTCGGTTCCGTTAAAAGCACCCTTTCCCATCAATGAATCCGCTACAGGCGCATCGATTTTGGATGCAAACTCCGCAAGTTCATCCTGGGCGCCCGAAATAATGGCACCGCCTCCTACGAAAATAAAAGGTTTCTCTGCTTCTTTTATCATCGACACAGCTTCATTGACAGCTTCGTTGGTTATCTGCGCGGTTTCTCTTGATATCTCTGCCGGTTTGACATAGGTATACTCTGTCTTCTGTGCTGTGACATCCTTAGGTATATCGATAAGAACCGGTCCCGGTCTGCCTTGCTTAGCTATTCTGAAGGCATCTCTTATCACTCCGGCAAGTTTCGTTATATCTTTAACAATGTAATTATATTTGGTAATCGGTAATGTCACACCGGTTATGTCTATTTCCTGAAAACTGTCTTTTCCGAGAAGCGGAACTCCGACATTACATGTGATTGCCACCATAGGCACCGAATCCATATAAGCCGTCGCAATACCCGTTACGAGATTGGTTGCCCCGGGTCCCGATGTTGCAAAACATACACCGACCTTACCTGTTGCCCTCGCATATCCGTCCGCTGCGTGGGAAGCTCCCTGCTCATGTGAAGTGAGGATATGTGTTATCTCATCCGAATGTTTGTATAATTCATCATACACATTAAGAATGGCTCCTCCCGGGTATCCGAAAACGGTATCCACACCCTGTTCCTTAAGACATTCTATAATTATCTGTGATCCTGTAAGCTGCATTGTATATTTCTCCAAATTATTTTATTTCAAGGACTGCTCCCTTATCTGCTGATGTTACCATCTTCGCATAACGTGCAAGATATCCCTTGGTAACTTTCGGTTCTCTAGGCTGCCATTTAGCCTTACGAGCATTTAGTTCCTCATCGCTTACCTTGACATTGATTGTGTTGGCAGGGATGTCTATGCTTATGATATCGCCTTCTTCAATAAATGCAATAGGTCCGCCGACCGCTGCTTCCGGTGATACATGACCGATTGAAGCTCCTCTTGAAGCTCCCGAAAAACGTCCGTCAGTTATAAGTGCTACGCTTGAGCCGAGTCCCATGCCTGCTATTGCAGATGTAGGGTTAAGCATTTCACGCATACCAGGTCCTCCCTTAGGGCCTTCATATCTGATGACAACAACATCTCCCGGAACAATCTTGCCGCCCTTTATGGCAGCGATTGCATCTTCTTCACAGTCAAACACTCTTGCCGGTCCTTCATGTACAAGCATTTCTTCCACAACGGCTGAACGCTTTACAACGCATGAATCAGGGGCAATGTTACCTCTGAGAACTGCGATACCGCCTGTTACGCTGTATGGATTATCGATAGGTCTGATAACTTCCGGATTCTTATTTACACAATCCTTGATATTCTCTCCGACAGTCTTGCCGGTTACTGTGATAAGATCAAGGTTAAGAAGATTTTTCTTGGAAAGTTCGTTCATTACCGCATATACGCCGCCGGCCTCATTAAGCTCTTCCATATATGTGTGGCCTGCCGGAGCGAGGTGGCAGAGGTTAGGTGTTCTTGCGCTTATCTCGTTGGCAATGTCAAGATTAAGCTTTACTCCGGCTTCTCTTGCAATAGCCGGGAGGTGAAGCATTGTATTGGTAGAACATCCGAGTGCCATATCTACAGTAAGTGCATTCATAAATGCTTTTTCTGTCATAATATCAAGAGGTCTTATATCCTTCTCAAGAAGTTCCATGACCTTCATTCCTGCGTGTTTTGCGAGCTTTATTCTGTCCGAATATACTGCCGGGATTGTACCGTTGCCCTGAAGTCCCATACCGATTGCTTCAGTAAGACAGTTCATACTGTTGGCTGTATACATACCTGAGCATGAACCGCATGTAGGGCATGCCTTATTCTCATATTCGTCAAGCTCTTCAGCCGAAATCTTGCCTGCTGTATATGCGCCAACTGCCTCAAACATGCTTGAAAGGCTTGTCTTGCATCCTTTTACATGACCCGCAAGCATAGGACCGCCGCTTACGAATACTGTCGGGACATTGATTCTGGCTGCTGCCATAAGAAGTCCCGGAACATTCTTATCACAGTTTGGAACCATAACGAGTGCATCAAACTGATGTGCTGTTGCCAGACACTCTGTTGAATCTGCAATAAGATCTCTTGTTACGAGGGAATATTTCATTCCGACATGACCCATTGCAATTCCGTCGCACACTGCGATTGCCGGTACCACTACAGGTGTTCCGCCTGCCATTGCAACTCCGAGCTTAACTGCCTCAACGATCTTGTCAAGGTTCATATGTCCCGGTATAATTTCGCTCTGTGAGCTTACAATACCTATTAAAGGTTTCTCCATCTCTTCTTTGGTAAAACCAAGTGCATTAAATAATGATCTGTGAGGAGCCTGGCTGACTCCTTTTTTAACTGCATCGCTTTTCATATATTACAATTCCTTTCGAATATTAAATTAAAGTCTCTCGGCAATCAGATCGCCCATCTTGTCCGTTCCGACAAGTGTCATTCCCTCGGACATGATATCCGTCGTTCTGTATCCTTCCTTAAGGACCTTCGCAACCGCTGCCTCTATTGCTGCTGCCGCATCATCAAGATCAAGTGAATAACGTAACATCATGGCTGCCGAAAGAATCGTCGCAATAGGATTAGCTATGTTCTTGCCTGCAATATCAGGTGCGGAACCGTGTGACGGCTCATAAAGTCCGAGCTTAGTCTTACCGAGGCTGGCACTTGAAAGCATTCCTATTGAGCCTGTTATCATGCTGGCTTCATCAGAAAGGATGTCACCGAACATGTTCTCTGTAAGAATAACGTCAAACTGACCTGGGTTCATTACAAGCTGCATAGCACAGTTATCGACAAGCATGTCCGTATATGTAACTTCCGGATAATCCGCAGCAACTTCTTTGACAACTTTACGCCAGAGCCTTGAAGAATCAAGAACATTGGCCTTATCGACGCTTGTCACGATCTTACGTCTCTTCATAGCTATCTCAAATGCCTTGATTGCGATTCGTCTGATCTCATTCTCATTATATGTTAACGTATCTACCGCTGTAAGTACACCGTTAATTTCTTCCGTGTGTCTTTCACCAAAATAAAGTCCTCCGGTCAGTTCTCTCATAATGACCATATCAAAGCCGTCCCCGATTATTTCGGACTTAAGCGGACATGCATTCTTAAGTTCATCATAGAGATATGCCGGACGCATATTTACAAAAAGTTCCAGATCTTTCCTTATCTTGAGTAATCCTGCCTCAGGTCTTAAATTCGGTGCGACATCATACCATCTGGAATTGCCGACATTACCTCCGACTGCTCCGAGAAGAACTGCATCCGAACTCTTTGCAATCGCAACTGCCTCATCAGTAAGCGGAACACCATATTTGTCAATGGAGCATCCTCCCATAAGAATCGACGTATAATCAAGCTTATATCCATATTTGTCTCCTGCTGCATCAAGAACCTTGACTGCCTGTGCAACAATTTCCGGTCCTATTCCGTCGCCCGGAATCAATGTAATCTTGTAATTACTCATATTATTTCCTCTTTACTTCTATTATTCGGCATCATGTGTGCAAATACCATTAAATTAAATTTTATAATACTCAGCTCAAAAAAACAAGCCTTTGCACCACAAAAAAAAGACACCATTTACAATTTCTAGTAATTATACTTGATGATTACCTCAAAAGAAATGATGTCTTTTATTTAATTTAGTTGATTTTATTTATCTTACTGTGGTGCAACGTAATCAAATGTTACTTCGATTTTCTCAACCTGTGCGAAATCAGCCTTATCAACTATAACTGCTGAACATCCGTCAAGATTGCCGTCAAGTGTATGAGCGTCATCCGGAAGCTTGGAAACCCATTCATTGTAAAGGTTAACACGCGTACACTTCTCATCATCAGATGCTGTATATGGCTTAGCAGTAAGTGTAATAGCCTTACCGTTAATCTTGATTTCCTTGATATCCATTGTATATCCAGGATAAAGAATTTCGCCGTTTGAAAGTCCTACAGCTGAGAATGTAATTCCATAAGCCTTACCGTCGCTTAATCCTGAAAAATCAAGGGCAACTGTATATGTACCTGCTCCTGTGATCTTGACATCAGTAGCCGTAACGCCTGCAACAGGTGCCGGATTATATGTATCGCCTACGCTATACTGAACTCCGCCGCCGTTATACATGATCCATGCGGTTGCACTGTCAGGATCAGCCTGCTCTTCTTCCTTTGCAAATGTTTCCGGAGCGTTCTTAACGAAAGCTTCCATCTCTGTCTTGGCAGCAGACTTAACATCTTCTACCGACTTCTTGGACTCATTTTCATAATTACGTGACGCAAAAATCTTAGCCATATCACTGTCGATAAGCTTGCAGTCAGTCTTGCTGAAAAAGTCTCCTCTGTCCCAGAGAATCGGGCAGTAATCATTGATATCACATATATCAAGGATATTTGCATGATATGTATTCATATTCTCTTTGAACGATTTATCTTTAAGTGGCATTGCTGCATACTCGCCGATTACAACGCCGATGCCCTTGTCCGTGAACTTGGTCATCTTGTTAAGCGACTCGCTTATCGCTGCAAGTTCTTTCTTGGTTCCCCAAGGTGCTGCCGACTCCATTTCCTCAGCGCAATAGCTCCATGGCTCATAGAAATGAACCGATATAAGAAGCTTATCCTTAGCTGTATCCGTAGGCATTACAAATCTGTCATCACAAGTCTTGGTTATATCTGTATTGTATCCGGCAATAAGGAGGAATCTGTCCTCATTATATCCGCCGGCAGCTCTTACGGTGTCAACGAATGCCTGGTTAATCTTGTTGGTGATTTCATACATCTCATCATCCGTAAGTGTTCCTGTGTCTTTGCAAATAGTTGTCTCGTTAAGGCCTGAGCCAAGCTGCTCGTTAGCAGACTCAAGGATTACATTATATGAGTAATCTTTAAATCTGTCCGCAATCTGCTTCCACATCTCTGTGTAAAGTGTCATAGCCTTTGTTCTGGTCTCTTCTGTTGCGGAACCGAACATTCCCCACCAGCCGCCATCCCAGTGGTCATTGATGATTACATACATTCCGGCATCTACTGCCCACTTGGTAATCTCTTCAACTCTGTCAAGATATGCTGCGCCAATTGTATAATCGCCGTCTTCAAAGTTCATCATGTTGGTCCATGACACAGGGATTCTGATTGTATCAAATCCGGCTGCCTTCATGCCATTGATCATATCCTGAGTGGTAACAGGCTGACCCCATGTTGTCTCGTATACCTTAGTAGCAAGATTGGTACCTTTGGCATGATTATATGCCTCAAGTGTGTTACCAAGGTTAATACCGTTACCCATCTTTCTTACAAATTCAATTGAAGAAAGATCTGCATCGCTCTTTGTCTCTTCTCCGTCGTTACCATCTTCTGCCGCTGCGGTTGTAGATGCATTGGTATCCGTAGAAGATGATTTCTTTCCGCATGCTGTTGCTGCTACTGCCATAGATACAATAAGCATAACAGCAAGCAGTGCTGTGAAAATTCTTTTAAATTTTAAAGTTTTCATGAAACCCTCCTTTGATTTTTTCATAACAATGATACCATATAAATTTCATGCATGATACAGTACAAATTTGACCTCGATACTCGTATAAATTGTATCTTTCTTAAAACATATAAGTATTCGTTCTAAACAGTGATTTTAACCGTACTTCCACACACCGCTCCGCGCTCAACCGTAATCCGGCGGTCTATCCTTTCCTGGAGGCTTCCCACATGCGATATGATACCGACAAGCCTGTTGCCTGAAGAAAGTTCCGACAATACGCCCACCGCCTTGGACAGTGCTTCATCATCAAGCGAACCAAATCCTTCGTCTATAAACATAGTGTCAAGCTGAATTCCGCCGGCATTGCGCTGTATCTCATCGGCCAGGCCCAGTGCCAGTGACAAAGATGCCATAAATGATTCACCGCCCGACAGAGTCCTGACACTTCTTGTACTTCCATTGTAGTGGTCGATAACTTCAAGTTCCAGTCCACTCTGCGTTCTGCGGTTCTGCGCCGTCCTGCATCTTCTTAGTTCATACCTTCCGTCACTCATTACCATGAAACGGGAATTGGCACAATTTATTATACGGTCGAAATAAACAGTCTGCACATATGTTTCGAGCATTATTTTATCGCATCCCGGAACCGTTCCGTTCACGGTGTCAGCAAGTGATTTCAGCCATGCATAACGTCTATTGTCTGCATCAATACTTTCAGCTACTGATGCAATGCCATCTCTTGCCTTAATATTCATACTTATGCCGGCATCTAACTTTCTTATCATCCCGGTAAGGTTGTTTTTCTCTTCCGACGCTTCATCTTTGGCTGTTTTGATCTGTTGTGCATCAATTTCTTTAATAGGGTCCAATTCCCGCATAAGAGTATGCATATTGCTTTCCGCCTTCATGAATTCTTCCCGCGTGCGGTTGTATTCCTGTGCCTTATTATCGGCATTGAGCTTGATCTGTTCTGCTTCTTTCTGCAACTTATCACATTCGCCGCGCATTTCTTCATATGAGGCTGATTTGAGTTTTTTCTCCTTCTCCTCAATATTGGCACAAACCGATTCGTATGATGCTTTCGCGGAGGCGTATTGTGCGGTATGTACCTTGATTTGGGAATTTAATTCATTTATCGCACTCTCTGTCCGGGTTATCTTCTCGCTGATCATCAGCCTCTCTTTAATCTGCTCACCCGCTTTCAAAAAATTGCTGTTTGCCGATGCATATTCCTCTTTCTTAAGTGCAAGCAGTCCGGCTGCCATCTTTCCGGCTGCCTCAATATCATCACAATGCCCATATTCTTCCATCCTATTGAGAATGGTTCTGTTAAGTTCATCGCATTCAGCACCGGCTGCTCCTGTCCGTTTACTGTATTCCTCATATAATCCACGTTCAGCCGTAACCGCTTTTCTCATAGCATCAAGTTCTGTTTTTTCAACTATTCTTCCGGACGGTATTCTCGGTGAAGGATGCGTAAGTGAACCGCATACCGGACATGGCTTACCGTCTTCAAGTTTCTGTGCGATGAGCCCTGCCTGCGAATCCATAAAAATATTTTCCAGCCCACTCAGCTCTTGTTGCATTATTTGATATTTTTCACGTTCCTTAATATATCCTGAAGTAAGCTTATTATACTCCACGTTCTTTTTATAATATCTTTCTATGTCGTCACAGATATTTTTCAATCCGGCATTTTCACCTTTTATCTTCTCAAGTTCAGCCGCATAACGTTCCTTGTCCGCTGCAGCATTTTCCAGGCCGGCATAACGTTTTTTTAGTTCATCCAGTTCTTTCTGTCCGGTCTCAAGTTTCCTGCCAGAATCTTCAATCCATGCCTGAATCTTTGCAATCCGGTCCGCAAACTCCTGTCTCTGTTTCAGAAGGCTGTTGTACTCCTCGTACTGTGCCAGATTCATTTTTAAATTCGATATACGCTCATAAACTTCCGGCAGCTTTTCTGCCTGTCCGGCTGCCTTTTCTGCCGATTCCTTCAAGGTCTTTGACCTTTCGGACAAAATTCCGGTCGCTTTTATGGCCTCCTCTATCTGCTTTTTTAATTTGGCTGCTTTAATGGCATTCTGTTCTTCAACCGTAAGTTTATTGATACGTTTATCAACAACTTTAAGCCTTGCCGAAAAAGCCTCCGCCTCCTTTGTCTGCGATTCGATAAGCCGTCCGGCAAATTCCATTATAGCTGCCGGGTTTTCAATCTCCGCCCTCTGCTTAATATCCCTGAGTTCGACTTCATAAAGGGTATCCGCATCGCATATAAGTCCGTCAGTATATTGTTTTATAACTCGCTGTTGTTCTTTAAGCTCCGACTTAAGTCTGTTTATCTCACCGGAGATTTCTGTCTGGAACCTGTAATAATATCCGGTCTTAAAAATTTCCCTGAATATCCCGCTTCTTTCGTCCGTCCTGGCTAACAGAAGTTTCAGGAAATCACCCTGTGCAATCATCGCAATCTGTCCGAACTGTTGTCGGTTAAGTCCCATAATATCAGTTACCGCCTGGGTCACAAGCGTTGTTCCATCAACTATCCTTCCATCAGGGTATGTGAGCACGGCACCTGCCTTTTCCTCCGTAAAACCTTCTCCATGCCTTTTGGGACGCATATATGCAGGGTTTCTCCTGACATTGTATTTCATGCCATGAAATTCAAAATCCATATCAACATATGTCGGAGTATCTTCTTCGGCATACTGGCTTCTCAACATTCTCTCATCCCTGATACTGCCGCTCGGTTCACCGTAAAGTGCAAAACAAATGGCATCAAATATTGTTGTTTTACCGGCTCCCGTATCGCCGTTTATCAGATAAAGTCCCTTGCTGCCGAATTTTTCAAAAGGTATCTCAACGCATCCGGCATATGGTCCGAATGCCGACATTATAAGTTTAACCGGTCTCATGCATTCTCCCTCACTTTCTCAAAAAGTTCTTTGGCATATCTCATCTGTTCTTCATTCATGCTGCAGCCATTCTGAAGTTCATATAATTCATTAAGAAAATCCTCCGGTTTCATATCATCCCGGTGTTCATCATGTGTATCATAATTCATATTATTTCTTGTTCTTACATTATCATATGTTATTTTCATCAGATTAGGATATATTACACGAAGTTTAGCTGCCGCATCATATATATCATCCTCATCAGTAAGTATTATATGATAATAATCATCAGTATTAAGATTCCGGTAGAAATCCCTTGCAGTCAACTCCATATAAGTTCCTTTTATTTCGCGCATATCCCTGAGTGGTTTAATTGGCTTAAGTTCAATATTCACCTCGCCCTTAGGTCCCAGTTCAACCAGTGTGACCGATTTCTTATGATTGATTTCGGAAAAAGAATACTTTAACAACGTTCCGCAATACCTTATCCCATCGCCCATATTCTGAGGTCCGTGAATATGTCCAAGTGCTGCATAATCAAAAAAAGCATAAGCCGAAGCATCAACATTATCAAGCCCTCCGACTGTAATCTCCTCGGACTGGCATGTCTGCGCACCGGTTACAAACTGGTGTGATATTATGACATTACGTTCTCCGGGATCATATTCCGTATTCTGAATTACAAGACGGACAGCATCATTATAATCTTTAATATCTTCATCAAAATAAGGCCGTACATACGAAGGTTTGATAAAAGGAAGCATATAGAAATTAACCGGTCCGTATTCATCTTTAAGTGTGACACACTGCAGTTTTCCATCATAAGCACGCGACATATATATATGCCCGGCGCTCATTATATCAGATCCAAAAGCAATTCTTTCCGCTGAATCATGATTGCCGCTTATCACAAGCACCGGTATGTTCATGTTCATAAGCCCGGTTAAGAATGCATCAAACAATTCAACAGCCTGCACAGGCGGCACCTGTCTGTCATAAACGTCACCCGCAATTATAACAGCATCTGCTTTATCATTGATTACAATATCCATTACCTGTTTCAGAATGTATCTCTGATCATCAATCATAGAGAATTCATTAACCCTCTTGCCAAGATGCAGATCCGATAAATGCATAACTTTCATATAAATAGCCCTTTCACATATGTGTGTAATATAAAAATAAATAGCAAAAACCCTCTTAAGGCATGCCAAAAGAGGGTCCGGTTTCAATGTGGAAATATATTTATGCTTCTGCCTTCTCGATTTCGACAATCGCTGCCTTCTGCATAGGAATACGGCAGTTCTTGTTATTACCGAACTCGACGATTACTGTATCATCTGTAATATCAATTATAACTCCATAAAAACCGCTTGTTGTAAGAACGCTGTCGCCCTTCTCCATTGAGCTGAGAAGTTCCTGCTGTTTCTTCTGCTGTTTCTTCTGTGGTCTGATTGCAATAAAATACATCAATGCTGCAAAGAAAATGATGTATCCTATTATAAATATAATCTGTTGTCCTCCGGCTGCTGCTAAAATCATTTTGAATCCTCCTTGAATCTTTCTAATGTTCTCTTCTTAAATTCACCAAATCTGTTATTCTCAAGTGCTTCTCTTATCTCTTCCATAAGATGGTTGTAATAATAAAGATTATGAAGCACACAGAATCTCATTCCTAACATCTCTCCGGCCTTAAGAAGGTGTCTTATATATGCTCTGGTATAATGACGGCATACCGGGCAGTTACATCCTTCCTCTATCGGAGACAAATCCTTCTCGTATCTGGCATTGAACAGATTAAGCTTACCGTAATGGGTATATACATGTCCGTGTCTGCCGTTACGCGCAGGATATACACAGTCAAAGAAATCTATTCCTCTGTCTACGCCTTCAATTATATTCGCCGGTGTTCCGACGCCCATGAGGTATGTCGGCTTATCAACCGGAAGATACGGTACAACACTGTCAAGTATTCTGTACATCTCTTCATGTGATTCCCCGACTGCAAGTCCTCCCACGGCATAGCCGTCAAGATTAAGCTTAGATATCTCCTTCGCATGCTCTATCCGGATGTCATCATACGTTCCACCCTGATTAATGCCAAAAAGCAATTGATGCGGATTAACTGTGTCAGGCAATGCATTAAGCCTTGCCATCTCTTCTTTACATCTTACAAGCCACCTTGTGGTTCTGTCAACTGATTTTTGAACATATTCTCTCGGAGCCGGGTTCTCTATACACTCATCGAATGCCATTGCTATAGTTGAGCCAAGATTCGACTGTATCTGCATACTCTGCTCCGGACCCATAAAAATCTTATGTCCGTCAATATGTGAATTAAACGACACGCCTTCTTCCTTGATCTTGCGGAGCTTCGCAAGTGAAAAAACCTGAAATCCGCCCGAATCGGTAAGTATAGGTCTGTCCCAGTTCATAAATTTATGAAGTCCGCCAAGTTCTTTAATGGTCTGATCACCGGTTCTTACATGAAGATGGTATGTGTTAGACAATTCCACCTGACATCCGATTTCCTTAAGATCCATTGTTGAAACTGCACCCTTTATGGCTCCGACCGTTCCGACATTCATAAATACCGGTGTCTGTATGGTTCCGTGCACAGTTTCAAATGTTGCTCTCTTGGCTCTTCCTTCCATATTTAAAATCTTATACATTGAATACTACCTTTCGTATACCTTAATTACATTATCAATACGCGAGCTCATATTACAAAGCAGCATATCAGCAACCGTACAGGCTGCCATTGCCTCTACCACAACAACAGCTCTCGGAACTATCATAGGGTCATGCCTTCCCCGTATCGCTATCTGCATATCTTCTCCGTCACGTCCCACCGTATTCTGCAGGGATGAAATTGACGGTGTCGGCTTAACGGCTGCACGGAATATTATATCCGAACCGTCACTTAATCCCCCAAGCACTCCGCCGGAATGATTGGTACGCTTCTTTACCTTATCTCCGTCCATATAGAATTCATCATTATTCTCACTGCCTTTAAGCTCCGCAACCATAAATCCTTCGCCAATCTCAAATCCCTTGACGGCACCGATTGACATTATGGCTTTGGAGAGGTTAGCATCCAGTTTATCAAAAACAGGTTCTCCGACTCCGGCCGGCATATTCTTAATAACACATTCTATTATTCCGCCAAGCGAATCCTTATCCGCTATCGCCTGCCTGGCATATAATTCTATGCTGTCTGCGGCATCCTTATCCGGTATTGCAAAAGGATTCATATCCCTTTGAAGAATATCAAACCTGTCATAATCTATTCCAATTCCTCCGATGCATTGCGTATATGCGCATACTTCTATTCCGAGTGCCTGCAGCAGTTTGCATGCAACTGCTCCGGCCGCAACCCTTGCAACCGTCTCTCTTCCCGAAGAACGTCCGCCGCCTCTGTAATCCCTGAAACCGTACTTACAGTCAAATGTATAATCCGCATGTCCCGGTCTGTAGAAATTCGCTATATCAGAATAATCTTCCGAATGGTGGTCTTCATTATAGACCATTATTGAAATAGGAGTTCCTGTTGTCTTTCCTTCAAAAACGCCTGACATAATAACCGCTTTATCACTTTCCTTGCGGCTTGTAGTGTAATCACTTACACCCGGTCTGCGTCTGTCAAGCATACGCTGTATATCTTCTTCACAAAGTTCTATTCCGCTGGGGCATCCGTCAATGACCACGCCCAGTCCCTTGCCATGGGACTCACCCCATGTAGTAATTCTGAATATCGTTCCAAAAGATGATCCTGCCATCATTGCAATCCTTTCATGTCAATAATAAAGGGCAATGGACGGTATTCGCACCATTGCCCTGATATATTGTATCACTGCATATTCAAAAAATCAACGACTACCTTATAAGGCATCTCGTTATAAGACCAAGCACAAGAAGATGTGCAGGATATATTATATAGAACACATACTTAGAACATTTAAGTTCACGGTGTTCATTGTAACAATATATACCATACAACGAAATAACTCCGATATATGAACCCTGGCCCATGAACGCACAGAAAAGCGTGACAAGGAAAGCAAGTGCAAGCTTAATGCCATGTTTGTTACGGAACAGATAAAATACCGATACCAGTAAAACCATGCTTAATCCATACGACAAATGCAGAATTACTATCCAGCAGATTGCACACAGCATGATAACGAACTTTAATAATGCTGACACGAATTTGCCCGTTCTGTCGGTCATCCTGAAAAAATACATCATAACCAGACACAATGCCGTCGCAAACATCGGATTCTGGCTTGAGAAATCAATAACCTTGCCCGTCATTGCAAAATCATACGGTATCTCGCTGATTAATGCAAACGCGAACACGGCACAAAGATATTTCATATATGACGAAGTATTAAAAAATCCTTCCGTCAGAAGAAATGCTATTATCGGCAATGCCAGTCCGCCTATAAATCCCAATGCAACCGTCATACCGACCTGACCCATAAGAGCAGAATTACCTGCCAGAAGGTCATTTAACTCGTTTGCCTTGTATTGTTCTACATTAATAATTCCTTTTTCAAATATAATCATTCCGATGCTTCCGAGAATAAGCGTCACGCATGCGAAAATCTTAAGTCCCTGCGCTGATACCGATGGCATCTTCCATGCCATACTTCTTCGCTGTGCCTGTTTCATTAGTTCCTCCAGATTGTATTATATATTATATCCCGATTATATCCATCGCACAGAGTGCATTGCCGTCATAATCGAACAGAGCCTGATTGGCCCATTCATTACCTCCCGGTCCCTTCTCATGCATATATTCGCATGCTGCTGCGGTAGCCCACTCACTTCCGGGTACAGGCAGCCATGCAGGTTCCCAGTAAAAATATCCTTCACACATATTATCCCTTATACCGTGGATAACGTCAAGAAAAGCTTTCATAAAATCGCGCTGTCCCTCGGGAGTCATCGGAAAAGGAACCTTTTCGGCGAGTTCTTTTTTCGTTGCCATACCTTTCCTGAGTTCATCCGGAAGTTTCTCATAATCCTTATAATCATCAAGTGTAAATCCCATAGACACTTCCGCAACTATAAGTTTCTTGCCATACCTTGACGCAATGTCATTCATGTTATCGCGCAACATATCAAGTGTGCCATGCCAGAACGGATAATATGAAAGACCGATATATTCAAAATCTAACCCGTTGTTTGCAAAATAATTGTCAAACCATCTACGGTAAAGTTCATTGTTTCCGCCGTTATCAAGATGTATCATCACCGGAATTTTTGCATCAAATTCTCTCGAAGCTCTTATTCCGGCACTGACAAAACGCGCTATATTGGCATACTCCGGTACTTTCGCATATGGCCAGAGTAACCCATTTGACAGCTCATTGCCGATTGCCACCATCTGCGGCTTTAATCCTGCTTCTTCACATTCTTTAAGAACATTCAGAGTGTATTCATACACCGCGGTTTCAAGTTCATCGACATTCATACCCTGCCAGGCTTTCGGAATTGTCTGTTTGCCCGGATCCGCCCAACAATCACTGTAATGCAGATCAAGAAGCCAGTCAAGTCCAAGCTTAGACGCACGCTTTGCAAGTTTTAATACGGTTTTGATGTCACTGTATCCCGCACTGTAACTGTTGCCCTCTGCGTCATATGGATCATTCCACAATCTGAGCCTTACCATGTTGGCTCCATGCGCTTTCAGTATTGAAAGTGCATCGCCTTCTATGCCGTTATCATAAAATTTTCCTCCGCAGTCCTCAACTTCTACCAACGAAGAAACATCCATTCCAACTATCCAGTCATGCATTTTCAAATCCTCCTTGTTCCTGTATAAACAGCACCGGGACACATTTAATGCGCCCGGTGTCTGTAATTAATCATCAAATTTTTCAAAATCGTTTTCGTTAAATCTCTTCATCATATCACGATAGCGGAAACGTGCCATCTGGTTTTTCTCAAGCACATCTTCCTCCGTTCCCGTATATTGACAACGAATACAATAGAATTCTTTCTTATCCTTATCATAAAACATATCAAGATCGAGATCTCTCATGAAGCATGAAGGACATCTGTAATTTAATCTACCCTTTCCAGACTGAGCCATGTCTCAAATACCTCCTTGTCGCGTAATTTACCGGTGTATCCAAGTGTAAACATCGGGCTGAAAGCATAACCTTCTTTGACATATCCGGTCTTGTCCCTGCCCTCGCAGGTCATTGATACAAGTGTCTTGACCGGAGGAATTTCACAGCTTACCTTACCGGCATCTGCTTCATCCATCTCACGGCACTTATATTCATATGAAAGTCTCTTCACATCATTTCCTTTTGCTATTGAAAGGGTAAGTGATGACATGTCCTCGGTGTATTCGGTTGTTCCGTAGCATCCTACCATATATTCATTAATGGTAACATCTGCATCAGGATTGCTCATACTAAGCACCTTACGGTCTATCTTGATTGCAGATGAGCCTTCTGTAAAGGTAATTACCGACTGAATTGTTACCGTAAGATCTGCAAATTCAATGTCAACAGGATCAAGTGTGAGTATACGATCCTTGCCTTCCTGTGAAAAATGAGCCTTGGTACGGCAGAGACATAAATCTACTTCCTCACCGTTGTGGCAGATTTTGGCACTTCTTACAGTTCCCTCTCCGGCATAATGTGTAAAATATCCTGCACGGTACTTTTCCTGTATAAGGAACGGATAGCTTGCATCCTGAATATGCTTTGTGCCAATTCCTACAGGCCATTCCAATTTGGCAGCATACGGTCTTAAGTCAACGATTGCACCGCCCTGGTCCATATTAACACATGCTCTCATATAAGGGTCACAATACCAGAATACCTGTTTCTTGCTTCCGTAGAGAATATCTCTCCATAATGCACATTCAGGTTCTGTGTATGATTTCTTGTTACGATAGTAATCAGCGAACTCACTCATTGTCATATCTATGAGTTTGCCCTCTTTCTTAAGTTCTCCGTAATATGCACATCCATCTTCATATGACTGCTTGAGAAGTTCATACGGGGCTTCCCAGCGTCCCATCTTATTCATCCAGCCCGGTCCTACAAACATCATGTTATATGCATAACCATTGTTGAATTTAGCCTGATAACGATACTGGTCAATAAGATTATACAGATATGGATATTTACCATCCTGATAAATCATACCACGGAGTACATTCTGCGGATGCGTTCCGAAATTGGAACCATTGCCGTCATAACATGCTATAAGGTCACGGCTCAGATGAGGAATAGCTACGATTCCTGAATCTTCTGATTCATTTGCTGCCGGTGCATGCGTATTGACCTTAGACGGAATCCACGGTGCCCAAGGGCCGCCATCCATGAATGTGTACCAGCTGTTGTTACATGTATGATATGCTTTCGGTCCTTCTTCCCAGCATGTTGCAACAGCACACTTTACGGAAGGGTATTTCTCTTTAATGTAATTGATAAGTTCAGCATCCATATAGTATGAACCGGTCGACTCAGGATAGAATCCGAATCTCTCATAGAACTTCTCAAATACATCCGTTACAATAGCTTTCTTGTCTTCCATTGAGAACATCCATATGCAGAAATCCTTTGTCTTATATTTCTCACGGAATTCCTTACACGGAAGTCCAAGAAGCGTAAGTCCGATTTCGTCTCCGTATACTTTATGATGTTCTTTAGCCAGTTCTACGGCCTCATCATTAAAAAGGCTGGCATATGTCATCTCAATTGTTGTCTTGAGGCCGTTCTTATGTGCACATTCCTGCTGTATCTTAAAAATATCAAGGCTCTCGGTAAGCAATGCTTTACGTCCGATATCTTCCGCCTGTCCATGTCCGGTAACCTTCTCGGCATATTCCGGAACCATCTCCGGACGATGGATAATATTTACAATAAACTGATCCATTTCTTTCATAAAATCCTTTCAAGTCTGTTCTAGCCTTTAACGGCTCCACCTGTAACTCCTTCAACATAGAATTTCTGCATAAGTACAAACAATGCTGAAATAGGAATGGAGATTACAATACCTGCTGCACAGAAAAGTGTGAAGTACTGATTGATAAGTGATTTATCAAGCATTCTGTACAGACCTATGGCTACGGTATACTTGGATGAAATTCCCGCATTAAGTATAATCTTGGCATATACGAAATCCATCCACGGAACCAGGAAACTGCTTATTACCGTATATACTATAATCGGCCGGCTGAGTGGTAAGATCATCTTAAAGAAAATCTTAGACTCGCTGCATCCGTCTATTTTAGCAGCTTCGCAGAGTGCTCTCGGCACCGTATCAAAGAAACCTTTTGCTATCAGGTATCCAAGTCCCGATGATGCGGAATATACCATTATCAATCCTAAGTGGTTATTTGTAAGATTGAACATCTTAAGTACAAAGTAAACCGCTATCATCGAGAGCATACCCGGAAAGAGATTCAAGATTACCGCAACATTCATAAGCGGTTTTCTTGCCTTAAATCTCATTACTGATGTTGCATATGCAACCATCAATATAAACATAGTAGAAATAACACATGTGCAGCATGCTATTACAAATGTATTAAGGAACCACCTTGGAAACTGAGCAACGGTGTCTGGCTGGAACAGCTGTACATAATGTTTAATGCTCCATTCTTCTGGGAAAAAGCTGCTTGTGTTAATTCCATCGTAACTGCTGAATGATGTGAAAAGGAGCCATACAATAGGGATGAGCCATATTATTGCAAGTACCGCAATCAGCAGATTGTGAAAAAATGTTTTAAGTCCTTTTTTCTTCATTACTGGAACGTCTCCTCTCTGTCACCTTTAATCATTTTGTTAAACGCAACCAGTGTAAATACCGCACATATGATGAATACTACGATACCTATGGCTGAAGCCATCTTGTAATTGTAATAATCCTGTGTCAGCCTGAAAAGCCATGTAACAAGGAGGTCGACTTCCTTTGCCTGTGAATTGGCTAATGCCTGGTTGGTTGTTGTATATACACCTTCTGTGAGAAGATATATTACGTTAAAGTTATTTATATTTTTTACAAAGTCCGTAATAAGTGTAGGTCCTGTTATAAAAAGCATGTACGGCATTGTAATTTTAGCAAAAATCTGTCTTGGCTTGGCTCCGTCAATTCTCGCACTCTCAATCTGATCTGCCGGGAGATTCATAAGTACACCTGTTGCTATAAGCATCTGATAAGGAACACCGATCCATATATTAATAAGGATTATCATTACATGTGCCCATCCCGGAGCTGATAAGAACGGTATATAACTTGTCGATATAAGACCAATGTCTCTGAGCCACCCCGTAAGACCTATCGTCTTACATATGGTGTTTACAATTCCTCCGTTAGCGAAGAAGTTTCTTACAAGAAGAAGTGACACGAACTGTGGGACTGCAATTGTCACTACAAATAAAGTTCTCCAGAGTTTCGGAAGCTTGGTTCTCTTATTATTAATAAGGAGAGAAAGCAAAATACCTCCGATATATGTCGTGAATGTTGCAAAAAAAGCCCACACAAGGGTCCAGCCAAGTATTCTGACAAATGAATAGCCAAACGTACTTGTCATACCCCCACCGCCGAAAAGCTTCACAAAGTTCGATAAACCGACCCATGAAAAGAGGCTGCTCGGCGGCATATGATTCTGGTCATAATTGGTAAAAGCCACCAATATAAGCAGTAAAATCGGGATGACTGTAAAAATTACTATGCCCAGAACCGGAAGGGTAAGGAGCGTAATATGGAACTTTTCATCCTTGTACATTCTTATATCTTCAATAAATGTATTTATATGTTCGCCTTTATCTGCCTTAACCTGAATTTTATAAGAATTTATTGTATTTTTAATCCATACGAAGAAAAATGCAATCCATACCACAAAACATATAAGCGAATACAGAAGAATTTTAAATGAGTTATCATAATCATTCATTATATTCTTCATAGTGACAGGATCAAAAATCATCTCTGCCTGAACTGTTCCGAGTGTTCCAAACTTAGGCACATACTGTGATGCAAAAAGTATTGAAAATAATATCACTGCGGCTTCAAGTACCGTCATTATTGCTGCTTTTATGAATTGTTTATGTCTCGCATAACCGGCACCCATCCAGATTAGTGATAGTTTGGTAAATATATCACCTTTGGAAACTGCTGTTCCGAATTCTGCAAAGAAACCGCCAATTCCTTTAAAGAAACGACCGATTGCTTTCGACGGTGTTTTTTTATTATTGGCCATATTACCCTCCTTAACCTGCCCTGCAGGGCAGTTCTTATTGCCATATACTAAACTGCCCGTAGGGGGCTTTATGTTTTAGTTAAGAAAAGGCCTGTATATTTGCATACAGGCCTGTTATTGCGATTATTATTCTACCGCTGCTTTTGCACCTTCAACCATTGTATCAAGTGCATCCTGAATTGCTTTTTCATCTGTTGCAGATATAGAACCCTGTGCAATCATCTCACCGAATGTCTTGGCCGGATCCCAGTACTTAGCACTTACAGTCTGTATAACACCGTATGCGTCCTGAGCTCCACTTGCTGCTATTGCAACATTCTTAGATACTTCGTCAGAAGCTGCTACTTTCTTGTTGGTAGGTGCAAGCTGACGCTGTTCAAAACGTGTTGCCTGTGACTCCTCGTTGGTAAGGAACTCTGCAAGAACAGTAGCCCATCCAACATTCTTGGAGTAAGCATTAACACCGAGGAGCTTGTATCCTGATACAGAACCCTGCTGTACCTGCTTGCCGTCAAGAGTATATGTCGGAAGCTTTGCAGCTGCATATCCGTTACCGAATACTTTCTGTGCATTATCTGCATCCCATGTACCTGAAACAACTGCTGCAAGTGTTCCACCTGCAATCTGGTTAGAGACATCTCCATCAGCAATTGCCATAAATGCCTTGTTAGAAGCAATGTTAAGCATACTCTGCGTTACCTGTACACCAGTGTAACCATCTTTGCTTGTTCCGTTGAAATCAATTGCTGTTGTTCCGTCATCATTGAGTCCGGTTGTAAATCCTGCTCCGTAGAAGAATGATGCGTCATACCATCCTGATGCAAGTGTCATGCCGACTTTCTTGCCTGCCTTATCAGCTGCTGCAAGAAGTGTATCCCATGTAGCTGCATCTTCGTCGGAGATTACTGATGAATCATAGTAAAGGAAATATCCATTACCACCTGTCATAGGGAATGCCATAAGCTTGCCATCGATGCTTGCTGCTTCTACTGAACCATCGCTGTTAGCTGCCTTGATATCTGCAACTGACTTCTTAGCATAGTTCTGAAGAGCCGCATCCATATCTTCAATGTTGGCAAGTGCTTTTGCATTGTTAAGATCTACAATCTGATCGCTTGCGAATGCAAATACATCAGCTGCTGCCTCAACGTCTGTAAGGACTGTATCCTTAGCTGTTGATTCTGATTCAACACCAATCTCGATATCGAACTTCTGATCCGGATATGTTTTCTTAAACTTCTCTACGAGATCTTTAAGAAGATTCTGATCTTCCTCACCGCCCCATACTCTGAGGCTTACTGTCTCGTTAGATGTACCGGCATTTCCTGAACCGCCGTTGTCTGTACTGCTTGATGTCTTACCGCATGCTGCCATTGAAATTGCCATTGCACCGACAAGACCAAGTGCTAAAACTTTTTTAAATTTCATAATCTTTCCTCCTGAATTTTTTTATGAATCCATTATCATGTTGCGCTTGCGCAACCGTTTGTTCATATCTGTATTATAGTCAATGTCACATTTATTATCAATTCACAGTTTAGATAAAATTTCCATCGAAATTTTGTGCATATTTCACAAATAACGTTTTCGTTGATGTGCGCAATAATGCGCAACTTTTAGTTTTTCACATTCCTGACTTCTATTATTCACACTATTTTCACATTCTAAACGCATGTTTTGAATCCTGTCTGCCACCTCATAATTAAAAACATCCTTTAACTGTATTTTATACAGTCAGAGGATGTCCTTTTTATGTTTAATTACTACTTAGTCGAATCTCTCAATACAACCTGGTAATTAATATCACTCATATCTTCATCAAGCTTCTCACCAAGCATTTCCAGCAAGGTTCCACAGGCGTTCTCTCCAAGAGTTTTGGTGTCGAAGTGAAGGCTGGTAATCGGCGGATTATTATGTGCAAGCTGTTTACTGTCATAAAGACTTGCAAGACGTATATCCGATGGTATATTTATATTTTTCTCATTAAGACATTCAATAACAAGGTTACACACATAATCATCCATGGCAACCAGGCAGTCGGCATTCAGTGCAAGCGCCTGTTCAACTGCCCTGGATGCTTTGGCATAACTGTCTATATCCATAAAGACAACGGATTTATCAACTGTAATACCACGGTCACTATGTGCACGCATAAAGCCTTCCAGTCTGTTCCCAGTAACCTGATATGTCTCATCCCCGCCCAAAATTGCAAGTTTCTTCATTCCTTTCATAAGAAGGATTTCCGTAAGTTCCCTGCTTGCTTCCATATTGTCATTATCGATACACACAACATCTTTCTCACTTGACGAACCGATTACAACAAACGGTATTCCTTTTTCCTTGAGAGTCCGCTGGGCTGATGTGTCCACCATTGAACGGCTTATGATGATTCCATCAATTTTATGATTATTTATCATCCTGTCAAGCTGTCCACTCACCATGGATATGATTACATCATAATTATTCCTGCCCGCCATCTTGCAGATTCCGTTCATACATTCACGGAAAAAAGCAACTTCATTCTCTCCGTAATCAGCCGGAAGGACAAGCGCAATATTATATGTTTTACTCTGTGCAAGTCCTCTTGCCATTACGTTAGGCGAATAATTGTGCGTGTCGATAAATTCTTTAACCCTCTGTGTCGTTTCACGACTTATTCTTCCCTTACCGGACAATGCTCTGGACACTGTAGTCTTACTTATTCCAAGTTCCTTCGCAACGTCATCTATCGTGTATTTCTTGTTAGTAGTATTCATTAGTTCTATCCTCGTCCGATAAGCCTTTGCCACTATATCTCATCATATCCGTTCTATAACCTTGTTCCGCATTCCGCGCAGAACACCGCATCATCGGCTTCAATCGGTGTATGGCAGTTAGGGCAGACTCTCTGTTTAGCTTCTTGTGGTTCTGTTACCTGCATTTCTTCCGTTACCGCCTCATGAATTTCGTTGACCTGCGGCTGTACTTCCGGCTGCACCGGTGCCTCGTTAAACTGCGGCTGCGGCTGTACTTCCGGCTGCGCCGGTGCCTCGTTAAACTGCGGCTGCGGCTGCACTTCCGGCTGCACCGGTGCTTCGTTAAACTGTGGCTGCGGCTGCACCGGTATGTTCTCGACCTTGGTTCCGCATACTCCGCAGAACATCTGTCCCGGATTGATAATATTGCCGCATCTTGTACATCTGTTGGCACCATCGGCTACCATTGTATGAGGAAGTCTCGAACCGCAAACCGAACAAAAAGCTGCATTGACGGAGTTGTCCGAATGGCAGTTAGTACATACCACAATTCCGTTAAGGAATTTCACTCTGGTATTCATCTGCTCAATCTGCTCCTCTGTCGCCTTAAGATCGGCAAACATCTGTATATATGCACCCTGCGGATTCTCCGTTTCCGCACGATATGTACGTCCTATTGCTGCATATATCTCATTAATTCTCATCTGTGCTGCCTGTATGTTTCTGTTAATATCATTTATTTCCCTATCTGCATTGCTTCTCATATATGAATTCCTCCGTTAAGGTTTATTTATATAATAAGTATAACTATATTCCACTGCAAGGTCAACTGTTTTAACTCATAATTGCTCCAAGTATACCCCCGGTTATGCATATAACAAATGATATTATTGCTTTCTTAACATCATCATACAGTCCTTTATTTATAATAAACGACACAACCGATAAAAACACAAAATACAGCAGTCCTATCAGTGCTCCGTTAAGTACTCTTTTTTCTTTTTTGGCCTTACCATATATAATACCTGCCGCGATAGATGATATTCCGTATATAACCATGACCACTATGCGCATCTGTCCGTCACCAAGTCTCATTTTGTACATTATAAATGCTCCCACCGCCAACAAAACCGCACTGATCAAATATGCGGCAATCAGAACTTTGAATATTGTTGTTAATTTTCTGCCCAATTCATGATCTCCTTTCCCAAATCCGGATATTAAAATATATTCCGCCGGCAATCAGATATTCACAAAAAAACATATTCATGCTAATATAATTTCAATAATTTACGGAGGTAACCGATTACAATGGATTTATTTGTATGTGACGGAAGACCCGTCACCAGGGAAAGACGTCTCGCCAAAGAGGTACGGACATATGATCTGCTGGATGAACTTAAAATACCGTTTAAAAGAATTGATCATGAGACAGCAATGACAATCGCTGACTGTGATGAAGTAGACCACTTGTTCGGATGTAAGATTTATAAAAATCTGTTTCTCAGGAATTCAAAAGGTGACGAATATTATATGGTTGTAATGCCCGGAAACAAAAAATTCAGGACTGCTATATTATCAAAGCAGCTTGGCACCACCAGACTGTCTTTTGCAGATGAGAAATATATGGAGGAATTTCTTGACCTTACTCCCGGCTCAGTGACTGTAATGGGTCTTATGAACGACCACGATAACAAGGTTAAGCTCGTGATTGACAGGGAACTGCTTAATGAAAAATACTTTGCATGTCACCCATGCATTAATACTTCATCAATCAGAATGCTCACATCCGATGTCATAGATGTATTTCTCCCTGCCGTCCATCACGAACCTGTATTTGTTGATCTCGGTAATGAATATCTATAAATCCCTGACACAGTAATCGAGTGTCTCGCCAACTGCATCATTTATTACAATATCCGCAACGGAATCTCTGGCCGTTGCGGACTTATTGATCAGAATCAGTTTATTTCCATGATAATAATCAATCAGACCGGCGGCAGGATATACTGTTAACGAAGTACCTGCAACTATAAGTACATCTGCTTCGCTTATGTATTTTACCGCTTTGGTCAGTGTATTGTTATCCAGTCCCTCCTCATAAAGAACAACATCAGGCTTAATTATTCCACCGCATTCACATCTTGGTATGCCCGTGCTGTTTATGATTGCACTTTCATCATAGAATCTTACACATTTCATGCAATAATTACGAAGTACACTTCCATGAAGCTCCAGCACTTCCCTGCTGCCCGCTGCCTGATGCAGACCGTCAATATTCTGTGTCACAACCGCCTTGCATTTACCGAGCTTTTCTAATTTAGCAAGAGCAATATGCGCCTTATTGGGTACAGCATCCGGATATAGCATTTTATCACGATAGAAATCAAAGAATTCATCCGTATGTCTCATAAAAAAAGTGTGGCTGAGTATCGTCTCCGGAGGGTATGCATATTTCTGATTATAAAGGCCGTCTACACTCCTGAAATCAGGTATATTGCTTTCGGTACTTACTCCTGCACCGCCAAAAAATACTATGTTGTCACTTTCCGAGATTATCTTACGAAGTTTTTCAATATTCTCATTCATACAATTTACGCCTCCATTATGACTTTTTTAATCAGGCGGCTCTCAGCAGGTTTGGTATCTTCTATCACATATGCATCCGCAAATCGTTTAACTGCATCAGAAAGCTTATTTTCATCATTGGCATAGAATCTGGCCAGCACATCTCCCTTATGGACATACGCACCCTTCTTGGCTTCAAGTATGATGCCGACCGACAAATCTATCACACTATCCTTATTCTCCCGACCTCCTCCGAGAACCATGGCACTTGTTCCGACAATATCACATACTATACGGCTGACATATCCTTCCACGTCCGCCCTGTATTCATACTCGATTGAAGCCTTTGGAAGAAGTTCTGTATCGTAAACCGCCTCAGGGTTTCCGCCCTGTGCCTCCACAAGTTCGGCCAGTTTCCTAAGTGCACTGCCATCTTTGATCGTGCCGGCCAGCATTTCTTTTGCTTCGGCACAATTCTGTGCCTTGCCCGCACCTGCAACCATATGTGAACCAAGTTCAAGGCATAACTCATACAAATCCTGCGGGCCATTTCCGGCAAGTGTATCTATCGCTTCCTTAACCTCGAGCGCATTACCGACCGCATATCCTAAAGGTTCATCCATATCACTGACTACTGCCATCGTCTTTTTCCCGACGTTATCGCCTATTCTGACCATTGTATCCGCCAGCTTAACCGCACTTTCTTCGTCCTTCATAAATGCTCCGCTTCCTACCTTCACATCGAGAACTATAACATCTGCACCTGCTGCTATTTTTTTGCTCATAATACTGCTTGCAATAAGCGGTATGCTCTCGACGGTCGCCGTCACATCCCTGAGTGCATATAATTTCTTATCCGCAGGCGCAAGATTTCCTGTCTGCCCTGCAATCGCAATTCCTATTCTGTTGACATTATCAAAAAATTCCTGTTCCGGTATTCCTGTCTGAAATCCGGGAAAGCTTTCAAGCTTATCTATCGTCCCACCGGTGTGCCCGAGTCCGCGCCCCGACATTTTGGCAACCGGAACTCCAAGTGCCGCAACCATCGGTCCGAGGACAAGTGACGTCTTATCTCCAACGCCTCCTGTGCTGTGTTTATCAACTTTAACACCTTTAATCGGCGAAAGATCCATCACATCACCGCTGTGTGCCATAGCAAGTGTAAGTGCCGCTGTCTCCTCCGGTGTCATTCCATTGAAAAAAATTGCCATTGCAAGTGCTGCTGCCTGATAATCCGGAATATTTCCGGCCGTATATTCCTCAACAAAAAATTGGATTTCTTCACCCGAAAGTTCTTTGTTATCTCTTTTATGCTGTATAATATCATACATTCTCATATATATCACCTTGCAATCCTTTCAAGGAAACTTTCTCCTGTAATGATCGGTTCTGCCCCAACATACTCCGCTATTGTCTGTCCGATGTCCGCAAAGCAGTTTCTTGTGCCGAAATTAACCGGTCTGATATTCTTACCATACACCAGCACCGGAATATATTCCCTTGTATGGTCCGTACCCTTAAATGTCGGGTCGCATCCATGGTCTGCATTGATTATAAGAATATCATCATCATTCATAGCGCCGATAATTTCCGGAAGTCTTGCATCGAAATCTTCAAGCCCTTTTCCATATCCGGCCGCGTCTCTGCGGTGTCCCCATGAGGAATCGAATTCTACCAGATTCGTAAAAATAAGACCATGTGACTTCTCTTTCATAAGCCTGACAGTCACATCCACACCGTCCATATTATTCTTCGTGTGGATAGCCCGCGTTATCCCGGAACCGGCAAAAATATCTTCAATCTTGCCGACTGCCCATACATCATAATTCTGGTCCTTAAGTCTGTGAAGCAGATTATAATCCGGCGGCAATATCGCATAATCACGCCTGTCGGATGTTCTTACATAGTTACCGTCATGTCCGGTAAACGGCCTTGCAATTACTCTGGCCACCTCATCCTGTCCGGTGAGAATCTTTCTTGCCTTAGCGCACATGTCGTACAGGCTGTCGAGCGGAAAGCAGTCAACATTGACCGCAATCTGAAAAACACTGTCAGCAGATGTATATACAATCGGCTTGCCGGTGCGTTCATGTTCTGCACCGAGTTTCTTAATTATCTCTGTTCCTGAAGCAACACAGTTTCCAAGCACCCCCAAAACCCCTGTTTCTTTGATAAATTCATTTATTATTCTGTCAGGAAATCCGTCCGGATATGTCGGAAACGGTTTGTCTGATATTACACCTGTCATTTCCCAATGTCCAACCGTAGTATCCTTGCCGGCCGATTTTTCCGATGAACGGCCGTAGGCACCTGTAATAAGACTTTCATCCATAACGGGGAGTGACTTCATTCCGTCAATATTGCCCAGTCCAAGCTTAAGAAGATTCGGGATATTAAGCCCTTTATTATATTCCCATGTATGAGGTATCGTACTGCTTCCGGCATCACCGAATGCTGCGGCATCCGGCGCCTCTCCCATACCCACACTGTCAAGTATGATCCAAATTACACGTTTCATAAGTCAAACACCTTCCTTATATGCAGATTTATCCGCCGGACATCGACGGATAAATCATCAGATTAAATATATTGTATCTCTACAGATCCAAACTGCATGACACCGTTAAGTGTAACTACCGGTGAATTTGCAGATACATTAGGTCTGTTGCGCTCTTTCACGCGTCCGGCCATCGTTCCGGTCTGTACATCAACATTCCATCCTGACGGTATATACAAAACCAGATTTCCGAATTTGCCGTTGATATCTATGATCGCGTGTCCCGATGGTATATTACATCCATCAAAATACACATCCATATTGCCAAACGAAAGATTGATATTGGCGCGTTCAAAATTATTCATGCTGATATGCTTGACCGCGGACGAGAACCTGGTCGAACAATTAACAATATTATTAACGCCCTGATTGATATATTCCGTTCTGTAACCGGCATATGATGCATTATTCTGCGCTGCATTACCGTTATAGCTGCGGTTACGGCTTCCCGTCTTAAATATAAGTGAAAACCCTATACTTAAGAGCACTGCGATCAATACTAACGGCCACGGTGAAAGTTTCTGTATTCCCCACGCGTCCGAATAGATTATACATATTCCCGCGAGTGGAAGAAATATTCCCCAAAAATTCCATGCCGGAATATTGCTGATTATTATGCCCGCAAATACAATTGTAAAAATAATACTTACAACGCCCACATCATGCATAAATCCGAATGCCGAGAGCACTATAAATGCAGCTGCCGCAATAAGTAATATTCCCCACATGACACTGCTTGTTCTTTTTTTCATAGCCACTACCTCCATATATCCTTGATAATAATTATTATACCAAAAGCCGTTTTAACTGTAAATACTCACATTGTCGGATATTATTTCAAAAAAATGTAGCATTATACTTTTTTTCGTGTTAAAATTTTACTCGTTAGGATTTTATACTTTTAGGAGGACATAATGAGTATCCATTTGATTAAGACTCTGCCTTCTCCTGAGGAGATCAAGGCAGAATTTCCACTCACAAAAGAACAGATTGAATTAAAGAAAGAGCGCGATGCACAGATCCGTGATGTCTTTACGGGCGCATCCGATAAATTTCTCGCTATAATCGGACCGTGTTCAGCCGACAACGAAGATGCGGTTCTTGACTATGTTACCAGACTTGCAAAAGTGCAGGAGAAAATAAAAGACAAAGTAATCATCATTCCGCGTGTATATACCAATAAACCGCGTACAACAGGTGACGGATACAAGGGCATGCTTCACCAGCCGGATCCGGAGAAGAAACCGGATCTTATCGCAGGAATAAAAGCAATCCGTAAGCTTCACCTTGATGTAATATCTAATACCGGTTTTTTCCCGGCTGATGAGATGCTTTACCCTGAGAACTGGACATATTGTGATGACACACTTGCTTATGTAGCAATCGGTGCCCGTTCGGTTGAAGACCAGCAGCACAGACTTACCGCAAGCGGTATGGATGTTCCTGTCGGAATGAAGAACCCTACAAGCGGAGGATATGAAGTTATGCTTAACTCAGTTCATGCTGCAAGCCATCCTCACACTTTCATATACAGAGGTGCCGAGGTTTCCACAACCGGTAATGAACTTACGCACACCGTTCTTCGCGGTTCCGTAAACAAGAAAGGCCAGTGCATACCGAATTACCATTATGAAGATCTGCTTCTTCTTAATAAACTTTATGCGGAACACGACCTTAAATATCCGGCAACAATAGTTGATTCGAATCATAGCAATTCCAACAAACAGTACCTTGAGCAGATAAGAATTGTCGAGGATGTGCTTCACAGCCGCAGGATGAATTCCGATATTCGCAAGCTGGTAAAGGGTGTTATGGTTGAAAGTTATATTGAGCCGGGTTCACAGAAGATCGGTGAGCATATTTACGGCAAATCGATTACAGACCCATGTCTCGGATGGGATGATTCAGAGAAACTGCTTTATACAATAGCAGAGAATTGTTAACTTACATTTATTGCGTAACAGATTTTTGTCTGTTACGCTTTTTTATATAGCAAAACTGCCGGACATTATATCCGGCAGTTAAATTATATTATATAATTCTAATCCATCTTCGCATAATAACCGAAGTCGAATCCTTTCTTTTTGAGACCATCAATTAAATCTCCGAGCATCTTGGTATTCGTCTCGCTCTCAGCATGAAGCAGGTAAATTGCTCCTCCGTGAGATCTGTCAAGTGCAGCCTGAAGCGACTCTGCCACATCCGGCTGGTCGTCAACAACCCAGTCTCTGTATGCGAAACTCCAGAATACCGAACGGAGTCCCAGACTCTGCACAATTGCAAGTGACTGTTCACTGAAAGATCCTTCCGGGAATCTGAACAGATACATATCGTAATTGAATTTTTCCTTGATATATTGCGTTACCTGATTGATATCGTCAACCTGTTTCTGCGCGCTGTACTGCTGAAGTCCGCCCGATGGATGTGTTGTTGTATGATTGCCGATTACATGTCCTTCATCAATCATTCTCTGTACAAGTTCAGGATTATCCTTGGCATACGGAAGCGTTACAAAGAATACTGCCTTAACGCCCTTCTCTTTAAGCGTATCAAGGATTGACGGAGTAAAACCGTATTCGTATCCTTCATCAAATGTCAGGTAGATATAGTTACTGTACGGCTGGATAAAATCAGCTGCATACATGCCGTAAAGCTTATCATAATACGAACATCCGCCCGGTCTGTTATGCTCATCAACATCCGTGGTCGAGAATCCGTACGGAACCTTATCAGTCTTATATTGCGAAAAATCAGTGCCCGCCGGGATTGTCACATCCACGCCGGAATTCAGGATTGCACTGTAGTCAGTATCAGTCACATTAACGGTAACCTTCTTCATATCGTAATTACCGTATTCATCCTTGGCAACAACACCTATAGTATATGTTCCAGTTGTATCATATGATATAGAATCCTGCATATCATCGGCAGGGGATGATGCATCGGCATCCTTAATCACGCCGGTTGTATATGATGATTTATCATCAACCGACTCTATAAAGCTGTCAGCTGTAACCTGTCCGGATTTCATTACATTAACGCTTTCGCTCTTAAGTGTAATAACCGGCGCAGTTGTGTCAGCAACCTTAACCGTAAAATCAAGGCTGTACTCACCGCTGGTGACTGTTGCTTTGTATTCACCGACCTTATTAAAATCAACATTATCGGCATTTATTTTTGCTGCCGCGATCAACCCGCCGTCACCGGTTACAATTTCATTGGCAATCACATTACTCATATCACTGCCAAGTTCAACATTATATGTCTCGTTCTTGAGTGCAAATTTGGAATTACCTTTTGGGGAATTCTTCTTACTTCCGCCATCGCTTGTAATAAGTACTATAAGAACCACTACAAGTATAACCGCTACAACCGCAAGTGCTATAAGCATCGGAATACCGCTGTTTTTCTTCTTTCTTCTGGATGGCTGTCTGTCATTACTGCTCATATTTAAAATCCTCTTTCTTTAATTATAGTCAATCCGGCGCATACTCCGAATATTTTTCCATGGCATTTATTCCGGCAACTCCGAGCTTTCTCTTAATCACAGCCAGATCGCTGCCTTCTGCCGCCATATTCGCTGCACATGTGTGCCGGAACATCTGAGGCGTTATCGTCATTCCGATCCGCCCACCGTATTCTTTGATTATCTTCCACAAACCCTGTCTGGACATAGCCTGTCCGCGCATATTAAGAAATAATCTGCTGTTTCCTTCCTTGTTGATGCCATTTCTGATATCTCCTATATATAACATCAAAGAAGACTTCACGGAATCATCAAAACATACAGCACGTTCATGTCCTTGTGTATATATCATCAAAGTTCCGGTCATCAGATTCACATCCGTAATATTAAGTTCCAGCAATTCCTGCGTTCTTATTCCCGTATTGCACATAATCCTGAATATCGCATTATCGCGCACACCCTTGGCTGTGTTCATATCGATAACCGAAAAAAGCCTGTCCAATTCGCCTGATTCAATAATATCCGGGCTCTTAGGCTCAACCCTCGGGTGCTTAAGGTAAACAGAAGGTTCATCATTAATAAGTCTGCGTCTGAACATCCAGGCAAAAAAAGACTTGATTGATGATATGTTACGTGATACTGTTGATGCCGCCGTACCATTCTTCTCAAGAGCAAGAATATAAGAATTCAGATTAATGATCGTCACCTTATTCCAATCATATATCCCATTATTTCCAAGAAAATTGCCAAGTTTCGTCAGATCACTTCTGTATGCCTGCAAAGTATTGCCTGAAGCTCTGTGCTCCGTCTGCATATATTGCAGATATTCTTCGATATAAATGTCCATTGATTTCTCCTGTGCAACATAACTGCTTATGCGATAAATTCATATCTTCATAAGAAATTTCGGAAGTACATAATAATTCATCACAGATTCTATCATTATCCCTGCCGCAAAAATTACCGCTGCCAGTCCATATCTTAACACCGTTTGGATGTCTTTGGACCAGGATGTTATAAATATACCATATATTCCTACAACGTACAACATCATATGGCACAAAATTGCGAGCAGAAAAATAATGAGATACCGCGCACCATATTGCATTGCAAGTGCGGATAATATTATACCCATCCCAAATCCCAGGTAAGAACATATAACATATGGCATCCTGTTCCCGAACGGAGATATGCTTATAAGAAACACAATTATAAACAATCTTATCCTTTTGGGCGCCACATAACCCACAATTTCAGCAAATGTGTTATCGGCGTTTATAATGCGGTTTACAACCGGTTCCGAAAAAATATCCCACTTACTGACTGCATCATACCCGGCAATATTGGTAAAAACACTTCCTATCACTATCGCCACAGGAAAAAGCCATATATATTTTCTGTCAATCAAAAACCTCTTTTCCATATTTGAATAATATGAAAAAGAGGCTGATTTTATGACTTTCTATCTGAGATATTTATTGGCATATGCAAGAATTGCTGCAATTGATTTAGCATCGCAGATATCTCCGCTGTATATCATATTCACAAGTTCTTCCGGTGAATATTCATATACATCCAGAAATTCATTCTCGTCAAGATGCTGTCTTGACGGCTGTAAATCCCTTGCCAGATATATATCAATGCGTTCATTGCAGAATGCAACCGTTGTGGCTACATTAATCAGGAATTCCAGATTATCCGAGCGATATCCCGTCTCCTCTTCGAGTTCCCTTGACGCACATTCGATTGTCGGTTCAGTAACCGAATCACGGCTTCCCGCAGGAATCTCAAGCGATATACAGTCAACTGCACTTCTGTACTGTTTTACCATCAGGATATTACCGTTATCCAGTACCGGCAGTACCGCTGCCGCTCCTTTACGGTGTTCCACATAATCCCATTCAGCAGTATTGCCGTTAGGCATCAGCATATGATCTGTATACACATCAACAATCGCACCCGAGTATTTAAGGTCACGACCGATTCTTTTGACTTCTTCCATAACAAAACTCCTATTTAATACCTGTGCATTTCTCATAGCACTTATCGGTAGCCGCAATTATTGCATGTCTGAAGCCATTCTCTTCAAGAGCACTTACTCCGGCAATCGTAGTTCCGCCAGGAGAGCATACACGGTCTTTTAAAACTGCAGGATGTTCACCGGTCGAAAGAACCATATCCGCTGCGCCTTTAACAGTCATAGCTGCAAATTCAATAGCATCGGCTCTGGTCATTCCGTATTTTACCGCGCTGTCCGCAAGTGCCTCGATAAACATATATACATATGCAGGTGAACTTCCGCTAACACATGTAACCGTATCCAGAAGTCTTTCTTCAACTACCCTGAAATTTCCGAATGATTTGAAGAACTGTGAAATTGTATCCATCTCTTCGAGATTAAAATTATTCTTATCATAAGATACACCTGTCATTCCTTCACCAATCATCGCAGGTGTATTAGGCATACATCTTACAACCCTGACATCTGAATCAAATTTATCCTGTACACTCTTGATCGTAATACCCGGTGCCAGTGAAATAATAATTTTATCAGGTGTTACCACATTCTTGATATTGCCGATAACAACATCGTAGTATTGCGGTTTGACCGCAAGAATTATGTATTTGACACTGTTGGCAAGCTCAATGTTGGTAGGTGAGACTCTTATTCCTGTCTCCTCGTTCACCCTAACCCTTACGATATCTGATACATCCGTAAACATGATCTGGGAATGATCGAAGGTATTCATAATACCGTTCAGCATTGCATGTCCCATATTGCCCATTCCGATAAATCCAAATGTATTCATATGTCCGCAGCCTCCTTAAGCAAGCAATTTCTCAACAGTGGCAAGCTTAGCGCAAAGAGTAAATAACTCCGCAGCCTGCTTAAGCTCCTCAAGTGTCGGATATGACGGTGCAATTCTTATATTGCTGTCATCCGGATCCTTTCCGTAAGGATATGTCGCACCGGCACCTGTAAGAACAACTCCGGCTTCTTTACACTTATTAACAATTGCCTTGGCACATCCCGGAACAGCATCAAATGATATAAAATATCCGCCCATCGGCTTCATCCAGCTTCCTGCGCCGAGTCCGGTAAGTTCACGGTCGAGAGTCTCAAGTACAACATCAAACTTCGGTCTTAAGAATTCCGCATGTTTTCTCATATGCGCCCTGAGTCCGTCACCATTTTTAAAATACCTGGCATGTCTTAACTGATTAATCTTATCATAACTGATAGTCTCAACATTCATTCTCTTGCTGATCCATTTGAGGTTAGCCTCGGATGAAGCAATTGCAGAAATTCCGCCACCCGCAAAACTAATCTTGGATGTTGAGCAGAATTCATATACAAGATCCGGATTACCTGCTTTCGCACATTCGGAAAGTATCTCCGGAATCTCAATATTCTCATCATATATATAATGGAGTGCATAAGCATTATCCCAGTAAATTCTGAAATCCTTAGCTGCCGGCTTAAGAGCGGCAAAACGTTTCACCGTCTCATCCGAGTATACAATGCCCTGCGGGTTAGAATATTTAGGAACACACCAGATACCCTTGATTGAAGAATCACTTGACACAAGTTTCTCAACCATATCCATATCAGGTCCGTTCTCCGTCATAGGAATGTTAATCATCTCAATTCCCATAAGCTCAGTAATCTTAAAATGTCTGTCATATCCCGGTACAGGACAGAGGAATTTAACTTTGTCAAGATGGCACCAAGGTGTGCTTCCCATTATACCAAAAAGCATAGCCGATGACACGCAGTCATACATGATGTTAAGGCTTGCATTACCGCATACAAATACATTTTCCTTAGGTACTCTTAAAAAATCGCCCATAAGCTGTCTTGCCTCAGGGATTCCTTCCATAATACCGTAATTTCTGCAGTCGGTCCCGCTGTCTGAAACACATCCTGTTTCTGAATTAACGATGTCAAGCATTTCATTGGATACATCAAGCTGCGCCGGTGATGGCTTTCCTCTTGACATATCAAGTTTAAGTCCTTTCGCCTTAGCTGCCTCATATTCTTTAGTGAGTACGGCAAGCTGTTCTTTAAGCTCAGTCTCTGACATCTCTGTGTATTTTTTCATGGCTACGCCTCCTGTGTTAAAATTTTATGATAGTGTAAAATACAAAAGCACTGCAATACCAAGTATAATTCTGTATACACCGAATGGTTTGAAATCGTGCTTTCTGATATATGACATAAGGAACTTTATGACAAGCATTGAAACAAGGTATGCCACAAGCATTCCTATAATCAGCATATATAATTCGTTCTGTGTAAATCCTGTGCCGTCTGATACAAACTTGAGTATCTTGACAAGGCTGGCTCCTGCCATTACAGGAATAGCAAGGAAAAACGTAAATTCCGCAGCAGCTGTTCTGGATGTTCCTATAAGCATTGCACCCACTATTGTAGCACCGGAACGTGATGTTCCCGGAATAAGTGCAAGCACCTGGAATAATCCTATTATAAGTGCAGTCTTAAATGTCATTGCCCTGACATCCGTAATTTTAAATTCCTTATTGCGGTTGCGGATCTCAATAAGTATAAATGCCACACCGTATATTATAAGTGTAACTGATACAACATAAGGATTGTAGAAAATCTCGTCAATCTTATCATCAAAAAGGATGCCTATTATTCCGGCCGGGACGCATGCGACAAGTATTTTGGCCCAGAGAATAAGTTTATCCTTATTCCATTCAAGTCCCTTTGAATCCTTCTTCTTATCTATAGGCCATAATCTCTTAAAATAAAGCACAATGACGGCAAGAATTGCTCCGAGCTGTATTACGACATTAAACATCTCAACAAATGCATCGCTCGCTTTCAGCTTCAGAAACTCATTGACTATTATAAGATGTCCCGTGCTGCTGATGGGAAGCCATTCGGTAATTCCCTCAACAATGCCCAGGACAATAACTTTAAGTATCTCTATTATGTTCAATTATGCGTTATCTTCAGGATCGTCTCCACCGTCACCGGTGATTCTGATCTTGCCTTCATATAATTCTTCAACTGCTATAGATAAAGGTTTCTTGCCTTTGGTATCCTTTATATATGCAGGTGCTCCGGCTATAAGCTGTCTTGCTCTCTTAGACGTCGCGATTACTATTGAGTATCTGCTCTGCACCGGCGGCTGTTCACCCGGCTCAACGTCATTATTTATTACATTCATAAGTTCTGAATACGATGGATGTATCATGTTGTATATTCTCCTTTTCTATTTACCCTGGAATTCCTTCAAATCCCTGCGTATAGCCTGAATTAAAGACATTCGCTCATCCGTTCTATTATGCTCACTTTTTATGATTTTGTCAACTGTTTCGACACAATCTTCCAAAACATCATTAATTACAATATAATCGTAAGCCTCAACACCTTCTGCCTCATGTATGGCCCGTTCAAGTCTTGCATTAATAACGTCCATTGTCTCTGTTCCTCTCGAAATCAGTCTGCGTCTTAATTCCTCCGCATCCGGCGGCGTAACGAACATAAGTACCGCATCAGGGTATTGTTTCTTGACCTTAAGCGCACCCTGAATTTCGATTTCAAGGAAAACATCCTTGCCTGCATTAAGATTTTCTTCTACATATTTACGCGGGGTACCGTAGAAATGATTTACATATCCGGCATACTCTATAAGTTCATTATTATCTATCATACGTCTGAACTCATCATCTGTCACAAAAAAATAAGATACACCATCAACCTCTCCCGGTCTCGGCTTCCTTGTCGTTGCCGATACGGACAATGCATAATTATCATGTCTCTTCATCATCTCATTCATAAGTGTACCTTTGCCTGATCCGGAAAAACCGGAAACAACTATAAGCTTACCTCTGCTCATCGCTTTCTCCTCCGATGGATTGTTCACTCTTATTCTTCACACGTCCGGCAATTGTATCAGGCAGCAGCGCTGACAGGACAATGTATCCTGAATCCGTTGTTATTATTGCTCTTGTGCGTCGTCCCTGTGTCGCATCTATGACCATATCTTTCTCCTTGGCATTCTGGACGAATCTTCTTGCCGGTGCCGAATCCGGTGAAACAATCGTTATTATTTTGTCGTCGTTAATAATATTACCAAAACCAATATTGATAAAACCCATATGTCCTCCGTTATTCAATATTCTGGATCTGCTCCCTGACCTTCTCGATTTCGGTCTTAAGGCTTATCGCACAATTGGATGTTTCCAAATCATTCGCCTTAGATAAAATAGTATTGGCCTCGCGGTTCATCTCCTGTGCGATAAAATCAAGCTTACGTCCAACGCTTCCGCCCTCTATAAGTTCATCCTTCGTGCTCTCTATATGGCTTCGTAACCTCACAGTTTCCTCGTCAACACATATCTTATCCGCGTATATCGTAACTTCCGTGGCGATCCTATTCTCATCGACCGGCGTATCGCAAAGAAGCTCCGCAACCTTATCCTCAAGTCTCTGCCTGTATTCTTCTATTATCCCCGGACTTCTGTTCTCTATTTCATCGACAAGTCCTGTCATATAATCAAGTTTCTCAAGCAGATCGGCCTTGAGTTTCTCTCCTTCGGTAATTCTGCTTTCAACAAACTGTACGCAGGCATTCTCAACAGCCTTCTCAAGCAGATGCCATACCGCATCATCATCTCCGGACTGTTCTTCCATAGTAATAACCTCAGGATAATGTGACAGTGACGATACTGTTATATCATTGGGTATGTCAAACTGTTCTGCCATGTAATTAAATATACTCATATATTCATTAGCAAGTTCTTCGTTATATTTAAGGCAGAACTTACTCTCGGAATAATCCTCATAAGTCACAAATATATCAACCTTACCGCGGTTAATATATTTCTTAAGTATTGTTCTTATGCCGGCTTCATAAATATTAAGTTTCTTCGGCATCTTCATAGCCGGTTCAAAATATCTGTGATTGACCGACTTCATCTCAATTGTTATTTTCCTGTCGGAGTCCGAGGCTTCCGCCCGCCCGAATCCGGTCATGCTCTTTATCATCTGGTTGCGACCTCCATCCATATATTTATTGTATTTTATCATCTATGTCTTTACATTGCAACTAGCCTTTTAACGCAATTTATGATATACTTCTTTCGTTATAAAAATAGATTTCAGAGGTAATTGTAATGGCATTTGACGGAATTACGGTACATGCACTCACATACGAATTAAAAAACATTCTTTCCGGCGGAAGAATTAATAAAATAGCACAAACAGAAAAAGATGAGCTCATCCTTACCATAAAAGGATCCACAGGCCAGAACAGACTGCTCATATGTGCCAATCCAAGTCTGCCGCTTGTATATATAACATCATTAAACAAACCTGCTCCCCTTACGGCACCCGGTTTCTGTATGCTCTTAAGAAAGCATATCAATAACGGCAGGATTGTCGATATTACACAGCCGGGGCTCGAGCGCATCATTGATTTTAAAATAGAGCATCTTGACGAGATGGGTGATCTGTGTACCAAACATCTTGTTGTTGAGCTTATGGGCAAGCACAGCAATATTATTTTTCTCGATGATAATAATCATATAATAGACAGTATCAAACGTATCAATGCCGGCATAAGTTCCGTGCGTGAAGTCCTTCCCGGACGTGAATATTTTATTCCGAACACATCCGGCAAGCATAATCCGTTTGATGCGGACAGAGACTCCTTCACCGCTCTCATAGGCGGTGTGGCATCGGCTGCGGATAAAGCCATATACGGTTCTTACACCGGAATAAGCCCCCAGCTTGCCAATGAAATCTGTTATCGTGCCGGCATAAGCTCCGACACACCGGCATCCGCCCTCAACGAAAATGAACTTACACACCTTGCCGGAACATTCATCAATACCATCGATGACATCCGGAACAATGTTTTTTCATATAATATAATATATAACAACGATGTTCCAAGGGAATTTATGGTCATCATGCCCTCCATGTATGAAGGAATGACCATTGTTCCATGTGAATCGGCAAGTTCCATGCTTGAGAAATACTATGCCGACAAAAACCTTGTCACACGCATAAGGCAGCGTTCTGCTGATCTGCGCCAGGTTGTAAACACGGCACTGGAACGTAATTACAAGAAATATGATTTACAGGAGAAGCAGTTAAAAGATACCGGCAAACGTGACAAATACCGCATATACGGCGAGCTTCTCAACACATACGGATATGACATTCCGGACGGAAGTTCCTCGTTTGAGGCACTTAATTATTATGACAATACAATGATTACCATTCCTCTTGATAAAGATCTGACCGCAAGGGAGAACAGTGTAAGATATTTTGCAAAATATAATAAATTAAAACGGACTTATGAGGCTCTCTCGGAGCTTATAACGCAGACCAGTGATGAAATCGAACATCTTGAGTCAATCGCAACCTCAATAGATATCGCCACATCATATGATGACCTGATTCAGATCAAAGAAGAGCTGGTCAATTTCGGATTTATCAAGTCACATCCATCCGGACGCAAGGACAGAACCGAACGTTCCCAAAGCAAGCCGTGGCATTATGTGTCTTCGGACGGATTTGACATATTTGTGGGACGCAATAACATCCAGAATGAGGAACTGACTTTCAAGACAGCCTCCGGCAATGACTGGTGGTTTCACGCAAAGAACATGCCCGGATCCCACGTAATTGTCAAGTGTGACAACAGAGAACTTCCGGATTCCACATATGAAGAAGCCGCAGCGCTCGCAGCCTATTATTCCAAAGGACGGGCGCAGGAGAAAGTGGATGTTGATTATGTTCAAAAGAAACATTTGAGCAAGGTAGCCGGCAAGGCGCCAGGATTTGTAATATATCACACTAATTATTCAATGACGATTACGCCGTCAGCGTCACTCAAAGAAATCAAATAATCGAAAAAGCACATACCGTTATGATATGTGCTTTTTCTTATAAAGAAAGGATGAAAAAAATATGAAAAAAGTAAATTCTTATAAGCTGTCGTAAAGCTCTTCGTATTTCTCAGCCGAGCTGTTCCACGAAAAGTCTGTGAGCATTCCTCTGTCAACTATCTTATTCCATTCACGCTTCTTATTGTAGAATATGCTCTTGGCATAATTAACAATTCCAAGCATCTCATGAGCGTTATAGTTAGCAAACGAAAATCCGGTTCCGGTTCCTTCGTATTCATTATAAGCCTGAACCGTATCCTTAAGTCCGCCCGTCTCTCTTACAATAGGAACCGTTCCATATCTGAGACTCATAAGCTGGCTGAGTCCGCACGGTTCAAAAAGTGACGGCATAAGGAAAGCGTCACATGCCGCATATACCTTATGCGACATATCCTCTGAATAATAAATATTAGCCGATACACGGTTATTGTATTTCCAGTCAAAATGTCTGAACATATTCTCGTAACGCTCTTCGCCTGTTCCGAGAATAACAAGCTGCACATCTTCGGCGCAAAGTTCATCCATCACATATGCTATAAGATCAAAGCCTTTCTGGTCCGTAAGTCTCGACACGATACCTATCATAAATCTCTTCTGGTCGACATCAAGACCAAGTTCCTTTTGCAATGCAATCTTATTCTTGAACTTCTCTTTACGGAATGTAACCTGATTATAGTTACGTACTATTCTCTTATCAGTCTCCGGATTAAATTCCTCATAATCAATACCGTTAACTATTCCGACGAGGTCATTTGAACGTGCTCTCATAAGTCCGTCAAGTTTCTCACCGTAGAACGGTGTCTTAATTTCTTCCGCATAACTGTTACTTACGGTAGTTACCTTATCGGCATATACAATTCCGCCTTTAAGGTAATTCGCATCACCAAATGCTTCAAGCTTATCCGATGTAAAATACGAATCCGGAAGTCCCGTAATATCCTTAACAGCCTTCATATCCCAGATACCCTGGAACTTGAGGTTATGTATTGTCATAATAGACTTCATATCCCTGAAGAAATCCCCTTCATGGAACCGCTCCTTCATATATACCGGTATCAGTCCGGTCTGCCAATCGTGACAATGTATTATATCCGGCTTAAAATTAATAAGCGGAAGTGCTGACAATGATGCTTTACTAAAGAATGCAAACTTCTCTATATCTTCATGAATATATCCGTATGGCTTAAATCCGTTAAAATAGTATTCATTATCAATGAAATAAAACTGTACGCCGTCATATTCCATCTCAAGTACACCCACATACTGGCTTCTCCATGCCAGATCCATATAAAAACTCGTAACGAAGTGCATCTGATCCTTATAAATCTGAGGTATGCACTTATAATTCGGTATCATAACCCTGACATCATATTTAGTCTTATCAAAATATTTAGGTAACGAACCTGCAACATCTGCAAGTCCTCCTGTTTTAATAAATGGTACTGCTTCGGAAGCAATAAATAATACGTTCTTCATCTGACCCACCTCCACGGCAAATTCTTCATGTACATAATAGCATAATTTTCTGATAATTGGAATAATTATTTGTTAAATTTTACAATGATTTTGTCGTGTCAGCGCATTTTGTATTCCAGTCTGATTTTATCGGCGATAAGTGCGATAAATTCTGAGTTTGTGGGCTTGCCTTTTCCGTTACTCACAGTATATCCGAATAAAGAATCCAGAATATCTATCTGTCCCCTGCTCCAGGCAACTTCAATTGCATGTCTTATCGCCCTTTCAACCCTGCTTGACGTGGTCTGGAAATTCTTTGCAATTGTAGGATAAAGAACCTTCGTAATACAGTTAAGCATATCCATGTCTTCAACCGCCATCATAATCGCAGCCCTTAAATACTGATATCCCTTGATATGAGCCGGAATCCCTATATCGTGGAGCATGTCAGTGACATCTGCCTCAAGGCTTACTTTCACGTCTTCAATCCTGCTGTTGCTTTTAGGTGCCTGGCTGCTCTTATTATTAACTGCCGGGTGCCTTCCCATATTGGTCTTCACATATTTGATTCTGTTAAGGAGTGTATTATTGTCAAATGGCTTCATAATGTAATAATATGCGCCCAGACTGAATGCGTCCTCCGTTATTCCTTCCTGTCCGACCGCTGTAATTATGATGAAAGCCGGCTTCTTGGTTATGGCAGTATCCTGATTGGCTTTCTCCATAACGGTCAGTCCGTCGAGTTTAGGCATTATTATATCCAGAAGAACCACATCCGGTTCTTTCTCCTTAATAACATTCAGTATTTCCTCCCCGTTATGTGCCTTTCCGACAACCTGAATCTCTTCGTCCGTGTGAAGTACATCTTCAAGAAGCTGTAGCATCCTTTCATTATCATCCGCAATTGCACAGGTTAATTTCCCCATATTAGTCTCCTCCTAACTATAAAAAAATATTGACTTGTATTTAATTATAAATAATAATGCAAAATAATGCAATATACTGTCGCCGCAAATGTGATTAATTTTCGACATTTAGCGACAGTGTTTATTTAATAATTTTATGTTTTTTCAAAAGGTATTTTTAACTATTGATTTTTGTCTGCATCTGTGATATTATAATATGGCTTGCGGATGTGGCGGAATGGCAGACGCAGCAGACTCAAAATCTGCCGGTGGCAACATCGTGTGGGTTCAAGTCCCACCATCCGCACTATTTATGAAGGTCTTGATTGTTCAAGGCCTTTTTATTTTGATAATTTCCGGAAGGTTCATACAAAATGAAGAAAAAAATCACAAAAATATCAACGTTTATCATATCGGCATTATTGTCTCTGTTTATATTTAAATATCAGCCTGTTTCTCCCGTCGTTACCGAAACATACAGCACAGGCTCAGACCAGTCCGAGACATTCTCCCTGGATTCGGTTCCGGCATATTCACAAAAGGCATATGCCGTCATTAACAACAACATACCGTATTTCACCGAGGCCGATTATACAACCGAATCATATGAATATTACAGTAATCTCGATTCACTCGGCCGGTGTGGTGTATGTATAGCTTCAATCGGCCGCGATCTGATGCCGTCTGATGAGCGCGGGCCTATCGGAAAAGTGCGCCCCAGTGGGTGGCATACCATTAAATATGATAACATTGACGGCAATTATCTGTACAACAGATGCCACTTAATCGGGTATCAGCTTACCGGCGAAAATGCCAACACTGCGAATCTTATCACAGGAACAAGGTACCTGAATGTGCAGGGAATGCTGCCATTTGAAGACATGACTGCAGATTATATTAAAGAAACAGGCAATCATGTACTTTACAGAGCAACGCCGGTATTTGACGGTGACAACCTGGTTGCCGACGGTGTACTTCTTGAAGGGTATTCTGTTGAGGATAACGGCGCCGGCATATGTTTTAATGTGTTCTGCTATAATGTCCAGCCTGGAATTGAAATTGACTACGCTACAGGGGACAGCTCGCAGACAGATAAAAAATGAGTACAAAAAAACAGTCATCCAATTGGATGGCTGTTCTCTATTTAGCAGGGGCAGTAGGATTTGAACCCACGACATTTGGTTTTGGAGACCAACGCTCTACCAGCTGAACTATACCCCTATATTCACAAGTGACATCTCTCGACGTCACTTGTTAGTTATACCATATAATTGATTTAATTGCAAGAAAAATTTACACAATTTTGCAAATTATTTATTACATTTGGAAATAACATCTTTGGCATTATCGGTAATATCTCTCTGATATGCTATTTCATGTTCCATTCCGCGTGACTCATCATTGGCAACCTTGGCTGCTTCAAGAATCTTATTAAGAAGAACGCCTATATCAGCTGCTTTACTGCTCTGTTTCACAGAACGCTCATATATATCATTCATCATCGAAACCATTGTCTCCACAAAATCATGTACCTCATGAACTGTATCAGCTATATCTTTGGATGAACTTGTCGATTGCGCTGCAAGATTACCAACTTCCTTGGCTACAACCGCAAATCCTCTGCCCTGTTCGCCTGCTCTTGCCGCCTCTATCGATGCGTTGAGAGAAAGCATATTGGTTTTGGATGCAATTTTAGATATCACGCCGGCAAAATTCTCAATCATCTCCGACAATTCTTCAAGACGCTTTATATTGTCCTTTGATTCCTCAACAATTGTATTAAGTCCGTTAATCTCATCCACAATGTCATTAATGCTCGTAATTCCTTCTTTGACAAGATTAAGCGATGTATCCGATGAATTAATTACATCAAATGCATGTTTCTCAACCTTAAGCTGTGACTCGTCCAGATTATTGATAATCTGTGTAAATTCTGTTAAAAAATGTTCTTCCATTATCCAATCCTCCGTAAATATATTTACCTTCTGCATAATTCGGAAACTGATTTAACCCCGGTAAGCCTGATACCGCTTATATCTCCCACACTCTTAAGACATGCCGCCGGAAGAATGCATTCTTCAAATCCAAGCTTTACTGCTTCGGCAACCCTTTGCTTGGCCTGGCTTACCGAACGCACCTCGCCCGTAAGGCCAACTTCGCCAAACACTATTGTCCTATCCGGTATGGGAATATTACGAAAACTTGATATCAACGCCATTACCATCCCTAAATCCAACGCAGGTTCGCTGACCTTAAGTCCGCCTGCTATATTAAGATAAGCATCACATCCGGAAAGCTGCATTCCTGCTTTCTTCTCCAATACTGCCATTAGGAGATTCATTCTGTTATAGTCTGCTCCGGCAGCCGTACGTCTCGGCATTCCGAAATTCGTATGGCATACAAGAGCCTGAATCTCTACCATGATCGGTCTTGTACCTTCCATAAGACATACAACGACCGAACCCGGTTCGCCGGAAGGCTTACCCTCAAGCATATATTCCGATGGATTAAGCACTTCCCTGAGTCCCTCATGGCACATCTCAAACACGCCGATTTCATTGGTTGCTCCGAATCGATTCTTTACCGCTCTTATTATCCTATATGATTCACTTCGTTCTCCTTCAAAATAAAGAACCGTGTCCACCATATGCTCAAGAACCCTCGGTCCGGCAACAACGCCTTCCTTCGTCACATGTCCGACTATAAATACCGTTATTCCGAGTCCCTTAGCTATCTGCATAAGAGCATTCGTAGATTCACGCACCTGACTTACGCTGCCGGGTGCCGAATCCGATGTCTCACAATACATCGTCTGAATAGAATCAATAACAACAGCATCCGGCTTCTCTGCCCTGATTGCCGAATCAATTGTATTAAGATTCGTTTCACACATAAGTGTAAAATTATCCGGCATATTACCTATTCTGTCTGCGCGCATCTTAATCTGTCCCGGCGACTCCTCACCTGATATGTACAGAACCTTGCGCGATGCTGCTATATTGGCACACACCTGCAGCAGAATCGTAGACTTACCGATTCCGGGATCACCTCCCACAAGCACCATTGAGCCTGCGACAATTCCGCCGCCCAAAACTCTGTCAAGCTCGCCGAATCCCGTGGTATATCTGTCCTCAGAATTAGAATCTATCTGCGAAAACCTGATAGGTGCATTCCCCGATATACCTGTTATACCGACATTATGACTTCCGGTCTGTGCCGAACCCTTCACGGGTGCCTCAACCATTGTATTCCATTCCTGGCATGACGGGCACTGCCCCATCCATTTGGATGATTCATACCCGCATTCTTTACAGAAAAAAGTTATATTCTTAGCCTTTGCCATATCCGCCTTTCCGGTGTGCAAAGGACTGTGTTAAACACAGTCCTTAATAACATAAATTAAATTCATTCTATGCTCTTACAGCCTTAACCTCTGCGGAATTACCGCCTCCGAGTGTAACTGAAAGGACAAGCTTACCACTGATGTTGGTAGTCATGCTGCCAATGCTTACGCCGTCAACGTATACCTTGTACTCTGTAGATGGTTCAAGTTCAAGTGTAATCTGCGGGTCTTCACTGCCTTCCACTCTCATGCTGACAGCACCGTCATTCATAGAAAAATTATTAACAGCTGTTCCCGGAACAGACTCATAAACAAACATTCCGTTCCTCTCAAGCTTGGTAATCTCCTTGAATGTCTTAACCTTATAGATATCTCCGTTGTACTCAACATTATCGAGCTTGGTCTTGGTATCAAGTGTGTAATCACCAAAACTGATCGTTCCATCGCCCTCTATGTGGATCAAATCGTTTACTACAGCCATTGCCGTTCCTCCTGATTGTGTTTGTAAAAAGAATGTAATCTTATTATAATATATCTCCTGTCTAATTGCTACATTAATTTGTAGAAAAAATCAGTTTTTTATCACCGTCGTCTGCGCATGTTATGTGAACATTATCGCCATTCTTAATTCTGCCTTCGAGAATCTGTTCGGCAAGTTCGTCTTCCACAAGCGTCTGAAGTGCTCTTTTTAACGGACGCGCGCCGTATTTCTCATCATATCCTTTGTCAACAATAAGCGCCTTGGCCGAATCATCAAGTTCGATATGAAGATTCATCTGTTCGCCGATTCTCTTGTTGATAGAATTTACCATTATGTCAACAATCTGCGCTATATCACTACGTGTAAGCATATGGAATACAATTGTCTCGTCAATTCTGTTAAGGAATTCAGGTTTAAACAGACGTTTTACCTCTTCCATAACTTTGCTCTTCATTGTTTTGTAATCCCGGTCAGGATCGGTCGATGTGTTAAATCCGAGATTCTTTGGCGCAACTATGTTCTCAGCACCTGCATTACTTGTCATAATGATTACGGTGTTTTTGAAATCAATCTTACGTCCTGTAGAATCAGTTATTATACCATCATCCAGTACCTGCAATAAAATATTAAATACATCCGGATGAGCCTTCTCAATTTCATCAAAAAGTATTACCGAATATGGATTGCGGCGCACTTTCTCGCTTAACTGTCCGCCTTCTTCGTATCCCACATATCCCGGAGGCGAGCCTATCATCTTAGATACACTATGTTTCTCCATATATTCGGTCATGTCAACCCTGATAAGATTAGCCTCGCTGCCAAACATTGCATCAGCCAGTGCTTTGGACAATTCTGTCTTACCCACGCCTGTAGGTCCGAGGAAAAGGAATGAACCCGTAGGTCTCTTAGGGTCTTTAAGACCGACTCTGCCTCTTCTTATCGCCTTGGCGACTGCATTTACAGCTTCTTCCTGTCCGACAACTCTTTCGTGGAGTGTCTTTTCAAGATTCATGAGCTGCTCTGACTCTCCCGCAGCTATTTTATGAACCGGGATTTTGGTCCAGTCAGATACGACATCCGCTATTTCTTCCTCTCCTACAACAAGGTTACGGCTGTCTTTCTCCTTCTGCCACTGTGTATTAAGGCTGTCAAGTTCACCGGCAAGTTCCACGCGGCGTGCCTTAAGTTCTCCCGCACGTTCAAATTCCTCATTGACAACAGCCTGTTCTTTATCCTTGTCAAGTTCTTCTATAATATGCTCGATTTCGCTTATTTTCTCAGGCTTTACATATACCCCGAGCCTTGTCTTCGATGCCGCCTCATCAATAAGATCGATAGCCTTGTCAGGAAGGAATCTGTCATTGATATATCTTTCCGATAGTTTAACGGCCGCAGTAAGTGCTTCATCAGTGATTGTTACGTTATGATGAGTCTCATATGCTTTACGAAGCCCCTTTAATATCTCAATAGCTTCGTCTTCCGACGGTTCTTCAACATTAACAGGCTGGAATCGTCTCTCAAGAGCAGCATCTTTCTCGATATACTTACGATATTCATTAATGGTTGTGGCACCTATTATCTGGACTTCACCACGAGCCAGCGACGGTTTTAATATATTGGACGCATCTATCGCACCCTCGGCACCGCCAGCACCGATAATTGTATGAAGCTCATCTATAAAAAGAATAACATTTCCGGCATTACGGACTTCGTTGATTATCTTCTTGATTCTTTCTTCAAATTCGCCACGGTATTTGGATCCCGCAACCATTCCGGACAAATCAAGTGTCACAACTCTTTTGTTCTTAATGGTGTCAGGAACATTTCCTTCCGCAATCTGCAATGCCAGGCCTTCAACTATTGCCGTTTTACCTACACCCGGTTCTCCGACAAGGCAAGGATTATTCTTGGTACGCCTGCTGCTTATCTGTATAACACGTTGGATTTCATGTTCCCTTCCTATTACCGGGTCGAGCTTACCTTCCGTTGCAAGCTTAGTCAGATCCCTGCTGTACTGATCAAGTGTGGCTGTGGGTGATTTTTTCTTATTCTTATTGCTTATTTCATCTTTATAAGCTCCGTAATTATTCGCATCTCCGACCGCCATCATCACATCGACATATATTTTCTGTATATTGCACCCCATGGTTGCAAGCAGCTTGGTAGCCACACATTCGGAATCTTTGAGCATGGCAATAAGAATATGCTCCGTACCCACTAACTGCGCTTTAAACCTTCTGGCTTCCCTGGCTGCCATATTGAGAATACCCGCAGCTCTCGGAGTGTAACTCTCCGGTTCCGAATATTCAGCCATATTATCAGGATGCATAAGCTGGCTCACCATTTCCTCAAAACGTTCCAGATCGACTTCATTCTTAAGAAGCACTGTCTGTGCAACGCTCTCGTCCGTCTGCATAAGTCCTATAAGAATATGTTCCGAACCTATACTTGAATGTCCGTACGCATATGCTGTTGTCGCGGAATTCTTTAATGCTTCCTCTGCTTTCTTGGTAAATCCACTTTGCATATATAATCACTTCCTTCATATATTAATTAATCAATTTCGGGCAGGTTACTTCTTAAATATTGTGCCCTTAACATATCTGTTTCAGCCACCGATAATGCCTTGCCGGCCGAGTTATTAAGCACAGCAGGCTGTATGTCCATAATCAGCCGGTTAACATCAATATTATGACCGTCCTTCGTTGACAAAATTCCGATTGCAAGACCTGTCATAAGTTCAGATAAAAGTGTCATCGCATCACGTAATGTGAGCTTTCTCGCGTATTTGAGTACGCCGTATGATTTGTATGCCACATCCTCGGCGCGACATTTATCCTTGTCATATATAGCACTTCTTTGTTCACGTTCCTGACTGATTATCTGCAGGACAATATCATCAAAATCCTTGATGATCGTCCTTTCATCCTGTCCAAGCGTCTTCTGTGTTGACACCTGGTACAGATTACCGAAACTGTCTTCCTCATCACCGTAAACCTGACGCATTCTTATTCCGAAACGTCCAAGTTCCGTACCTATCTGGGTGATTTTTCTTGTCTGCGACAATGCCGGCAGATGTAATGTATATCCGGCGCGGAGTCCCGTACCGACATTAGTCGGGTATGTGGTCTTATATCCGTATTGTTCATCATAGGCATAATCAAATCGTGAATCTATATAATCATCTATTTCGTTGGCTTTCTTAAAGCAGGCCGGAATATTCATTCCATTGGCAATAACCTGGATTCTTATATGATCTTCACCGTTAACCAGCACCGATGTTCCCTCGTCCCCCGACAAGATCACGGCACCGTTCTTTGACTTTACCAGATACGAGCTTATAGAACGGCGTTCCTTGAGCGCGTTTTTCTTAGCCTCGGTGCAGCTGTTCATAAAATAATATCTATATTCGTCCGGAAAATCCTTCTGAAATGTTCCGACAACGGAATTAACCAGCTCGGTTCCGGCTTCATCGCTTATCTTGGATGCAAACGGATAATTTGAGAAATTCCTTGCGAGCCTTATCCGGCTTGAAATAACCACATCACTGTTGGCGCCGTTACTTTCGTACCATTTATTCATGCCTGCTCCTTTCCCTTAAGTTCGGCTATCGCATCACGTAATCTGGCTGCTTCGGCGTAATCTTCCACAGCTACGGCTTCCTTAAGCTTCTTTGTCATAAAATCTATTTCTTTAGCAATATCATGTTCATCTACTCCAGCGGTTCCTTCCGGCTGTATCTGTTCCTGCTCCTGCATCTTATATAGCATCGGCTTCTTACCGGTATGACGGTCGCTGCCCTGTATCTTCTTAATTGTACCCGCAATAAGCGGTCCGAAAACATCATAACATTCAGAGCATCCGAATCGTGAACTTGCAATGAATTCACCATATGTCATGCCGCATTTCGGACATACAACATTCACTGCCGGATCATCGTTCCCATTATCTGACAAGAAACCCTGTGCGCCGAGAAGTCCCGACAAAAGCTTGGTAAAATGCATATCATTCTCAAAAATACTTGAATAATAACTTACATCCGTATTGGCCGCACAGCTGCTGCACAGATGATGTTCATTCTTAACGCCGTTAACCACTTCTGTATAATGAAATGTTGCAACATTTTTCTGACATTTTTCACATAACATGATTATACCTCCTGTTCTCCTGTAAATTCAGCTATGACATCATCAACAAGTGCATGAATCTTATCCGTCGAGATATTACGGCACATTGCCTTGGCCACCACAACCCTGAGTTCGTCCGTAAGCTCATTCATAGCCTTAATCCTATCTATATCCAGTGCAATCACTGCCCCATGCCGTCTGTCCAACTTAATATAGCCTTCCTGCCTGAGAACCGAATACGCCTTATTAACCGTATGCATATTAATTCCTATATTATCGGCTAACTGTCTTACCGACGGGAGCGAATCACCTTCGTGTATCTTCTCATTCGCTATACACATTATAATCTGGTTACATAATTGAACATACAATGCCTCATCACTGTTAAAGTCAATTGTAAAAATCATATATCATCATCTCCCTATGACATAACCATATGTCTGTGTTATACATATACTATAACAAACAAGCGCAGAAAAAGCAATATCTTTTGCTGATTCTGCGCTGATTTAATACTTTTTTAATAATTATTTATCTTAGAGGAAAAATTCCTCGTCATCTCCGTCAGACGGCTCAAGTTCTATTGTTTCCGGCTCTTCCCCGGTTCTTTCCGGCTCTTTTTCCGGCTCCTTAGCCGCCGGTTCTTCGTCGTCATCAAATATATCATCTCCGAGGTCAATGATTTCGGTCTCGATTTCAAGCCCGTCTTCATCATTCTTCAATGGCTTAATCTCAGACGGTTTCTGTGCGGGTTCATCATCAACCTGCTGTGCCTCGGTAACAAAAGCATCCATATCCGCCTGGGTTACCTTATCTTTGACATCATCAAAATCGTCTTCTTTTACCTCAGGCTCAGATGGCGTCTCAGGTGCTTCGGTTTCCTCCTCGGCGTCTGCTTCAGGTACTTCAGTTTCCTCCGCTTCGCCTGCTTCAGGCACTACAGTTTCCTCCTCGGTATCCTGAACCGGTTCTTCCGTTGCGGCCTGTTCTTCTTCTGCTGATTCGGATTCTGTATTCTCTTCTGCGGCAGCTAACAATGCATCCGGCTCATCCTGGGCATTGTCAGACTGTGAATCGTCATCTTCATTATCATAGTCATAATCATCTTCATCAGGTATTACCACCGAATGTTTCTCTTCTGATTTGTGTGCAGCCAGAACTACCACAAGCACTATCAATGCTGCAAGCACAACTCCTCCGGCTATAAATGTAATATTACGGCCTTTTACGAGTGATGCCTTGGACTCTGTAAGCTTATCATTGTCCTGTTTAAGTGAATCCAGTTCTTTCTGCATATTATCATCGGATATTGCCGGCTGCGATGATGTATTATTACTTCGCTGTATTGTTTTTTCTACAGTGTCATATACATACCATATGCGCTCGCCTTTGGAATTGACCGCATAGAAATATACAAATTCGCTGTCTTTATCCGGTGTGTAAACTTTGACTTCAGTGCCCTGTATCTCACATTTGGTTTCTGCCATTCCTTCCGGTTTCTCTGATGCGTGTGATGCATCCAGATATACATAAACATTCTTTCCGCTCTTGAATGCAATATACTTCTCAAAGGTCTTGGTTTCCTTATCATAAATATATATTGCACCATTCTCATCGGCATCTGTAAGGTATACAAGATTCAGTCCCGTAACGTCGTTTGTAACGGTTCCTATTGTATCACCGCTGATATCAAGTGTTCCGGCTGTATATCCGTCAGGAATTTCATCCTCCGGGAAAGTCTTGCTTATAACATATTCCTTGCCGTCTATCGTAACTGTGGTATCCTTAACCGGTTCAGTTTCGGTCTCGGTCTCGGTTTCCGGCTCGGTGGCAGGCTCGGGTGTTGGTTCCGGAGCCGGAGCCGGAGCACGAACTACGTTGATATTGTATGTCATAACTTTGCCGTTCGGAGCATATGACTTAATCGTTATGGCATTATTACCGACAGCAAGATTGTTATACGGTCCTCCAAGCTCAACCTTTCCGCCCTGTGATGCGGTTGCCGAAATGTTTACAGCAGTTGTATCATACGAAACATAGCATATATAATCAAGCGTCCACTTAGCAAAGGCCTTATTCAATGATGCTCCGGCAATATTGATGCTGCTTAATGTAGCATCATCCGAGCCCTGTGTCATTACCTGAACAGATGCTCCGCTATAGCTCATGTTTACCTCTGTAGGTTCTGCGCCGTCAAATTCCATTATTGTCCCGCCGGTAATTGAAAAATTGGCAGTACCAACCGCTTTAGCTTTAAGTTTGATTGTAATCGGAATGGATTTGGTTGACTGCGTTAAATCTGTATCAATCTGATACGGAATCGTTCCCGCCGGTGATGATGTAGTACCCGCCGGTGTACTGCTTACAAAATCAAACAGGCCGCTATCATACTTAACATTAAATTCCGCATAATATATATTGGCAGATGATGATATATTGACATTGACAGTCAGTTCATCACCAACCATGACGCTTGTCTTGTCAACCGATATCGTTCCTGTTCCCGATGCAGCATATGCTTTTTCGGTAAAACCAGCCGACATTGCCACAACAATCATAGTAAGAGCTAGTATTGTACTTAAAATTTTTCTTTTCATATTAATCTCCTATCGTGTCTGAGTTATCGTTCCGTTCTTCCAGAGAAATTTCTTCATTACAGCCATATCGAATAAATCAACTCCTGATGATTTGGAATAAATATTAGCTGCTTCTAACTTAATTCCCGTTAAAATCGGTTTTACCCAATGATGTTTCTTAAGATACATGTAATCAAACAAATCCACTTTACCGTCCCCGTTGACATCACCATATAGGACTATCTGGTACTGTTTCATCACTTTGCCGTCGGCATCATATACAGTAAAATAGTCTCTCGTTGCTACCATGCTACTGTCTGACTTGGCTTTTTTATCAGAATCTAGTATTTTTACGGAACCGTTTGTCACAGATACCGCCTTGATTGCATTCGATACTTTCTCACCTATTGTAAATCCGTTGATGTAACTGCCGTTAATCTGCAATTTCTTATTATCGAAAGTTGTTGCTGCATTTCTTGTTACATCCACCTGATATGTTGTTTTCTCTCCTGACTTATCAGCCGAATCATACACATCTATATAAAATGTATTAACTCCTACCGTCAACGACTGTGCCGCTATTTTACCGTCACTGCAGCTTATCGTATGCTTTCCGTATCTGAGTTCAACAAGTGACTCGGATGATTCCATTGTGTATGTAAAACCAATACTTGATATACTGTTATTTACAGTCATCTTGTATTTGCCCGTTGCTTTATTAAATGTGCCGCTCAAACTTCCCGATGTAGGCTTCAATGCTGTTAAGTATGTACTTTTTTCAGGACTTTTTTCTCTTGTAATATTCAATGTATATGTCCTTGTCGTACCATATTCCGACTTGCATACTATTTTGTATTCATTGGGTCCGACTTTCAGTGATTTCTTGCCGGTTCCGCTTACCGTAGAAGTCCCTGCGATAGCCTGCGCCGCTATTGTGACCGCCTCCGTAGAGTATGGCACCGTTATGCTATATGAAGTTTTCTCATGAACAAATGTAGGTGTAAGAGCTAATTTGCCACCATTTACCGTGAGCGACTTAAGTCTGGTATTAGGATTCGCCCGCAATGACGCATCGTCGCCATTCGTATACCATCCCGGGTTCGGGCAGGCCTGTTCCGGCATATTATTATAAACAGGTATTCTGAACACAAATGCCGAATCTGTTATTCCCGAATTCTTATATGTAGTGTATATTTTACATCCCTCCGTTAATGATGCCGTAAGATTCTGAGCATATTGCTTCCAGTAATAATATGCCTTATTAACCACGCTGAACATTTCAAAATATATTGTATCCTGTCCAATTGCAATGTATCCGTTATTAACTTTAACAGCTCCTCCCATTATCGCCAGATACGGACTTGTCCAACCTTCGGACATAGCCTCTTTACCACCGTTGTTGATTACCGTCTGTTTTCCGCTTCCTGCTGCTCCTATATTAAAGAAATTATAATATATCGTTTTCTCCTTGCCGGTTGCCTGAGTGAAGTTCTTACCATCCGTGGTAATAACACCTTTACCCAATTCGTCATTACTTGTTCCCTTTTCCTGAATAAGTCTCACCGCCAGATGAATAGCACTTACTTTAGCCGCCTTAGCTGCATCGACAATTACCTGCGCATAGGTTTTATTGCCACTCGCCCCAGGGCATTTAGCATTATACATAAATGTACCCTTTAATGTATTATTGATAACCGTTACCGTATCATGCGATGCGTTATAACTTAATTGTTCAAACATAAACATGTATTCTTCTGTAAGCCAATTACGCGGATCCATAACATACGAAATTGCCGCCGGTGATGCCTGGTTCCACTGTCCTGTATCAAATACGACCCATTCGTTCTTATCATAATTAAATGCACCATCTATCTCATCATATGCTTTCCATGCAGTCGGCGTCTGATACCATCTGCTATTATCCATAAGTCCGAGCGACATACTGTGTCCACTTGCCGGAACAAGCTTCCTCCTAATCTTGCTTTCATTGGCAAGAACCGTATTCCAGTCAAGTCCCGTATTCACTGCCTCAAATGTCCATTTCGGATGTTCATCATGCAATGCACGCAGACTGCCCCTGTACGATTCTGGAAACTGTTTAAGTGATTCATCAAACTTCACATCCGCCACAACATCTATTGTCTGCTTAATCCCATATGCTCCGACAGCAAGCATAGAAATAACAGCGACTATTACTGTCGCTATATTTATCCTTCTTTTTCTAAACATCTTCAACATCTATCTATGTACTCCTATAATCCGGGCGAAAACCTGTTAATAAAATTATTATAAATAATTTTACCACAAATTTCAATAAATGGCGAAATAATTCCATATTTTTCCACAAATTTCACATTTACTCCATGGTTGGGACAAATGTATCTCTTATACCGCTGAATTTAGTTTTGAAATATTATATTTTTATCACTTTATTGGGGTTTTCGGACAGATTGGTGTGACTTCACATTCCTGTACAAACACTTGTCAGGAGCATTTTATCACTTTTTTCTAAAATCTGGGGAAGATAGTGATACCTTAAGTATTGTATATTACATATTCATTATTGATTCATTATGAAAAGGCGTAAATTATTATCCCCAAATAATAGAATTTACGAGTTGAGGTGGTAATTTACCACTTTGGCAGAGTATTATATGATAATTCATTCTCACCATATTGACCGGAACCGTCAAAAAAGTGATAAATCACCTTTGGGGACGGTTCCGGCTGTAACATATAATTCACCAAATCAAAAAAACATTGGACATTTGCGTTCAATACGCTTATACTTCTATTAAAGCATTTAAACTTAATTTCTACGGCATACGCCGAATTATAATCTGATATTTCGTATGAAATATTCTGAATTTTCAATGCTTTGTATCAAACAGTATTTTAATTACACCGGGCTTACTTTTATATAATTCACGCGCGGTGACACCCTTCCCAACTTGAAGAACATCTCCGCGCGTACTCTTCCATATCAGACACCGGGTAAAGTGTACTTTGATAATTGAATAAGGCTTTACACTATGATATAATGTTTCCAACGAAAGGAGGAGACAGAAAGTGAGCGAATACATGCAAAACCAGGAATTATGTATTTTATTAGATTCAATTTTAGCACTTCTCGAAACTGACAATGTAGACAAAGCAAAAGATGTTATACAAAACGCAATCAACAGAATTGACCGTGGGATGACATCAAGTTCAAAAGAATAACCCGTTAACCGTTATCTAAGGTGTAAAGTCTTATTGAAACATCAAGGCTTTACACCTTTTTATGTCTGATATAATTCACGCGCGGTGACACCCTTCCCATCTTGAAGAACATCTCCGCGCGTGTAATAATCCTTTATGCCTCGTCTATGGCCTTGCCAATGTCGTGGCGCATATACTTGTTTTCAAACTGAATCCACTCGGTTGCCTCGTAAGCCTTGGCTCTTGCCTCCTTGAGGTCCTTGCCGAGAGCGGTTATGCCGAGCACGCGGCCGCCGTTGGTCACGATGCCCTCATCGGTGAGCTTGGTTCCGGCGTGGAAACAGAAATAATCATCCTTGCCGTCAAAATTCTCGAAACCGGTGATAAGCTTGCCTTTCTCGTAAGCAACCGGATAACCGTCGGATGCGAGAACGACGCATACGCAGGCATTATCCTCGAACTGAAGGTCTATCTTGTCGAGAGTGCCGTCAATGCAGGCCTCGAATACATCGATTATGTCATTCTTCATACGAGGAAGAACAACCTGTGCCTCCGGGTCACCGAAACGTGCGTTGTACTCAAGCACCTTAGGTCCCTTCGGAGTAAGCATGAGGCCGAAGAAAATTACGCCCTTGAAAGGTCTTCCCTCCGCTTTCATGGCATCAACCGTTGCCTGATATATATGTTCTTTGCAGAATTTATCAACTTCCGGGGTGTAGAACGGACTTGGTGAAAAATTACCCATGCCGCCTGTATTGAGTCCCTGGTCACCGTCCTTGGCACGCTTGTGATCCTGTGCCGAAGACATGATCTTGATGGTATTGCCATCAACAAAAGACAGAACAGAAACCTCACGGCCCGTCATAAATTCCTCGATAACGATCGTGTTGCCCGCATCTCCGAACTGCTTGTCCGTCATAAGGGTTTTGACACCGGCCATTGCCTCGTCTTTAGTATTGCATATAATAACACCTTTGCCAAGTGCAAGACCATCTGCTTTAAGAACTATCGGATAATCCGCTGTTTCAAGATATCTGCATGCATCATCGGCAGATGTAAATGTCTCGTATGCTGCGGTCGGGATGTTGTATTTACGCATAAGTTCCTTGGAAAAAGCCTTGGAACCCTCAAGGATGGCTGCATTCTTACGCGGTCCGAATACACGTAAACCTTCCTTCTCGAATACATCAACGATGCCGCCGACAAGCGGATCGTCCATACCGATCACGGTAAGATCTATTGCATTTGATTTGGCAAAATCAACAAGCTTGTCAAACTCCATGGCACCGATCGGCACGCACTCTGCAATCTGTGCGATACCGGCATTGCCCGGTGCACAATATATTTTATCAACCTTCGGGCTTTTGGCACAGGCAAATGCGATTGCATGCTCGCGGCCGCCGCTTCCGACTATAAGTACTTTCATAATGACTCCTTTCGATTAAATCTCTCCGTTGGCAATCATATCGATAGCCTTAGGCAGAATTATCCATTCAGCCTGCTCCATTACACGTTTCTGGAGAACCGGGGCTGTATCGCCGTCCTCAACCATTACAGGCTTCTGTAAAATGATACGTCCGGTATCGGTTCCCTCGTCCACAAAATGAACTGTCGCACCAGTGACCTTGACGCCACGCGCAAGCGCTGCTTCATGCACCTTAAGGCCGTAGAAGCCCTTGCCACAGAATGACGGAATGAGCGATGGATGTATGTTAATAATCTTGTATGGAAAAGCCTCGACCATGGCCGGCGGGATTGCCACAAGGAATCCCGCAAGCACTATAAGGTCAGGATTGTATTTCTTTACACCTGCAAGCAGAGCCTCGTTAAAAAGAGCCCTGTCCGCATAACTCTTAGGTGAAATGCACTCGGACGGTATGCCGTGCGATGCAGCACGCTCAAGTGCGTATGCGCCGGCATTGTTGCTTATGACTCCGACGATTTTGGCGTTACGTATTGTTTTATTATCAATGGCATCGATTATAGCCTGGAGATTGGTGCCTCCTCCCGATACCATGACTAATACTCTTAACATATTGTCACACCTTTTTCGCCTGAAACAGCCTTACCGAGGATGAAAGCTTCCTCACCTGCTGCATTGACAGCCGCTACTGTCTTATCTGCATCGGCAGGATCTACGGCAAGTACCATTCCGACACCCATATTGAATGTGTTATACATCATTTCTTCGGCGATGTCTCCATCCTCTTTAAGCATCTTGAAGATAGGAGGGATTTCGTAACTGTCTTTACGAACCTCTGCCCTTATTCCGTCAGGAAGCATTCTCGGAATGTTCTCATAGAATCCGCCGCCCGTGATATGGCTGCAGCCCTTAACCTTGATGCCTGATTCCTTGACTGATTTTAATGCCTTGACATAGATTCTGGTAGGAGTAAGAAGTGTTTCACCAAGTGTTGCTCCAAGTGAATCGTAATATGTATTAAGTGATTCCTCTGTCATAGAGAATACTTTTCTTACAAGTGAAAAACCGTTGCTGTGTACACCTGATGACTTGATTCCGACAAGGATATCTCCGTCCTTAATGTCTTTACCAGTGATAAGGTCTTTTTCATCAACTACACCAACCGAGAAACCTGCGACGTCATATTCATCCTCAGGCATGAGTCCCGGATGTTCGGCAGTTTCGCCGCCTACAAGTGCGCAGCCCGCCATCTTACAGCCCTCAGCCACACCCTTAACGATTGTAGCTATTTTCTCAGGCTCATTCTTGCCGCATGCTATGTAATCAAGGAAAAATAAAGGCTCACCGCCGGCACATGCAACGTCGTTAACGCACATTGCAACACAGTCGATACCTATTGTGTCATGCTTGTCAAGAATAAATGCAAGCTTGATCTTGGTTCCGACTCCGTCCGTTCCGGATAAAAGTACAGGGTTCTCCATATCCTTGATTGCTGCCATTGAAAAAGCTCCGGAAAATCCGCCAAGACCTCCCATAACTTCAGGTCTCATTGTTTCCTTAACATACTTTTTCATAAGTTCCACAGATTTGTAACCTGCTTCGATATCCACTCCGGCTTTCTTGTAATCCATTTATTTGTCCTCCATGTATTTCTTATATCCGACGTTCTCTATTTTTTCTTTTTTCTTCATAACGCCGGCTTTGAGATCTTCTTTATATTCTTTAAGTCTGGCAAGAAGTTCATCATCAGATGTTGCAAGTATCTTAGCTGCAAGGATTCCGGCATTGGCGCCGCCGTCGATTGCAACAGTTGCAACCGGAATTCCGCTAGGCATCTGAACTATGGAATAAAGTGAGTCCACACCGCCTACAGTCTTAGTGTAAATCGGAACGCCGATTACAGGCATCGGGAAGATGGCTGCACACATGCCAGGGAGATGAGCTGCCCCGCCCGCTCCGGCTATGATAACCTTAAATCCTTTCTCTTCTGCCTTCTTGGCGTAATCGAAAAATACATCCGGCATACGATGTGCCGAGATTATCGTCATCTCATATTCGATGCCGAATTTTTCAAGCATCTCAGCTGCTTTGCTCATAACGCCGAGATCTGAATCGCTACCCATAACAATTCCTACTTTTGCCATTTTAAATGCTCCTTTTGTTTATTTTTATAAGCCTACGATTAATAACATTATCAAAATCACTGCCATAATGCCGTTAATCAATGTACCTGCGAATGAAAAAGTGTAATATCTGTCACTTTCCCTGTAACTCATTATTCCTACAATGCATCCGAAAACCGCTATTGTCAATGCAGTAAGCGCATATGAACCTACAACGGTACCGCCTTCGCCCCTGGCCATGAATGAAATCCTCACGGCAAGAATAAAGATAATTATACACACAGCTGCCATGACCGTTGAAATCACGCCGCCGACACTGTGTTTTTTGTCCGAAAATTTATATTTATGTCTGGCCATTATATTTCTTCCCTTCGATTCTTATAAAGAGCTTATACAGAAGAACTCCTGCCGCACCGCCCAGTGTATTAAGAATGATATCATCAACATCGAACGAACCGACCCTGGCAATAAGCTGGACAATCTCAACCGCAATCGAAAGATCCGCTGCAAGCACTATAGCTTCCGGTATACCGATGCGTCTTCCGGTAACAGGTATTATAAAAAGCCCAAACGGTATGAATGCGACAACATTGCCCGCAATATTAAGCCACACCGCCTTCGTTCCAAGCACATCCGCATAAACTATATAACGCTTGATTTCACGGAAGGGCATAAGATTATAATGATATGTGCTAAGGGTGTAACTTCTTCCCATACTTTCCGCAAAAAACAGAAAGTATATCAGCACACACATATAAGCCGTGAAAAATATAATGCTTATACATCTGCGCACTGTACTCCTGTCCATATTCATCTTCATCTTATCAGAATAATGTGTCAGACTTGGCTGCCAATAGTTTAGCTCCGTTAAGTATCATAAGCACACCTGTTGCAATACCTGTGCAGATTGTCACAATGCCAAGCGCAAGAGCGCATGAACCGGCACTCTTAATTGATTTAAACAGTTTTTCATTCATGGGATAATCTCCTTTACTGTGCCCCATACTGAGCATAATATGCGTCTATTGCTGCTTTAATCTTATCATCTATTATCACTTTACCCTTGTAAGGCCTGTTATAAAGATGCTCTATTACTTCCGCCATTGTTACAATAGCGGTTGTCTTAAATCCGTATTTCTCCTGTATCTCGGACAGCGCGCTCTTCGTTCCCTGGCCGCGTTCCATCCTGTCTACGGACACAACCATTCCGACTACATCAACATTGCCCTGCGCCCTGATTATCGGAAGAGTCTCTTCAATAGATGTTCCTGCTGTCGTAACATCCTCTATTATAACCACTTTATCACCGTCTTCAATCGGGCTTCCGAGAAGAATGCCCTTATCTCCGTGGTCCTTAACTTCCTTACGGTTAGAGCAGTAGCCGATTTCTGCGCCGTACATATTATCAAGTGCCATTGTTGTCGCTACCGAAAGAGGAATTCCCTTGTATGCCGGTCCGAAAAGGATGTCAAAGTCTGTTCCGTATTTGTCATTTATTGCTCTGGCATAATATTCGCCGAGCTTATTAAGCTGTGCTCCGGTTCTGTAAAAACCTGTATTAATGAAAAATGGTGTCTTTCTTCCGCTCTTGGTAACAAAATCGCCAAACTTAAGTACATTACAATCCACCATAAATTCTATAAATTCCTGCTTATACTGTTCCATTATAATAAAACCTCCTGTTGATGCGGCTGTGCGCTTTTCTCATCTTACCATAAAAGATTATTACTTTCAATCACTTAACAATTCCTATCAATTCATTTATGTCATCGACATTCTTGGCACGCATATAATCTTCGATACCATTAACTATGTCTATCGTCGCGTGCGGATTACAGAAATTAGCCGTTCCGACCGAAACTGCGGTTGCCCCTGCAAGTATAAATTCAAGTGCATCCTCGGCAGTCATTATTCCGCCCATTCCGATAATCGGAACCGATACGGCATTGGCAACCTGATATACCATTCTTACGGCAACCGGCTTAACTGCCGGGCCTGACATTCCGCCCGTTTTATTGGCAAGTGCAAAAGTCTGGCGGTTGATATCTATCTTCATACCGGTAATAGTATTAATAAGTGATAACACATCCGCTCCTCCGGCTTCGGCCGCCTTTGCCATCTCGGTTATGTCGGTCACATTCGGACTGAGCTTCATGATAACCGGCTGTCTTGCTTTTTTCTTGACCGCTGCCGTTATGTGTTCGATATTGACCGCATTCTGTCCGAATGCAATTCCGCCTTCTTTAACGTTCGGGCAGGAAATATTGATTTCAAGCATATCCACAGGCTCGTCTGCAAGGCGCTCAACAACCTCAAGATAATCTTTTTCGGACTTACCGCATACATTAACAATTATTTTGGTATCGTACTGACGTAAAAAAGGAATATCACGCGATGCAAAAACATCAATCCCCGGGTTCTGGAGTCCTATGGCATTAAGCATTCCGCCGTAAACCTCCGCAACTCTCGGAGTCGGGTTACCCGGCCACGGAACGTTGGCAACACCTTTGGTCACAACAGCCCCGAGCTTATTAAGATCTGCAAATTCAGCATATTCCATTCCAGAACCGAATGTGCCTGATGCCGTCATAACGGGATTCTTAAGTTCAACTCCCGCAAGATTTACTGAAGTTTTCATTATAATTCCACCTCCGTAGCATTAAATACAGGTCCATCCTTACAGATTCTCTTATTATGAACCATGGAATGTGAATCCACATCTGTCGACTTACATACGCAGGCAAGGCATGCACCTATTCCGCACGCCATCCTTTCTTCCAGGGAAATCCATGCCTCGATACCGTTATCTGCCGCATACTGTTTGATTGCGCGAAGCATCGGTGTCGGTCCGCATGCAAAAATCACATCACCCTTAACGCCGCAGGATTTGATTGCATCGATGACCGTACCGTGTGTACCTATGCTTCCGTCATCGGATGCGATAGTAAGATTTCCGTATTGCTGAAGTTCTTTATCAAGGAAAGTATCGCTGTTTCTGTATCCGACAACAATTTCCTTGTCACAGTCAAGATGTTTTACAAGTTCCAGCATAGGCGGGATTCCTATTCCGCCGCCTATAAGGATTGCCCTCCGTCCGGCTGCCGCTTCAAGCGGAAAACCGTTGCCTAACGGTCCGAGAATGTGTATTTTCTCTCCCTGGGAATATCCCGAGAATTCCTTCGTTCCCTTACCGGCAATCCTGTACACAATTCTAAGCCTTGAACCGTCAGTCTCGCAAATGCTTATGGGTCTTGGCAGAAGCTTTGACGCGTCCTTCGTATATACCGATATGAACTGGCCCGGAACCGCATTTGCGGCAATATTCCCGGTATCTATCCACATATCGTAAATTCCGTCAGATATTTCATTCTGACTTACTACTGTAGCTGTCTCATCAAATTTCATCTTATAATCCTCTTGCGCTGTTAATATCATTTATCATATCTATCGCTGCCTGTCTGGATGCATCCGCATAATTGGCAGCACCGAATTTCTCATACGCTTCCTGCTTGTATGCACAGATAATTCCTCTTGAACTATTAACAATTGCTCCGAGTCCGTCCTCGTTAAAATAGTGTACAAGGTCTTTGCCTTTACCGCCCTGTGCGCCGTAACCCGGTACAAGGATAAAACTCTTCGGCATGATCGTACGGAGTATTTTGCCCTGCTCAGGGTAAGTTGCGCCGACAACCGCACCTACATAACTGTATCCGTTACCCATGCAGTCGCTGCCCCACTTGTCAACCTGCTCGCCGACATATTCATAAAGCGGTCTTCCGTCTATAAGTCTGTCTTGAAATTCGCCACTTGACGGATTGGAGGTCTTAACAAGGATAAAAATACCTTTCTGCTCTTCTTTGCATACATCAACGAACGGCTTGATTCCGTCTGTTCCGAGATACGGATTGACTGTTACGAAATCTTCATCAAAGCCTGCGTATGATTTGCTTCCGACCGTAACTTTTCCAAGGTGTCCTACTGCATATGCTGTTGATGTTGAACCGATATCGCCTCTCTTGATATCACCGATTACAACAAGATCTTTCTCCTTGCAATAGTCAACAGTCTTCTTGAATGCGATAACACCTTCAACGCCAAACTGCTCATACATGGCAATCTGTGGCTTTACTGCAGGCACGATATCATATATCGCATCAACTATTCCTTTGTTATATTCAAAAACAGCCTCGGCTGCTCCTTTAAGCGTCTCGCCGTATTCCTTATATGCCTTATCCAGAATGTGCTGCGGAATATATGAAAGCATCGGATCGAGTCCTACCACAACAGGCGCGTTTGTTTTTTTGATTTTGTCAATAAGTTTGTTAATCATTACGGTTCTCCTTAACTTCTCTTGTATACTATTTTACCACCAACAATGGTGTATTCGACAATTCCTTTAACTTTATATCCGTCAAACGGTGTATTATGACCCTTGGATACAAAATTATTTCTGTCTATTACGATCTCATCATCAACGTTCACGATTATAATATCAGCCGGTCTTCCGGGGAGCAGTGTTCCACGGTCAATTCCCGCTATTTTCGCCGGATTATAGCTCATCTTCTCGACCATCTGCATAGGTGTGAGTATTCCTGTAAGCACAAGCCCCGTATATGTAAGGCAGAGGCTTGTCTCAATACCAGTTATTCCAAACGGTGCAGCCCCTATCGGCTTAGCTTTCTCTTCTGCGGAATGCGGCGCATGGTCAGTAGATATCACATCCATCGTACCGTTTCTTAAGCCTTCCCTGACAGCTTCCATATCAGCCCTGCTTCTTAGCGGCGGATTCATCTTATAATCTGCATTATCTTCTATTATATCTTCATCACAAAGCATGAAATGATGCGGACACACTTCTCCTGTGACCTTAAGGCCTTCGTCTTTGGCAGCCTTTATAAGCTTTACACTGTCCGCTGTTGAACAATGGCACAGATGCAGTCTGCATCCCGTCTCCTTGGAAAGCAGTATATCCCTTGCAACAATAACATCTTCGACCGCATTGGTTATTCCGTTTACATGGTATCTGCGGCTCGCCACACCTTCGTTAAGTGCTCCGCCGTTGACAAGGTTCTTATCCTCACAATGCGCCATCACAAGCACATCCTCAGCCGCTGCAGCCTTCATCGCCTCACGGTATACCTGTGAGTTCATGACCGATTTACCGTCCTCGCTTATGGCAATGCAGCCGGCTTTCTTAAGAGCAGCCACATCAACCGGTGTCTCGCCCTGCTGCCTGAGTGTAACCGACGCAACCTGATGCACATTGACTACCGCATCCCTGTCAATAATCGTCTGAACCTTATCGTACATGTCAACGCTGTCAATAACCGGCTTCGTGTTAGGCATAGGAAATACTGTCGTCACACCGCCGTGTGCCGCTGCCATGCTTCCGGTCTTAATCGTCTCCTTATATTCAAATCCCGGTTCCCTGAAATGCACATGCAGATCCACAAGTCCGGGCATAACAAAGCATCCGGCAGCATCTATGATGTCATTATCTCCTTTTGGAATACTGGCATCAACGCCGGCAATCATTCCATCCTCAACGAGGATGTCATAAATGCCGTCTTTACCGGATGCAGAGTCTATAACTCTTCCATTACGTATAAGTGTTCCCATGAATAAGTCTCCTTATATTATGTGTAATCTAAATCACCTGAGCCTGCTTCATATCATCTATGATAGCCTGCTTCGATATATAGTCCGTAAGTTCTTCAACCTCAACCCACTTATAATCTCCGAGTTCTTCCGAAAGCATAACCGGTTCGTCCGGAACTTCACACAAAAACGCAAGTCCGAGATAGTTATTATCTCCAAGCTGGTATTTCCATGAATAAGCCATGGATACAATACGCGCCGAATTAATTCCCGTGCTCTCTGCTATCACACGCATGCAGGCAGTCTCCGGCAGCTCGTCATCCTCAAGATCCGTATCCAGAAATTCCCACTGATACGGTTCTTCAATTCTGTCATCATACCATCTCTCAACTATCAGAAATTTATCATTGCATTTAACTATGCTTTTAATCTTAATTCCATACTTCTTCATCGTCGTTCTCCCATCTTAATACCTTTTCTTATCTTTACCCAGGAAACGCATCTTACCGTCGCTCTGTGACTTCTTCTTAGGGACTTCTCCGGCCTCAAATACGCCCTTCAACTGCTTGCTGAGTGCCGCGGCACATTCCGGACAGAATCGTCCGAATCTGATATCTCTTCCGCATCTCTCGCACTTAATATACACATCGGACCCTTCCGGAATCTCGACCCTGCCTTCTCTTAAAAAAGCATTGATCTTATCTATCTGCACGCCTGTAGCCTCCGCTATTACAATCGCGGATGACGGTCCGTTATCGTCTATATATTTATATACCTTGCCGAAGTCGTCATACTCTATGTTCCCACATGTATCACACTTGTACTGTCCATGCCCGATATACTGAAGTTCGCCATGGCACTTCGTGCATGCTGACGGCTTCGAATCCAAATTAAGTCTGTGACTGTTCTCAACAGGTTTCTCAATCATAAGCAGTCAAACCTCCTCCGATTAGTCTGTAATTAGTATAAGTATATATTAAAAAAAGAGCTGTTGCAAGAGGACAATTTCTTAAACATAAAAATGGCGAAGTGCTTATCGTAACACTTCGCCGAAAACCTGACCGGTTTGAGCATGGAATGCCTGGTCAGGTCTGCACTGATATTTTATTCATCTGCAAATTCTATACTTGATACAGGTGCTCTTTGCTGACGTTCTTCTAATGGTGGCGGTGTCATATAATCACATCCATAACACCAACTGAGAAAGCAGTCATAGTCTCGTGGTATCAAAAACATATGGCCCTCGAATTCTGCCTCCTGCCGGAATTGAAATAATTTGGCACAATAATGCTGATTTCCCAGCGTTGCTGTTGAAAATACAAATGGTGTATTTATGTTATTATATTTGCATCTGTATTCCGCGAATTTTGCTTTTACCCTATCTTTAGGGAATATTTTTAGTATTTCATATCCTATTCTTTTAAAAATATTTTTCTCACACATTGCACCCGCTGTTGAATAAAGTAACTTACGGTAGGCAATGCATCCTCTTTTAAACCTGTTACGTTCTTTTTCATTATCTATTATTTTGTCAAACACCATTATATCAATATATATGCCATTATGATATTTCATTTTTTCCTGTCCGACTCTTACATAATGGGTATTATTTCTTCTCAGTTTAGCATATCCTGAATTAAAATTTTTATCTGTTTCCCAGTTTTGTAGAAAAAACTTTTCCTTATCAAGATCCTTTTCACATGCATCACAAAAACGTTCATATTCATCGCGCATCAGAAAAACATCAACATCATCATCCCATGGGATAAATCCTTTATGTCTAACTGCTCCTAACATTGTACCATATCCTAATATGTATACTATATTATTCTTTCTGCATATTCTATCAAATTCAACAAGTAATTCAAGTTCTGTAAGCTGTAATTTTCTAAGCTGCTCCTGTGTCAGTCGAATTGCCTTCCTTTTAGTCTTCATTTTCTATCCTTCCGTATATTCTCTGCAAAAATTTTACCATAAGTGTAGCATCAAACACTGGTAAGTTCAGTTTTTTCTGAATATAGAATGAACACGGCGGCATGTCTGTGCATTCTAACAAAAAAGCGCCAATACGATAGTCCTTAACGGTATTTTCTGCTATTTTAATCAGTTCATTTCTGGCATTTGTAATGTTATAATGTCCCTGATCCTTTATAATATTTGAAAATTCTTTTTCGTTTATCACATCACGTATAACACATTTTTCTAACATATAATCAGTTACATTACATGCTTTAAACAAATTTGCAGTAAGTTTACTTTTATTATAACAAATCAATGCTAATTTTTCTTCTGATTTAAGTAGTGAAAGTAAAAAAGGTATCAACGTTATAGTTGAAAGGCACACGGGAATACTGACCGCCTCCGCTACTTCCTTCTGAAAATGTGCAAAATATCCGCACGATGATGTTATACACTTGCATCCCATTTCCTCCAAATGTTTTGCAGCTGCTATTAAATCCGGTAATATTGACTTATCGCCTCCGTGTATATTAGTTGTATTAGTTGATTCTACCGGATAATAATATATCGGGAAATCATAATTACCAGCCTGCGAAATATGACCCATCGGTTTTGGAACCCACGATGTCATAACAAGTACACCTATATCATAACCTGTAAATGGATAACTCATAATTTATCTCCTTATAAAAAGCCTTCATATGGTTTCTGCGCCACTGCCGAGTGCATAAAATATATCGCATCACACATTCCATAAACCGGAATATCATTTATGTTACATTTCTTAGGACTATCCCATATAACTGTTCCTACATTTTCAAAATTGGGTTGTCCACCCATAGAATTAATAATTTTTTGATTTTCATCAATCTTACAAAATTCTATATTTTTAATATCCGCAAATGAATTTTCTTTAATTATGTCAAACGTCAAATCCATATTATTTTCACTTATAATCATTATCTTTTTTTTCGAGGATAATGTTATATTGCAAAGAGGGAGCATCATTAATGGGGTCATTATCACCGGCAATTCTGTCATGTTTGCTGCCTGTTTCTGATAACTGCCAAACTTTCCACCAGTAGATGCAACGAATCTGCATCCTTCTGTTTCAAATTTTTTGATTATTCTGTTCAATTCTTGTTCTACGTTGTTCGCATGCGTAATATCAAGCAATTCATACCGTACTGGAAATTTAAAGGTTTTGGCATTACATATATCACCGATTTGCTTATAACAATTATCCGGATCCACTATAATTCCTGCCATATTGCCTCCCATATATTGGTCTTTAGTAATATACAATTCCCCAATATCTTCATCAGATTGCACATATCCCCAATTTCTCACCATATTCATCACCTGCTTTCTAAATAAGCTTTATATGAATCATCATATTTGCTGAGTTCTTCTATTGTGTCAAATTCCACAGCATCCTCAGGACTGCATACATTTATTCTCACTTTAAATTTATCGGGATACAGAACAAAAGGTATATTGCTCCAGTATCTCTGCATACCATCATAAGTTTTGCAAATATCTTCGGCATACTCTGAAATTTTTTTCCCGTCTTCTTCATTCCAGTAAAATATGCCTATATCCTTGTAGCAATTTACTCCACCAATCCCACATCTCGTAACTATACCGTCACTTGTTGTTTCAAGGCACCAGTCGTCTGTTTTGTCGACTTTGACTCCCCACGCGCCGGATTGGAATTGATATGGTTTAATAATTGATGCGTTTGATATAAACAAATCCGCTGGAAGTACATAGGCATTACATATATGTTCCTTTGCTGCCAATATTGATGTAATATTGTTACCTTTATCATACAATTCATTTTCTATAAATTTTACATTAGGATAGGAACACAACAAGCTGTCAAACTGTTTTCCCAGATATCCTCTTACAATATAAATATTTTCAATGCCGGCATTTTCCAAGGCATTTAATCCTGTTTCTATCAATCTGATTCCGTTTATTGTGACTAACGGTTTCGGAATATTGTCAGTTATCGGTCTCATCCTGCTGCCTAATCCGGCTGCCATGATTACAGCATTCCTTACCTTATATTTTTCAAGTTCCCTCAATTCATTAGCAGATTTATAATCTTTGTTTGTCAACTTACAGAAACGATCATAATCCATGCTATATTTCCTCCAGTTTTTTCATCATTGTTCTATGTACTAATTCACCTGCGTTTTTATCAAATCCCATATCTTTTATATATTTCAACCGGGCTGTCAAGGTAGGGTCTTTTCCGCTTTCAACCATATTCACAAAATCATTTACAGTAATTCCGTCTTTGTAAAAATAGCTGTCATAATGATCGAAAACGCAAATATATCTGTTTCTGTATTCCCTCTTTCCATTTAAACATAATATAGGCTTGCCTGTAACATAATATTGAGGCACAAGTGAGCTATAATCTGATATCATTGCATCTGATATTTTCATTACTTCGATAGGATTTACGCTTTCATCAATATATACGTTTTCCATTTTTTGCATTTCATTCTTTATGCTTGTATACCTGATTTTCTCTGAAATGCGCATTGTATTTATTGTTGCTAACATCAATGGATGCGGTCTCCATATCAGGCAATCTTCTTTATGTTTGTTAAAAACATTCATTATTTCATATATTATTTCAAACCATTTTTTATTATTTAAAAGTTCGCTTATGCTGGTATTAAAAAGAAATATTTTCCCTTTAGAATACTTGTCTTTAATTTTTTTCTGCATTTCAGGTTCATAATCAGATTGAATTGCATCAAACTTAGGTGAACCTGCTACTATCAATTTAGCATGTTCTATTCCTCTTGAAACCATTATATTCCTATATTGTTCCGATTGGACAACAACATTTGTAGCATTAAAAAATCCCGGGAGTTCTGACATTTCATATATTTTATTCTCATCCGAATAAACACTTGCAATATAATACGGAACATAAACCAGTTTATAGCTGTTTTTTCTTATCTGGTCCGAAAAGAAATATGGATGAACCATTGTAACCTTATTATATTGATCATAAGGATTATGAATATATGATATATCCGGATGATCTTTTTTTAAATTATACTCACTATAATGTGTAATATTAACACAGTCAGGAAATAAATCTCCCTCATAACACTCAACAGCTTTGTTTTCTCCGTCATTCCTTTCATAGAATGGAACCGGTATAACCTCGGTTTCACAATTTTCATCTTGTTGAGCAGCTTTCCAAATACTTTCCATACTGTCCCACATGGATGCCTTATATGGAAAAAAGGCCACTCTGACTTTATCTGTGATAAATTTTTCTACAAGCTGTGATATATCTTTAATTAATTCATCAGCATTTCTTATATCATCAGGTGTTATAGTACTTTTCAAACTCATTTTGTATATACATTCACAGTATTCTTCAAGATTTCTAACTGTTTCACATGATATCTGGGTATTTTCTCTTTCAATTTCCTGTCCAATTAATATTGCTTTTTCCTGAATCGAACATAAAATATCTATGGAAGTTTCTTCTCTTTCACATAAACTCATGTGCATATTTTTTATAACAATCAGTTCTGACAATATTTCCTTTTTTCTATAATATCTCACCTATTAATTCTCCTAACTGATTTAAACTATTATATACCAAATTTTATACGTTTCTTATAAAATTCATCTACTTTATCAGAAAACCTTCTCTGCTCGGCTTCTATATCATATATAGCCTTACAAAATTCTACTTTTTCATCGTATATATCCATCAACACATACGAGGCAGCGGGATTATGATCTCTTGGCTGCCCAATTGAACCAGGATTTATAAATGTCGTTTTCTTTTCATTACGCATTACCGGGTTATCACATCCATAATATATCGAAAAACAATGTTCTCTATGTGAATGACCTGAAAATACATAATCACATTCCGAATAATCGCCACGCACATCTGCTGGTGTTATGCTTTTCCAATAAACATCTTCAAGTGATCCATGTACTGCAAGACATTTTTTATTTCCAATAGTAAAACGCATTATACCTTTATTTTCCATATTGTTTATATATTTTATGGAACTTTCCGTAAGAATTGATTTTGTATATTTAGCACTCTCAATTCCCCTTTGTGAGGAAAATCTCCCATACTCATCATTAATAACTGCATGTTCATGATTTCCCCATATATTGCAGTATATTTTATATTTTTCAAGCCTTGTTGCCAGCAATTCTATAACTTCGTTTGATGATGGACCATAATCTATTATATCCCCAAGAAGAATTATCCCGCCGATTTCATCCCATTTTATATTCTCAAATACTTCTCTAAGAGCTGTAATATTACCATGGATATCTGCCATAATAAGGACTTTTCTAGGAATTCTGCCCATATTCTTCATCATAATTTCCTACTTTCTTTCTGCTCCAGCTTATATTACGCTTAATAATCTTTGCAGGAACACCGGCTATTATACAATTACCATCAAAGTTCCCCTTCACTACTGAACCCATTCCCACAATTGTATTATCTCCGATTTTTGTATTGTATAAAAGAGCACATCTTTGTCCCACCCAGACATGTTTACCTAATACTATCTGCCTTTTTGATCTTATTTCAGAAACTGTATTTACGTTTGCTTTCTTTTCATTATCAAATATAGTGTGTCCGTCATTTGTTCTCACTATCAAATCATTTGATGCCATACAATCGTTTCCAAATCTGCATGTTGTTCCCTCTTGAATTGACATATAATAATTATTTTCAAATGTTGATCCATCTCCTATATAAAATTCAGCATTGTCAAGCACATTAACCAAACCTGTTTTCTTAAATTTACAGTTTGCGCCGACTTCACACACTGCTTCATTCGCCACCAGCCACGGATTTGCGTTTTCAATAGTAACATTATCTCCAATAATAAACCTGCTGTTATTCCTGACTTCTATTGTACCATTGAATTTAAAGTTTTTACCAATAACAACATGTGCATTATATCCGGAAAAAATTATACGCCCGCCCTCCGGAAGTCTTCCTTCCAATACGTTGTTGTATTTGTCAGAATAATCGCATGTTGAATTTACTACCACCGGCTGGTGTCTTATGTATATAAAATCTACATGTTCCCTGTATCCGTATTTTTCAAGTAATCTATATATTTCATCATAGTATGCACACAAAACAATAACATAGAATTTATCATTACATCCGTTGAGCTCATAATGAAATTTTACATTATCGTTGCATTTATCCATATCGCTGTCAACGCAGAATGCTACCTCATAATGTTCGTTTTTCAGATTTTTTTCCCAATAATTAAAAGTTTTACATTGGTTGTTATTATATAGGCTGCTGCCCCAAAACACAATTTTACGGTTTCCGATGTTATCCTCTAAGACTTTTCTCATTATCTTTTACCATTTGCCTTTAGTATTATATTTTCAATTATGAATTTAGCTGTCTTATCTATTTCTTCAAAATGAATTTTCTTTGGCAGTTCGATATTAAATTTATCATATACCTTGCTTATCAACTCATCGGTATAAAACAAGCAACCGTCTTCTATTTTTTCAATACCATCTTTGTACATGGATTTTCTGTTATGTTCAAGCATATCTTCAAATGCAAAATTATCTTCGTCTAAATATGTTCTGATTCCATCCGAACCATCAATCCAAACCGGATATCCTCCAATATTACCGTCAAATCCCGGTACATGGATTCTGTTCTTCTCATCTTTGAATATTGCTTTTAAAATTGCCAGTATTATTTCATAATTGCTTGATGCATTCATCATATTGCGTTTGGCATCAACCGGCGTAGGTATTGCACACTTTTTTAATATTTCTTCCTGTGAAAAGTCTAACTTCCTTCCATCGTATTTCACAGCAATTAATTGCTCTATGCCCTCGTTCTGTCCCTCTTTACTGATAACAACATCATGAAAATGTCCGGTTGCAAGTGTGACATCAATATTCCATTCATCTTTTATCCCATATTTTTCTGCTATTGCAAATCTAATTCTTGGTATTAAATGATTTAAATTTCCGCTTCCAAAATCCGGGTATGCATATCCGGCACTCTTAAGCCAAGGGATTGTAACATCCGAATAAGACGTATTTATAACAATTGCATTACTGTTTTCCGAACTGATTGCCGCCATAATATTTTTGATATACTCAATTGATAATGGCGTCCATATTCCATATGCCCTGAAATTATTCCACGATATGCTACCATATTTAAGCCCAACATATACGCGGCTGGTATTTACCACTATATCCGGGCGGTTTATGCTCAGGCATTTTCTTATACTGTCTATATCACTCAAATCGCAGCCGTCAACTATAGATATATGGGTTCTGAGGGTGCCTCTTATTGATGCTGCTACCTTTACAATATTAACATCCTGAATCATCTTATCTCTATTTCTGCCGGCTACAATAATTTCTATTCTTTCATCATTCATTGAACAAAGATAATCTAAAAGATATTGTCCGACACTTCCCAGTCCCATTATCATAATTTTGACAATATCCTTCTTACCCTTGAGCTGTATTAATTTCTCTGTTGTATTCATAATTCCTCCAAAAACAGCAACTATATATAATATATATATCGTCCGACATTTTATTTTCATAACTCTTATAATTCAAGTAACTCTATAATATACTTTTCAACATTATAAATCAAGGAATTTAATAATTTTGTTAACCACCTTCCGCCACTGTTTTTGTTTTCCCCACTTGTCAAATAACTGCCGCCGTAGTACAATATCCACACAGGTTTTCTGAAACAAAGGGATACTCCCTGAAGTCAAGAAAGGATTTATTATGGAAGAGAAAGTAGCAATCATCGGAATTTTTATCAAAGATAATTCCAAAGCATCGAAAGTCAATGACCTTCTGCATGAGTACAGCAGTTATGTGGTAGGCCGTCTTGGCATCCCCTATAAGGAAAAGAATATCAACATAATATCCGTTATTGTGTGCGCTCCGGCTGACACAATCAGCACTTTGTCAGGAAAACTGGGTAACATTCCCGGTGTTACGGCTAAAGCAATGCAGACTGTGACCGGGCAGAACACATGAAAGGATATGAAATATTATGAAAAAGAAATTACTTGCACTGTTTCTTGTCGCAGCAATGATTTTCGGACTTACCGCATGCGGCAAAACATCATCACAGACCGGCACCACCGCAGATAACGGTACAACTGCCGCATCTGAGGATGGCACCACGGCAGATGCCCAGACCGATCCGGCCAAGGTTGAAGGATGTGATTTTAACATCGCTTCGCTCAAAGGTCCTACATCAATCGGACTTGTTAAGCTTTTTTCCGATTCGGATGCGGGAAACACCGTTAATAAGTACAATTACTCCATCTACGGAACCGCTGACGAGATAAGCACAGGCATGGTAAAGGGCGACCTTGACGTAGCCGCAGTTCCGTGTAATCTCGCTTCCGTTCTTTACAACAAGACTGAAGGACAGGTTGTTATTGCTGCTGTTAATACTCTTGGCGTACTTTATATTGTGGAAAAGGGTGAGGAGCTTGGCTCAATCGCCGACCTCAAAGGTAAGACAATTTACACAACCGGTCAGGGAACAACGCCGGAATATACTTTAAGATATCTTCTGTCACAGAACGGTCTTGACCCGGATAAGGATGTAACCATCGAATTCTGTTCTGAGGCGTCTGAAGTAGTATCAACTATCGCAACTATGGACTCAGCCGTTGCAATGCTTCCGCAGCCTTATGTTACAGTTGCGCAGACTAAGGTTGACGGACTTAAAGTTGCTTTTGATGTTACAAAAGAATGGGAAAAAGCAGACAAAGACAGTACTGTTGTAACAGGAGTTCTCATTGCAAGAAAAGCATTTATTGAAGAGCACCCTGAACAGTTTAAGGCTTTCCTCGATGAGTATAAGGCTTCTGCAGAATATGCCAATTCCAATGTAGAAGACACGGCAGAGCTTGTTGAGAGTTTTGACATTTTCAAAGCGGCCATTGCCAAGAAAGCCATTCCGGAATGTAACGTGACATTCATCACGGGAGATGACATGAAGACTAAGGTTTCATCATATCTTAAGGTACTTTTCGACGCCAATCCTAAAGCAGTCGGCGGAAAGCTCCCTGATGACGGAATCTATTATGTAGCTGAATAGGATTTATAATATGAAAGCCAAAAAGATAATAACAACAATTGTATGTATATCCATATGGTTAATAATCTGGTACGCAGTTTCCCTGGCTGTCGGAAAAGACATCTTTTTCCCGGCTCCGGATGCTGTTATCCGCGCTTTGGTGTCCATGGCATCAACAGCCGGATTCTACGCAGATATCTTATATTCGATGCGTGGAATAATGGCAGGATTTATCATTGGGATGCTTTCAGGCATTATGCTTGCAATTCCTTCTTTCTGCTGTTATTATCTTGAGGCTTTTATTAATATACCGGTCAAGGTAATCCGCGCTGTTCCCGTGGCATCATTTGTGATTCTCGCTCTGTTGTGGCTTAAATCATCAGCACTCTCAACGCTCATATCAGCCTCAATGGTCATGCCGATAATATACTCCCAGATGCTGTCTGCGCTCAAAAACACAGACCATAAAATGCTGGAATTTGCCAAAGTGTATAGGTTATCATTAATGAAACGCATCCGGTATATTTTCATCCCTTCGGTAATGCCATCCCTCGTAAGTGCAGCTTCAGTCGCTGTAGGATTCGCCTGGAAATCAGGCATCGCTGCTGAAATAATCGGACTTATACGAGGTTCCATAGGCAATGAATTGTATAAGGCTAAATTGTATCTGGAAACGCCGAAATTGTTTGCATGGACCATAACCATCATCATTGTAAGTGTGGCATGTGAGAAATTGATCACTTTATTGCTGCATATCGTTAGTAATTCACTCGGAGGCAGTTCACATGAAAAAAACCATAATAATTAATTCGCTCACAGTACAATATGACGATAATAAAGTTATAGATGATTTTTCTTATACCATAGAACCCGGCAGATGCTATGCCGTCATGGGGGCATCAGGAATCGGCAAGACTTCTCTTATCAATGCCATCATGGGACTTATTCCGTACGCCGGAACAATAAGCTGTGACGAGGATTTCAAAATCAGTGCCGTTTTTCAGGAAGACAGGCTGTGTGAAGGAATGTCCGCATCCAGAAATATAAAGATTGTCTGTGACAGCAAAGAACAGATATCCCGTATTCCGGGATTGATGTCAGACTTTGGATTATCCGATTGTGTTTCGCGTAAAGTACGTAACTTAAGCGGAGGCATGAAGCGCCGTGTCGCCATTATCCGTGCGCTCTTATCGTCCCATGACCTTCTTATAATGGACGAACCGTTCAAGGGCCTCGATGAAACTACCAGGCTTGCCGTAATGCATTCAGTCCGTAAAGAAACCCCGGAAGATACCATATTAATGATAACACATGATATCTCCGAGGTTGAATTTTTCAATGCTGAAATTATAAATCTCTAATTCCCATCTTCATCTTTGTCATTTTTCTTATGTTTTACCGGATTTACTTCATCCGGTATCTGTTCTCCGGCATCATGCTCATCCTCTTTCAGCTTGCGGCTGCGTCTGTGTGAAAGAGTTATCGCAAGAGCAATTATAAATATAATTACCGATACAACTGAAATCAGAGCTCCGTCATAAAATCCCGGTGTAACATATACCATTTCAATATTATGTTTTCCTGCATCAAGCCTTAGCATAATAAATACATCATTCCATGTACCGGCATCGATTTCCTGTCCGTCAGCCTTAATCTTCCATCCGCCGGCCGGGAACCATTCTTCATACTTCTTTGCAGCCTTCTCCGGAAGCAGCTTCTGAATAAAGCTCTCCGCTTTGACATTTGGTATAGTAAACAGCACATTACCCGCTTCGCTAAGTTCTATGCTGCCCTTAATGTGATCACTGTTATATCCCGTAGTCACAAACATCTCTTTAGAAAGTTTATCATATAATTCCGCAATGGCTCCATTATCGATTGAAGCCGAATACAGAAGGGATGTAATGTCATTTCTGTGATCCGGGGTATATGTAAGAATTACATTGATTTCATCACCCTTTGACACATTTCCGATATCTATAACCGACATCGTCCTGTTTCCGGTGTATACATTCTTTCCGTTCACGGTAATATCTATTTTTCTTATATCCGATGACTGCACATATACAAGCATCTCTTCATCATCTGCGGTAATTTCGTATGTTCTTGTGCCATCAGAATCCAGATTATCGGCAAGAAGTCTCGTGGAATTAAGATTATAAACTCTGCTGCCTCCGAGAGCTTTACTCATATCATTCATATTCGTAAACGGATCAGCGCCGTTTGCAAAAGTAAATTCCGCAAAACTCTCCGGAATGGCATATCCGGTACTCAATGCATAATGATTATCATATATCTTAACATCTCCAACTTCTCTCTCAAACTCATATGCCGGTGAGTTAACATCATAATATCTTGTATAATAATACTTCACTCCGAGAAGCATATCCATAAATGCATTCTCGCCAAAATACATGACATTATTAATGCCTCCGGTAGCGCCTGTTTTACAATACAATTCCGTTAATGCATAATTATTGAATGTGTTGAAAAGCGACATTGAATTAATGCCATATACCGTTGCCTCATTCACAATAGAAAGATGTCCAAGGTTCTTAAGGAAACTGCAATCGGATATTATAGTGCCAAATGACATATTACTGATGTCAGTATCCATATCATAATTCATTCTGTCCTCCTGGGCAGTATACACCTCATCGATTTTCTCACGGTAAAATCCTGCACTCTTTGATGCATTAATAGTATTAAAATCATTAATATATCTTCCGTAATCACCCATCGGCCTGCTGCTGACGGTAAATATTCCGACCAGAAGCATGACCACAATTTCCCCGTATACAAATACCTGTATGAGCACGAACTTGGCCTTACCGGACACAAATGCCATTATTACAAAATACACAATAAGTATCACGCCCGTTATTATCGCCGGTATTATAAGATCATTGTTGAAATAAGCCATAGCCGCATATCCGGCAAGGAGCAATACCATCGCTGCCACCATCGAACTTTTCCTGACCTGTTTCTTTCTCTTATGGCATACCTCGAATGCCATTGTGAGCAGCATAAAAATAATCAGGAATGAAAATCTGTTAGGTATTCCCGTCTGCTCGTGCATTCCATGCCATATGAAATTCAAAGGCTTGAAATTCAGGCTGAAAAGCATTATTGCAAGCAGGATTCCGTTGCGGATCTTATGTCCCACCTTTACGCTTCCTGTTGTAAAGTAAGTAATTCCCATAAGCAATACAAATGTCGTCATAAACAGATTGGCACGATTGCTGTCAAAATCTATTCCGACCGGATGAACCGCAACCATTATATTTTTAAAACTGTCAACATAATTTCCGTAAAATTCCATTGCCGGAAGTGTCTCGGATGATATTGACGTATCCTGAAGTCCTCCAAACGAAGGAAGAAGGATTACCGCACTGATTCCTACCGCTAGCAGTGATGACAAACCTATCGTCAGAAACTTTCTGATAAATGACTTAAAATTCTTAAAATCATAAGTAAAGAAATATAAGAATATAAAGATACAGCTTATATATCCTATAAAATAACTGTTAATTATCAGCATGGCGAGAAATAAAGTATACCAGTACCATTTGGGATTCTCTTCTCTCATAAGTATGTCAAGTCCCATTATCACAAGCGGGAACAACATAATGCCATCCATCCACATGATATTCCACATATAACCCGCAACAAATCCGTTTAATGCATATATCACGGAAAAAAGAACAATTCTGCTGCATCTGGCCTTCGGAAAACGGTTCCTTATAAATACCGAAAAAGTTCCTCCGCATATCGCAACCTTAAGGACTATAAGTACATTGACAACATATATGATATCCGATTTATCAAACGGAAGCATAATAAGATTCAGCGGTGACACCAGATAATATGAGAACACCGCCCAGAAATCATATCCCATACTTCCGGTAAGCGAATAAAACATACTGCCTTTATCATGTATTATATCATAGTATGCGTTAAAAAAAGGCACATATTGCTCATAACAGTCATTAGTTACAAGTCCTGTACCACACGTTAAATATGCTATTAAATAAATTAGCCCCATAATACCTAATGGGACTAATGTGCTTATATAAACATGCTTAAATTTCTTCATAGACTGTTACTCCTTATTCATCATTTCATTCTGGATTCCAGCTTGTATTGGTTACGGCCGTTCTCCTTTGAATAATAAAGGGCTTTGTCAGCTTTCATATATAATTCCGAATACTCAGATATATTATCGGTAGTTGCTATTCCGACACTTACTGACAAATTAACATATTTCTGGTCATTTTCAAACCTTGTATTCATCTTTTTACAAAGTTCCGCTGCGTGATTCTCAAGCTCATCCTCGTTCTTAAATGCCGGAATAAAGGCTATAAATTCATCTCCTCCATATCTTCCGAGATATGCACCGGTAAACACTACGCGCATGGCACCTGCGAGCAGCTTCAATGCTTCATCCCCGGCAAGATGTCCAAGTGTATCGTTAACATTCTTAAAATCATCCATATCTATCAGATATAATGCACCACGTGCATTTTCCTTCTTTCTGATAAAAAATTCTTCAACAAGTCCGTCAAATGTTCTTCTGTTATACAATCCGGTAAGTCCGTCATGTCTGGCTGCCGTACTTATCGCCTCTTTATCTCTCTTCTCAGCATACAACTGCTGCACGAAAGTCTTCTTATACTGTTCCTCAGTATTAATACGCTCTATAGCTTCATCATATTGAGCCTTAAGTTTATTAGCCTCTAACAGCTTAGCCTTGACGATATTGAAAGCCTCCTCAAGCTTTCCGACCTCATCATCCCTTACAGCCGGCAGATCTGCCATCTCACAATATCCGTCCTTGAAAAGTCTGGTCCACTCATAAACATCGGCAACCGGTGCAGCTATCTTGTTACGGATAAAATAAACAGAATAAATACCTGACGCTATCAGTCCTATAAAGCTTATAAGCGCTATTACCTGTACAATACCTATTCCAATTGTAAATCTGCTGTATGCCGAATTACCCTGCTGCCATACAGCATATGATATATTATCAAGACCGTCGCTTATGTCCGTTACATGCAATGATATTGTATTATTATATATGCCGCATGCCTGTTCTTTAATCTGCGACTGTTTTATCACAGTCATGTATTTATCTATCGTTTCATATTCATCCTGCATATCAACAATAACCGCACGCACATCACTTTCATATCCGAATCTTCTGCCGTACAGATCCGAAAAAGCTTGCTTTGCCTCTTCAAACCTGGTCTGTGCCTCCTGCAGATACGCATCATCCTGACTGTCACAGTATTTCTCCATGCTCGCCTTATAATCATATAAAGTCGTCGATGAATTCGATATATAATAATAGCTGTCACTGAAGAACTGTATGTTCTTCCTATAGCCTACAATACAATACAAAATTGCGAACAGGAACACAGCCGCCAACACAATTGTTGCCGACAAGACAATAGCTGTTTTATTCTTAATTGAATCCTTAATGCTTCCTATCATGTTAAAGTTACCTCATAAAATATCCCTTAATCACTATAATAGTATACTTCTTTTCGCTTTAATAATCAACAAATAATCCTGAAAACTGTGTGAAAAATACGTATCCGGAATCACATGTCACTATGTGCTTTTACAAATTCCGCCACCTCACTCCAGAACTCATCCGGGCTGTCATACATCGCGTAGCACCCGGTGTCTTTTATGATAGACATCCTGACATCAGGGGCCTTGATTTTTCCGGCATATTCCTGTACTTTGGTATACGGCATGCTATAGTCCCAATTTCCCGATATAAACATCATTGGTATATCATATTCCATACTTTCCTCAAAGAGGTTGATATTTTTCATATACTCGCTGAGTTTGAAACTTATCTTAGGACCGTTCATCATTATATTCAGGTCTTTCATATCATAAAGTCTGCTGGACGGTATTCTCTTCATAAGTTCCTTATCCATTCCGCTTGCAATATTATACTTGCTCATAAGGACATTAAGTCTGGTAACCTGGCTTTTCTTAAGACGGTCTCTTTCAAAAGTATTGTCCGTTGCTGCGGCCAGCTTATCTATCACCCTGACATCATGTCTGCTGCCTGTCTGTCCGGCAAGTTCCTTTATTCTGGCACATCTTACCGCGGTAATATTGCGCATATCAACTGCCTGTCCGTATCCTATATACCCTGACACCATATCCTTATGCTCTCTGACATACCTGATTGCCGGAATGGTTCCCCAGTTATGCGCCATTATGAATGGCTTCTTTCCGGTGCGTTCTTTAACAATCTCAACAACTTTCTCAAGATCCGAATAAATCTCCTCATATGTGACAAGTCCGTCCGGACTGTTATAATATGTTCTTCCCGCGCCGCGCTGATCGTAGAAAACCCAGCTGCACAGATGTTCTGTATATCCTGCCATTTCCCAGCCGGCCAGTGTTTCCGCCATTCCCGGTCCTCCATGCACATAGAGAATAACAGGCATATCCTCGTCATATTCGTATGTTATAAAAAAATGTTTTACACCATTAATCTCAATATATTCTGTTTTTTCCATTATTATGCCGGTTCCTTTTCTGATTTTTCCACATTACTATAGCACATTTCTACACCCATTTCATTCTTTTCATTATTTTTTTAGAAATGTTATATTTATTTTATTTTATGTTCACACTTTGGTCTTAATTTAGTATTATTATGTACTTGTACCAAACCAAAAGAAAAGGCTTTATCCTTTTTCTTCATTCCTATCCGGCAGCCTTATTACCAGTAAGGCTGCCCTCCTTTTATAAGTAATAATTGATTTTACCGTATATATAGAATATGATAGAAATATCATGACAGAATTAATTTTATGGCAGAAAGGACTTCCTCTTATGAAAATCAGACATATCACCGCAGCGGTTATGGCCTTTGCATTTGCTGCAGTTTCACTTTCCGGATGTATGAAGACACCGGATCCGGACGGAACCGCCTCTTTAACGGTATATGACCAGAACACATCTTTTTCCGGCGAGGTTACCGGCTGGTTTGCCGATGTAATTAAAGATAAATTTGATATCAGCCTTACTTTCAAATCAGCTGATTCATCAACTTTTGCCGCATATACGGAACAGGGAACTCTCGGAGACATCATAGTTTTCTCCAATGAGAATAATTACGTCACTGCATGTAACGCCGGAGCGCTGCTCGACTGGGAATATGCGGACTGTCTTAAGAATTATGCGCCTTACATTAATGAACATTATCAGGATTCACTTTCCAGAACCCGTTCTCTAATCGAGAATAATAAAATATACGGAATAAGCGGAAATATTTCCCTGGATACGGATAAGCACAGTGATTTTGACATTATCCCATATGTCAGATGGGATTTATATTCTGCATTAGGGTATCCGTCAGTCAACACACTTGAAGACTTTGAGAGTGTAATTTCTGATATGGTAAGTCTGGCATCATCTGACTCCGGTAACGTTACCGGCATCAGCCTTTTTACATCATGGGACAACAATATGCTTGCATGTGCATCGGCAATAGCATCCATGTACGGATATACAGAATGGGGCACCGGATTTTATAATATCAACACCGATACATACGAGTCATGTACGGCAAAAGACGGAATATATATACGCGCACTAAGGTTTTTTAATTCGCTTTACCGCAAGGGGCTCATCGATAAGGATTCAATGTCGCAGACATATGACATCACAACAAAAGACTACGAAAAGGGCAATGCCGTGTTCTCTTTATACAGTACGCTTGCATCCGGATATAACAGCGCAACACATATTGCCCAGGGCAAAAGCATGATGCCGCTTGTCGCCGCGGATTTCAAGCCCGAGTGTTCGCAGAACAGCATTTACGGTTCGCAATATATATGGTCCGTGGCAAGCAATACCAAATATCCTGAGCGTTGCTTTGAATTTATAGACTGGATGTTCTCTCCTGACGGGATCCTTACAACAACGTACGGTCCGCAGTCCCTGACATGGGATTACGATTCAGAAGGTCTTCCATATATTACAGACTTCGGATATGAATGCCTTACCAATACTTCAACCCTTATGGGCGATAATTATGACGGAACTTATCTTGACGGCTTCCCTGATTTTGGCTGTCCGACACTTTCCAAATCGACTCTTATAGCTGGTCTTGACAACGTATCATATAATTACCTTACATGGGACTCCACAATAAAAAGTCCGTGGTATGATAAAAATTACGGAGCGTATGACAATACACTCGGTCAATGGTCCAAAGATACCGGTTATGACAGCATAAATTCATATGTTGAAGCAGGCGGTTACACGCTGTACCCGGCGTCATCTTACACGATGCCATCCATCCCTATCGATTATGCACTTTGCAAAAGGGAAATTGCCAACGATTTATGCACATATTCCTGGAATGCGATATATGCCGGCACCGAAGAGGAATTTAATACCATAATCGATAATATGTGCACTTCGATCGAATCGAGAACGGACTATAAATCGGTCATTAATTTCTATAGCGAACAGGCATCCGAATATCATAAATCAGTTCAATAAAATAAATCAGCCGGACATGTATTCTCCGATACACGTCCGGCTGCGTTATATTATTCCGGCTGTTATTTGAACATAAACCAGTACACCACTGCAATAATCACGACTGCTGCAATTACTCCCGCTATTACATACGGAGCTTTGCTTCCATTAACAACTTCCCTGCGATCCTCAAGACTGTCAGATACGCCGATATACATTCTGTCAATTGTATTACGATCCCATAAGATAATACCCTGTTCTTCGCCAAGCTTCTTGGCCGCCGATAAGAATGAACTGTTAGTCACAAAAACCCTCTTGTCATAATTACCGGATGCTGCCGCGAAATCCTTAATATAAGAACTTCCTACTGCATCAATATCATATCTGCACTTAAAGCAATAATTTTCCCCGTCCTTTACGGCAGTTATATCTATAGCGGAATCCGCTGTATTTTCCTTAACATCGCTATATCCAAGCCCCTTTAAAAGTCTGGCCACCATGGATACAAAATTATTCTTATCGTTAATAACCATATCCTTCTCCTTAACTTCAGATTTTGTTTTCTACAGTATATCACAACCTTTCAATTAAGTACACTATTTTTATTGACTGATAGCTCATTTCAAGTTACTATATTAATATATATTAATGTATTTTGGAGGTATTATATGTCAGATAATATCCGTGTAATTAATCTTAACAAAGGTGAGGTCCTCGCGTCATCCGGAAACGATACGGAATTCATATATTATATTATAGGCGGAACACTTAAAGCGTATACTTCATTTGCCGAATTTATATACGGTCCCGGAGAAATAGTAGGAACCACCGATGCATATTACGGAATTAATTCCCATACTTATGTAGCCGAAACCGACTGTGCCATTGAGGCCTATCCTTTTAACACAATGTCCGACCTCTCAAAGGTATTCTCGGAACACAAGCCGGAACTGGCCGGTATTGTAATAAAGAACAACGCGCACATGTTGGAGTTGATAAAATGTTACCTTTCACTTATGATGAAATGCCGTTTCAAGGACTCCTCATATTCTTCAGGTGCGCATGTCAACCGCTGGGAACTCGATAAGTATAACAGCATCTCGTCAGTGCCGTCAGATGTTATGACTGCCTATTTTTCTTCCGGCACAGCTATCAATGTCGCCGAAATGGCAGAAAGTGCAAGACTTGCAAGTTCAATTAATGATGCCTGTCTTGAAATGGCTGATTTTCTTGGAATTAATATGGATTATATCCCGGAAGAGCCGGAAAAAGAGGCTCCCATATCAATGGCTCCGTCTGATTTTTTCTCCGGGGATACCGATCTTGATTTCAACGAAGAAGAAGTTATGAACGCACTTACCGGCTCGTTTGATGCCATCATGTCATATTCACAGGCGGACAGTAATACAATTTCGGAGTTTGGTTCATTAATGCACAAATTCAAATCATCATCAGCGAAGCTTTCATCCGATGATGATATGCGCGAATTACGCAGACATCTGAGCAGATTGTTTTATGATATATATTACAATGTATTTATGCATTCGGTACAGGATGATAACCTTCCTGCACCGGTTAAAATGTTTCTTAATTTTGGATATATTGATGAAGAACTTTTAAGCAAGGACAACCTTACCAAGCTTTACAAATTATCATTTCTCGTTGATAACATCTGCAATGATAACGGTGTATATACTATTTATAACTGGCTCAAGCATATCCTCTGGGGTGAGAAGGAACCTTCCAACAATAATCTTGACCAGAGTTACGATGAATATATACGCGAGCAGATACGTCTCGGAAAAATAGAAGATCAGGGTATCCTTAATGACACCGACTCCAAATTAAGGTTTGAGATTCAGAATATGTTCATCCAGACCAACCGAATGACATATGGCAAGGCCAGTTCGTTTGTTCCGTTTATGATTGAAGAGAATATTTTATCCCCTCTAGGCAATATGCTTCTCACGGCGGATTATATCAACAAGTTTATAGATAATGTTAAGAGTATTGATTTTTCACTTTTCTACCGCTCGGCTATGTACACTAATGAGAAACTTGGCATTCCACGTGAATCCATATATATTGAATGCCTTCCGGACATTATACTCACTCCGTGCATCGGTACATACGGCGTCATGTGGCAGGAAATCGTCGGCCGTAACCGCAACACCGGCGGCCGTTTTATGCTCCCGATATTCTGTTCAGTAAAGCCTGAAAGTCTTATATACAACATACTTGGACACTTCAGATGGGAATTATGTAAGCGTATTCAGGGAAATTACTGGAATAATGTAAGTGAAAAATCACTGACCTCAGAATATTATGATTACCTTCAATTCTATCGCAAAAACAGGGATTTATCGGATCCTGTTAAGGATAAACTGAAATCAACAATGACCAGTGCCCGCAACAATTTCAGCGAAGTTTTTGCAAGGGATTATGAGCAGTGGATATCTTACGAATCGTCCGGTTCCAACAGACTTAACAAGGTTTCAAGACTTATCATGTCTAAATACTGCCCATTCGTAAAAGACATCCGCGACAAGCTGAAAATGAACCCTTCATACACCAAGGGAATCGAGATTTACGAGAAAAACTGTGCAATACAGCTGAACCATTTCGGTCTGCTCTGCCGTTCTCTTGCAGCCAAAGGACTTGAGGTTCCGGTTGAAATCAAAAATGCCATGGAGTATCTTTCAAGATAATCCATCTTCCATGATTTCCTTAACGAAACGGGATACCTCAATTTCCTTGTTATATCTTTTTCTGGCATAGTATATATTAAGGCGGCGTTTTGCTCTTGTCATTGCGACATAGAACATGCGCCGTTCTTCTTCTATCTCCGGTACAAAAACAGCTTTTTTATGCGGCGTTATTTCCTCGTTGGCGTCTATTATGTAGACAACCGGATATTCTAACCCCTTGGAACTGTGCATTGTCGTAAGGATTACCGCGTTCTGCTTGTCCATTGCTGCATAACTTTCGCGAAGCTTTGTGCCATATTCGTCAATATATGCGAACCATTCATTAAATGTTTTAAAATTCCTGGCGCTTTCCATCAGCTCGTCCATTACATCATATAATTCCCTGACCTGCATATTATGGCTCTGTGCATATTCATCCAGATATCCATCATATCCCACGCCTTTTCTCAGATAATTGATCATTGCATAGGGCGACATTGATGCCATCGCCAGAATATCGTATTTAAGCCTGTCCACGCGTTCAATCATCCAGTTTTTATCTTCATAATATTTCTCAAGATTGTCAAACGATATTTCCGCATCTGTCAGATAATCACGGCCTATATAACGCTTAGGCCTGTTAATTATCTGTAAAAAATCGCTTCTTTTCCGGCTTCCCATTGCGATATTCATATATGTAATAACGTCTCTCGCGATCCAGTGTTCAAATACATTCGGCACCCCGTCGCGTGTAACGAACGGCACACTGTATTCAACAAGTTTTCTCACAAAGCCGGCCGCGGTTGAATTAGTCCTGAAAAGAACCGCATTGTCCGAGTAATTACCGCCGGATGCACTTTCCTTTCTTATGTTATCAATTATTTTCTCATATTCCTCCGCCTGTGTATTGAATTCAATAATGTCAACCTTATCGCCCGGGTCATTAACTGTATTGATATTCTTGGCAAAACGTACCTTATTGTGCGCAATTACCTTGCCCGCAGCCGATACAATATTGCCCGTTGAACGATAATTGGTATCAAGAATAACCTTGTCCGTATCCGGGTAATCCTTATCAAAATTCAACATTATCTCCGGTTTGGAACCCCTGAACCCATATATGCTCTGATCATCATCGCCTACTATAAACAGGTTATCCTGCGGTTTGGCCAGAAGTTTTATTATATCATATTGAATTTTATTAATGTCCTGAAATTCATCTATAAGAATATACTGATATTTCTGCTGCCATTTTGCCAGAATATCTCTTCTTGTCGTAAGAAGTTCATGACAATACAAAAGCATATCATCAAAATCAATAAGTCCCATTTTTTTAAGTGTCTTTACATAGTATTTATATATATCCCTGAATTCTTCTTCAGGGCACGACGCCGAATAATAAGCATTGATATCTATCGTTTCAGTCTTGACGCGGCTTATTTCTCCTGTAATATTAGATACCATTTCATTCAGATCATCCGGTTCAAGTCTGCTTCGTTCTATCGCCTGCTTAATTATATTCTGCCGCACATCTTCTTTAATAATGCTGTCAACCGAATAATTATATGCCGCCCTAAGTATCATAAAAAAGACAGCATGAAAAGTACCAAATGTTACATTGGTACTTCTTCCCATCATATTATTGAATCTTGATTTCATTTCATTGGCTGCCGCCTTGGTGAAAGTAATGACAAGAATATTGGCCGGATTAACCGAATATTCTTCTATAAGATTTCTGATGCGTGCCGTAAGCACTGTAGTTTTGCCCGAACCGGGACCCGCTATTACAAGCATTGGTCCCGATTTGTGCTTAACTGCTTTTAACTGAGAATTATTGAATTGCATTAACTGCCCTTACTCCTGTTTATTTATTAAACAAGCTCTTGCGTTTCTTCTTATCATCGCGTCTGGTTCCATTATTCATGGCTGCATCAAACGCCATCAGCGCTTCTCTCTGCGCTTCATTCAGATGATCCGGTACCTGTACAACAAGTGTCACATAATGGTCACCACGAATCTGTTTATTACGCATTACCGGTACGCCTTTGCCTTTAAGTCTCACCCTGGTATCTGTCTGTGTACCCGGCTTGACGTCATATTCAACTTCACCGTCAACTGTCTTAATTCTTATCGTTCCGCCAAGTGCTGCATCCACAAAACTTATAGGAACCGTCGAATATATTGTTGTATCCTGTCTCTGGAAGATTGGTGAACGTGAAACAACTACTTCTACAAGAAGGTCTCCTCTTTCTCCACCATTCTCACCCGGTTCACCTTTGCCGGCTATTCTTATGATCTGTCCGTCATCAATTCCTGCCGGAACTGAAATCTGGATTTTCTTGCGGTTTGATACATAACCGGTTCCATAACATGATTGACATTTCTCTTTAATGATCTTACCTTTGCCACGACATTCCGGACAAGGCTGTACGTTACGTACCATTCCAAAAAGTGACTGCGATGTATATGTTACCTGACCTTTGCCGCCGCATTTCGTACATGTTTCCGGATTAGTACCCGGTTTAGCACCGGTTCCGTGACATGTAGGACACGGATCTTTGAGATTAAGTTCAAGTTCTTTCTCGCATCCGAAAATAGCTTCCTCAAAAGTAACTCTGACATTGACACGTACATCAGCTCCTTTTCTCGGGCCATTACCGCCGCCACGTCTTCTTGCACCTCCGAATATATCTCCGAATATATCTCCGAATATATCACCCATATCTCCAAAGTCAAAGCCTGCCGCTCCGCCCGGACCACCGCCATTTTCAAATGCGGCATGACCGAACTGGTCATATTGCTGTCTCTTCTGAGGGTCGCTTAATACAGCATATGCTTCCGAAGCCTCTTTAAACTTAGCCTCTGCTTCCTTGTCTCCCGGATTCGTATCCGGATGATATTTCTTGGCAAGTACACGGTATGCTTTCTTTAATGTAGCCTCATCCGCATCCTTCGGCACGCCCAAGACCTCGTAATAGTCTCTTTTCTCTGCCATAATCTGATCCTCCAAACATCTTAAGAGTGAGGAATATTGCTATCCCTCACTCCGATAACTTCAAACGTTTCTGTGACTTTTATATTTTAGACTTCTCTGTAGTCTCCGTCAACAACATTATCATCCTGTGTATAACCTGCATCAGAAGCTGTCTGTGCTCCACCCATATCAGGACCTGCACCTGCTGCTCCGGCTGCTCCCTGGTTCTGCTCATACAGTTTTGCAAAAAGTGCCTGTGCACTGTTCATGAGTTTTTCTTTAGCGGACTTAATCTCATCAACATCTGCATCTGTCATGTTCTCAGGAGTTGTTCTGTCAACTACTGCCTTAAGTGCATTGAGATCGGCTTCTACAGCTTCTTTCTCGCTTGCGCTTACTTTATCTCCTACTTCATCAAGAGCTTTCTGTGTCTGGAATACCATTGAATCAGCTTCGTTACGAGCTTCAATGCCTTCCTTACGTTTCTTATCCTGAGCTTCAAACTCAGCTGCTTCCTTGACAGCCTTATCAATATCAGCATCAGACATATTAGATCCTGATGTGATTGTTATATGCTGTTCCTTGCCTGTTCCAAGATCCTTAGCAGATACATTAACAATACCGTTGGCATCGATATCAAATGTAACTTCAATCTGTGGAACACCTCTTCTTGCAGGAGGGATACCATCAAGTCTGAACTGTCCGAGTGATTTGTTATCCTTAGCGAACTGTCTCTCACCCTGAAGTACGTTGATATCTACTGCAGTCTGGTTATCCGCTGCTGTTGAGAATATCTGGCTCTTCTTGGTAGGAATTGTTGTATTTCTCTCGATGAGCCTTGTTGCAATACCACCCATAGTCTCGATAGAAAGTGAAAGTGGTGTTACATCGAGAAGAAGGATATCGCCGGCACCTGCATCACCTGCAAGTTTACCACCCTGGATAGAAGCACCTACTGCTACGCACTCATCAGGGTTAAGTGATTTGTTAGGTTCCTTACCTGTAAGCTGTTTAACTTTCTCCTGTACACATGGTACACGGGTTGAACCACCGACAAGGAGAACCTTTGAAATATCCGAATAATTAAGTCCTGCATCCTTCATTGCGTTCTGTACAGGAATTGCTGTTCTTTCTACAAGGTCACTTACAAGTTCCTCGAATTTAGCTCTTGTAAGGTTCATATCAAAATGCTTTGGTCCGTCTGCTGTTGCTGTGATGAACGGAAGGTTGATATTGGTTGTAGTGGCACTTGAAAGCTCCTTCTTAGCCTTCTCTGCTGCTTCTTTAAGTCTCTGGAGTGCCATCTTATCTGTTGAAAGATCTACGCCTTCTGCCTTCTTGAACTCATCGATCATCCAATCCATAATCTTCTGGTCAAAGTCATCACCACCGAGTCTTGTATCACCGTTGGTTGAAAGAACCTCGATTACACCGTCACCGATTTCAATTATGGATACATCGAATGTACCACCGCCAAGGTCATATACCATAACCTTCTGCTCGTTTTCATTATCAAGTCCGTATGCAAGAGCTGCTGCTGTAGGCTCGTTGATGATACGTTTTACATCAAGGCCTGCGATCTTACCGGCATCCTTGGTTGCCTGACGCTGCGCATCGTTGAAATAAGCAGGAACAGTTATAACTGCTTCCGATACAGACTCGCCAAGATAGCTTTCTGCATCTGCTTTAAGTTTCTGAAGTATCATTGCTGATATTTCCTGCGGTGTGTAATTCTTTCCGTCGATTGATACCTTATAATCGGTACCCATATGTCTCTTGATTGAAGAGATTGTCTTATCTGCATTGGTTACTGCCTGACGCTTTGCAGGCTCACCTACAAGTCTTTCTCCGTTCTTAGTAAATGCAACTACTGACGGAGTTGTTCTTACGCCTTCATTGTTGGCGATTACTACAGGCTTACCGCCTTCCATAACTGCTACGCAGCTGTTTGTTGTTCCTAAGTCAATACCAATAATCTTACTCATAATAATTATCTCCTTCTATAACTATACTGAAATTGTTAATTAGCTACTTTAACCATGCTGTGTCTTACAACCGTGTCTCTGTAGGTATATCCCTTCTGAAGCACTTCCGCCACAACATTCTCGCCGAGACTGTCATCTTCAACATGCATTACGGCATTATGGAAATTCGGGTCAAATTCGGCTCCGCAGGCTTCAATCTCCTTGACTCCTGCATCTTCAAGCACCTTGGTAAGCTGCTTATATATCTTATCCATACCTTCGGCGACAGCACCTGTCTTCTCATCCTCCGGAATAGAATTAAGACCTCTTTCAAAATTATCAACGACCGGCAGAATCTTCTCGATTATGTCTCTTGCTCCGATTTCATACATCGATGCTTTCTCTTTCTCGGTACGTTTTCTGAAGTTATCAAACTCCGCCATTGTTCTTCTGTATTTGTCTGTAAGTTCTTCTATCTGCTGATCTTTCTTATCCTTTTTATCTTTCTTCTTGGAATTTTTCTTATCAGCTTCCTCTGTCTTATTATCAGGCTTCTGTTCTGTCTTCTCTGCCTCCGTTACTTCTTCGGCATTTTCTTCAGTCTTCTTATCTTCTTCAAGTTCAATATCCTTTTCGTTCTCTGCCAAAATTCTCGCCACCTTTCTAATTCTTGAACGCATCATCAAGCTGCGTCTTGATATTCTTTATAGTCTCAACGACTTTCTCATAATCCATACGCTTAGGTCCGATTATGCCAATCGTTCCCTTGGCTCCGTCACGAAGTTCATATGTCGCTGTTACGACGCTGCAGTCCTTCATGCTCTCAACCGGTGTTTCCTCGCCGATATAGACCTTAATATCTCCGTCGGCATCCCGATCAAGTGAATCTGTAACAAGATTGGTAAGCATCTTCTTCTCTTCCAATGTATAGATAAGTTCGCTTGCCTTCGTATTATCACTTAGTTCAGGATATTTGAAAATGTTGGTTGCGCCGCTTGTATATATCTGAATGTCATCCTCGCTTGTCGCGGCTGCCGCCATGGCATCGAGGATATCTCTTATGAGCATTCCGTATTCTCCGGCCTGTGTGGTAAGTCCGGATATCATCGAAAGGTTAATCTCTTCCAATGTATGTCCTGCCACTGTGCTGTTAAGCATAATGTTCAGTTTCAGGCAATCCTCTGTATTAAGCTCCATAGCATTTTCGATGATGGAATTCTTAATCGTATTACCCTCCAGTACAAGTACGGCAAGAATCTTGCCTTTCTCTATCTGGGAAATCTGTATAAACTTAATGGTTCTGCCCTGTTTATGCGGAGCTGCTACCATAGTTGCGTAATTCGTATTGGCTGCCAAAGTCTTTGCAACATTCTTTAACAAGTCTTCGACTCTGTCAACCTTCTCGAACAGAAGAGCTTCCTTCTTATTAAGTTCGTCTTCTCTCTTGTCTAACTTATCCTGCTGTTCCTGCATCATATTATCAACGTAGAAACGGTATCCTGCGTCAGATGGGATTCTTCCCGCCGACGTATGCGGCTGGATTATATATCCCATTTCTTCGAGATCGGCCATCTCATTACGGATAGTTGCCGAACTCAGGTTCAAATCGGTATATTTGGATATCGTCCTTGAACCTACCGGTTCTCCCGTTTCAAGGTAATTACGGATAACAGCCTTGAGTATCTTGATTTTCCTCTCATCCATTTCCATGTAATCACCTCCATCTGATGCTTTTTTGTTGTTAGCACTCAATCAATAGGAGTGCTAACATTTGAACTAATATTAAAATATCACTCGACTTATCATTTGTCAACACATATTTTCAAAAAAATTGTGAATATTTTATGTTTTTTTATTTCATATTATTATTGGATATTTTATATAGGAAGGAATGCGTTATGGATATCAAAAAAAATGCAGAATCACCCAAATCAGAACAACTCACCGCACGCATGATCCAAAAGGAATGTGATGTGGACGACATCAGACAGACAAGCCGTTATACAAAAGGCAATAAACCTGTGCCCGATAACAATATGTTTTTTGAAGAAAGACATAACCCACTTTCGAGCAAAGGTAACTAAAAAAGCGGAACCGGCTAACCAGTTCCGCTAAAAGCTCCCCGAGTAGGGCTCGAACCTACAACAACTCGGTTAACAGCCGAGTGCTCTACCATTGAGCTATCAGGGAATACTCATACATATTAGCACAATGTTTTTTGAAATGCAAGCTTTTAAGCTCAAAATAATCACTAATTTTATTTATATTTTATAATTGATACTACATATCTTCTATGTTAGAATAATTTTTGATAAATCATTTTTCAACAGGAGGTTACCAATGAATAAACCATTCAACGACGGCATTTATGATGCCCGTAAGCTTGGCGTTCCGAAGACATTGCTGCTTGGTATACAGCATATGTTTGCTATGTTCGGCGCCACAGTACTCGTTCCTATTCTTACAGGATTGAGCATTTCTACCACATTACTTTTTGCAGGTCTCGGAACACTATTATTCCACCTGATCACGAAGCGTAAGGTACCGGCTTTCTTAGGTTCATCTTTCGCATTTCTCGGCGGTTATGCCGCTATAGCTCCGTTAACGGATGCAGCAGGCAATGCGCTTGACAATTCCGAACTTCTTCCTTATGCATGCGTAGGTGTTGCATTTGCCGGACTTCTTTATTTTGTCCTTGCTGCATTTATCAAAGCATTCGGTGCCAAGAGAGTTATGCGTTTCTTCCCGCCTATTGTTACAGGTCCTATCATTATTGCTATCGGACTTACCCTTTCACAGTCAGCCATAGATAACTGCGCTGCCAACTGGTGGGTGGCACTTATTGCTATTGTTGTTGTTATTATATGCAACATTTTTGGTAAAGGTATGATCAAAATCATTCCTATACTCATCGGTGTAGTTGTATCATATATTGCCGGAATCTTTTTCGGAGATGTCGATTTCAATACAATCAAAGATGCTGCATGGTTCGGACTTCCTGTTGCCAAGGAAGCTACTGTTTTCTCCATATTTGGAGCACATTTTAATTCTTCCTTATTTATAACATCAATAATAACCATTATGCCTATTGCACTTGCTACAATTGTTGAGCATATCGGTGACATTTCAGCCATATCTTCGACAACCGGCATTAATTACATAAAGGATCCGGGTCTTCACAGAACGCTTGTCGGAGACGGTGCCGCAACAATCGTTGCATCGCTTTTCGGTGCCCCTGCCAACACAACATACGGTGAAAATACCGGTGTTCTTTCTCTTTCAAAGGTATACGACCCACTCGTAATTGAAATCGCAGCAGGTTTTGCTATTCTGTTTTCATTCTGTCCTAAGTTTGCGGCAGTAATCGAGGCAATGCCAACAGCTACAATCGGTGGTATATCCCTTATACTTTACGGTATGATCTCAGCCGTAGGTGTGCGTAACGTCGTAGAGAACAAGGTAGATTTCTCCAAATCACGTAATGTAATAATTGCAGCACTAATCCTTGTACTTTCAATCGGTATTAAATACAGCTCTGCCGGAAGCATATCCTTCACGATCGGCAAGGTTACAATTGACTTCTCCGGTCTTGCAGTCGGAGCTTTGGTAGGTATCATCCTCAATGCAATCCTTCCGGGTAAGGATTTTAATTTTGATGAAGATGACACCAACGATAATCCCAATATGAAAGCAATGTAAATCAATTATATGCACATACTAAAGGAACCGCCATAATATATATGACGGTTCCTTTTTTTTGGCTTATATATGGTAATTAATCGGCCTGCAAAATTACTCTTCTACAGATTTCTTTCTTGTAATAACAACTGTTGCTGCTGCAACTGCTGCAACTGCAATAAGCATAACTATTGATGTTGCATCTCCTGCTGTTACATCATCATCAGAAGGTGTGTTGTTATCCTCGTCTGAAGGTGTATTGTTATCTTCGTCTGAAGGTTTATTGTTATCTTCGTCTGAAGGTGTGTTATTATCCTCATCTCCACTGTTGTCAGCTAAAGGATTATCCTTCTGAATTGTAATAACACCACCGTCAGCACCGTTTGCATTGGTGTAATCTGCGATGATATAGATGTCTGATACGCTCTCATCTGCAAGAAGTTTATGAAGTGTATCTGTGTAATCTGCTGCAACTGCTGCATTCTCAGCACCATATATAAATGCCTGTACACCGTAACCTGTAGCTGCGTCAAACTGCGCCTGGTCAAACTTCATTGAACATGTGTACATTCCATTTGCATCCGGAGTCATGTTGATGTTACCTACATAGGTATCTCCCCAGCCCCATGCTTTAAGAGCTGTAGTAGCTTCTGCAAGATTTACCCATTCATCCGAAACAACCCATGCTCCGCCCCAGATATTAAAACCAATCTTATCGGCTCCTTCCGGTGCGCCCTTTACGATTACATGTGCTGTCGTTTCGATTTCCGCAGCCTTTACTGCATCTGCCTTTCCGGCCACAATTCCTGCTGCAACAAGAGCGAATGCGCTTACACATACAGCAATTCTCTTAATAAGTTTTCTCATTTTAATCCTTCTCCTTTTATTTACTGGTTATTCAACCGTTGAGTTGATTATAACACCGTAAATATCGGGGACGAAATATCAATATTCTTAGAAACGTATCAGATTTCTTAACAAAAAAAAAACGGCCGTCGGTATTAACCGGCAGCCGCCTGAAATCATTAAATTTATTTAAGATTAGCCTTAGCTGTCTCTGCAAGCTTTGTGAATGCAGCAGCATCATTAACAGCGATTTCAGCGAGCATCTTTCTGTTCATCTCGATGCCTGCGCTCTTAAGACCAAACATAAACTTGCTGTATGAAAGACCATTCATTCTTGCAGCAGCATTGATTCTGGCAATCCAGAGCTGTCTCATCTGTCTCTTCTTCTGCTTTCTTCCTGCATATGCAGATGTTAAAGCTCTCATTACTGACTGTTTTGCAACTCTATACTGTTTTGAACGGGCTCCTCTGTAACCTTTAGCTAACTTAAGAACTCTGTTATGTTTCTTCTTTGCGTTTAATCCGCCTTTAATTCTTGCCATTTAAGTTATCCTCCTTACAATACCAATTACATATATGGTAAAATCTTCTTCATATTCTTTACGTTAGTGCTGTCAACAAGAGCAGCCTTTCTAAGATTTCTCTTTCTCTTAGTGGTCTTCTTTGTAAGAATGTGGCTCTTATATGCTTTCATTCTCTTTAACTGACCTGTTCCTGTCTTTTTAAAACGCTTTGCAGCAGCTCTGCTTGTCTTCATTTTTGGCATGATAAAAATCCTCCTTAAAATTGTGCATATAATATTTAACGTTTCTCAGCTAAAACCATAGCCATACTTCTGCCTTCAACCTTGGCCGGTTTCTCAACAACCGCACACTCTTCAAGTGCCTTGGCAAAATCATCAAGAATATGCTTGCTGGCTGTCATATGTGCCATTTCACGTCCTCTGAATCTTAAAGTAACTTTAACTTTATTACCTTTCTCAAGGAACTTTCTGGCTGAACCGATCTTGGTATTAAGGTCGTTAGCTTCAATATTAGGAGATAACCTCACTTCCTTAAGCTCAACTATCTTCTGTTTCTTCTTGGCTTCCTTTTCCTTACGTGCAAGCTCATATCTGTATTTACCGTAATCTACAATCTTACATACAGGCGGCTTGGCAGTCGGTGCAATCTTAACAAGATCCAGTTCGGCCTCTCTTGCAAGCTTCATTGCATCTCTGGAAGACATGACGCCAATCATCTCGCCATTCTCGCCGATAACACGAACCTCTTTGTCTCTGATCTGTTCATTAATCATTAACTCGCTAATGGTAGTGTACCTCCCAAAAAAAATATGCTGATAGAATAACTATCCGCATATATACACCAATGATCATATAAATCATATATTTCTGTATTATAACCCGGGTCGCCAGTGCGCCAAGGTGAGAGCGGATACTCTTCTTCTTTTCACAACTTCTATAATATATCATCAAAAGCATTGTATGTCAATACATTTTTAGGGCAAAAATAGAAAATAGTTACATAATTGAATTTTACCTGTGACTATGGTACAATAGTACCACAAAAACTAATCTGATTCAACCCGGAGGGCACATAATGAGCAAATTTATAATTACATCCGATACCACATGCGATTTACCGAAGGATTTTTGCAAGTCGAATAATATAGACATACATCCTTTATACTATCGTTTCGGGGATAATGAAGTATACGGCGGCGACAAGGATATTACGCCTGCAGAGTTCTATAAGCGTATGAGGGATGGCGAAATGCCTACTACAATGGCCACTAATCCGGAAGCATCCCGTGAGATTTTTGAATCGCGCTTACGTGAAGGATATGACATAATTCATATTTCTTTTTCATCGGCTCTCAGCAGTTCATATCAGAACACATGCGTTGCAGCATCCGAGCTTAATGAAGAATATCCGGAACATAAAATCACTGTAATCGATTCTTTATGCGCATCAATGGGCGAGGGCCTGCTTGTATACAAGGCCGTTAATTTCATGAATGCCGGTCACTCATATGAAGAAACAGTATCTTATATAGAAGAACTTAAGCTTCATATTTCACACCAGTTTACCGTTGATGATCTGTTCCATCTTCACAGAGGCGGCCGTGTTTCCAAGGCAACAGCCATTATCGGAACCATCATCGGCATCAAGCCTCTCCTCCATGTAGATGATGAAGGACGACTGATTGCAATCGGCAAGACACGCGGACGTAAGAAATCCCTTGTATCGCTTGTGGACAAGATGGCCGCTACAATGGGAAGCCGCGATAATGACGTCATTATGATAAGCCATGGTGACAGCCTTGAAGATGCCGAATTTGTCGCTTCACTCATCAGGGAGCGCCTGAATATCAATAATATAATAATTAATACTATATGCCCGACAATCGGTTCACATTCCGGTCCGGGAACAATTGCACTGTTTTTTGAAGCTGATGTAAGATAAACAATAAGGGAACGGCATCAAACCGTTCCCTTTGTCATTCTATTTAATTATCTCAAATCCTTTCCAATACTTGAAAAGAACTTTGGCCACGAACCGGTCTCTCTTAACATTTCCCCAGAATCTGGAATCCGTTGAATTATTACGGTTATCACCCATCATGAAATACTCGTCATCGCCAAGTATGTATGTCTGGTTATTGACCGTAAGGTCTTCCCTCGGTGTCTCGTTAAGATATGACTCATCCAGATAGATTGTCTCTCCATCGGCTGTCGTAATTATTACCTGACCGGCTTTGATGGTTACAGTCTCACCCGGAAGTCCTATTACACGCTTAACATACAGCTTGCCGTAATCGGGTCCCTCCGCAGGGCATTTGAATATTGCCACGTCACCACGCTTAGGATCGGTAAAATAATATGTCATTCTGAGACCTATCATTCTGTCCTTTATGTTAATTGTAGGAATCATGGAACCCGACGGCACCTCGGCATTTACAATTACGAATTTGCATAAAAGAAATGCCACCAGTGCACCTATAAGGATTACCCTTACATATTCCATTGCAACCTGAAAAGTCGTTTTATTGGCCTCCTTAACGCGCTTTGCTTCCTTTTTCTCTTCTTTCCTATGCTTCTTAAGTTCCTTCGGAGACATTTCCTGCTCCTCAAGATATTTGCCGGAATAAAGCGTTCCGCCTTTATTTTTCTCTTCGTTAGCTGCCATTTAATCTGCCTTTCTTCTATTTGAAATATTTAACACCTGACTCAAATACTTTCAAATCCTGCTCACCGAAGATATTGACCGCAACAGCATCTCCCTTACGTTCAACGTGCGCCATCTTACCGAATACACGGCCATCAGGACTTGTAATACCTTCAATAGCTCTGTATGAACCGTTAACGTTCCACTCTTCATCCATTGTAGGATTACCGTCAATGTCAACGTACTGTGTTGCTACCATTCCTTCTGCAAAAAGTCTGTCAAGCCATTCTTTGTCAGCAACAAATCTTCCCTCGCCATGTGAAGCCGGTGTTACATATACACCGCCAAGTTTGGCACCTGCAAGCCATGGTGATTTATTTGATACAACTTTGGTGTATACCATCTTGGATATATGACGGCCGATTGTGTTCATTGTAAGTGTCGGTGAATCCGCCTTCTGTTCTGTAATCCTGCCGTAAGGCACCAGACCGAGTTTGATGAGTGCCTGGAATCCGTTACAGATACCGAGTGCAAGTCCGTCACGTTCGTTAAGGAGCTTATCTACAGCTTCTTTGATCTTGGCATTACGGAATGCCGTTGCAAAGAACTTGGCTGAACCGTCAGGTTCATCACCTGCTGAGAATCCGCCAGGGAACATAATAATCTGTGCCTGATTGATTGCTTTTTCAAATTCGTCAACCGAATCCCTTATATCAGCTGCAGTAAGGTTCTTAAATACCTTGGTAACTACGTTGGCTCCGGCATTTTCAAACGCCTTGGTGCTGTCATACTCGCAGTTGGTTCCCGGGAATACCGGAATGAATACCGTAGGCTTTGCTACCTTATTCTTGCATACATAGATGCTGTCTGCATTGTAAACAGGCGTTTCAAGCTTCTGTCCGCCCTTAACGGCAACTGTCGGGAATACCTTTTCAAGAGGTTTCTTCCATGTATTCAATGCCTCTTCGACACTTATTACCGCATCACCGTATGTGAATGTTCCGTCATCGGTAACTTCACCGATCACAGTGTATTTGCAGCCGATCTTATCAAGGAGTTCCGGATTAGCCTCGGCAATAATACATCCGTATTTAGGTGCAAAGAACTCACTGCTGTCATAATCTGCGTTAATCCTGACTCCAAGCTTGTTACCAAATGCCATCTTGCTGACTGCTTCCGCGATGCCCTTTGCATTAAGGGTATATGCACTGACAACAGCCTTGTCTGCAATAGCTTTGGCAACCGCATTGTAAAGTGCCATAACCTGTGAATATACAGGAAGGTCATATTCATCTCTCTCTATCTCAAAGAGAACTATTTTATTGCCTGCTTTTTTGAATTCAGGCGTGATTATATCATTATAGCTTCCGGTATCAACAGCAAATGAAACAAGTGTATTAGGAACATCAAGATCATTAAATGTACCTGACATACTGTCCTTGCCGCCGATTGACGGAAGACCGAATCCCATCTGTGCATCAAATGCACCGAGAAGAGCTTTCATAGGCTCGCCCCATCTTGCAGGATCCTCTGTCATTCTTCTGAAATATTCCTGGAAAGTAAATCTTATTTTCTTAAAGTCACCGCCCGCGCAGACAATCTTAGCCATGGACTCAACAACAGCATAGATTGCGCCGTGGTATGCGCTCCATGATGAAAGGTACGGGTCAAAACCATAGCTCATCATCGTCACGAAATCAGTCTTGCCCTTAAGGACAGGAAGTTTGGCAACCATTGTCTGGACTTCGGTAAGCTGATATTTACCGCCATATGGCATGAATACCGATCCGGCTCCGATTGAACCGTCAAACATCTCTACAAGACCCTTCTGTGAACATACATTAAGATCTGAAAGCGTCTCAAGCCATTCAGCCTTGACATCTTTAACTTCCGGAGCTTTAAAGAGATTATCTTTCTCTTCCGGAATGTTGACAACAACATCCGTCTCCTGATGAGCTCCGTTGGTATCAAGGAATGCTCTGCTTATATTAACGATTTCTTTGCCTCTCCATTCAAGGATAAGTCTCTTTTCTTCTGTGACTACAGCAACCTCAACAGCTTCGAGGTTCTCCTCGTTCGCATACTCAAGGAAAGCCTTCACATCCTTAGGGTCTACGACAACAGCCATTCTCTCCTGTGACTCGGAAATAGCAAGTTCTGTACCGTCAAGTCCCGCATATTTTTTAGGAACTTTATCAAGTGATACCCTGAGACCGTCTGCAAGTTCTCCGATTGCTACGGATACACCGCCGGCACCAAAGTCATTACATTTCTTGATAAGACTGCTGACCTCAGGTCTTCTGAATAATCTCTGAATCTTACGTTCTGTAGGCGCATTACCTTTTTGGACTTCTGCACCACATGTATCTATTGATTTCTCCGTATGTGCTTTGGATGAACCCGTAGCTCCGCCACAGCCATCGCGTCCGGTTCTTCCGCCGAGGAGAATGATGATATCTCCGGGATCTGATGTTTCCCTTATAACAGCGCTTCTCGGAGCAGCGCCCATAACAGCACCGATTTCCATTCTCTTGGCTGCATAATTAGGATGATATATTTCTTTAACATAACCTGTTGCAAGTCCTATCTGGTTACCGTATGAACTGTAACCGTGAGCTGCTTCGCGTACTATTTTCTTCTGAGGGAGCTTTCCGGCCATCGTCTTATCAAGTGAAACCGTAGGATCTGCCGCACCTGTGACACGCATTGCCTGATATACATAAGTACGTCCCGAAAGCGGATCTCTTATGGCACCACCAAGACATGTGGCAGCACCACCGAACGGCTCTATCTCCGTAGGATGGTTATGTGTCTCGTTCTTGAAATTCACAAGCCATTCCTCAGTTACACCGTCAATCGTTACCGGAACAACTATACTGCATGCATTGATTTCATCGGAAACTTCCATATCCTGAAGCTTTCCGTCTTTCTTAAGCTTCTTCATTGCCATAAGTGCGATGTCCATAAGACATACAAACTTATCATCACGGCCGGCATAGAGTTCACCGAATGTTTCCTTATATTTATCAAAAGAATCCTCGATAGGTTTTCTGTAATATCCCTCGCCGAATCTGATATTCTTAAGTTCAGTTGAGAAAGTTGTATGACGGCAGTGATCCGACCAATACGTATCAAGAACTCTTATCTCCGTCATCGACGGGTCCCTGTGTTCCTCGTCATGATAATATTTCTGTATATGAAGAAAATCCTTAAATGTCATGGCAAGACCGAGGGATGAATACAACTCCTTAAGTTCGGTCTCCGGCATATCCTTAAATCCGTCAAAAATCTTAACATCTGCCGGATCCGGGAATATCGTGACAAGAGTTTCCGGCTTATCCATCTTCGCTTCTCTTGAATCAACCGGGTTAATGCAGAAATTCTTAATGCTCTCAAGCTGGCTGTCAGTAAGACTGCCTTCAACCGCATATACGGTAGCTGTCTTGATCTCTACATCTTCATCCTCACGGAGAAGCTTAACGCACTGAACGGCACTGTCAGCTCTCTGGTCAAACTGTCCCGGAAGAAACTCTACCGCAAATACGTGCTCGCCAGGTCTGTGTTCAAAATCTTCTTCGTACACAATATCTACCGGCGGTTCTGAAAATACTGTTACAAGTGCCTTGCGATATGTATCTTCGGTTATTCCTTCAATATCATATCTTATAAGAACACGCACATTGGTCACAGTATCTATATTCAGATAACTGCTTATCTCCTCGCTAAGTTCCTTTGCCTTTACGGCGAATTCAGGTTTTTTCTCAGAATAAACTCTCTTTACGTTGCTCATGGGATTCTCCTTTTTGTTGGTTGTGTAATTATATTTATTCATGTAATCTTCTTATTACCTTATAAACAACCGCATCTTCCATAACTGTCGGTGCGGCATAAGCAAAAAATATCATGCCTTCAGTCGGCGAAATTACCTGTTTGATAACATCTCCGCTGCTCGTGTCTATTATTTCTCCAATTACATCACCGCGGTATACCGTCTGGCCCGGGTCACATAACCTCTTATAGAATCCGGCTGCGCCGGATAAAATAGGTGTCATATTATCTTCATTGATGACCTCGGCTATAAAACCGCTGTGATTATTGTATTTAACAATACCCATTCTGGTGAGAAATCTTAATATGGAAGCTACTGCCTGCTTGGCTGACACATCATCAATGTAATCGCTGCAGTTAGTATAAATCGAAAAAGCACTTGTGCCGCTCATCTGCCAGTTATAATTAAGCGTTGTTGTATCCATCGGTTTAGGCTTTCTTATTACTACAAATGGCAGCCCGAACAGATTCGCAAGGCTCGGATTCTGGAATCCTGTCTCCATCATACGGACATGCGGAACAAATTTACCGGGCATATAGAAGCTGGTAAGCTGTATTCCATAGCTGTACCCCTTGATGATATTCATTATATTGGCCGCAATCTGCTGCGTTGTGTCTCCGGCTATATGTCCCGGAAACTTTCTGTTAATATCCGAATCGTCAAGCGGCCAGAACCGTCTGTCTATATTCATCGCATACTGGTTCAGGCACGGTATGACAAGTATTGACTTATTCCCGGCAATCTGACCATGTTCTTCAAGCTTACGCAGTTCCTTTATAAGCTGTGAACATATGTATGTCTGCTGGTACTCATTACCTCTTAACGATCCTACAATACATGCCGAATTATCGCCGTGGCCGAAGCGATATCCGTTAATTTTAAATGTATCTCTGTAAATTCCTTCAAGTGTATACAACTCTTCTTTATACATAGGATGCACCGCCTTTACCGTTATCCTCGCCGGATGTATGATTCTTACATATACGAGCCATGATTGCTCCCTTATATACTACCGGATGTTCCCTTAAAGTAAGCAGAAAACCGTCATCCTGTGCAATAATATTTTCAAGTACTTCTCCCGTCAGCGGACTTACTATCTTGCCTATCTTAAAGCCTTTGGTTATATTGACTCCGATCTGGGCATCTTCAAGTATAAAAAGGCCCGAACGGCATGCATGTATGGCTGATACCTCACCGGGATTAGCTATGATCGGATTCTTCACTTCATCAACAGGACCTGACCATATCCCAAGTTCTTTCATAAGCCTGAAAATTCCATCCAGTGTCTGTCTGGCATATTCTCTCGTAATTCTCGAACCTGCACCCATCTCCACCACAAGCGACGGCACGCCAAACATATTAAGGCAATTCGCAAGTGATGATTCAAGATATACCGATGATGATAATGCCCATATGATGTCAGAATTCATAAGTCTGGCATACGGCAGAAGCTTGTCATAATTCTCCGGACTTAACCTTACCTGCGGCACTTCCTTGATAAAAATATTGGACGAATGCACATCTACGCACATATCACTTCCTATTATATCCTGCGTAAGCTTATATGCTATATGCTCCGCCATTGCCCCTGAATCCGTTCCCGGAAATACCCTGTTCATATCAAGGTCATTCATGGGAATACCGCGGCATCCCGTATCTATGCCAAGCGGATTAATTGACGGATATACATCAACTATTCCGTTAAGATATTCCGGATGTTCATTAATTGTCTCTATAAGTTTATAACACACATACTGACCGTTAAGCTCATCTCCGTGTGTTCCGGTTACTATGGAAATTCTCTTAGTATTCTTATCTGTATGTTCCGGTTCAAGCCTGTTCTTTCTGACTACAAGTCTCTCTTCAACCGGCATCTGTAAAGAAACTATTTCTTGTATCATTATTAACTCCTTCAGTCGTGCGATATACACCGCACAATATGTTCCGTAATATTATACACCTAATCGAGCCAGAAATCCAGTATTTCTTGTTCGACTTTATTACAGTCGGTAACCCTGTAATCCCGCCATTCCTCCGGAAAAATATTCAGATACTGTCTCTTAAGGAATCTGTCATCCAGCAGAATTATGATTCCTCTGTCATCAACCGTCCTGATAACACGGCCGGCAGCCTGCAGAACTTTGTTCATTCCCGGATACATGTATGCATATTCATATCCGCAGTTTTCTTTCTCATCATAGTAACGCCTCAGCAATTCGCCCTCGGTATTGATGGACGGGAGTCCCGTTCCAACAATTATCGTACCTATAAGGCAGTCATTTTTCAAGTCAATCCCCTCAGAAAACACTCCTCCCATTACACCAAATCCCAGCAACGACTTGTCCTTATTCTCATTTGCTTCAAATCTCCCGAGAAATTCCTCCTTATCTTCCTCATTCATATTCTGATGCTGCATCATGATATCTACATTGTCGGTTATCTCATCGAACAGCTCTGCCACATCCTGCATATACTTGTACGAAGGAAAGAAAACAAGGTAATTGCCTTTTTTTGCATGTATCACAGAAAGAATATATTTACGGATTCTGATATATTCCGCCTCGTTGCGCCTTGTATACCGGCTTGTAACATCACTTCCTATCGCAAGCAGCCTCTTCTCAGCATCAAACGGTGAACGTGCATATACCGCATATTCTTCCCTGCTTCCGCCAAGCAGTTCTTTGTAATAATTGACCGGAAGGAGCGTTGCAGAGAAAAATACCGCAGACCGTCCCATCGCAATCCGTCTGCCAAGGCATCCGGCCGGATTAACGCAGAATAATCTGAGCATAAATCCCCTCTCTGTATGTTCAGTATATATTATATAGTTCTCATCCAGTTCATCTCGCATACTGTTGTAATGATTTACAACAAAGAAAAATTCTGAAAGTTCCTTCATATACTCAAAATCCGCATTTTTCTCCATAAAAGACGTCAATTCTTCGCCTAGTCTCTGCATATTCACAGCAAAATCGCCGTCGTCCTCAAGTGTCATATACTCCGTATCGCACACTCTTTTATATTCGAGCAGATTTCTGTTGCACCTGTCCAGTGCTCTTGAAAGTTTCCGGCTGTAATTTCCGGCAAGTTTCTTTATTGAAAGAAAATCCTCTTTGTAAACCGAGGCACTGTACATCTGCCTTGCGCGGTCAACCAGATTGTGCGCCTCATCCACAAGAAACACATAATCTCCTTTCTCCGTATCCGAGAAAAAACGCTTCAGATATACATGAGGATCAAACGCATAATTATAATCGCATATCACGCCATCCATCCAATAACTTATATCAAGGCTGAATTCAAACGGACAGACATTGTGCTTATGTGCATACTCCTCCACTTTCACTCTGTCGATCACATTTTCATGAGTTATTATATCATACACCGCTTCATTCACGCGGTCATTATGTCCTTTGGCATACGGGCAGGCTGCAGGATTGCATTCAGGTCCCGTCTCCGATTCAAGAAAACATACCTTATCCTTGGCCGTTATCGTGACTGTCTTAAAATCCAGTCCTTCATTTCTTAGAACTGCGAACGCATCCTGCGCCGCCGTCCTTGTAATCGTCTTGGCTGTAAGATAAAAAATCTTATCACTTATGCCCTTTCCGATTGACATAACCGCCGGGAATACCGTCGATATCGTCTTGCCTACCCCCGTAGGTGCCTGTATAAAGAGATTAACTCCACGGCTTACTGCCCGGTATACATTAACAGCAAGCTCGCGCTGCCCCGGCCTGTAATCAAAAGGAAACTTAAGTCCTTCAATCGATTTATCACGTTCATTATGATGGGTATACAGATAATCTCCCCAGCGTCTCAATTCCGTTATTATCCCATCGAACCATTCCTTAAGCCTGGCTGCGCTCATAATTTCTTCAAAATATTTCACATCTGCCGTATCAAGGCTCACATAAGTAAGCCGTATTTTCATGTCATCAACGTTTTCCCGCGCAGAATAGAAATAAGCATAGCACATAGCCTGGGCTTCATGCACATATACCGGTTCTGTAATATATCTGATATCTCTGTATGTTCCTTTTATCTCGTCAATCGTGACATATCCGTCATTTTCAAATATTCCGTCCGCCCTGCCTTCAATCTCAATGTCATAATTTTCTCCGGGCACGGTAAATTTAAACGGCACCTCCGCGCGGTAATCAGGCCCCATCGATTTCTGTATACGCCTGTGCGCCTTGCTTCCCGCGTCCATGGCGTTCTTGTCCGTCACGCCTTTAAAGCGGTTGTCTATATTCCCGGACTTACAGATAAACTCAACAAGTGTTCTTACGGATATTTTTAATTTGCCATCTTTAATATCAAACATAATAATCCTTTATATGCAAAAACAGGAAGTGCAATCATGCACTTCCTGTCCTAAAATCGTTATATACGCCTAATGGATATCTTATACAATACCCTGAGCCTTCATTGCCTCTGCAACCTTAAGGAAACCTGCAATGTTAGCACCTGCAACATAGTTGCCCTCAAGACCATACTTCTTGGAAGCATCGTCAAGATTGTGGAAGATGTTAACCATGATATTCTTAAGTTTAGCATCAACTTCCTCAAATGTCCAGCTGAGTCTCTCTGAGTTCTGGCTCATCTCAAGTGCGGATGTAGCAACACCGCCGGCATTGGATGCCTTGCCAGGGCAGAAAAGAACTCCGTTCTTCTGGAAATACTCTGTTGCTTCAAGAGTAGTAGGCATGTTAGCACCTTCTGCTACAGCAAATACTCCGTTAGCAACAAGCTTCTTAGCGTCATCAAGGTTAAGTTCGTTCTGTGTTGCGCAAGGAAGAGCAATGTCAACCTTAACTTCCCACTGATTGGTTCCCTCTGTAGCCTTGTCATGATACTGTGCTGACGGTCTCTTAGCTGCATACTCTGTAAGACGTGCTCTCTTAACTTCCTTAACTTCCTTAAGAAGTGCAACATCGATTCCTTCCGGATCATATACCCAGCCTGTTGAATCTGAGCATGTTACAGGCTTAGCGCCAAGCTGCTGTGCCTTCTCAATAGCATAAATAGCAACATTACCTGAACCTGAGATTGCAACTGTCTTGCCTGCAATATCCTTGCCATTGCACTTAAGCATCTCCTCTGTAAAATAGAGAAGACCATATCCTGTAGCTTCTGTTCTTGCAAGAGAACCGCCGTATGTAAGTCCCTTACCTGTAAGAACTCCTTCATAGAGGTTACGGATTCTCTTATACTGTCCGTAGAGGAATCCGATCTCACGTCCGCCTACACCGATATCTCCGGCAGGAACGTCTGTATCAGCACCGATGTGCTTGCAAAGCTCTGTCATAAAGCTCTGGCAGAATGCCATAACTTCTCTGTCCGATTTACCCTTAGGATCGAAATCGGAACCACCCTTGCCGCCACCGATAGGAAGTCCTGTAAGTGAATTCTTGAAAGTCTGTTCAAAACCAAGGAATTTGATAATTCCTAAGTTAACTGAAGGATGGAAACGTAATCCTCCCTTGTACGGTCCGATAGCACTGTTAAACTGTACTCTGAAACCGTTATTAACCTGAACCTGTCCCTTATCGTCTACCCATGGTACACGGAACATAATAATTCTTTCAGGTGTTACAAGTCTCTCAAGGAGAGCATCCTTACGGTACTCTTCTTCATTAGCTTCGATAACTACACGAAGAGACTCTAATACTTCTTTAGCTGCCTGATGAAATTCAGGCTGTGCCGGGTTCTTAGCAACTACAAGTTCTAAGACTTCATCTACATACGACATTGAAATATCCTCCTTACGATGAAATATCATTTATTCGTACTTCATTATAATAAAGTTTTTTCATAACTGCAAGAAATTTTTTAATTACGCATATTTTCTTTATTTTATTATGCGAACAGTTCATTCAACATAATATTATTAAGTTTTGAGATTTCATCAGACTCTTTGTCATAATAATACGGTCCCCACGAAAGCACATCCTGCGGTGGTACACCTCTCGTGTTTACATCCTGCACAATCCCTTCAAAATCTCCTGCCATATGCCTGTCACATCCGGATGCCGGTATAAGAATTACTTCATGGACGCTGCTCGGCAGGATATAACAGCTTCCGAATTTCTCTGCAAATGCACGCAATGCTTCTTTGCACATCATGCCTATAGCGCCATAGGTTCTTACCGAATTGGTGAGTACATACATAGACAGGCTCTCTTTATCCATCAGGTCAGACTCGCTGTCCGGTAATGCATCCGGATCCATCTGTATATATTCCATAAGGATATCACACATATTTGATATGCATACCGGATACATTCTGTACGTGTTATTAATTGCAATGCAATACAGTGATTCAGCATCCGCGCCCCACAATTTAGCAAGATTGTTTGAAATAATGAACGATCCCATTGAACCCCCGGTATCTTTAACAACGCCATAAAAAACTATTGACAAATCGAGGAATTCCTTATGTGGCACGTCTTCAAGCATTTTACTATTGCTCTCCGTATTTATAAGCCGGCATACTATACTGTCTTTGACCGAATCAAAATCTGTTAAGTCCGGCAAAATTATGTCATACCCTTCCATTGCCTCCTTAAATTCTTCAATGATATCTTTTACGATATCTTCAACAGAAGTACCGTCCTTATACATATCATAATACTGCTCAAGGTATATTGCCGGTGCCGCTTCCTCTCCGGTATATCTTATAACAAGTGCGCACAGACTGACCGCATTGTTCTTAAGCGTATGCTGTACCTCCACCGTGCAGTCCTCATTCTGATAAAGTTCCCGGACCTTGTCACATACTGTCTCTGTAAATTCTATATAATTCATACTAATCCTTTCTGTATTTCAACCCCGGCAGGCAAAGGATTATGCTTTAATAAATAAAATCGGAATAATCAGATTCCAAAAAAATTAAGAAAAAAAGATACCGCACCGCGTGGCCTCACACTGCCACACGGTGACGGAATGAAAAAATGATTATAAAAATCGGGTAATTATATCAGATTATACTCTTGAAAGGTATTCACCTGTTCTTGTATCAATCTTAATCTTATCACCAAGGTTAACGAAAAGCGGAACCATAACCATAGCACCTGTCTCAACAGTTGCAGGCTTGGTAGCACCTGTTGCTGTATCACCCTTAACGCCCGGCTCTGTCTCTGTAACTTCAAGTTCAGCGAACATAGGCGGCTCGATAGCGAATACCTCACCCTGATATGAGCAAAGCTTACACTCATCATTCTCCTTAACGAACTTAAGTGCATCTCCGACATTATCTTCTGAAAGAGTAATCTGCTCGTAGTTCTCCTGATTCATGAACACGTACATATCTCCGTCCTTGTAAAGATACATATATGCTGACTTATCAATATGGGCAAGCTGGAATTTCTCAGTAGGTCTGAAAGACTTCTCAACCACACCGCCGCTCTTGATATTCTTTAACTTAGTTCTTACAAATGCTGCACCCTTACCCGGCTTAACATGCTGAAATTCAATTATCTGCCAGATGTTGTTGTCCATCTCAATTGTAATTCCGTTTTTAAAATCACCTGCTGTTACCATAAATTGGTATACCTCCTTAGAATGTGTCTTACATCATTTTATAATATTATTATTTATATTTCAACTGTTTTTTTCATCCTCAAGTATTATGATCGTTCTTGCAGGAACCGATACCGTTCTTGCTTCATTAATCTGTGAGGCATCCGGAAGTTCTTCGGTTCCGGTAGTTAACACCGCCCGCCAGCTCCGTCCCGAAATATTCGGCAGCGCCAGTTCATGCGGTTCCCAATGCATATTAAATGCAATATAGAGATTATTCTCATCTCCGGCATACTGGCCGCAATACATAATTCCGGCCTGTCTGCTGTAATGTTCAAGTTCCGGATACCACGCCTTGACTCCGTGATATGATACATCGGGAAGTCCGTAATATTTGTAATCCGTAAGTCCCGCCTCATCAGCCATATGAAGACATGCGTGATGTTTTCTGAAGTCAATCATTGTCCTTACGAAATCATAGAACCTGTGGTTTCTGTTAAGTGCATTCCAGTCAACCCATCCGGTATCATTATCCTGGCAATAAGCGTTATTATTGCCGCCCTGGCTGTTTCCGAACTCATCCCCGGCATATATAAGCGGAATTCCCTGCGCGCACATGACAAAAGTAATTGCATCACGCATGAGGAGATTACGCAGTTCAACAACCTTACGCCTTTTGGTAGGACCTTCGACTCCGCAGTTCCAGCTCAGATTATAATTGGCACCGTCACGATTATTTTCGCCATTGGCTTCGTTATGCTTGCGGTCATATGAATACACATCCGCAAGTGTAAAGCCGTCATTGGACGCTATATAATTAACCGACGGCCTGCCCGGGGTATTCTTGCGCATCATATACAGGAATCCCTGAAGCTGGTCTTCATCACCCTTGATAATACGCCTTGCACTCTCCAGAAAGCCGTTATTGTATTCATATAAATCATCATTCCGGCCATAATTGTCCCAGTTTGTACTAAAAATCTTCATGCCCTTTAAGAACACATCATCGGCAGGAATTCCGGCCGCATTATCATCACATATCAGATGAACACCGTCAATATGATATTCACGCCTCCAATATCGGACGCAGTCATCTATATAACCGCTTCCGGTTCCATGCGGAAAAAACATCTCCATGTATACTTCAATTCCATTCTTATGAAACTGCTTGATCGTATCGCGGAACTCATAAGTATAATCGCCGTGCTTACCATATGAGGCACTGTACGCGCCGCGCGGAGCCATATAGAACCCGCCGTCATATCCCCAGAAATTAGTATTGGCACCTGAATTAACAAACTCGTAAGCCGGCATAAGTTCAACCGCCGTTACCCCAAGTTCCTTAATGTAAGGGATTTTGGCTGCCAGTGCTTTAAAAGTTCCTTTATCGGAGACTTTGGAAAAACGATTCTTCGTATATCCGCGTACATGTAATTTATAAATTATCAAATCTTCATGCGGAATATCAAGTGATACATCGCCACTCCAGTCATATCTGCCCGATTCAAGCATACCATAGAATATCTCCGAACCGTCCACGCCCTCAAGGCGGAGCACACGCTCAGCATATGCGTCAGTCTCATAACTTCCTTCATCATCAAAACAGTATGCCAGACCGCCCAGCTTTACGCCGCGGACATTGAACGCAAATACATTACCAGTCTTATACGAGCTGTCCACATATACCGAATACAAAGGTTCCGGCCTTACGCCCTCTGCGGCTGCCCTGCGGCACTCTGAAATCTCATAAATGAGAAGTCCCAGCCTGTCAGCCTCACAGGCATACAAAAAGTTCCATCCGGCTGTCGTTGCACGCGCACCGAGATTATAACTGTCCGTATGGTCTACTATGATTTTGTCTGAACCTGAAATTGTACAGCACAAATCATTTATCATATTTCATCCTCACCGTATGCATTATATACCTGTCTCTTGCGGGCCATCTCATCGCTTGCAAGATATTCGTCGTATGTTGTGATCTTATCTATAAGATTACCGTTAACAAATTCCATGATTCTGTTGGCTGTTGTCTGCACGAACTGATGGTCATGGCAGGCAAAAAGAGCAACTCCAGGGAACTTGATAAGTCCGTTGTTAAGTGCAGTAATTGACTCCATATCAAGATGGTTCGTAGGCTCATCAAGAATAAGCACATTGGCGCCCATTATCTGCATCTTCGATAAAAGGACCCTGACTTTTTCTCCACCTGACAATACTCTTACCTTCTTAACGCCGTCCTCGCCCGCAAAGAGCATCCTTCCTAAGAAGCCACGCACATAAGTGACATCTTTCTCCGGTGAGAAAGGCATAAGCCATTCGGTGATAGTGTCATCGCAGTCAAAAATTTCTGTGTTGTCTTTGGGAAAATATGCCTGTGAAGTCGTAATTCCCCATTTGTAAGTACCAGCATCCGGTTCAAGTTCACCGGCAAGTATCTTAAAGAGTGTTGTCTTTGCAAGTTCATCCGCTCCGACAAACGCAATCTTGTCATCATGATTTACTATAAATGATACATTATCAAGCACCTTCACACCGTCAACGGTCTTCGTAAGTCCCTCAACAGTAAGGACTTCATTGCCAATCTCCCTGAAAGGCCTGAAATCAATGTACGGATACTTACGGCTTGACGGCCTGATATCGTCAAGTTCGATTTTCTCAAGCGCACGCTTACGCGATGTAGCCTGCTTTGACTTGGAAGCGTTGGCCGAGAATCTCTGTATGAATTCCTGAAGTTCTTTGATTTTCTCTTCCTTCTTCTTATTGGCTTCCTTCATCTGCTTGATCATAAGCTGGCTTGACTCATACCAGAAATCATAGTTGCCGGCATAAAGCTGGATCTTCGCATAATCAATGTCCGCAATCTGTGTGCAGACTTTATTGAGGAAATAACGGTCATGGGATACCACGATAACCGTATTTTCAAAATCAATAAGGAACTCCTCAAGCCAAGCGATAGCGTCAAGGTCAAGGTGGTTCGTAGGCTCATCGAGAAGAAGGATGTCAGGATTACCGAAAAGAGCTTTTGCAAGAAGTACCTTTACCTTCTGGCTGCCGTTAAGTTCGGACATCATCTTGTAGTGTAAATCCGTCTCAATTCCAAGACCGTTAAGAAGTGTTGCCGCATCCGACTCTGCTTCCCATCCGTTCATCTCGGCAAATTCGCCCTCAAGTTCACTTGCCTTTATTCCGTCTTCTTCCGAAAAATCTTCCTTAGCATATATGGCATCTTTCTCTTTCATGATCTGATACAGACGCTCATTACCCATAATTACCGTATCAAGTACCGTATAACCGTCATATTTAAAGTGATCCTGCTCAAGAAATGAAAGTCTCTCGCCCGGTGACATTGTCACATCACCCTTGCTCGGTTCGAGCTGTCCCGAAAGGATCTTGAGAAAAGTTGATTTGCCGGCTCCGTTGGCTCCGATAAGTCCGTAGCAGTTACCCGGCGTAAATTTTATGTTTACATCTTCAAATAATGCTTTCTTACCAATTCTTAATGTTACATTGTTTGCACAAATCATTTTATATTACCTTTCCGTTATCACACATAATTTTCCATATATAATTGTACATTAAAACAATTATTTTGCAAGCACTATTTTACGATAACGAAAAAAGCGGGCAGAATGCCCCAGGAAGCTTCTGCCCGTTCCATGCTAATACACTAATTCATTTTAAAGGTAGCACATTCCGTCTCGCCGTGAACGGTATTGCCGGAATGTTTCACATCAATATGGCCGGCACTGCACATCATATTGTTATTGTACATACAATTTGATGCATCGCACGCAACCTCTATTTTGGCATTCGGTCTGCGCGTGGAATTGGTTGCTCCATGGCAGCCGCAATCCTGAAACGATGCGCAGCATGTCTCTCCGGCATCATGTGCCTTATGTCCGTCAACCTTAATATTACCTCTGCAGCACATATTGTCCTCATTATGGACACAGTTCTCGACACAACATCCTAAATTAGTCATTTTCCAAACCTCCTGATAATAATAACGCGGATATTCTCCGCACGGTCTTATTATGGCTTTCCGTGATAAAAATATACATAAAAAGCCGGCTTGAAAATATGTTTTTTTGAAATTATAATTAAATCAGATTATTATTACGGTGGAAATGACATGAATTTTATATTTATTAACGGAAAAATCGAAACACTTTCTTTTTTCTCTACGGCACTTGCCACGGAGCTTGAAAAAATGGGGCACACTACATATACACACGAATTTTATGATAATGCCGCCACTCTCGGCAGCCATATATCAGATGATACTTACCTCATCACTTTCAATTGTATAGGCATATCCGGTGAAGATGAATATATGACGGTCAACGGCCGGTCGATATGGCATAATTATAATATACATATAGTAAACATTCTGGTTGACCATCCGCTGTACTACCACGACCAGTTGACACATGCGGATGATTACGCCTCCGGATATGACAATCTGACAGTCGTCTGCATCGACAGGTATCATTTGCAATATCTAAATACCTATTATCCTGAAATCCACCATTCGTTTTTTATGACGCTTGCCGGTTCCGCCCCGGAAAACATTCCTGCATACAGCGACCGTAAATATGACATTATATTCACAGGAAATTTCACGCCATGCTCTCATTTTGATAAGTATATTGAACGTGCGGGTAAAGAATACAGCAACTTCTACCACGGGATCATAGATGAGCTTCTATCCTCTCCCGGACAGCCCATTGAAAAAGTGTGTATCAGGCACATCTTAAATGATATACCGGACGCTTCGCCATCCGATATACGTCAGGTTATGAATAATATGATTTTTATTGATTTGTATGTGAGATTCTATATGCGCGAGCGCGTTATCCGCGCCATCTGTGATGCCGGTTTCAATCTGCACATCATCGGTAAGGGCTTTGAGGCCATAACTCTTGCGGACGGTTCTCATCCTGAAAGCACGGCACTTATGCCGACCGAATATTGTCTTAACGAAACCGCGCTTTCAAAGATATCGGTAAATGTCATGCCATGGTTTCGTGACGGCAGCCACGACAGAATCTTAAGTTCAATGCTCTGCGGTTCGGTAACCTTCAGTGATCCTTCATTATGGCTCGATAACAACTTTACCGGCCGTGAGATGTGCTTCTATGATCTGAATAATATGTCAGAGTTGACTTCACATATTGCCGATATTCTTGATGACCCATCCGAAGCCATGGAAATTGCCGCAGGCGGGCGCAAAAAAGCCCTTGCATTGCACACATGGAAAGCAAGGGCTGCAGAGTTATTGGAGTATCTTAAGGATAATTAGGCGGGAATGTCTCTATTTATACAAGTTGTCCCAGTTTTCCTTATAAATACGTTTATCATGTGTTATATCATACATTTCATCGGAATATTCCGTCAACGTAACTTCCCCGTACGGTTCAAATGAGTTGCTCGATTTGTCATACCTTAAGTCAACTTTGGCCACACAGAACATTTCGCATGCATCATAATGATTATCCGTGAAAGTCAATATGTCATATACGCATATTTTATTATCATTTACAATAACAGAATCACTATGCGGGGTGTCCACCATATACTTCCACATACTGTACGGAGGATTCTCGTACAATTCAATAACACCTTCAACCTTGTCTCCGTTTGGCGATGTAACCTTATACCGGACTTTATTCTCGTTTCCGACCTGACTGTATTCCACCGTTATATTATCTTCAATATATTTATCACATTTTGACTTATCAAAAATTATCTCATCAAGAGTATTTACATCATAAACTTCCACATTACTCGGGAAAGTCTGGAAATCATTTATATCGTCTCTTATAACAAGTTCCTTGATTCCATCCCCTGTAAGGTCCATCATAAATAATCGTTCTTCATACGGATAATGTGCATTGTTGTCACAGAACAAATCACTTGCCGATATATTTATTGATTTAGTACTGTTTGAAATAATAACGTCAGAACTGTACCACTTATATGATTCGCTTACCGTAATATTGCTTTCTTCATTCTTAAATGTCCTGTACAACTCACCGTCTATTTTGTCAAAACCGATTGTAAAACCCGGATAGTATATTGCAGCGCGTTTACTTATCTGTTCATCACCCCACAAAAGTCTCATACGCTGTTCGTACGAAAGTGAATCGTTCTCTACCATGACCTCATATGTATCCATGGTCATTCTATCTGTTGCTATCATACTCATAGCTTCATCATACGAAATATCATTTACCGTCACATTCACATCAGGTCCTTCGATATACTGCACAGTATCATCCTTATGGCCGCATCCTGTAAGCAACACAAAACAGCACATCGCAGCCGCTGCCATTCCCGGTTTAATTCTTAACATATCCTGTCTCCTTCATAAGATACAGATGTGGCAGGCACATCTGCCACATCTGTTTTATCAAATATCTAATTCTGACTGCCGGAGGAATTTCTCCACTCTTCATATTCTTTCAATGCCTTGTCCCTCAAATCTTCATCCATCAATTGAATATTCCAGGAGGCTGGCTCTGTTGCATCATCGATGCTGTAGTCCCCGGTTAATTCAAACTCTCCGCTTGCATTGTTATATACATATGAGCCTTTTATCACTGCAACAGCCTCGGTCCACGGATGATTGTCATAATTATATCCAACGACGATATAATTAATCAACTTACCGTCTTCAATGGTTAATCCGTCCCTGGAAGTATCACTGCCGGCCCATTTTTTACCGGTAATGTCATCCGGTATTGACTTCGTGAAAACAGTTTGATTGCCCTTGACATCATTAATGATAAACTGATATGTCTGACCACCCTTAGCTTCTATCTGTACATCAGCCACACAACTGTCATACAGCTTTTCTCCCATATTATCAGGAGTTTTTATCTCCTCAAGTGTATCTTTATCATATATGTATATATAATCATGATGAATGTCCAGTTCAGCATATGTCTGCCTTATGATTATCTCATCACGGCCATCACCCGTTATATCATACATAAAAAGTCTTTCATAAAACGTATTGCCGTTGTCCGAGTTTCCTCCAAGCGGCCTGTATATTGTATGTTCTTTATCCACACTTTCATTATACAGATGAATTTTCTGATTCTCGTAGAACGGTGCCTGCTTAGCATTCTCGTTCTCAACAACCACTATATGCTCATCCGTATTAGTGTATGTTCTTAAATAACTGCCGTTATCCTCTTTATACCCCAATGTGAATCCGGGATAATATAATTGCGCATAGCCATGCAGGTCATCACCCCACAACATGTCCATTATCTCCTCCTCAGACTTCGGAGCTGCAGTACTTTCGTTGACCGCATAAGTTTCACTCTCTGTCGGCACCTCATTGGTAACAGGTGTTTGTATATCTGAATTTTCCTTTCCGCAGCCCGATGCACAAATTCCAACGGCCATTACCGATGCCAATATGAATATTATTGATTTTCTTTGTTTCATTATGTTGTCCTCCTTACTTATTTATAAAACACATTATACTTACCGCTATAAGCAGCCTGCTACATACCAAGTGAGCTTAAACTATAAAAATATCCTCCGAATGGTACAAAATACAATCTATACATATAGTGGTAACTAGTGCTTCCATTTTTTAATATAACCTTCTTTGTAAATCTATATTTCTTTGAGTCGTATGTTATCGTTGTCAACGCTGAATTGACTGAACAGAAGTAAAGCTCCTCAGTTAAATATTTATGTCCTGAAGGTAGTTTTGAGTTACTATACAATGCCACAGCGCATTGGTATATATATTTTAATATTGATGTATTAAGATTACTGTATGGCATATTGTGATATTCTGGTCCATTATATGCACTAAATTCGCCTGATGTGACCACTGCATATGCCGACTGGTTGTTCTTTTTGACTCTATTTCTTATTACAGATGCTACACAGGCAACATCTTTAACATCATAATGCGACTCTCCATAAATCACTCGAGATATTATTTCAATTCTTCCACTTTGTGTATTTGATGTAGTTATCGCACATGTTGCAACATCATTCTGATTACTTTCGAGTGTTTCAAGAGTATTATCATGATATAATATGTCAAGACAATTGCCATATTCATCTATGTATTTTTTTAATCTGTCTGGTGATATGCCATCAACATACCTGTTATTCTTCACATCGATATATCTTCCAGAGTAATACCAGCCTGTTTCTCTATCAATATATGCCCTTCTATAAACATATCCATTTACATTTCCTATAAATGACTTATCATTATTTAGTACCATTCCATCATCCGTATATTCATACACAGCCGTCAATTCGGCCCCATCATATTCATAATGAGCAACTGGATTTCCATTTATTGTTACAATATCTGTTATGATGTCATTTTCTATGTTATAGACATATTTTTCATTTTCAAACTGTAATCCCACAACTTGTGCCTGTTCATTGTATAAATATAATAAATCATAATATTCATTATATTCCCTATTAAGAAGACCACTTTCCATATAATCGTAATTAGTAATGCTACCATTTACATTCTTCGTTTTTCTGTTATTATTTTTATCATATGTATAACGAATCTCATCAGTTCCGTTTGAAATTAATGTCAGCATATCAAAATATGCAGTTTCTGAATAACTCCATTCTAGAGTATATGTACCATATTCTTTTTGTGATATCGGCTCATTAAATACATGTGTTTCATCTATAACTGGAAACTCAATATCACAATATAATTGATTTGCATACAATAACGTATCCGGATATGTCTGTGAACTCACTACCTCTTCATAATCTCCAGTTTTCTTCTCCGACTTATACACATCATCTTCATAATCCACTTGTTTAGATGAGGCATACGCAACATTGACATGATAAAGCACCAACATAGCAAATATTGCTATAATTGTTGTTTTTTTAAGTAAATTTTTCATAAGCTTATTCTCCTTGTCTTACAATTTTCAGCTTTTTGAAATAACAGCCATTATGTTCTTTCTCCTACAAAATTTTGTCTTGCGCATAATAGCAATCATTCAGAACTTGTAACCTTTTCAATAGTCAAAAGTATATTTCCCTATATATTTACTTTTGTACTAAGATATATCTAAACTGATTTTACAGTTGAGATTTCTTCTTTTATGTATCCTTATATTTCATTTTAGTTCGCCATAGACCAATTAATTAATCACTCTATTCCTAAAATATGTATATTTTCCGTTAGTTCCGGTATTTATCGAGTGTTCCGTGTATGTGATATGATATTTCATATGTTTGAGGCACTCATTATCAATGCATGACATGAATGTGTCACTTACCTCATCTTCATACACATCTCCATCTGTATACAGTGTGATATTGAATTCATCATACGCCGTCTGTTCAACATAAAACTGGATTATCGCCCCGTCGAGAATCATATTAACTTTATCAAATATTGCAACCATTATATACGGGCTTATACGATCAGTCTCATTCAGATATATGTAATCATTACAGCGTCCGCCGGAAAGACAGAGTATCGGATTATGATTGCCGCATTTGCACGGCTCCCATATTATCTTTCCGACATCGCCAATATCGTATCGTATGAACGGCATGGCTGTGTTGGTAAGTGATGTAAGAATTATGCGGCCGCTCTCGGTACAATCCGATGGCGTAATACTATCACATATTACATTATCATTTTCATCCGCAATTTCCACCATTACATTGGAAGACATGATATGTCTGTTACCACACGGACATTCATAGGCAATTGAATTGACCTCGTTGGCACCATACTGGTCGGCGGTCCGGCAGTTAAAAACATTCTGCACAGCCGCTCTCAGATCATCCGTAAGAATCTCACCGGTAAATTCTATATACTTAAGCGCATCAGGCGTTCCGGCTCCGGTTCTCTTAATATATTCAACAAGAACTGCCGCCGTACTCGGCTGGAGAATCATCCATTCCGGATTCCAATCCATAACCATCCGGTAAGCTTCATCTATCGTCTCCGGCAGAATAAGTAATTTTGAAATCGCCAGCTCATTATTTTTCCTGACATAATTCTTATCTTCTTCAAATCTGTTATCCGTAAAGAAACAGGCAAGCCTGGAATCAGGCCTTATTCCGTAATATTTAATCCGGCGCAGCCACAATTCGGCCATTGAATGCTGATAATCTGACATTTTCCACATAATCTGAAGATAATGTCCTGTCGAACCCGATGTTCTTATGCATATAAGTTTGTTCTGCATATAATCCATATATGCCGCCGGCTCCAGACATTCATCCTGCCTGTCAATCAAGTCCTCTTTCTTGATAATTGGTATATTATGTATGGTTATTTCTTCTTCATTATCCCTGTTGCGATTAATATACAACGGCACATCTTTATATGCCTTACGCGCCACACGGTCTGCCTTATCATAATTCATCCGCACATTCTCCCATCCTTTGTCTTATTATTGCCCACATATGTCCTACCGTTGACAGCTCCCCAAGAAGCAGATCATCATTAAGAAAATCAATTCCCGCCGCAGCCTCTACGTCAAGTATAAACTGTGTATAGTCAAGCGAATCAAAAGCAAGATCCTCAACAAGATGCAAATCATCCGTTACATTCAACTCTTCATTAATATGTGTTGCATTGTTTTTAACTATTGTATAATATTCTTCCTTCGTCATAATCTCTGTCCCTTTATCTGTGCCGTGGCCTCAATCACTGCCTGTATATCCTTATCTGCCCGGCGCATATTGTATATCATGATTCTTTTCTTCAGTATATCTGCCTGTGACAGCATCGCGGCATACCGCTCGTTGTCCGGTTCTCTTAAAGTCATTAATCTCCTGTGTTCATACAACAGATTCACCGGCCGCATATCCACCGGTTCTTTTTCCTTTGCCATATCACATATGTCATCAAGAAGCCTGTCCACAGCCTCCATTCCGGTAAGCTGTCCTTCCTCCGGAAAAGCACCGAGGCGCTCTGCCGGCACAACCTTGTTATACTGGTTAATCATATTATCTATATGAGTATCATGCAGCTTATACCGTGTATCTTTACGCAATGTGAGGATATTGATCATATTGGGTGATGCAGCTTTAACTGTTTTGTACGGCAGTTCCTGTGTTCCGAATTTGCCACTCTCGTTATAACCCGCCGTATACCAGATTTTGCGTGATGAATCCATGCCATATATAAGCAGATTGTGATTAAAATGATACAATCCAAAAGCTTCCCTGTCAGGTATATAATACTCATCCACACAGCATATAAAATACTTTCCGTGCCTGATTGCATTCTCTATAAGTTCCGTGATATTGTATTTCATTACACTTAGCATATCATCTGATATATTTTCCCTGTCAAAAACAGGCTGACAATATATGTAATCCATGTAAAATTCAAAAGTCAACGGCCCATTCGCCGGATAATATGACAGATCAATGTAGTTATCATATATCCAATTCATTCCGCTTTCATATGAAGATATAATTCCGGTTCCAAAAGCATGATGATTGTATGTTGTCACCGGAGGCTTTTCATTAAAATCCAGTATAATTTCCGCCATCCGCGTTCTCCTCTTTTATAATTATCGCGGGCAGACTGCGCTGCCCGCATTAATCCCAGCTATTTAAGCAGGGAATCCCACTTGCTGCCGCTTTCAAGTGCCGCACCAAACATCGAAGTAGTGCCATATATACGGACGTCATTGTCCTCACGACATTTCTTAAATTCGTCTTTCTTGGCAATAACGGCCTTCCGCTGTTCGTCCGTCAATCCGTCATATGTGGCATCCTGTGCAAGAATAATCTCCAATACGCTATCTATGCCCTGCGCCGTTGCATCTTCCTTCACAACTTCCCTTGCCATATAAGCATCATATACAACACCTGCCATATCGTCTCTTGCAAAAATATAATCAAACACATTGATTACATTGACAACATTATCAAATCCCTCTTCCCATGAATTGAAAAGTGTAAAATCCTTAACCGATGAATGTTGCATACAGAAATCAAGCAATTCCCTGGTATCTAGTTTCTTCGCCACGCTTTCCGGCATCAGCATCTGGACACGATATGGCTCACCGGATTCGGTTGAGAATTTGGACGGATCGAGTTTGCCGTCCGTCAGCCAATCACTTTCATTCTTTCTAAGTTCATCGGCGTGTTCTTTTGCAATTACATTGTATGTTCTGGTCTCAGACTCACTGCGTTCCCATACTGCCGGACTTACCTGGCTTACCTGGGCTTTAGTTTCATCAATATCGCTGTTGTTTTTCTGACAGCCCACGCACAATACAATAGCGGCCATTGCTACTACGATAAGTAAGTTTTTGATTGATTTGTTCATTGGTTTTTCTCCTCCTGTGGCTTTTAGTATACAAGTTTACTTAAAATTATAGTATATTGAGAATGCCCATCCTTTTCCAAATTGATTATATAAATTTTCAATTGTACTCCTTGTTAGCGGTGTACTTCCAGTAAAATATGAACGTAAATTGGAAAGTTGTTTCCCATTTTTCCACATTTTTCCATTATTTTCTGTTATTGGTGTGGCAGAACCATTTCCATACATAGCAGATTTTAAAGAGCAGAAATATAACTGTGAAGTAACTGCAGCTATGCTTTTGGATAACGGTTTATTCATAACAAGTTCATACGCCAATTCCAATATTAACTGGTCTCTAACCGATGTGGAGTTCACATCCAAAGATATGTCAGATATGGTATCATATGCATAAAACTGTCCTTTTGCAGATACCACACTAATTGCACTTGTGCCTCCGTACCCATCCGCTTTCATTCGATTTTTTATAACTGTAGCAACGCCAATTGAATCATCTACAAATGCGCCAGCCTCACCTTTTATTACTTTTCCAACTATCATAATATTTTTAATCTGTGTTTGTGATGCATTAGGGAATTGAACTGTTCTAATATTAATTTCATTATTATCTTTGTAAATTTTGTCCAAATGATACATTATTTCTGGATTACATCCATATTTCTCTATAAATTCTTTTACATCTTCTAAGGATAGGCCCCCGATATAAACTCCATCTAAACTATCGTAATATCGTCCACTATAATCCCACCCTGTTTCACGGTCTCTATATTTTCCCTTTACTAAAATATTATTTATATCTCCAATATTTTCTTGTGTATAATTATGAATTTCTTCAATATTTCCACTATCATAATATGTGTAACTAGTTACAACAGTATCATCTAAATATATATTTTTTATTCTATCTCCAGAATATTCTATTGTGTAGAAATTATTATTATATGAAAACCCAGATATCTCACATTTAGTATTATAATAATACTTTATTGTATAATCTTCTGTAATTTCCTCTGATAAATATCCAAGATTAGTATAGTTAAAAAATGTTGTTTGACCATTAACGTTCTTTGATTGCCTATATCCATTTTCATCATATGTATAATACGCATTCACTTTATCATTTGCTATGTTCACTAACAAATCGTTTATAACCTCACTTCTATATTCCCATTTTAATTTGTACGATTTATACATCGAATTTGATGCTACATTATTAAAAACTCTTGACTCCATTAACTGTGTTTTCATTTCACTAACTACATTATTTGAATCTACGCTCAATTGTTCTGCGCTTAAATAATAAACTTCATTACTTTTGTTTATAATCATTTCTGCTTCCATACCGTACACATTCTGCGACACTATTTTACAAATCAGCATTATTATACTAAAAATACATACGATACCCGTAACTGCTTTTCTCATTTTAATTTTAATCATTTTAATCTTTCTCCTAAATTTATTTTTATTATCTTTTACCACGTTTAGTAGAAGTATCATTTGTTAATAATATTTCTTAAACACATTATCATATTGCATTTTCACTTATATAAACAATTCTCTGTCATTCAACCATTACCTTATCTACGGCAAAAGTTTTTGTCCCGGAATTATATTTCAGCGTCACACAGACATCACACATTTCATCTGGCACTACTCCTTCCGGCAATTCATTATTCACATCCTTAAACACAACTGAACCACGATAACATATGATTCCATTCTTAACCTCCATTGTGGAAATATTACTAAGTTCAGCTGAAGGTCTGGTCAGACCGTTTGATGTATCGTAACTGCCCTTGATTTTATTATCATGTGCATCACCAACTACATAATAAAGCATTCCGGCATTGTCAATATACATTCTTATTCTGGGATATATCTGTGAAAAGGCCTCCTTTTTGATCTCATTATCTGATGCCACGGATAACTGTTCAAAATTTTCTAAATCTATAACGTAAACTCCGTTAGAATACACTCCAATTTCTGCTTCTTTGGTTATGAGAATAAGTTCATCCTGTCCGTCGCCTGTGACATCTTCATACAGCACACTTTGGGTCGATCCTATATCACCGAAGAAACTCCTTCCTTCTGTATCTATCTGAATACTCTTTTCTCCCTTAAATATCAGCAATATGTTATCGTCTTCAATAATTCTGATATCACCATTATCTATCCCCTTAAGAAGTCTCTTGTCGGTGGATGTTCTTAAAGCCACAGTCTTGAATCCGGGATACCTCTTTTCCTTATTATTAAGTTCCTGCTCATTCCATAACGATGAAGTATCAACCGGCACCTCTTTGGCCCCGTCCAATAATTGAGAACAATCTACGGTTTCTGCTTGTGTGACTGTCTCAGGCTCATCTTTCACCGTTACCTCTGGCAATGTAACCTCTATATATTGCTCCGTCTCTGATGGAGTTTCTTTCTCTGTCGTGCTCATTGTCTCTATCATTACATGCTTATTGTTTTCTCCATCCGTATGACTGCAACCCATCATCGCCGCCGACGTCAGAATCATAATAAACAATATGACAACGCTCTTTCTGTGCATAAACAATTCTCCTTTTATTTACTCTTCCACATTAAACCACTATTGTCATTTTCCTCCTTTCTCAGGTAAATTTCTCCACCTTACATGAAATCAAAAGCAGTTAATGCCAGGTTTTTCACCTGTGTGTCGTAGTTGCAAGCATTGCGTCCCCGCGTATTTGCATACAACCATGTATATCTAATCCGGTTTTCCGGTTCAGATCTAAAATTAATTATGTTTTCAGACTCAGATAATTAAAAAATCCTTCATATAATAAGACAAGTTTTTTTCAAAAATCTTACACTTTTTTTGAAATTTTTTTATTTTTTCTGATCTTATCTGGCTTCCATGAAGAAATTACCTTCATCTTTGAACTCTGTTTTATTCAGTTCATCGTATTTACGTTTGACAGTATCTTCAACCAACTCACGTTCTGCCTCGCTGAATTGTTCCAACACTTCAGGTCGTGTGAGAATCCATTATACGGATAAACCTATAATTGCTGCTAATTCAGTTTTTTTCATAGCAAACCTCCCATTGCAATATTTTATAATCACATTGATACTTCACACTCAGATAATTTAAAATATCCCCGGTATCAGATGTGACAATCCAAGTCCGGCGCCAAACGATACTGCATTAGCTACGAGTGCGTATATTACCGGTTTGAAGTTTCTCTCCTCGTCTGATACTTTTGGTATGAAAATATTGAATATAATGGCTTCTATCAGAAATACCAATACTTCCATTATAATGTACATTGTTGTGTATTCCTGCGAACCGTTGTTGTAATTGATTATATTCAACAGAACATTCAGGATTACCTGTGTTGCAGCATTAACTATAGCAAGAAGCATAAGTATCTTCTTATTGCGGTAGCCAAACAACAATGCTATTCCTATCTCAATTGCGATCGTAATAATCACTCTCGCAAAGAATGAAATGATTTCCCATTTATAATCGTAATTTTTCCTGACTTCGATGGTAGGTGTTCCGGCTTCGACCGTACCGTTTCTGACAGATGTCAGGTCAATCGTATAATAGCTGTCGAAAGCATACGTTTCACATGCCCCGCTCACCACAAAGCTGTCGCTTTCAGGGAAATACAAAAGTATCTTAAATTCAGACGGCGGAAAATACGTCCACTCAATGTTCTTATCTGCCGAACATTCCCATAAATTCTGCAAAAAATAATATCCGTCCGCATCCTTGTACTCAATGAATTTACGGCCTATCTCTGTTGTCTCCTCTTTGCCGTCCCATACATGTGCCGGTCCCGATGAATCATTCTTTGATAACAGGGTTCCGTAAAACTCCTCATCTCCTGCTCCTGTGAATGAAACCACAACCGACGGTTTCGGGCCTGTATCAGCCATTACAACTGCCGGTAACGCAGCGATCAATACCGCAATCAATACAATTGTTACAATTAATCTTCCTTTTCTCATAAGAATGACCTCCTTCTTTTTACAATGCGGGTGTACCCCACCTTTGGTGACATTATTTATATTCGTATACTGTCCTATTAAATACAACTTTCACCGGATATCCATCATTGTCATATTCAATATCAAACATAAGAATATCGGAATTGCCGTTCATGGATGTATACATATGGCCGTCAGCAACTATCATCTGTGTACACGGATTTTTATCTTTACTATAAAGATTCTCCGCATCTGTCATACATCTGTAGTCACATATGCAACGAATATCTCCGGTTGAAAGCACATAGGCATACAACTCGACTTTACCGGATTTATCACTCCAGAAATATAATGCCTTATCATCATGCGCACCACGATAACATGGCTCATATCTTAAATAATAATCAGTAAGTATTACGCTTTTGCCATTCTCATGCGTCAGCATAATATATGACGGATTATCCTGAACATCTGGTTTGGTTATGACATCTACAGATATCCCGGAAGTTTCAATCATATAATGACTCAGAATTTCATATCCATCCGGTACATTTTCACTATTGTATGTCTCATCTTCTTTATCATCATAATCAGAATCAATTTTTTCTTCTGTAGTTTGCAGGCCGTTTGTATCATCAAACATATACATTTTTCCATCAATACGGCAATAAAGTCTGCCGTTTTGATATGACACTAATTTAATACTTGTATAATCCGGCTTTTTATTTGCATTAATGATAACTGCTCCTACTATTGCCGCTATTATAACTATAGCTCCTGTTATAATCAGTCTTTTTTTCATAGAAACCTCCTTCTCCCATTCTGTTAAGCATACCTAGTAAAACATCTTAATCTGGTACGGTGTTCCGTCTATGTAATTGGTATATACATAGTCACAGCAAAAACCTGTTTCCCTGTCATAATAGGAATTCTCATATAACATTGAATTGATATCGCCTATATTGACATCAGTGTAATTTGTCGTCGTTACTTCTGTGGTAAACTCTTTGGATGTATAAGAATACTCAGCTACAGTGTTGCCCGCGCTGTCTTTTATCCCTATAATGTTTCCATTATCATCTTTGATATATGTATAATCTTTATCATTATATCTGAGTCCTGTCAGATGATAGATGCCATCAACATCATCATAAACATACTCCACCGAATAATTATTGTTTTTCTCCGACTTAAGGACACTTCGTGCTCCGCTTGCAGGCTGCTCATATGTATAATCAACGCGCATATCATTTCCTATGTATTTGGCAATGCGCTCTCCGTTATCATTATATACATATCTATACGTGACACCATTGGTTCTTATCTTGGTCGGCACTGTGATTGCACCCGTCTCCGTAGTCCAGTCAATAATATTTATCAGATTAACATCATAATATTTATAATTATTGACACTCTCATTTTCCTTCGTTACTGTTGTGCCGCTCTCAACGGATGCTGACGGCGTTTCGTCCAATGCCTCTTTGGGTTTTATGTCAGAACAGCCTGTCAACAACACCATACATAATACCAATATCAAAATTATTCCTTTTTTCATAAGAGTTCTCTCCTTCTATTATAATTCACTACACTTTCTGTAATCCGTCTTGCCGTTAGAATTTACCGGTATTCTGTTCACGGCTCTGACATCTATCAGTCTCTTGTTTATCCCTGTCACTTCGCTGATGCTGTTCTTTATACCGATTGTCTTCAGGTCGCTCGATTTATCAATTACAACAACTATTCTTCCTTCATTCTCCACACAGGCCGAACGTATCTTACAGTAGTGCTCCACGATTTTCTCCAGATCATCAAGATTGACCCTGTTTCCGCTGACCTTGGCAAACCGCTTCATTCTTCCGGTTATATAAAGGAAACCTTTTTCATCCATGCGTCCCAAATCTCCGGTATGAAGAATCCCATGATTGTTATCGCCGGATGCAAGATCTTTATAACCGTCCGCATATCCCATCGATACATTAGGGCCTCTGTATACTATTTCCCCGTCGTCAATTGTAATGCTTCCTCCGGGAATAACCCTTCCGACGCTTCCTATATGTTCCGGGTTCTCATTAAGGAAATGACATGTCATTCTGGCTGTGGCCTCAGTCTGTCCATACATTACAGCCCAGTTAAAGCCCCGTCTGTACGCCAGTTCAAGCATGTATTTTTCCGTTCCGGCGCATAACGGCCCTCCCGCCTGCGTAGCAAGCTTTATGTTAAGATCTTCCCTTTCCAGTATTTTCATCATTCTTAACATCTCATATGTATCCGGGACGCCGCAAACAGCATTTCCTCCACATCTGATAAAATATTCCCATAAATCTCTCTGCATGGCAGATCCGCCTCCGATTATCAGGGAGCCCCTCGCATACAGATATGTATTGACTATTGACAGACCGTATGTATAATTAAGCGGCAGCAGCAAACCCGCCCGGCCTGTGTTATCTATTCGCAATGCTTTCACTATTGATTCCGTATTATATTTTATATTATCATAGCTGATCCGGACGAATCTGCTGCTCCCGGTGCTTCCCGATGTCGGCAATAATAATGCCAGATTTTCATTAACCGGATATCTTACACAATCAATACTTCCATATAATATATAATCTGCTATTTTCCCTATCTCAGCATATCCATAAGGTTCTGCTGCCAAAGCTCTCTGCCATATATAGTGCGGCCTGTATAATCTCATTACATTTCCCGCACCGGATTCGTCACACATAATAACCGGTATCCGCGCTTTAAGTGCCGCCGTGTATCCAATAACTGTCTCATAAGAAATGTTACATTTAATCATTAGCAGAGGTCTGCCGTTTTCGATGTCTATCATTGAAATGAACTCTTGCTGTACCCTGTTAAGTTCATCATAATCTGTCTTTCCGTATTGCCTGCTGTATATTGCGATTTCCTTATTAACTCCCCTGTCTGTAAGGCTTTGTCCTCCGTGTACCACTCGTCGCCCTCCTTATTATTTACGTTCACTCATAAAAAAGATTTATCATATGTACGCTTCATATGTATGTAGAATTATATGTTACCTATATTATAATCCCCGCTTCTGTTCCATGTCAAACAAAAAATTGTTACAAATTTGTTACATAAATTCAAATTCTAAATTGTTACGAAATTGTTACAAAATGTGAATTCTGCACGAAAAAACCCCGTATCATCAAACTATGATACGGGGTCATGTTAATTATATTCTATTTTTAATCAAAATCAGTCTGCAATGTTCTCCAGATATGATGCATATAAGTTAACAATAATGTCAACAAGTGATGCTGCATCTGTAGGAACATCAACCTTGACGCTGCTGTCTTCTTTGATAGTGGACTTAATTGTTGCAGAAGATGCTTCTCCGTCTTCTGTTACATCCATCTCCATCTCTGCGATATAAGCGCCATCTTCTTTATATACATTGACATCAGCTTTACCGTCAACGTCCTCGTCGGCAATCTTGGTATCTTCAAGTTTTTTGACTGTGTCGTCGATTGAACTCTCAATGTCTTCTTTGCTTACTTCGATATCGGATACATCGATTGTTGACATAAGCTGATCTTTAAGTGTCTGCTTATCCTCATCTGAGACATCTTTTCCGGAAGCGGATGCAAGCTTGTCGACAAGCTCGTCAACCGTATTTTCTATAATATCCTTAACGTCTACCTTATCATAAGCATCTGTCATGATCTTAACGAAAGTATCCTTGTTCTCCTTAAGCATCTTGGCTGTTGCATCAACAACTGCCTGAATATCATCCTTGGATGAAAGTGAAATTGTGAATTTATTTCCGGCCTTCTTAATAATAGAATCAAATGCCTTGTCAAAAATGTCATACACTTCATCACAAGATGATGTTGCGAAAAGTCCCTTTGCTTCAAAACTTACCCAGCCAAGGTCTCCCAGAGCTTCTACAACGGAAGCGGCTTTTTCACCTGCGGTATTAATAAATGGCTTTATCTGCTCAAGTATTAAACCTGCATTAATATAAAGAACATCATCTGTAAAAACGATTACGTCATCAAGTGAAAACGTTACGCCGCCGTAAGTAACCGTAGCTCCTACGGAAGTTGCTTTGCCATCAGATTTACCGTTCAGCGTCACTGATGCCTTAACACCGTTCGTATTGATTTCTGCACTGACTTCAACTGTCTTCTTCTCAAGTGCCTGTGCCTCTTTTACAAGGCCAAACATTGTGTCTGCACTCTTGTTGCCCGCTGACTTGCTTCCTGAACTCTTGGAGCATCCTGCAACAGCCATAACAGCCATAGCTGCGATGAGAACGAGTGCCGCAATTCTCTTCATAATTGTTTTCATATTTACCCTCCTGTTTCGGTAATTAAACCACATGGTTCCGTAAACATTCTATATTCGTGCTTCTTCATTGTCAATAAAAATAATTTTAAAAAGATATTGAATTAATACTTAAGATGTACTAGAATGATAAAAATGCCAAAAGGCAGTACATAATTGGAGGTCACTATGAAGCATTTGCTTAGTCCACTAGATTTATCCGTAGATGAGCTTGACGAACTTCTTAACCTTGCATCGGATATAGCAGCCAATCCTGCCAAATATTCCGAATGTTGTCACGGAAAGAAGCTTGCTACACTTTTCTACGAACCAAGCACAAGAACAAGACTCAGTTTTGAAACCGCAATGTTGAATCTCGGCGGTTCTGTTATCGGTTTTTCTTCAGCCGATTCAAGTTCAGCATCCAAAGGAGAAAGTGTTTCCGACACCATCCGTGTTATTTCCTGTTTCGCAGATATCTGTGCTATGCGTCATCCCAAAGAAGGCGCCCCTCTCGTTGCATCAATGCACTCATCAATTCCCGTAATCAATGCCGGTGACGGCGGACATCAGCATCCGACCCAGACTCTTGCGGATCTTATGACCATCAAAGAGCTTAAAGGCGGTTTTGATAACCTTACAATCGGTTTTTGCGGTGATTTGAAATTCGGCAGGACAGTGCATTCACTCATAGAGTCACTTGTAAGATATAACAACGTCAAATTTGTTCTCATCTCCCCTAAGGAACTTCAGGTTCCAAGTTACATCCGCAACGATGTACTCATGGCATCCGGCAATGAATTTGAAGAAGTTGAACGCCTTGAAGATGCTATTCCGAAGCTTGACATACTCTATATGACAAGAGTCCAGAAAGAGCGTTTCTTCAACGAAGAGGAATATATGCGAATGAAAGACTACTACATCCTCGATAAAGCCAAGATGGAACTTGCCAAAGACGATATGATCGTTCTTCACCCGCTTCCGCGAGTTAACGAAATCTCGGTTGAAGTGGATGATGATCCGCGTGCATGTTATTTTAAGCAGGTCAAATACGGCATGTATATGCGTATGGCCCTTATTCTTAAACTTCTGGAGGTAAAACTGCCATGTTAAATGTAGGTAAACTCGAAAACGGTTTTGTAATCGACCACATCAAGGCCGGTCGAAGCATGGACATATATAAATATCTCGGTCTTGAGAAGCTTGACTGCTGCGTTGCCATTATCAAGAACGCCCGCAGCAACAAAATGGGCAAAAAAGACATCATTAAAATAGACGGCGGTCTCGACCTTGTAGACCTTGACATCCTCGGTTTCGTTGATGACAATATCACAATCAACGTCATCAAAGACGGTGTGATTGCCGAGAAGAAGTCTTTAAGTCTTCCCAAAACCGTAACCAACGTTATCAAATGCAAGAATCCACGCTGTATCTCACAGGTGGAACAGGAACTTGACAACGTATTCATCCTAACTGATGAGAAAAACCACGTATACAGATGTAAATACTGTGAAGAGAAAGCCTGAATCGCAAAACCGCCGGCACACATCAATGTGCCGACGGTTTAATTATTATCCTATTTGCTTACGTGTGATAAAGAAGTAATAGAAGTGTAAAAAATTTTGCCGTTCCTATCCGGCACT
>OLGD01000085.1_pt1 | contig 169370 bp, 130 predicted proteins | sample 1605311 | NCBI WGS metagenome assembly OLGD01 (sample SAMEA3888917, study PRJEB22519) | human gut metagenome | biome: human gut; feature: human-associated habitat; material: faeces | place: Denmark | collected 2010 | reverse complement strand
CATTGCGATCCATCCGGTGTGAGAGCCTTGCCGGAATCCGGGATCTGAAATAAGGTGTTTGCCCTTTCATCATCATGTACGGCATTTTATGGTACCCCTGCAAACCCGCGATTGTGACCCATTTGTGCCCCAAATGTGCCCCAATCGCCTGCCGGACGGGATGGAAAATGCGCTTTGAACTCAAGAGTTTGAGGTGGACAAAAAAATGGCAGTCCTGTAAGGATTCGAACCTCAACAAAGTGAACCAGAATCACTTGTGCTACCGTTACACCACAGGACTGCATATTTGCAAGTACTTTTTAATATAGCCGCATTTTCTCATAAAGCAAGCTGAATTTTTAAAAAAATCACGTTTCCGGAAGCGCGAAGCGGCAAAAACGGCATCCGCTCCACCGGAATCCTCCGAAGATGGCACATTTTTTCCACCGCCACCCGCAAAAGGAGACGGCCGGGAGCCTCTCCGGATGAAGCCGACGTCACAGCTGCTTCCGCAGCGCAGCAGAGAGCAGTTGTGCGGATTTCCGCACCTCCTTCTCCACCGCCTCCTCCGCCACCTCGTTGAGATGGATCGCGGGAATGCTCACTCCAATTACCGCATGAAGCCGCCCGTCCGCATCAGTCACTGCGCCGGAGATGCGCCAGAACAGATCCCGATCGAAAGGAGAGAGCGCCATCTTCTCCTTCCGCACCCGTTCGAGAAAGGCTTCCAGTTCCGCCCGGCTCTTCCATAAATGCGCACCGAACTCGGCGAACGGCCACTTCTCGCTCTGCAGCAGAAAACTCTCCTCATCCGCAAACGCCAGCCCGATCAACCCCGCCGCCGTCGCGTAAGGATGCATGATCTCGTTCGGCAGATTCTGAATCACCCCCGGCCGGTCGAAACTGATCCGATGGGTCTGCTCCACTCCCTGCCGCGTGGCAACGCCGAAGATCGCCGTCCCCTTCGGAATCCGCTGATAGAGCGACAGCAGTTCCGTCTCGGCCGCCTCCTCCAGTAATCCTCCCTCGCCCACGCCGGCGAGACGCTTGAACTCCCTCCCCAGTCTCAGACTGCGGTTGTGCCGCTCGACAAATCCACCCGCCACCAGGGTCCGGATAATATTGTAGACGGTCGGCGGCTTCAACTTCATCGCCGCGCAGATCTCCTCCACCCGGCAGCCGGATGGAGAATCGCCGATCATCTTCAGAATTTCCATCGCCCGCACCAGTGAGCCGATCAAATCACTGTTCGCCATTTTTTCTCCATTTTTTCAAGATTGATATAATTTAATATATCCTATTGGAAAAATCAAGATTTTTCTCCGTTTTCCTATTGACATTCCTCCTGATTTATGGTATAATTTACTATGGATATAGATTAAATATATCATTGATGAAAAAGGAATAAAAAATGAGTGAGAAACCATCTTTTACGTCGGAGTATGAAGAGATCGCCCGGAAGGCGTGGCGGGTGTTTCGGCGGACCCACGGCCTGAACTCCTACGCGTCGATTCTGGCGCTGGCCGCCTGGGAACGGATCGGCAAGTTCACCCGGAACGACGCGATTCTCGAGGAATCGAAACAGCTGGCGCGGGAGTACCTTTCCGGCCATGTTCCGTCGGTTTCCGGCGCCTACAACTCCTACATCTATCAGCAGGGAGGAAACGCCACCGCCTGGCTGCTGGCGCGCGGCTACCTGCCGGAAGCCGAGCAGATTCTGGTCGCGGCGGCCGAACGGCTCTGCCGGGAGTTTCCGCGTGACGACGAAGGGCTCTTCATCCATCCGAACCGTACGGACAATCTCCTCTGGATCGATACGGTCTTCGGCGTATGCCCCTTCCTCGTCTGGGTCGGCAAAGCGGCGGGGCGAAAGGAGTTCATCGAGGAAAGCGTCCATCAGATGCTCGGCCATCACCGGGCGCTGTTCGACCCGGCGACGAAACTCTACCATCAGGCACGGTTCGGCGGAAAGCTCTCCGCCGTCTGGAGCCGCGGCGTCGGCTGGGGCGTGTACGCGCTGGCTGAACTTTGCTACGATCTGCCGCAGGAATTCCCCCGGCGCGACGAGGTGCGGGATGCGTTCCGCGCAGTGATCGACGGCTGTCTCGCAGTGCAGGATGCCGACGGCATGTTTCACCAGTGCATGGAGGATTCCGGCAGCTATCCGGAGAGTTCCGGCACCGGACTCGTCCTCTACGGCATGGGGCGCGGCATCAAGAACGGTTCGCTCGACCGCAAAAAGATGGTCGAACCCTTCCTGCGCGGACTGCACGGCCTCCTGCGCTGCATCGCGCTGGACGGTTCGATCTACCACTGCTGCACCGGCTGTCTTGCGCCGGGGGAGGCAACGATCGCTTCCTACGCGATGCATCCGTGGAAATGCAACGACATCCACGCCGCCGGACCGGTCATTCTCGCCTTCGGGCAGGCCGAACAACTGTATCGCAACCAGCTGATCCCCTCGTTTGACGAGGCGATGAACGAGGAGAGATAAGATGATTTCCAAACCAACCGTATCCGACACCGAACTGCGCGAACGTTACCTGAAGCTCTATTCCGGCGCCGTCAACGACATTCTCCGCTTCGACTACAAGATGCACGCGGCGCTTCCTTCGGAATACCATCCGTTGAACCGCGACATGAAGCTCTGCGGCCGCGCCTTCACCATCAAAGGCGCGCCGGACATCACCACCGACGGTGAATTTGAAATGCGCGCCGAAATGCTCGAAGCGCTTCCGGCGGAGAGCATCGTCATGTGGGACTGTACCGGCGACACCGTCACCGCCCAGTGGGGCGAAGTGATGACGATGGCGGCCCGGCAGAACGGCTGCCGCGGCGCATTCGTCAACGGAATTCGCGATACGGAAGCGATTCTCGCGCAGAACTTTCCAGTCTTTCTCAAATACCGCACCAACGTGGGAATGCTGGGGCGGTTCCGCATGTACTACTATCAGAAACCGATCCGGATCGGCGAGATCGTCATCCATCCCGGCGACTGGATCTTCGGCGACATCGACGGCGCGATCCGGATTCCGGCGGAAATCACCCTCGACGTGCTGGAAAAGGCGGAGGCGCTGCTGCTCAAGGAGGAGGGAATCCGCGGCATGGTCAACTCCGGTATGAAGCCGACCGAAGTGGTCGCCAATGGAGGATACTTTTAAAATGAGAGCCGCTCAATACATCCGCCCCGGCAGAATCGAGTGCCGGGAGATTCCCGACACGGTTCCCGGTCCCGGCGAAGTGACCATCGCCGTGGAATATTGCGGCATCTGCGGCACCGACGTCCACATCTTCAAAGGCCATATGGATCAACGGGTTCACCCGCCTCAGGCGGTCGGCCACGAGATGAGCGGAAAAATTCTCCGCCTCGGCGACGGGGTGACGGAATTCCGGATCGGCGACGCGGTGACCGTGCGCCCGCTGGACAACTGCGGCAGCTGCAACACCTGCCGCGCGGGATTCACCCACATCTGCGAGAAGCTGAAATTTCTCGGCATCGAGACGCCCGGCGCATTCGCTGAAGAGTGGGTGGTTCCAGCCCGGCTGCTCCACCGTCTGCCGGACAACATGCCGATGGATCTCGCCGCGCTGGTGGAACCGGCGGCGGTTGCCTGTCACGACGTCCGGCGCTCCGGTCTGAAGGAGGGGGATTTCGTCGTGGTCAACGGCGGCGGTCCGATCGGCATGCTGATCGCGCTCACCGCGCGCAAGGCGGGCGGACAAGTCACCGTGATCGAAATCAATCCCGCCCGGCTCCGGCTCGCCCGCGAGCTCGGCTTCGCCGTCATCGATCCGAAAACGGAGGATGCGGTCGCACGCATCCGCCGGGAGACCGGCGGCTCCGGCGCCGACGTGGTGTTCGAAGTGACCGGCTCCGAAGCGGGAGCGCGGCTGATCACCGAAGCGGCGCGGCCGCGGGGAACCATCGTCATGGTGGCGATCTATCCGGCGCCGGTGCCGGTTGATCTGCACAAGTTCTTCTGGAAGGAACTCACGATGACAGGGGCGCGGGTCTATGAACGGGAGGATTTCGAGCGGGCGATTGCGCTGGTGACGGCACGAGAGCTGCCGTTCGACCGGCTGATCAGCCGGGTTTTCCCGCTGGAGGAGCTGCAGAATGCATTCGAATATCTCGGGCAGGCGCCCGATGCGATGAAGATATTGATCCGTTGCCGGAAGGAGGCGTGAACATGATTCTCGATCAATTCAAACTCGGCGGCAAAACCGCCGTCGTCACCGGCTGTTCCCGCGGCATCGGTCAGGGAATCGCCATCGGACTGGCCGAAGCGGGGGCGGACATCATCGGCGTCTCCGCCACGCTGCGGCCGGGGAGCGAAACCGAACAAAAGGTGCGCGCGCTCGGTCGCAAGTTCACCCCGTACCAGTGCGACTTCTCCGACCGGGCGGCGCTCTACCGGTGGATTGCCGCGGTCAAGGCGGAACAGCCGCCGATCGACATCCTCTTCAACAACGCCGGAACCATCCTGCGGAAACCCGCGGCGGAGCATCCGGATGAATACTGGGATAAAGTGCTGGAAATCAATCTCTCGTCGCAGTTCGTCCTCGCTCGGGAATTCGGTCGCGACATGGTCGAGCGCCGGTCGGGCAAGATCATCTTCACCTGTTCGCTGCTGACCTTTCAGGGGGGGATCAACGTGCCGGGCTACGCGGCGAGCAAGGCAGGTGTCGGCGAACTGGTAATGGCGCTCGCGAACGAATGGGCGAAGTACGAGGTCAACGTCAACGGCATTGCGCCGGGTTACATCGCGACCGACAACACACAGGCGCTGCGCGACGACCCGGAACGCAGCCGGGCGATTCTCGAACGGATTCCGGCCGGGCGCTGGGGCACGCCGGAGGATTTCAAGGGGGTGGCGGTCTTTCTCGCCTCCCGGGCGAGCGATTACGTCAACGGTTCAATCTATCTGGTCGACGGCGGCTGGATGGGCCGGTGAGGAGGAACAGAAGATGAAAAAAATTTCCCTTCTTTCGCTGGGGAAAATCGCCGATGCGGCTGCCCGCGCCCGGATCGCCGAACACTGCGACATCACCGAGATCGAGGAGATCAGTGAGGAGGCACTGCTGCGTCACCTGCCCGGCTACGAAGCGGTGATCGTACCGTTCACGACGCAGATGCTGGTCACCGAGCGGGTGATCGACGCGGCGCCGCAGCTCCGGCTGATCGCCTCGACCTACGGCGGCACGCGGCAGAACATCGCCGATCTTTACGCGCTCCGCAAGGGAATCACGGTGATCCACACCGGTGCCTCGCGGGAGCGGCCGATGGCGGAGTACACGCTGGCGCTGGTGCTCACTTCGCTGCTGCGGATTGCCGACTACCATCACGATATGATTTCGGGAGAGGCGTGGCCGCGGTTCAAGTATCCGCGCACACGGATTCTCTTTCAGCGCAAGGTGGCGGTGATCGGTTTCGGGCGGATCGGCGGGGCGATTTTGCGGCTCTTCCGGAACTTCACAAACAATTTGTCCGTAGTGTCGCGCCATCTCACCAGCGAAGAGGCGGTGGCGGCAGGAGTGAAGAAAGTGTCGCTCGACGAGGCGTTCCACGACAACGAGATCATCATTCTGGCGGGAGGAAGCAATTCCGACACCTTCCACATGGTTGGAGCGGAACAGTTTGCGGCGATGCAGGAGGATGCGTTGTTCGTGAACATCGCGCGAGGGAAGATGGTGGATCAATCCGCAATGATCGAAGCGGCGAAGGCAAAGCGGATCTTCCTCGCGCTCGACGTCTTCGAGAACGAGCCGTTGGAGAGCGATTCCCCGCTGCGGACGATGGAGCGGGTCCTGCTGACGCCGCACCGGGCGAACAATTCGATCGAGTTCGAGCAGCGCTGGAACTGCCTTGCCGACGAGATCGGGCGCTTCGCCGCGGGTGAGCGGCCGGAATCGGCGCTGACCGTCGAGCGGGCCGTTGCAATGAGCGAATCTTAACCTCAGAAGGGAAAGCATTTATAATATAGCACAGACGTTTTTCAATTTTCAGGAGGCAACATGGCGGACTTTAAACGTTACAATGTAACACAAAGGTTTGACGGGAAAAATTTTACTCTTATTGAACTTCTCATTGTAATAGCGATCATCGCGATCCTGGCGGCAATGCTTCTGCCGGCATTGAATCAGGCCCGGGAGCGGGCCCGCGCCACGACCTGCATGAACAATCTGAAACAGAACGGTTCCGCCTTCACCTTCTATGCCGATGACAACCGCGGTTTCATTCCGCTGGCACACGGAGGCAGCGGAGCGTCCCGGCAGTGGATCATGTGGTTGCGCGGCCAGAAATCGACGAACAATTCTCCCTGGAAAGTTGACACGGCTGCCTATCTGGCAAACTCCAATACAGCTCTCTGTCCGAGCGCCGCACCGTTCCGCTACGAGGAGCAAGCAAATAATATCTCAAACATCTATGGAATCAAATCATTTTCAACAACTGGAGCTAAAGAATTTGAACTCGTAAAAGAGGAGTTCCGTTTCCTTTTTCAGCCCAAAATCAAACATCCCTCACGCTGGTTGGTGCTGGCGGATGACATCCGTAAATCCGGCAGCAATGTCTGGGAGCAGCTGTACGTTATCAGCGCCTCAGGAACCGGTTCGCAGGGATTGATCCACACCCGCCACAGTAATCAGGCCAACGTTCTCTTTGCCGACGGGCATGTCGGGACCCATCATGGAAATGAGGCGATCTTCAAAGATCTCGGGTTCCTGCAATACTACACCCAGAACTGCATCAATCGACCAATTTGAGGCATCTTATGAATTTCAAAATCAAAAAGATAGTATGTTTTTCAATGATTCTTGCCGCAACGGCTCTTCCTGCCGATTCTCCGAAGGTCTACAAGGAACTCCGCACCCCGAAACCAGCCAATCACCGGACCTATTCCATCGAAGAGTTCCAGATCGACCATGACCGTCTCGCCGCCCGTCCCAACGGACTTGTCTACGGAAATCGGGCGGGCCTGCTCAAACTTGCCCGCTTCTATGAAACTGATGAACTGGGGAAAAAACTCTGGAAAACCCGACGAAAGTTTGCCGTCAACATTCTGAACAACTGGTATTTCAAGCAGAGCGGGTTCGAACGCCACATCTACTGGTGTTTCCAGATGGAATCGCTCGGCTACATCTACACCCTGACCGGGCACAAGGCGCTGGGGCAGTTCCTGCATGACCACATCATGCAGATCGCCCGGCTGCCGGAAGATTTCTGGCTGCACCGGGAGTTGAGGCGCTACCGGCCGGAACGCCCCCTCGGAATGATCGAGACCGGACAGCTGGCCTGGAAGCTCTCCTGCGTCATGAGCGGCGCGGAAGATCTCTTTTCTCCAGAAGAACTCGCAGAAGTCAAACGAGCGCTCCGCACCAAAGGTCTGATCCCTCTGCTGAACTATCTCGAAGACACCAAGGCGGTCAACAACTTTCTCGCCATCGTCGCAATCGGCGCCTATGTCTCCGGCAAATATCTGGAAGTCCCGGAAGCCTGCGCAGCCGGCAAAAACGCCTTGCTACGCTTCATCAACCACTCGGTGGAAAGCGATGGAAGTTACGGTGAAGGGAGCGGTTATTTTACCTATCCGATGAACAGTCTTCTGCCGGCGGTGGCAGCGATGCCTCCGGAAGAACGGAAACAGTTTTTCGAACAGTCTGGACTCCGCCATTCTCCGGAATGGCTCGCCTATCCGTATCTCTACAGCACAATGAAGAATTCCCGTGATCTGCGGGTCGTTTATGGCGATAATTCCTATCAGGAACGACCCGCTCAATTTCTGCTGGCGATGCTCTCCGACATCCGGCACGATCCGCTGGCCACCTGGATGGGCCGCTACTTCACCGGACTCGGCGACTCCTGGCAGTGCTCCGACTGGAGGTGGGCGCTGATCCACCTCGCCGAAGCCACGAAAACACCGGAAAAATCTCCGGCGCAACGAAATCTGCCGTTGATCCGCGGGTTCGAGAATGGAGAGAACTTCATCCGCTCCTCCTGGGAAACGGACAGCACGGTTCTCTCGCTCTACACCGCCGGTCCGACCCGGGTCAGATATGCTCATCAACGCCCGGAACGCAACTCCATCAATCTCGGAGCCTACGGAGAGTATCTGATCGTCTCCCCCCACTCCGCCAGTTATCGCAGTCCAATCCATTACAATTACGACCTCTCGACCCTCTCAGCCAACACAATCCGGATCGACGGAAGAGATCAGCTTTTCCCGATACGGGGAGGTGGCTGGGGAGACCTGCCGTCCTGCGCCGTCTACGGCCATCCGGAAGGACGGCTGGCCCGGCTGGAATCCGGTCCGGGGTTCGACGTACTCGCCGGAGATGCACGGCTCTGTTATCAAGAAAAACCGGAAACCGCCCTCCGCACCATTCTTTATCGGCGCAAACACAACTACTTCGTCGTCGTCGACCGGATGTCGGTCAGGCAGGGCGCCCACACCTACACTGCCTTGTGGCACTTCAACAACCGGGACGGCAAATTGAGCGGCGATGATGGGACCGGCGACACCATTCTGCTGAAGCGGCCGCGGGCGGACCTCGCGGTGAGCACATTCGCCGACTGTAACCTGACCCGCACCTGGAGCGACGGCTACATGCACGGAATCCGGCGCGACTACTCCCCCGGCGGTCGGAATGAAGGAAAACCCGGCTCCGCCCGGGTGCTCAATGTGTCGAATGCGGAAAAAGCTCCGGCCGTCACCCTCCTCACCGTCCTTCAGCCGCTGCAGAAAGGAGTTGCACCCCGACCGGTCTCCTACAACGACAACCGACTTGTCGTGGGGGTCGACACCTTTCTGCTGAACAATGGAACGATCGAGTGCGGCGGACAGAAGGTCCCCTGCTTCCACTGAGCCGAATTCCCCCCGGCTCGACGGACGACGGCAGCTCGGAACAGGACGCTGCCGTCTTTTTTGTCAAGTTTTCGGAATTTCATTTGCTTTCTTTCGCATCGTATGATACTTTTTTATCATGAAATTCCACTTTGAAAAAATTCTGCCCGGCCCCGGAGAGTCGTTCGTAACCGAGAAGATGACCGGTCCGACGCTCGACTGCGTCTACCATGTCCACCCGGAATGCGAACTTACCTGGATCGAATCCGGCTTCGGCAGCCGATTCATCGGTGATTCGATCGAACCGTTCTCCGCCGGCGACCTCGTCCTCATCGGCGGTTCGGTGCCGCACCACTACCTGACCCTCGAATCCGACAGCACCGGACCGGAGTGGAGCAAGACCTGCGTCGTCAAATTCTCTCCCGCCTTCTGCGGAAGAACATTTCTAGAACTCCCTGAATTCGAAGCAGTCTCTCAAATGCTGCAGGAGGCGGAACGCGGCCTCCATTTCCCCGAAGAGAGTGCCGCAGAGGCCGTTCCGCTCCTTCAGAAACTCTTCCGCGAGAACGGAGCCCGGCGGCTGCTCGCACTGCTCGAACTGCTCGAACTGCTCTCGCGCCTCCCCCGCCGCACCCTCTCCGGCTCCGCCATCAGACCGGAGGCGGCACCCGATGAACGACTCAACCGGGTACTGCGGCTGATCCACCGCCGCCTCGCCCTGGGGCGACCGATTCCGCTGGCGGAGGCCGCCGCCGAAGCCTGCCTCACCCCGACCGCATTCAGCCGTTACTTCCGCCGCGCCACCCGCAAACGCTTCATCGACTACGTGACGGAACTCAAACTCAGCCGCGCCGCGGGAGAGCTCGCGCGCAGCGACCGACCGATCGTCGAAATCGCTTTCGAATCAGGATTTTACAACCTGTCGAATTTCAATCGACAGTTCCAGAACAGTCGAAAAATGACTCCGCGCGCCTACCGGAACAGTTTCCGCAGAATCGACCTTCAACATGCCGCTCCCTGAATCAGGCATGGCAAAAAAGTATCGGAAGTCGCCAAGAAACGAAAAGATTTTCCCCGGAAATCCGCTATACTATACATAGAACATTCTCACTGCAACGCGGAAAACGGGAGGAAGATCCATGAAACGTTCCGAAATCAACCGGCATCTTGCCGAAGGGATGGCGTTCTTCGAAGCGATGCACTTTCCGCTGCCCCCCTACGCAACCTTCTCCGTCGCCGACTGGGAGCGAGAAGCCGAAGCCGCACGCGAAATCTTCGACCTGAAACTGGGCTGGGACGTCACCGCGTTCGGCGGCGACGACTTCCTGAAAACCGGCCTCCTGCTCTTCACCCTCCGCAACGGCATTGCCGGCTCGGAACGCTATCCGAAGCCTTATGCCGAAAAGATCATGATGGTCCGCGAAAATCAGGTCACCCCGCGCCACTTCCACTGGCATAAACGCGAAGACATCATCAACCGCGGCGGCGGCAATCTGGTCATCGAACTCTTTCACGCCGACCCGGCGAAAAACCGGCTCTGCAACGGAAGTTTCTCCATCAGCGTCAACGGATTCCGCCGCACTCTCGACTCCGGCGACAGGGTGATCCTCAAACCGGGCGACAGCATCTGTCTCGAACCGATCCACGCCCATCGATTCTACGGAGAACCGGGCAGAGGAAACGTCCTCGCCGGAGAGGTTTCCATGGTCAATGACGACAGCAACGACAACTGTTTCCTCGATGATGTGATCCGGTTCGACCCGGTCGAAGAGGACGAACCGCCCTTCCCGCTGCCCGCCGCCGACTACGAAACCTTTGTGAAAGGAGCGCGCCATGCGTAACGGCATCCTCGCAGCAGGAAACTGGATCATCGACAAAGTCAAGACCATCGACCGCTGGCCGGGCGAAGGCAACCTCTGCAACATCGTCGAGGAGACCCGTGCGCCGGGCGGCGGCCCCTGCAACCTCCTCTTCGACCTCGCCGCAATCGATCCCGGCCTGCCGCTCTACGCCGCCGGAAGAGTCGGCGACGACGACGACGGCAGCTTCCTCCTCGAAGAGCTCCGACGGCGCCGCATCGACAGCCGGTGGATGATCCGCAGCCACTCCGCCGCGACCGCCTACACCGACGTGATGTCGGGCGCAGGACGGCGGACCTTCTTCCACTGCCGCGGCGCCAATGCGGAATTCAACCCGGCGGACCTCGACGGCGTCGACACCCCCGCCCGCTTCTTCTACCTCGGCTACCTGCTGCTGCTGGATTCCCTCGACTCGGACGATCCGGAGTACGGCACCGCCGGCGGCAGACTGCTGGCCCGGATGGGCGATGCCGGATACCGGACCGTCGTCGATTTCGTTTCGGAAGCGCCGGAGAAGTTCCGCCGTATCATCCCCCCAGCCCTGCCATGGACCGACATCCTGATCATCAACGAGATCGAAGCCGCGCACTGCCTCGGGCGGGAGCTGCGCCGCGCCGACGGTTCCCTCGACTGGGCAGGACTGGTTCCGGCGGCGGAAGGACTTCTCGCAGCCGGAGTCCGCCACCTGGCAGTGATCCACTTTCCGGAAGGCGCGCTGGCGCTGAAGCGGGGGAATCCCCCGGTTTACGCCCCCTCCTGCCGGATGGAACGAGCCGAAATCGTCGGTTCCACCGGCGCCGGTGACGCATTCGCCGCCGGAGTGCTCTACGGCCTGCATGAAGATCTTCCTCTGCACGAGGCTCTCGAACTCGGCTCCGCGTCGAGCCGGTTCAATCTGCTCTCTCCGACGGCCAGCGACGGGGCGGTATCGCTGGAAACCATGCGCAACTATTTGAAAGAGTGCGAATTCACACCTGTCCCGGAGATATTTCGATGAGCAAAAAGATCTTCCTCGGAATCGGCGCCGGACCGATTCAGACCGGCATCTTCGTCGCCGGAGCCGCGGCTGGCGGATTCGAGCGGATCGTTCTCGCCGACGTCGATACCGCGCTGGTGGAAGCTCTGCGCCGTTATCGGAGCATCACCGTCAACACCGCCGGAACCGATGCCGTGCGTTCCGACCGATATGCGCCGGTGGAGATCTACAACCCCGACCAGGCGGCCGATCTCGCCGTACTGATCGAAACCGCCTCGCAGGCGGATGTGATCAACACCGCACTGCCGGCAACCAGATTCTACCGCTGCTGCGCCCCGTGGCTGCGGGAAGGGTTTGAACGCAATCCCGCCGCGCACCGGCTGGTCTACACGTCGGAAAACAGCACGACGGCGGCGGCAGAGCTGGCGGAGGCGATCGGCAAATCCTTCCCCGCCACCAGCTTTCTCGACACGGTCATCGGCAAGATGAGCAAGGTGTTCGACGCGCAGGAGAACACGCTTCCGCCGCTGGTGCCGGGATTCCGACGCGGCCATCTGGTCGAAGAGTTCAACACCATCTACACCTCGGACGCTCCGGGAGCGGCCGAATGCGGCATTGCCGGGCTCCATCCCCGCAGGAATCTGATTCCCTTCGAAGAGGCGAAACTCTACGGCCACAACGCCTCCCATCTGGTGCTGGCACTGCTGGCCCGGCAGCAGGGCTGCCGTTACATGTCCGAAGCGGCGAACTGTCCTGAACTGCTGGAGACAACCCGCCGCGTTCTGGTCGAGGAGTGTGGACTCGCCCTGCAGCGAAAATTCGCCGGATGCGATCCCTTCTTCGAAACGGCCGAATATACCCGCTGGGCGGAGACACTGATCCGCCGCATGGTTTCACCGCTGCTGAACGACGAGGTCACCCGGGTGAGCCGCGACCTTGCCCGCAAACTCGGCTGGCAGGACCGGCTGATCGGGGCCATCCGTCTCTGCATCGATACCGGCACCCCCTGCCCGACGCTGATGCGGATGGCGGCGCTGGCGGCCCGGTTCCGCGCCCTGGACGAACTGCAGACGGAATGGCCGCCCGAAGGAGCGGAACTCGCGCAGAAGCTCGGTCGGGAAGCCTGACAGAACCGCCGCCGGCAGGAGCCTCCGCTCCCCCCCGAAGCTCCTGACTGGCGGCTCATGGATGGCTTGAAAATGCGACAAACCCAACCGCCGGCGGAATAAAAATTACAGAAGCGTGAATCCTGAATTGGCTGTTCCGGATATCTTTCTGCATTTCAGCTCCCCGCAATGACCGCTGTTCCGGCGCGGCGCGATGCCGGCGCTCAGTTGATGAGCCGCACCGGATAACGCCCAAGGAATTCCGCCGCTGAAAATTCCGGCGTTTCCGGATGCGGCATCGTATCCGGTCTGCCGACGGCGGCGTATTTGCTTCTGGCGAAATCGTGGCAGCTCAGCAAACGGACCGGAACCGGCGCGCTTCGCAATGAACCGAGGAGTTCCCCCGCCTTCCGGAGATCGTCTTCAGTATCGTTCCAGCCGGTCATGAGCGGCATTCTGATCTCTAACGGAACGCCGCATTCATCGAGTCTGCGCAGATTTTCCAAAATCAGGCGATTGTCGCTTCCGGTGCACTTCCGGTGCACTTCGGAATCGGCCGCCTTGAGGTCGAAGAGGACCAAATCCGTCCATGGCAGAACCAGTTCGAAGTTCGACCACGGCACATTGCCGCAACTGTCCAGCGCGGTATGGACCCCCGCCTCGTGAAGCCGGCGGAAGAGCGCGGCGCAGAACTCCGGCTGAAGCAGAGGTTCCCCGCCGGAAATCGTGACCCCGCCGCCGGAGTTTTCGTAAAACATCCGGTCGGCCGTCAGCATGCGGAACGCTTCCTCCACGGAAATCTTCTCCCCGTAGATCCGCAGTGCCCCCGCCGGACACCGCTTTACGCATTCGCCGCAGACCGTACAGCCGTTCCGGTCAATGGCGTGAACCCCGTTCCGCAGAATGTGCCGGCGGCAGACTGCCGCGCACCTGCCGCAGAAAACACATTTCGAAGCGAAGAATGCCAGTTCCGGCTTGCGGCTGATCGTTTCAGGATTGTGACACCAGACGCAGCGAAGAGAGCACCCCTTGAGAAAAAGCGTCGTCCGGATGCCGGGCCCGTCGTGGACGGCAAACGGCTTGACATCGGCAAAGAATCCTTCTGGTTTCATTCTTACGCACCTATTTCATTTGCTTCAGCCTGAATGAGGTAACTATCCTGCTCCTGTCGGCTGAGATTGTTCCAGAGGACATTCCACCCGCAGACCCGGACCTGCAGATCGCCGTATTGTTCCGGATGCTTCTGCGCTTTTTTCAGCAACTCCGTGTTGAAAATATTGAAGTGGATCGCATGGCCGCCGCGGAGAATATAGGTCATCAGCAGCGCACGCATGGCCACAAGCCCGTCTTCACCGGTCACCGCCGAGGGCGCCAGCATGACGTCGAGCGGGAAATCCGCCATAAAATGCGTGGGATCCAGCTTCAGAACCGAGCGGATCATCGCCGTAACGCCGTTCCGGTTGCTGCCGGGCTGAACCGAGACGTTTTTGGAGAACTCCTCCCCCTTCCGACGTCCATCCGCCGTGGCGGGAAAATTTCTGCCCCAGTGCAGAAAGAGGTCCGCCGCATGGAGTGCCGTGGTGAAAAATCCGCCGCGACAATTCTTTTTTCCGTTGATCCGGGAAGCGGCGGTTTCGATCAGCTGCCGCATGAGACTGTCCGGAACTTCACGGTCGTTGCCGAACTTATCCGGATCGTTCCGGATTTGCAGCAGCAGCTCTTCATATCCTTTCCAATCGGCATCGAGTGCCTTCCGGAGCTCTTTCAGCGTGACGGTTTTTGTTTCGTACACGTATTTCCGGATCATGGAAAGCGCATTGGCGGCAGAAGCCGGTCCCATCAGCCAGATATTGGAATTGTTGTAGACCGATCCCCGGGCATAACCGTCAACCCCCTTTTCAAGACAGTTGGCGCAGGCGCCGGAAAACATCGGAGCGGGTCTGACCACCTCAAGAAAGCGTTCGAACTCATTTGAAATCTCCACGCAGCGGTCACTGATTTCAGCAACATGCCGGAGGCACGTCTTCAGAAATTCGTCGAAATTCTGAAACCCGTCCCCTTCCCGCAGAGTCCGCTGAACGATATCCGGCAACCCCAGCACGCAGGAGCGGGTCTCCACGGCTTTCCCCCGGACGGTGTACTCATAACACCCTTTGACATCCGCCGTGCGGGCCTCTTCCTCCGAATAGCCTGCTGCAAGCATTGTTTTTCGAATGCACGGTTCGCCGACAAAAACGATGCTGTTCTGTCCATTCCGGATCAGATTGAGCGCTTTGTCCAGAAAATCCTGCGGTGTATTCTCCCCGATCTTGATCTGAAACTTCGGATCATAGATCCCGAGTTCACCGTACACATCAAGGATCAGATACGACAGCTCATTGACCGCACTGGAACCATCCGGATTGGTCCCGCCGAAATAAAACGGATGTCCGTAGTAGTAGTTCATCGCAGAGACTCTGCACATGAAATTGCGGAATACCGCCCGAATGTCGTCCCGCGTGAACCTTCCCGACTCGAGATCACGGACATAATAGGGGTAGAGCACCCGGTCAAGATTGCCGTAGGAACGGGTTTCTATGGAGTCCGCATATTCCGACAACTGGAAATAGAGCCATATCTGCAACATGCACTCATAGAGGGAGGTCGGCGCCCCGGAGCGCAAATGATGCAATGCGGCGACGGTTTCCGGACCGCATCCATATTTTTCCGCACAGGCGCAGATGCGGTCCATCAGTTTCAACACAGCTTCATATTCAATCCGGATGGAGGTGAAAAAGTCCTCTTGTGCCGGCGTCATTTTGTTTCCGACGGCTTCCCGGAACCGTTTTTCCGCGGCGACGGCCCGGTTCAGCAGTCCGGAAAACCCCAGCGAAAGGATCGCATCCCAATCCGGAACGCTGTGGCTGTAGTCGAGAAGAAATGTAATCAAATCGGAAAGTTTCCGCCCCGAGGCAATCGATTCTCTGAGGGGGCCGTTGAACACCTGTTCGGCCCAGACCTTTCCGATCGTATCGGCGAACAGTTTGTGTCCCCAGACGCCGAGAGTCACGAAGAGGTCGTGCCCCGATACGCCGATCCTCATGTTGTCAAGCTGATATGCAAAAGCCTTCGCTTTTACGATCGGATGGGAACCCTCCTTTTCCCTTTCCGCAATCTGCAGCAATCCGGTTTTCAATTCTTCGAGGGAAAGTCCGGTTTCCGCGATTCCCGCATTTTGAAAATCCGCTTCCAGCTCCGCCTTATTCCAATTGAAAGTCAGCATTTTTACGCCCCTCCCGTGCCAGGTAAAAACGACATTCGGCTCTGCCCCGACATTGCTGTAATATCGTGAATGCAGAGCATACTTTTTTGCTCTGCCTATATTATACTATATTTCAAAAGGATATGGTATAGCGGCATGTAGCATTTAAATGTCATATAATCTCAAATCGCATTCATGTGAGGAAGCGGGGCATGAGGACAATTGTCGCAGAAAATTCAGAGATGACTCTCTCTGTAATGCGATGGCGAACAGCCTACTTCGCGGGAAAAGAAGCGGGAGAAGTGAAACGGATCATTCCAGCCGGCTCTCCATGCAACTTCCGAAATCGGCAGCTTGGAAAACAGCAGCAGCCGCTGCGCCTCTTTCAGACGTTTCCGGAGCTGATATTCCTGCGGCGTCATCCCGTATTCCATGCGGAAAAGGCGGAAGAAATGCGAACGGGACACGGAGCAAAGCTTCGCCAGGCGATCGATATCGACGGGTTCCGTATAGTGTAGATTGAGCTCGTTCGCCGCCGGAGCGCAGCGGACGGAGACGGCTTCCGGCGGCACATCGCTCCGGATAGCGGCGTGTTCCAGCAGCCGTCCGGAAACGATCTGCATTTGCCGCTGCCGTTCAAAGCAGGCCGGTATGCTCGTATCGTCGTGAAGAGCATGGAGTGTCAGAATCGCCTTGTTCAACGCCAGCCGGGTTTCTCCGGGAAAAACCAGCGGAATCGTATAGTATCGGGAAAACTCGGGACCGTTCTCCAGTTCTATGTTAAACGCCAGCACAATGAGCCGCATCGGACGGCTTCCGGAAACCAGAATGTAACGGCGAAGCTCCGGATGAAGGTAAAACAGATTCCGCTCTTCCGCATCCACATTGTACTCAAGCGGATCCTCCTGTGTACGCAAAACGCCGGTGCCCGCCTGATCCAACACGAGGACCGAGTGCGGCTGTGTCGTCCAGCAGGGCGGATGATCGACCGGATGGTCAAATCCCCGGCACACATAAAACGTCGTTATGATTTTCCACGGCAAATCCAGAAACATTGAAAAAGCTCCCGGGAAATACTATAACACAGATCATGATCATTTCAAGAATCCGGTGGCCATCTCCCACTTCCCCGTGCCGTAGACGGCGCTCCGCGGAGGGACAGCCCGTTGATTGTTCCGCACTCGCCTTGTGCCGCGTGATCCTGTCACAGAAAGCCGCACCTTTCGCAACCTTCCTCAGCCGCATTTTTTTCTGATAATTTCACTCCCGCTCTTGACAAAGCGGGAAAAATGGGTATAATTAATAACGTCATACGTATGACACAATAAAAATCGCCCAAAGGAGTTTTTGCGAATATGGCGATAACGATGACGGAGCTGGCGAAGCGGCTGAATCTCTCACAGTCCACGGTTTCGCTGGTGCTGAACAACCGGGACAAGGGGCGGGTTCGCCCGGAACTGGCGGAGCGGATCCGGCAGGAGGCGTCCGCGACCGGATTCCGGCTGAACCGGGCGGCCTCGGACCTGCGCCGGCGGCGCTCGAACACGATCGGTGTGGCGCTTGCCTACTCCAACAACTTCTATCGGGCGGAGCTGGTAACGGCGCTGCACGCCGAAATCGTCCGCCGTGGCTACCGGCCGCTCTTCGCCTTCTTCAACAACGACATGGAACAGCGGTCCGCCACGCGGCTGCTGCTGGACAACAACCTCGATGCGATCATCACGCTGGAGCCGCAGTGGCTGCCGGACCATCTCGATCTGCCGGTGGTCAGCCTTTTTCATCCAGATCCGCGGTTCGACGCGGTCCTGCAGGATGCGGAAGCGGGATTGCGCCTGACGCTGGAGTGCCTCCGTGAGCTGGGGCACCATCGGCTCGGCTGGTATGGCTATGATGAAAGCGACGAACGCTCCCGGCTACTGCCAATTCTGGCGCATGAATACGAGATGGAGCTGCCGGAGGGGTTCACAATCCGGAGCTCGGATATTTACCATCTGGTCGAAAACCGACAAATCTTTGAACCGCTGTGCCGCGCACCCCGCGCCGAACGGCCGACCGCGCTCCTCTGTCACAACGACACCATCGCGATCACGATCCTGCGGCGACTTCACGAATGTGGACTGCGAGTTCCGGAAGATCTGAGTTTGATCGGGCATGATAACGTCGACTTGTGTGAACGGCTGGTACCGACGCTCACTTCGGTCGGATACGGGAGCCGGGAGCTTCTGGCCCGCAAGCTGGTGGACCGGGTACTGGAACGTCTGGCATGTCCGGAACAGCCCCGAAGCGTCGAAGTTCTGCCGCCGCAACTGTTCTGCCGCGAGAGCATCGGTGCTCCGCGCATTTGAGAAAGGAATCGAAAAAGATGAATCTGCAGGAATTGGAAGAGGCGCGGAAGAGGCTGGATCAACTGCCGCCCTCTCCGGAAAACTGGCATGCCCGGCTGCCGCTTCTGAAACGGCTGGACGATCTGTTCAGCTGTCCGGAGCTGGAGAACGATCCGGCGCTGAACCGCTTCTACCATGAGGTATGCCGCCGGGTGATTGCGGAGATCCGCACTTGGCGCGGCCCCGGCGTCCGGATGTGGAAGCTGTACAGCTCGGCGCTGCTGGTCAAGGAGGAGACCGGCCGGGTGACCGGCTTCGACCTGAATGAGGGATGCACTCCGGCCGGCGAGCGGCGAACCCGGCTGCAGCTCTCGCCCGGGCTGGTGGAGGAGTTCGCCGAACTGGTGGATCGAATGTTCTACACGCACGGCCATCTCGATCACCTCGGACTGGCGGTGGCGGATGCGTTTCTGCTCCGCGGGAAACCGGTGGTCGCGCCCGGCGATGCGGTGCGGCAGTGGCTGCTGGAAGGCGCGACTCCGGCGGAGGAATTGAACGAACCGGGAGTTCGCTGCTATCGCGGCGTCCAGCGCATGGCGGGCAGAGAAGATGTGCCGAACAGCGCTTACGCGGTCACCTTTCAACCCGGCGTCACGCTGCTGGTGCGCGGAGACATCTACCACTGGGAGGAACTGGCGCCGATCTACGACCGGATCGAAGCGGAAAAGGCGCACATCGACCTGATGGCGACCAGTCCGTTCAGCCAGAGCGGACCGGATCCGGTGCTGGAGGCGTACCGCCGCTTTCACTGCCGTTTCCTGCCGATCCACGAATGGGAGTTCGGCCACCGGCTGCCGGTCGGGAAAGCGGGGCGCGCCACCCAGACCTATGAGGATCTTTATGAAAATTTCCGCATTCCGGGTGAAGCCGGGGATTGCATGGTTTTGACATGGGGCGAATCCGCCGAATTGATTTCAACCGTTTCAGCCAACAGGAGGGAAAGAAATGAAAAAGCGGTTTACACTTATTGAACTTCTCGTAGTAATAGCAATTATTGCGATTCTGGCGTCCATGCTGCTGCCCGCGTTGAATAAAGCGAGAGAAAAGGCGCGCCAGACCACCTGCCTCAACAATCTGAAGAGCTGCTGGCACGCCCAGGCCCTTTATGCGGAGGATTTCAACCAGTACAATATCATCTGGATGAAATGGGGGGGCGCCGCCCAGGTCACCTTCAGTTCGGTTCTGACTCTGGGGAAATACAGCAACGGCTGGCCGGATGAGAGCAAGCCGGATCAGAACTACATTCCGATCCGTTTCCTGCGCTGTCCGACCGCGTTCGCCGGCGTTTCCCCCGAAGTGGAGAAAAGCAAGAAATCGGAGGTGCTCAACTATCTGGTCTACGGAATGCATCGGGAATACGGCAGGGAGAACTATCAGGATGAACTGGGAGATTACTGCATCGTCTCCCCCAACGGCACGGTCGCCCACTCTCTGAAGAAAATGAAGAAGCCGAGCCGGACCATCCTCTTCGCGGACACCTTCGGAAACAACGCGGGCAGCCTCGGTACGGCCGGCCCGTGGTACATCTGGAATCCCGGCGGGTTGAACGGCAATGCTGGCGTCGCCTTGATTCACTCCGGCAGGGCAACCGCGGTATTCAGCGACGGGCACGCCGCCACGCTCTCCAAAGGAGACCTGATACAATCCCCCTACAAATTTTCGGAAAACGCAATTTACATGCCGTGATTTCAGGAGGGAAAAGGGATGAAATTTCTTTTGCTGCTGCTGGCCCTGTCCAGCTTCCCGTGGAGTGCGTTCTGCCGGGAAATCACGATATTGGACTGTGAACGCGAACAGCCCGACCTCACCCTGTTCCAGGCAGACAGAAACGGTCAGGAATATGACTACCTCCCCCGGGATGGACGAACCATGCTCCAGCTCCGCTACAATCCGGAACGGGGAAGCCATTTCGAATTCTTTTTTCATAAACGATTTCCGCTGCCGGAATTCAAACGGGCCCGGTTCCGGGTGAGCGTCGACCTGCCGGAATCGGCACAGCTGTCGCGGTTTTCGCTGCGGCTGCGTGACAAGGACAATGAGATCTTTCAGTTTCCCTGCGTCCTGACCGGGAAGAAGCCGGGAATTCAGACACTCGTCTTCGACGTTTCCGCGGAACCGGGCATCAAGACCTGGGGCGCCGGAAACAAAGGAAACGGAAAAATCAATTTCCCGGCGGTTCTGCACGGCTTTGCCGGGGATTTTCTCAAGGGGGCCAGAGGGGAAGGCAAGGTCGGAATCGCCGCAGTTTCCATGGAGTCCGACCGTGCGGCCGCGACGGAAGAGCCGCTGGAACTTTCGGTGGAAACCGGCAATCCGCTTCCTCTTCTGACGCCGGATTCCGCTGCAACGCCGATTCTCCGGTTCCTCAACCGGCAGGGAACGCCCTTTTCCGCCGAAGCCGATTTCACGCTCCGTGATGCAATGGGAAATATCACCGGGAATGGAACGCTGACACTCTCTCTTCCGCCGGGGCAGAGCACGGCCCACCCGCTTCCCGTTCCGGAACGGTTCGGCGTCTGCTACGTCGATGTGACGGTCAAGCCGACGGGGGAAAACGGCCGCGACATCCGTCGGACCGTGCAGTTCGCCAGGCTGGTTCCGGCCGGTCCGACCGCCGGATTTCCCCGGGGATTCCGCTTCGGCGTCTGCGATCACCCGGAACGGTATCCGCTGGACGAGCAGAAGAAAATGGCTCTGGCGGCCGCGCTCTGCGGCGTCAAGACCTTCCGTTGCGACATCGGCTGGCAGACCATGCAGCCGCGCCCGGACCGGCTGGTCTTCCGAAGCTTCGACCGGATCGCCGCCGACTACTCCGAACAGGGAATCGAACTTCAACCGATCTTCAGTTTCGTGCCGTCCTGGGCGGTGGATCGGAACAAGCCGCTGCTGGAACCCGGCTTTCAGGGCGGCTGGGGCTGTCCGCGGGGCGACGCCGTGCGGGAGTTTGCCGCGAAATTCGTGGAACGCTACCGCAATAAATTTCATTACATCGAGATCTGGAACGAGCCCGATCTGTTGATTTTCGCCCGGTTCTCCGGTGACGATTACGTCGAACTTCTGAAAAACGCATTTCAGGCGATCCGGCAGGCGGCGCCGGAGGTGAAGGTGATGACCGCCGGATTCACCCGTCTGCCCGGACGGGGACGGATCACCAGTGATCCGGATGTGATGATCAAAACGATCCGGGACGGCAAGGGCTATTACGACATTTTCAGCTACCACGGCCACGGAATGTTCTGGGGGTTCGCCAACGGAGTTCTCGGATTTCAGCAGCTTCAGCGGCAATACGGCAACGTCACCCCCTTTTACGCGACGGAAACGGCGGTGAGTGCCGTCAACATCGGAGAACTGCCGCAGGCGGAAACGTTGTTCAAAAAACTGATTTTCGCCTGGGCGCACGGTGCCGTCGGCTACAACTGGTACAATCTGCGCAACAAAGGGAACGATCCCCGTAACAACGAGCACAATTACGGCATGCTGACCCACGATTTCCAGCCCAAAGCGGTTTATGTCACCTACAATATGCTCTCGGGAACATTCCGGGACGGCCGCTTCCTGAAAGAGGTTCCGCTGAACGGGAAGGCGCTTGGTTACTTCTTCGCAGCGCGCGACGGCGCCATTCTGCTGCCGCTCTGGAAGGAGGAGCGCAACTCGAAAAATCCGACATTCCTCTTCAAGGGGATCACCGACAAGGCCGAGCGGATCGACCTCTTCGGCAACGTCAGCGACGTCCCGGTCAGAAACGGGCTTGTGCTGGCCGAAGCGGGGGAACAGCCCGCCACCTACCGTTTTCCCGGCATGAAGAAGCCGCCGGAAGCAGCCGGAGAGCTTTTCCGCAATGATTTCAGCTGGACCATATACCCCGGCCGGAAGCAGGAGTTTCGCGGCATGCTGCGCAATCCTTTCTCCGCGTCCCGCCGGTTCAATCTGAAACTGGAATTGCCAGAGGGGATCAGGTGCGAAACGGAGACGGTTTCCGTAACTCTGGCAGGCAATGCAGCCCGGGAGATCCGCTTCCCGCTGTGTTCGAAGAATGAATTCGCCACGAAACCAGGTGTTCCCCTTCAGGTGGAGCTGCAAATCGAAACAATCGGATTGAAACAGAAACTTCATTATCCGATCAGCTGCTCTTCGGCCTTTCCCTCTTTCGGATTCAGCAGCAGGCCGAATTTCACTGCCGACGGGGCAGATGCGGTGAAGATTCTGGTCCCCTCGGAACCGACCAGCGCGCACCTGGTGTGGCGCGGTCCGGAGGATCTCAGCTTCAAGGTGTGGGGGGCTTACCGGGGTGATACTCTATGCTTGAAAGTGGAAGTCCGGGATGATGTTTATTGTCAACCCTTCACCGATGCGGCAAAACAGCCGGACGGCGATTATGTGCACCTCTTTCTGAAGCTGCCGGAACAGAACGGCTACTGGGAACTTGGCATGGCAAAAGCGGAAAAAAATCGACCGCAAGTCCACTGCCGACAGTTGCCGCCCGCATTCGCCAGCCGCCGAAAAGAAATTGAGCAGGCAATGAAAATCGAATTCAGCCGGGACGACAAACAAAAAGTCTCCCACTATTCGCTGGAAATTCCGATGAAAAGCATCGGCCTCTCGCCGCAGTGTGCCGAAACCGGTTTCCTGTTCAACATTCAGGTTGCCGACAACGACGGCGAAGGCAGGGAGAGCCTGACCTGTCTCTCAGCAGACTTCTGGGATGCCGCTCAGGCATTCCCGGTTCACAAACAGTAACTCGCCTCTCTTTATGCTTCTGCCGGGAGATGAAACACCCGGCGGAAGTTGCTCCCGCCGGGTGTTGATGTGCCGGATTCCTTACGCTTTCGGCGGCTCCGGCGCGGCGGCGTCCTGACGGTCGCTTTTCACCTTGCCGAGATAGTCCGGCAGGTCCAGCCCCGCCATTCCCGCCACGTCGTGCAGCGGCGGCAGACTCTGTATCATGCCGGAGAGAAAGTTCGCCGTCGTGGTCTTCCCGTCCGCACTCTTGCTGCCGCCGTCCCAGACAGTGACCTTGTCGATCTTGATTCCCTTGATTGCTTCGGCCTGCAGCGCAACGATGTCCTGCAGTTTTTCGATCAGCAGCATCTTCGAAGCGGCGTTGGCATCGTTGTCGCAGGCGGCGATGATCTGCTTGTAGCCTTCGCCCTTCGCCTTCAGAATTTCGTAGTTGCCCCGCGCTTCGGCTTCCAGTTTGGCGTAGATCGCGTCGGCCACACCCTTTGCCTCGCGGCGGGTCTTCTCCGCTTCGGCGTCCGCGGCGATTTCGATCTGCTCCTTGCTGATCTCCGCCGGAACGATCACCTCCGCCTTCTGGCGCTCCTCCTCCAACCGGGCGCGGGAGATCTGCGCATCGGCTTCCGCTTCATACTTCGCCTTCTCAATCTGGGCGGCGGCAATCTGACGCGCCGCTTCCGCGCGGCGGTAGGCCTCGGCCTCCTGTTCCGCCCGGGTCGCATTCGACTGGGCAATCTCAATCGCCGAAATGTTTTCCCCCTGCGTCGCGGCGGAGTCCGCCTGCTTGACCGCGATACGGCGATCGCGTTCGGCTCCGGCTTCCCCCGCGGCCGCTTCCGCTTCGGCCTGTTTCACCGCAATGCGCTGGTCGCGTTCGGCTCCGGCTTCGCCGACGGCGGCGGCGGCTTCGGCCTGTTTCACCGCAATGCGCCGCTCCCGCTCAGCGTCGGCTTCGCCCGCGGCCGCCTCCGCTTCCGCTTTCGAAACGGCAATGCGTTCGAGTTTCTGCGCCTCGGCCGCACCGATGCTCCCCTTGCGGGTCTCTTCGGCCACGTCGATCTTCGCCTTGTTGATCGCCCCGGCGGCGGCACGCTGCCCGATCGCCTTGATGTAGCCGGATTCATCGGTGATGTCGGTGATGTTGACGTTGAGCAGTTCCAGACCGAGCTTCTTGAGCTCTTCGGCCACGTTCGCTTCGACGGCGCGCAAGAAGGTTTCGCGGTCGGCGTTGATCTCTTCGATCATCATCGAGGCGATCACCAGGCGGAGCTGACCGAAGATGATGTCCTTGGCCAGTTCGGCGATCGCTTCCGGCGTCTGCCCGAAGAGGCGCTCCGCCGCGTTGCCCATGATTTCCGGACTGGTGCTGACGCCGACGGTGAAGACCGACGGAACGTTGATGCGGATGTTCTGTTTGCAGAGAGCGTTGTCCAGGTTAACCGCGATCTGCAGCGGCCGCAGTGAGATGTAACCGTAGTCCTGAAACACCGGCCAGACGAATTTCGCACCGCCGTGGATGCAGAGCGCCGCTTTGGTGCCGTGGGTCTTACCGAAGATGACCATGATCCGGTCAGACGGACACTTGCGGTACCAGGTGACCAGCGAAATGAAGATCATCAAAAGGACAAATGCGGCCAGTGCGGCCAGTACGACAGTTCCCATTCTTTCGAAGTCTCCTTGGGGTTGGATGGTTTACGGGAAAATTTCAATTCTCGTTGCGGCGGACGAGAAACACCTCGCCGCCGAGGTCGCTTTCAATCACCACATCGCAGCCGGTGGCGATCTCCTCGTCGGCGCGCGCCTTGACCTGCCGGGTGCAGTTCTCCAGCAGGACGGTGACCATTCCGCCAGGCTGCCGCCCGGCGGGAATGGTGAGGTAGACCGTGCCTCGTCTGCCGAGGAAATCGGCGCTGCGGAGGTTGCCCGACTGCTGGAGTTTCAGCAACAGCGAAATCACCAGCGCAGTGAGGAACATCATCAGCAGGCCGCAGCCGAACGCAATCGCAAGCCCGCCCCAGCCGAGGTGACCGAAGAAGAAGCCGCCCCAGCCGAAAAAGGTCAAAAACGCAACGATGCTTTTAAGCGAAAAGAAGTTCAGCCCCTCAATGTCGGCGATGTCGTGCGCCTCCGGCTGGAAGTCGTCCGGAATACCTCCCGCACCGACGTCCGCCTCTCCGCCGTGGAGTCCGATGACAGTCAGAGCGAACAGTACGGCAAAAATCACCGATCCGAAGACAGCAATGAAGAGATAGATCTTCTGGCTGTTGGCGAGAAATTCCCCGGCGGATTCCATCATGTGTCCGTCCCCCCGTTTTCTGGCATTGAAAAACAAATTCCGTTTCCGCGTTTAGCATATCATACATGAGCCGGATTTCAACCGGGAAATCATCCCGGCGGGAAAAAAAATCCCGTTTTTTTACCGCCATGCAGTCAGGATGTTTCGTTTTCCTCTCCAGTTTCGGGAAAAAACACCGTGTTTTCACCATCGGTACATTCGAATTGCACTCCTGACGCGCAACGGCAGTACGGTCGCCGCGGAAACCGGAATTCGCTGAATCAAGTGAAACACCGACTCCTCACGCCGTAACCAATCCGGTATTTTCTGCATGCTTTTCCGGCAGGGGAATATCGCTCATGAATGCCGGATGATAACTTTCCGATTTCATGGGGAATGGCGGAGAGATCGCATTCCGAATCCGCCCGGGAACCGGCGATACACCCTATTTTCATAATGAAAAATCATTTGACGTACTTCGCAGGAACCGGAAGAGAGAAAAGGATTCCACTTCGCCGCCCCTCCTCCTTTCCGATGCCGCGCCCCGGTCATAGTTCCTCGGAAATCGATTTGATCGCCCAAACGCCTTCCTTTGAAATCAGGCTGAACTGGTATACCCGTCCGCGCGGTTCGCTCTTCACCAGAACCGAAGTGACGTCACGGCTGCTTTTCTTCAGCTTGACCGCTCCGGTGATTACTGCCGGACAGAAATTTTTTTCTGCAAACACTCCTTCCCTATACGTGGAAAGAGTAAATTCATCCGGCCTGTAAGTCATGCGCACAAGTTGATCCAGATCATGTTTTTCGATTGCTTTCAATACTTTCTCCATAAACGCCGCCTGTTCCACAGTAACCGGCACCGCCACTTGTTCGGCGAGCACCAGCTCCTCCGCATCGCCCGGCAGAAATAGCCAGATTGCCGTGATAATCAGAAGCATCAGAATTGGAATGAGCAGTTTCATTGTTGCCATGTCTCCGCTTTTTTGATCATTCGGTCAAAGAAATGTTTCGTATCTTATATTTCCCCTGCCGGTCTCTGCGCAGGCTGAATTGATAAGTCTCGTTTCTCGGTTCGCTGAATACAAAAACGGAAATGTTGTCGGGACGGTGAGAATGAATCAGTCTGGCGCAACCGGTTGGCTCCGCCGGGTGAAATTCTTCGCGCAAGAAAAGTCCTTTCACGTACATTTCCTCAAAATCGCTACGATCCCACTCCAGCATGAGTGCATAGAGCTTTCCCCAGTCGCGTTTTCTTATCTCTTCCAGTGCTTTTTTTACCGTTTCCAGCGGCTCTTCCGTTCCCTGTTCCACCTTCTCCATCCGCCTCAGTTCATCAAGATAGGATGGCTTGTAAAACACCCATAACGCCAGTATGAAAAGCGCCAGAAAGCTTATTCCGTAAAACAAATAGCGGCGATTGAACTTTTCCATGATGCAACGACCTATTCATATTCCCCCGGAGTAAGATCCAGCGCTTCGAAATCCGACCGGGTCAAACAATACCAGGCATCTGTCGTCCCCAGCCAGCCGACGACATTGCTGCGTGCAAAGCCGCTGTCGTCGAATTCACCGATCCGTTCCGGAGAAACATGTCCGTCAGCCCAAGCGACGTTTGCTGTGCCGTTGTGGCGGAAGTGCTGGGTAGCCGCGCCGCTGGCAAGTGCGCCGACACCGAATACTTCGCTTCCGTTACGCGGTTGAAGATAATAGGGATAGATTTGAAAAACCTCTCCGTCCGACGTTTGCTGCGCAATGGTATCACTGAGCATAACCGCCTTGCTGGGATTGAGAATGGCGGTGGCTCTGACTTTCGTGTAACCGGAAACACAATTTGCTCCTTTGTCTCCGTTTCTGAATCCGAACATGGTGTTCATGCCGTAACCGCCCCCCCGACAAACTCCCACAGACGAGTCTGTCGCGATTTCCGGAGTCGCCTCCTGCGGCCCCAGCTGGGCAATCGCCATGGAGGCAACTGACGGGCAACATTTGACATTGAGGCTGTTTGCATACTGTGTAATCAGTCCTGCAGTACGTAAATCAACCCGTTGTTTGTTCACGTTTTTAGCTACCCAGGTTCCCTGGGCACAGCACCAGCCACGGGCACAAGCGGCCATCCAGCCATCATAATCCGCACTGTAGAGTACAGCCGCGGAACCCAGTTGCTTCAAATTTCCGGTACAACTGGCTTTTTTTCCGGATTCCCGTGCTTTATTCAATGCGGGCATCAGCATGCCGGCAAGGAGTGCAATTATTGCAATAACTATTAAGAGTTCTATCAATGTAAATCTGGATCGCGATATTCCGTTCATCATTTTCCCTTTCTGACATTATTTCCCTTGAAAAACGCATGTCCGCGGAGGGGTCTGCCGCGGACATGCGGCAGGGAGAGTGCGTTTCCGCTTTTTCTCTTCCCAAGATATCCACCCAATCTGATTGATTGCGGCTATTTCTTCACTGCCTGCACCGATTTGGCAGCCTTCTTCGAGCACTCGCCGCCTTTGCAGCTCTTCTCCTGCACAGCTTTCTTCGAGCACTCGCCGCCCTTGCAGCTCTTCTTCTGCACAGCTTTCTTCGAGCACTCGCCGCCCTTGCAGCTCTTCTCCTGCACAGCCTTCTTCGAGCACTCGCCGCCCTTGCAGCTCTTCTTTGCGACCGAAACCGCCTGAGTTGTCTTTGCGACAGCCGCCGCCGTATCGTCATTGGCTCCCGCAGAAGCACATCCAATGCCGAATGACATCATGCCTGCGGCAATCATCGCCGAAAAGAAAGTTTTGCTCATCATCCTTTTTTCTCCTTAGTTTTGTTTCTCAATTAACATTAATTCCAATTCCAACTGTAACTGTCTAATGCCACCTCCCTTCTAATTAATTAGACTAGACTAATTATCTTTCCGGCCATCATCTCCGGGAGAAAATACAGCCGGGATATTCAATTACAAACAGGTGCCGATACCCTACAGTACTCGGGCATTGTCATGCGGTTATCAATAATTAGTCTTGTCTAATTTTTTAATAATATACCTGTTTGCAAAGAAAATTCAAATTTAAAAACATTCAAATTTAAAAAAAAATAAAAATAATGCCATTCAAGAAGCCGACAATGCAACCAGATTCCAGACACTTACCAACAAGCTCGACAGAATCGATGCGAATTCAGATTATGAACAGAATCTCGACGCGACAGCATGTAAAAAAGGAAATTTTGCAAAAATCATTAGATGAAACTAATTTTTTTGCTTGAAAAACGGTTCCCAGCCTGATATATTATATGAAAAAACAGCAGGACTGTTTTTTTTACCAGAGAAGTTAGTAATGACTAATTTTAGATTCAGACGGTGCGAATGCTCTTCAAAGAGATAACGACCGGAAAAGAGAGGGAAGAACCGCAGCAAACACACGTTGATCAAGAAAAACAAATTCTCCGGAATCGCAAAAATAAAAAAAACGACAACAACCCTGAACGATGAAAATGAACGAGCAAAGACTCAGCAAGAACGTTTCGCCGGCACCTTGCCGGACGCAGGGGGTGCGGGGGGCGGCGGACACGCTCCCCGGCTCCCACCGGCCCGCCACCGCCACCTCCGCCCGGAGCTTCCACAGGCCGAAAAGAGAGGGGCGCGGGGGAGAGAAAGCGGCGCAAGGCGACGCGTCTCTCCCCGTACCGCCCGCACCACATCCTCCCCGGCAGTCAAACACCCCCGCGCAAGCTGGCACAAGCTCGGCACCCGGCGAAGGGGAGCGGAAATGCGAAGGGGTCTTTCCGCAAAAAAGCGGGAAGAGCCGTTCGGATTTCCGCGGCTCTCTTTTCCACCGGTCCGCACCCGACCTCGAGCCTGGTCTGACCGGCGACCTGAACCCGGCACCGGCACCCTGCCGGACGCAGGGGGTGCGGGGGGCGGCGGACACGCCACCCGCTTCCCACCGGCCCGCGCCCGCCGCCATTCGACAATACCGGAGTTTTACCCTCATCGAACTCCTCGTAGTGATCGCGATCATCGCCATTCTCGCCGCCATGTTGCTGCCGGCTCTCAACAAGGCGCGGGAGCGGGGAATCGCCACCAGCTGCACCAACAACATGAAGCAGGTGAGCTCGGCGGACTCCCTCTATCAGAACGACTACGAATATTTCTGCCCGACAATCTACTACATGGGCGCGTCGGGAGGCCACAAGGCGTGGATGGCCGCCTGCAATAAGCCGACCAAAGACTTCGACTACACCGGCGAAGGGTATCTCACCCCCTACCTGCCGAAACCGGGGGAAGACGCCTCGATGGCCTCGATTGTGACGAAAAGCGTTGTCTTCTGCCCGCACCCGTGGGTTTCGGCGTTCTACAGCAGCGATGAATACTCCATAAAGAATGCGGCGGGCAGCGGCATCGGCATCGCGCCTTACCTGCATGGGTGGGAAGATTTCGCCAACCGCAGTACTTCTATCCAGAACAAATATCGCCTGACCAAGCCGGGCACGATCAAGACACCATCCCGCTGTGTTTCGTTCGCTGATCAGGGAGGAAAAAAGAGCGACACCTCCGGCGGTGGCTCTCACGGACTGGGTTCGGAGATGAACTTCAGCCATTCGGTCGATTCAGAGAAGACAATGTTCCGCCACATGGGCCGGGCCAATGTGATCTGGGCGGATGGGCATGTAAGTTCCGAGCGGAGCGGCTACCTCTCGATTCCGGCGCTCTACATCGGCGGACTGGGTGCCGACGCCGACGACGAGGAATTATACGCCCCCAATACCAAATGGGAGATTCTGGGGATCAATCAACCGCAGGCCAACCCCTGATCCGGAGAAGGAGCAAATCTCATGAGAAAGAAAATTCTGATTTCCGTCCTGCTCGCATGCGGGCTGTCGATGAGCGTGTTCGCCGTTTTCGGCAGGCGCGCCCCGGAACCCAATCCGGTGAAGGATTTCCCGGTGAAACAGGAGTTGGAGCAGCGTCTCCAGGCCTGCGTCGCTTACACGCTCGAACCGCGCCGAAGCCGGAGTGAAACCCAGCTGCAGAAACTCTTCGGCATGGACCGGGAGGCGCGCGAAATCGCCCGGGAAACCGAAGGATGTGATCCGGTCGAACAGGCGATAAACATCCTGCGGAAACACGGGGCGGCGCTCGCAAAAGAAAAGTGGAGCTTCCGCGAAAGCGGCCGCCCGGGGCTCGGCGTCTACCGCGCGGTGGCGAAGGGCGACGGAGCGACACGGCCCGACATCGAATTCCGAATCCGGATGAATGCGGGAGGCTGCCGGTTGCTGGCGGTTACTGAACTCCCCGCTCAGGAAGTGAAATAGATCCATCATGAAGCAACATATCACATTGCTTCTGCCGGCGCTCCTTCTGCTTTCGCTCGGAGCCGCCCCGCAGGAAGAGGATCCGACGGCTCCTTACCTTGCCGGGGTGAAGGAGCGGTTCTCCGGCTTTGAAGAGTTGAAGCAAACTGCCCCGTTCGATTATTCGGTCCGCGGGGAGGGGGAGCGGGAGCTCGGCCGACTGCTGCTGGAATCCGGCGACTCCGAACGTAAAACCGGATATGCCGGCCCCATCCCGGTCGCCCTCTGCCTTGGCTCCGACGGCAAAATCATCGGTGTTCTGACCGGTCCGAATCAGGAGACTCCCCGCTATCTCCGGATGCTCGAAAAAAAAGGTTTCTTCGAGCGCTGGAACGGGATGACCCTCGAAGAGGCCGCCGAGCGCCAGGTCGATGCCGTCACACGCGCCACCTACAGTTCCAATGCGATCCTCCATGGAGTTCGCCAGGCGGCGAAATATCATTTCGAAGCCGCCAAACGGAAGCATTCTTCCGCGGGGAACGACTGGAACGGGCTGTTGCTCTCGGCGGTGGTTCTTCTCAGTGCGGCCATCTACCTGTTATGCGATTTCCGGCGCAGATTGAAACGGGAAACCAGCTCCTGCAGCTGCTGCAAAAATTAGGCGGGATCGACTTCACAGGGAAACACCATTATGGAACTGCTTGTTATCGCCGTACTGGCCGGAGCCGCTTTGCAGAGCATTCTCAAGCTCGCTCTGCTCCCGCTTCGCTGGCGCATTCCGCTCTGCGCGGTCGCCGTACTGCCCGCCCTCATCTGGCATGACCGGCTCGCCGCCTTCAACTATCAGCGGATGCTACAGCAGCTCGGCAGCTCCGAACTGCTCGCGACGCTCTGTCTCGGCGTCGTGCTTCAGGAACTTCTCACGCTGGTCGTCGGCTGGAAACTTCTTGATGAGAAACAGCAAAAGAGCTGGCGCTCCGTCGTACTTCTACCGTCGATTCTGCTGATCCCCGGCTCGTTCTATCTGGAGATCTTCTGCTTCAACTATCTGGTCGGCTGGAATTTCGGACTTACCGCCGCGCTTCTTGCCGCCGTCGGCGCCGCCGTTCTGCTCGGCGGGAGCGTTCTCGCCCGGAAGCTCCTGCCGCGCCGGGACGACCGGATCGGCGCCCTGCTCGGCGCGGAATATCTGCTGCTCCTCGGCGCCGTCTTCCTGCCGGTCGCGCTGGAGTGCCGTATCGGCGAGGATCCCGGGCCGGGCGTCGGGTGGCTTCATCTGGCGGTGTTCGGCGGGCTGTTCGCCGGAACGCTCCTCTTCTTCCTGCTGTTTCACGCAATTGAAATATTCAAAGAGAGAAAGTATCATGCACTACATCACTCAAATTCTTAACTGGATCTCCCTCAGCCTGCTTCTGCCGGTCACCATTCTGCTGATCGCCGCACTGGCCGCGTCTCTGGTGACGCTCGGCGGGTTCGGCTCCACCTGTCTCGGCCTCCTGCGCCAGCGGCGCGGGAGAGAGATTGCATTGAAGGAGTTGGAACAGGATCATTCGATCGATTTCTCCCGCATCGGTTCCGGCGTCTTCGCCCGCCATCTGCACGAACTCGCCGAACTCGACTGGGACGAAATCCACTGCGAAAAACGGATCAGCGACTGGCACCGCAGCTACGAGCGCGAGCTGGAACGGGCCGGATTCATGGTCAAGGTCGGCCCCATGCTCGGGTTGATGGGGACGCTCATTCCGATGGGACCGGCACTGGCCGGACTCGCTTCCGGCGACATCGGTTCGATGGCCTACAACATGCAGATCGCCTTCGCCACCACCGTGGCAGGCTGTTTCGTCGCCGGCGTCGGACTCCTGGTCTACTCGGTCAAACGCCACTGGTACGCCGAAGAGATCTCCTCGCTGCGCTATGCGCTCGACGTTCAGCTCCGGCGGAAGGAGAAGCAGCATGAAGCGCGCTGACCGCTACCGGGCGTTCGGGCGAAACGACGACTTCGACCCGCGCGAAACGCTGGTCAATCTCTTCGACGTGGCGATGGTGTTCGCGGTCGCGCTGATGGTCGCCTTCGTCATCCGTTCGCAGATGACCGAACTTCTGACCAGCGAGGATGTCACCTTCGTCAAGAATGCCGGCAAACCCGACATGGAGATCATCGTCAAAAAAGACAACAAGGTGACCCGCTACAAGAGCGAAAAATCCACCGGCACCGGCCGGGGTGAACGGGTCGGAATCGCCTACCGGCTCGAATCGGGCGAGATCATCTATGTTCCGGAGGAGGAGGTGCGATGAAACCGATCCGTCTCTACGCCGCCGGGGTCGCCGCGCTCCTCTTTCTGCTCGTCGCGGGCGGCTGGGCACTCTGGCGGAACATGGCGCCCACCCGGATCGCGCTGGTGAATTTCTCTGGATACAAAACCGCGCCGATGTTCGACACGGTTCCCGAATGGTTCTTCCGGGTGGAAACGGTCGAATGGAACGATGCGATCGGCCGCACGCTCCGCAACTTCGACCTCATCCTCTTTCAGGGGATGGGCATGTCGGTCAGCGAAACACAGAAGGCGGCGATCGAAGAACTCCAGTCGCGCGGCATCCCGCTCTACGTCCATCAGGACTCCCGGCCGGACTGCCGGTTCGGCACGCTGTCGCGCGAACAGCGGGAAACGGTCGCCGGATACTTCGCCAACGGCAGCCGGGAGAACTATCGGCGGCTCTGGCACTATCTGCGCTACGAGATCGACGGCAAACGCCTCTTCGCCCCGAAACCGGAGCCGCCGCGCATCCTGCCCGCCGACGCGCTCTTTCACACCGCGCCGGAGGCGCTCTTCCAATCGAAGGAGGCGTATTTCAACTACTATCGCAAGGCGGGGAAATTCCACCCCGGCGCGCCCACGGTCGCATTGGTGATACCCGGCGACGGCGGCGCGGCGCGCGGCGAGCCGGGATATCTCACCGACATCATTCAGGCGCTGGAGGCGCGAAAACTCAATGTTGTCGGCATCTCCGGCAGCGCGAAACGGCTCGACTTCCTCAAGGAGATTTCGCCTGATCTGGTAATCTACCTGCCCCACGGGCGGCTCACCGACGAGAAGGCGGAGGAGGCGGTCGCCTTCCTGCGGAAACGGAACATCCCCCTGCTCTGCCCGATCAAGGTCTACCGGACGCTGGAGCAGTACGACGCCGATCCGCGCGGCCTCTCCGGCGGCATGCTCAGCCAGAGCGTGACGGTTCCGGAGCTGGATGGCGGCGCGGTTCCCTTTCTGCTGACCGCGCTCCGCCGCGACGAACGCGGCATCGAGGAGCAGTGGGCGATCCCCGAACGGCTGGAGAAGTTTTCCCTTCTGGTGGAAAACCACCTCAATCTGAAACGGAAAAAGAATTTCGACAAACGCATCGCGATCTTCTTCTACAAGGAGCCGGGGCAGAACGCACTCCACGCGAGCGGCCTCGAAGTCGCCGAATCATTGCTCAGTCTGCTCCGCCGCCTGAAACAGGAGGGGTACGATACCGGTCCTCTGCCGGAGAATCCGGCACAGCTCATCGCCGCGATCCAACGGGAAGCCGCCGTTTTCGGCGCCTACGCCGAGGGGGAGATCCATCGCTTCGCTGCGCGGGAAGAGACGGAGTTTCTCCCGCTGGAACTCTTCGAAGAACTTCGCAAAAAAGCCTTTCCGGCCTCGCTGATCGCCGATCAGGAGCGCCTCTACGGGCCGCCTCCGGGGCGTTACATGGCCACGGTACGCGATGGAAAATCCGGACTCGTCGTCGGACGGCTGACGTTCGGCAAGGTGACGCTGCTGCCTCAGCCGCTCTCCGGCATCGGCGGGGACGCCTCGAAGATCGTCCACGGCACGAAGGAGGCGCCCCCCTATCCCTACGCGGCGGCATACCTCTGGAGCCGGTTCGTCTTCCGGGCGGATGCGATGCTCCACTTCGGCACCCACGGGAGTCTCGAATTCACTCCGGCCCGGATGATCGGCCTGCTCGACGACGACTGGCCGGACGCGTTGACCGGACCGGTGCCGCACTACTATCTTTACGTCATCAACAACATCGGCGAGGCGCTCGCCGCGAAGCGCCGCAGTTACGCGACGCTGATCGGCCACCTGACCGCGCCCTTCATGAACGCGGGACTCTCCGGAGAACTCGCTTCGCTCGACGGCAAACTGCACGCGATCGAAAGCGCCGACAATCCGATGCTGGCGGCGGAATACCGGCGAAGCGCGGGCGAGCTGGCGGAGAAGCTCGGAATCGTCAAGGACCTCAAACTCACCCTGCCGCTCACCGACGCCGGGCTGGAACGGCTCCACAACCATCTGCATGAAATAGCCGACTCGAAAGTGGCCCGGGGCATGTATGTGCTCGGCCGCCCCTATTCGCGGCAGGAGCTCGACGAGACCGCGCTGCTGATGACGGTGGACGACCTCGCCGCCCGGAATTTCGAAGCCGATCTCGCGGCGGGAAAGGTTGCCGAAGAGAAGCGGGAAAATCAGCGGTTCTACGACGAACACTACCTCGCCCCCGCCCGCGTCCGCATCTCCGGAGCGCTGGCGAAGGGGGAACCGGGGCGAAACGAGGCGCCGGAAGCCTTCGCGGCGCGCGACGCGCTCGCCCTCTCGACCCGGGTGGAGCTGGATGCGCTCGTCAACGCCCTGCGCGGCGGGTTCATCGCGCCGGGACCGGGCGGAAGTCCGGTGCTGAATCCCGACACCGTGCCCACCGGGCGGAACCTCTACGGAATCGATCCGGAACGGACCCCCACCCGGGAATCCTTCGCCGTCGGCCGACGCCTCGGCAAAGCGCTGATCGAGAGCCGGCTCCGGGCGACCGGGAAATATCCGCGCAAGGTGGCCTTCTCGCTCTGGGGCGGAGAGTTCATCCGGACGCAGGGGACGACGCTCGGCGAAATCCTCTTCCTGCTGGGAGTGGAGCCGGTGTGGGACAGCCGCGGCCGGGTCCGCTCGGTGCGGCTGATTCCGGCGGAAAAGCTCGGCCGCCCGCGGATCGACGTCGCGGTCCAGACCTCCGGCCAGTTCCGGGGCATCGCCGCGAGCCGGATGATTCTGATCGACCGGGCGGTGCGGATGGCCGCCCGCGCCGCCGAAATCGAATCGGCGCCGAACTTCGTGCAGGCCAACTCCCGCGATGCCGAGAAACGGATGATCGCCGAGGGGCTTTCGCCGGAACGGGCGAAGGAACTGGCCGACGCCCGCATCTTCGGTCGGATCAACAACGGATTCGGCACCGGCGTCCGCGAACAGGTGGAGGATTCCGGCCGCTGGAACGAGCGCGCCGAACTCGCCGACCACTACTTCGAGAACATGGGTACGATCTACACCGAAAACCACTGGAATGAACATGTTCCGGCCGCCTTTCGCGCCGCGCTGGCCAACACCGATGCGATCATCCACTCCCGATCGTCGAGCTCCTCCGGACCGCTCTCGCTGGACGACATCTACCAGTTCATGGGCGGGTTGAGCCTCGCGGTCAAGACGGTCAACGGACAGGAGGCCGACGCCTTCTTCAATGATCTGCGCAACAGCGGACGTGCGAAGATTCAGGAGCTGGGCGAGGCGGCGATGGTGGAGGCGCGTTCGACGCTGCTCAACCCGAACTACCTCCGGGAAATGATGGCCGAAGGGCAGACCGCAGCGAACAATTTCGCCAAGACGGTGCGCAACTCCTTCGCCTGGGAGGCGCTCCGGCCGGAGATGCTCTCCGACCACCTGTGGGAGGAGTACAAGCAGACCTTCGTCGACGACAGACACCGGCTCGGCATGCGGGAGTACTTCAAGACGAAGAATCCCTACGCGCTCGAAGAGATCACCGCCGTCATGCTCGAAACCGCCCGCAAAGGGTTCTGGAAGGCCGATCCTGCGACGGTGAAGCAGCTTGCCGAACTGCACGCGGAACTGGTGCGCGACCACGGGCCCGGATGCTCCGGTTTCGTCTGCGACAACGCGCCGCTGCGGAAATTCATCGGGGGGAAGCTCGTCTCGCCGGAAGCGAAACAAAGCTACGAAAAAAGCATCTCCTCGATCCGCACCGCCGCAGCCTCACCGCAGGTGACCGGCATGACGCTCAAAGAGGAGAAGCGGGAGCTCAAGGAGAAGCGTACCGGACGCACCGCAGTAACCGCACTGCTGGCCGTCGTCGCGGTCGCGGCGGCCGCCCTCTGGCTGGGCCACCGGCGGAACCGGAGGTTCGAAGAGTAAGCTCTTTTATGGAAAGTTGGTGGCGAAACGCTCTTTCCAGAGCTTGGTGGCGGCGGAGCTCCACTGATTCCCCGCAACGTTGAGTTCCGCCACTACGTTGATCATCGCCGCGTGGCCATCCACATGGAGGAATCCGGCGTTCTTGCCGTGCACCGTCCCGACGCGGTCGGAATTTGTGGAGGGATCTGCATTATAGAGCGCACTTGCGGTCGAAATATAGCCGACACCGAAGTCATCCTGTTCGTTCTGCCGCTCAATGATGCAGATCTTCCGGCTGGGTGAGCGGACGTTGCCGGGACGCACGACGCCGATGGGAGTCCCATCCAGCATGGTTCCGGTGATGCCGACGACTCCGTGAGTCGTGTACACGTTGACATTGGAGCCGACCACAGCATAGGAGTTGACCGGGAAACTGCTGGTCGGCGAGGAATGCCGGTCGGCGTGAGCCCGGCAACGCAGCCCGAGCAGATTGCCGTGCTTCTGCTTGGTGTCATAGGGAAGATAAGCACTGCCGATGGGAGTAAGCGCAGCGGTTTTCCCGATCAGGCGGTTCCACCAGCCGATTTTCTCGCCTGAATTCCCCCATTCAACTCTCTCATCCTGCGGCCAGGGGAAGAACCCGGCATCCCCGGCATACTGGAGGAGTCCGATTCCGATCTGCTTGAGGTTGTTGACACAGTTGATCGCGTCGGCTCTCTGCCGTGCCTTGTTCAACGCCGGCAGCAGCATCGCGGCCAGAATCGCGATGATCGCGATTACGATGAGGAGTTCGATCAGGGTGAAAATAGAGCGCATCCGGGTATGGGAGGAAGAAAATCTACTGTACATGGAAACGGCACCTCCATTGATTTCTCAGTATCCATTTTAATTATGTCTGGAATTTTCCGAAATTGCAACAGAAGCGGCCCGAAAAAGTAAAAAATCCCCGGTTTTATTGTTCAAGCCATCTTTGATTTCTTAACCAAAACCCGTTTTCCTCCGACAAAAAACGGGCCGGGAAAACTCTCCCGGCCCGCGATGCCTCCCGCCGGAATCCGGCGGGGAAAAGAAAGATCACTTCTGTTCCTGCACGTACTTCTGCGCCTTCGGCGGCACATAGCCGTGGGTGGAACCCTGAACATAGACGATCTTCTTGGGCGATTTGATGTTGTTGTAGAGAATCGCCACGCCGGAGGGCGGACAGGTGTAGTCTCCGAGCCCGGCCCGGGTGATGAACACCGGGCACTTGATCCGTTTCGCGTGGTTGATCGGGTCGAAGTAATCCAGCGCACGGGTGTACTCCAGCCGCCATCCGGCCGCCAGACGCCCCTTCGTGATGCCGCCGAGGTCGCAGCACCACGGAATCCACGGCGTGGCGTTGTTCACATCCGGATCAAGCGCAGCAGCCCAGATGGTCTGAAGTCCGCCCTGGCTGCCGCCGTTGGCGCGCAGATCTTTCCCGTTCCACTGCGGCAGCGTCTTGACGAACTGGAGCGAACGCATCACCCGCAACGCCATGCCGTTGAAGTAGGCGGTCTCGGGATCGGAATTCTGCTTTTTGTCAAACGCATACCCCTTCCCGTTCGAACGGATTCCGTCGAAGAACTTCTTGTAATAGGCGGCATCCTGACCGAGGTCGTAACCATGAGCGTTGATCGTAAAGACGATCGCATTGCCCGCACCGTCTCCAGGAGCCTGCTGCACCCGGGTGCCGTATCCCTGATAGTTGACGATCGCCGGGAGCGACTTCTCTTTGGCATTGATCGGAATGGTGAGATATCCGGTCACCGGACGCGGTCCGGCGCAATCGACGCTGACCGCATAGACATCCGCCCGCTTCCCGGTCTTGACCTTTTTCATATCCGCCTTCACCGGCACCGCGTCGAGCTTCGCCTTCTGCTTCGCCCAGAACGCGTCGAAATCCTCCGGTTCCGGCACCCCCTGCAGTTTGTCGATCTCAACACCGGCACCGCCGTCGAAGAAGACCGCCATGTTGCCCTTGCGCTTCGGATCCTTCTTCATCACGTTGCGGCCATTGCGGTCAACAAGCGTCGCGTAGATGCGGACAAAACCGGGCTTGTCCAGACTGGTCTTGATGACGATCGGCTCGCCATCAACCACTTTCGCCTTGCCGTTCGCCTTTTTGCCGTCATCGCCGGTCCGGCTCCACTTGACGAAATAATCGGAAGTGGGCTTCTGCCCCTGGAAGTCCGCCTTGAGCGTGAATACCATCTCCTCGCCGGGAGCGAAAAGCATCTTGTCGCCGCAGCTGCCGGTGAGCAACGTCTTCTGCGGATCCAGCAGCACCACCTCTTTCAACGAGAGGTTGTCGAATTTGCCGACCACGTAAATTTCGGCCGTCTTGTATTTCGAACCCGCCTTCGAGAAGGTCCAGTCGGGATTGCCCTTCTCATTGGGATTGTTGCCGATGCCGAGGTCGCAGTTGGGACCGGCGTTGAAATTGTTGAAGGCGAAAACGGTCTGCTTCTCCAGATAATTGTGAACCTGGAACGAGCCGTAGGCACCGTTGGTGGCGATCGAATCGCCGAAGTCGAACTTCCCGGTGGCGCCGGGAATGTTTTTGGCATTGTTGCCGCCGTAGTTGAGTCCCCAGATCTCGATGTTGCCCTTCTCGAACTTTCCCGTCTTCACTCCCGCGACATTGCCGGCCACTTCGAGGTTGGTGACATACTGCTGGAACGACTGGGAATCGGGAGAAGGCACTCCGGCAAGCGCCGGAACCTGCGTAAAGGCATCCATCGACGCGAAAACCCAGCTGGTCTCGCCGTTCTTCGCCGTGAGCTTGACCAGATAACCGATCCGCTTCAGATCGCCGGAAAGCTGTTCGGAACGGTCCGTCTGGTACCCGTCGGCCCGCCAGCGGAGCGGATTGAACTTCGCGATCAATTCGTACCCCTTCGCCTCAGGAACCAGCTCTAGCAGCTCCGGGACCTCCGCCTGCAATCCGAAGCTTCCGAGAAGCATCGTCGCAGCCGCCACATGAGAAAATTTCATACCTTCTCCTTTCCTCGGTTGAATGTTCCAAACCGATCACTTTCCACAATACAACAACCCCCGTCCCGACGCAATCCACGCCGCGAAGTCAATCCCCCATTCTGGAGGAGACGTTCCGCACTTCCTATCCCGGGTACAGAACAACCTCCGGCAGAAACTCATTTCAAAGGAGGACAGCTTCCGAAAACATCGGCGGAGAGCAGAAGATTGCGCCGCACCGGTTCATGTCGGTCGACAAATCCGCACGCCGCCGTCAGGGCATCGATCCCGCCTTATTTCGCCACGGTTTTGTCGAACAGGCCGACCACGTAGATCTCAGCCGCCTTGTACTGGGAGCCCGTCTTCGAGAAGGTCCAGTCGGGATGGCCCTTGGCGTCGGGATTGTTGCCGATGCCGAGGTCGCACTTGCCGCCGGCATTGAAGTTGTTGAAGGCGAAAACCGTCTGCTTCTCCAGGTAGTTGTGGACCTGAAGCGAACCGTAGCTTCCGTTGCCGTTCACCGCATCGCCGAAGTCATACTTCCCGGTGGCGCCGGGAATCTGCTTGGCGTTGTTGCCGCTGTAATTGAGCCCCCAGATTTCGACGTTTCCCTTTTCAAACTTTCCGGTCTTGAGCCCTTCCACATTGCCGGCAACCTCGAGGTTGTCGACATACTGCTGGAACACCTTCGACTGGGGGGAAGGAACTCCGACGAGCGCCAGATCCTGCGTGAAGGCGTCCATCGACGCGAACACCCAGCTGGTTTTCCCGTCCTTGGCGGTGAGTTTGACCAGATAGCCGATCCGCTTGAGCTCTCCGGAAAGCTCTCTGGTGCGGTCGACCTGATACTTTTCCGCCCGCCACCGGAGCGGATCGAACTTCGCAATCAGTTCGTATCCCTTCGCCTCGGGAACCAGCTCCTGCAACTCCGGAACCTCCGCCTGCAACCCGAAACTTCCGAGAATCGCCGCAAACATCGTCATACGAAAAAACTTCATACCTTCTCCTTTCCCCGCTTGAGTCGGTAAATCTATAATATCACGGCAATCAACATTTTGCAACCTATTTCCGAAAAAAAATCCCAACTTTTGAAAAATCGTTGCCGATCCCGCGGAACAGGAGAAATCCTCTCCTGACGGCCACTTCCGGAAACAACCGGATCCGGCGGAAATGCCGTTTTTTCCACTTCCGCCTCTTGCAATTTCACGAAAACGGCTCTATATTTAAGAAAGGTTATCATTTTGGGGTTCATATGCGGCACAGCGTCACAATCAGTGAAAAATCGGGAATCGGCGGCCATCGGCCGACGGGGTCCGCCGTTGCCGTTCTTCCGCTTCGACTTACTCGCGCCGGTCGGGCCTGAGCAGGTTGCAAGCATTTGATTTTCCCTCCTGCATTCCGGTTCGGCCGGCGTGATCCCCCGCATGAGGAGGGGAGAGTGTTCCATCCCGGTTCTTCCGAAACAGGAAAATCCTCCGCCTTCCCCCGTTTCCTCTTCCCGGAGATTGTCCAACCATTCATTACGATAAAAGGAGAGTTCCATCATGTCAGAGTATCCGAAATACCGCCCCGCCGATCCGGTCGAAATCGAAAACCGACAGTGGCCGTCGCGCCGAATCACCACCCCGCCCGTCTGGGCGTCGGTCGATCTGCGCGACGGCAATCAGGCGTTTATCCGCCCGATGAATGCGGAAGCCAAACTCCGCTACTTCCAGATGCTCGCCCACATCGGATTTCGGGAGATCGAAGTGGGCTATCCGGCCTCATCCCGGGAGGAGTTTGAATTTCTCCGGCAGTTGATCGGGGAGGGAGCAATTCCGGACGACGTCCGTATCTGCGTACTCACCGCCGCCCGGCCCGACCTCATCGAACGGACCATCGAATCAATCCGGGGCGCGGACCGGGCGACGATCCACTGCTACGCCGCCACCTCCGAACTCCACCGCCGCTTCGTCTTCAACAAGAGTGAACAGGAACTCACCGACATGGCGGTCGAGAGCACCCGGCAGATCCGCGACGCAGTGGAATCCGCCGGACTCCGCGGCCGCATCGCCTATGAATTCTCGCCGGAGGAGTTCAGCGACAGCCGCCTCGGTTTCGTCGTCGACCTCGCCGCCGCCGTCGAAGAGGCGTGGGCAAGCCGCGGCAAGGAGGAGTTCATTCTGAACCTGCCGGAGACGGTGGAGCGCCGGCCACCCTACGAGTACGCCGACATGATCGAAGCATTCGTGCGACGCTATCCAGCGATGGAACGGACCACGCTCAGCGTTCACACCCACAACGACCAGGGGGGTGCGGTCGCCGCCGCCGAAATGGCGGTGCTGGCCGGAGCCGAACGGGTCGAAGGAACACTGCTCGGCCACGGCGAACGCACCGGCAATATGGATCTGGTCACCTTCGCGCTGAACCTCAAATCGCGCGGTGTGGAGCCGGGGCTGGATTTCCGCCGTCTGCCCGAAATCGTCGAATTCATCGAGGAGGTCTCCGGAATGTCGGTCCATCCCCGCGCCCCCTATGCCGGAGAGCTGGTCTTCACCGCCTTCTCCGGCACCCATCAGGATGCCATCCGCAAAGGGTTGGCGCAGCAGGAGGCGATCGCCGAAGCCTTCCATCAGGGATGGAAAGTTCCCTATCTGCACCTCGATCCCCGGGATGTCGGACGCAGCCACGAGGGGCTGATCCGCATCAACAGCCAGTCGGGCAAGGGAGGTGTCGCCTACGTTCTGGAGAACGTCTACGGCATCGAGGTGCCAAAGGCGATGCAGCCGCAGGTTGCGACGGCGGTCCAGCAGGAGGCCGAAAGTTCCGGAGGCGAACTCACCGCGCCGGACATTCACCGGATCTTTCTGGAGAAATTCGTCGAACCGTCAGGCTGGATTGAACTCAAGAACTTCCGCATTCAGCGCCCGGCGCCGACCGGCATCGACCAGACAGGCGTCGAACTCGCGCTCAAGGCGGGCGGCTCGGTCTATGCGGTCATCGGTACCGGCGGCGGCCCGATCGAAGCGGCGGCCGCGGCACTCCGCCGCTGCCCGGCAGTTCCGCCGTTCCAGGTGGAGGCCTACTCCGAACACGCGCTCGGACGCGGGTCGGACGCCCGCGCCATCGCCTTCATCGGCCTGAAAACCGACGACGGCAAGGTGATTTACGGCGCCGGAATTCACGAGAACGTCAACATCGCGGCCATCACCGCAATGGTCAACGCGCTCAATCGTTTTCCGGAATAAGTTCGAATTCGGCGCCGAGGGCACGAAAATCCCGGACGAAATCCGGATAGGTGACCTCGGCCGCCTCGATCTCCCCGACGACCGTCTCCCCCCGGGCGGCAAGTCCGGCCACCGCGAGCGCCATACCGATCCGGTGATCGCCGTGGCTGTGGACCTTCGCCCCGTGCAGGGAGCCGCCCCGGATCACCATCCCGTCGGGCAATTCTTCGATCTCGGCCCCCATTTTGGTCAGCTCCGCCGTCATCACCGCGATGCGGTCGGTCTCCTTGACCCGCGCCTGCGGCACGTTGACCAGCCTCGTCTCCCCGTCTGCCAGCGCGGCGGCGACCGCCATCACCGGCAGAGCATCGGGGGTGGCGTTGAGGTCGAGGGTCTGCCCCTGCAGTCTTCCGGGCGCCGGTTCGACAAAGAGCTCCCCGCCGCGGCGGATCTTCGCCCCCATCTCTTCGAGCAGAGCGAACACCAGCTTGTCCCCCTGCGCGTCGTCAAAGTCGAGATTGCGGATCTCCACCCCCTCCCCCGCGACCGCGGCGGCGACCAGCGGGAAGGCCGCGGTGGAGAAGTCCGCCGGGATCACCCGCTCGAAGGGGTGGTACTTCTGTCCGCCGGGAATCCGCCAGTGCAGCATATCCTCACTGCCGTTCCAGCGGATGCCGAGCGCGTCGAGCCAGGCGAGCGTGATGCCGACGTAGGGCTTCTCGTGCAGGAACTCCAGATCGATCGTCGAATCCTCCGGCAGCACCGGCAGGGCAAAGAGCAGCGAGGTGAGAAACTGCGAAGTGGTGCCGTCCACCTCCGTCGCGCCTCCATGGAGCGGACCGGAAATCCGAAACGGGCACTTCCCGCCGCACGACTCGACCTTCGCGCCGAGCTTCTCCAACGCCGTGAGAAGTCCGGACATCAGCCGGGTGCGCAGCGACGAATCTCCGTCGAATCCGATCGGGAAATTCTGGAGCGCCGCCACCGAAGTGAGCATCCGAAGCCCGGTTCCCGAATTGCCGAGGTCGAGCGGCGAACCCGGATCGGAAAAACGTCCGCCGGTGCCGGTGATCTCCCAGCGGCCGGGGCACTCCTTCACCGTCGCGCCGAGACGGCAGGCCGCCGTAAGCGTCGAACGGGTGTCGGCAGATTCCAGCGGCGCGACAAGGGTGCTGGTTCCTTCGGCCAGCAGCGCGGCGGTGATGCCGCGAATGGTGTGTGACTTCGACCCGATGACCGCGATCGAACCGCGGATTCTGGAGGGAACAACTTTCAAATCCATAACTTTCAACGCATCCTGTCTGTAGAATTAATCCTCGAAAGAACCATTTCCGCCCGACGGCAGCGGGAGTCCGACACGCAGCAGTTCGCGCCCGAACGCCTCACGCTCGGTGAAGGGAAACACCTTCCACTTCCGACCCGGCTCCGCCAGCAGCGGCTTCAGCACCCGGCTTGAGACGAGCGCATAGTCGGTGAGGGCAAGCGTCAGTCGCTCCGGAGCGCTCACTCCCGTAACCTTGCCCGCCCGACTGACTGAAACCGTCACTCCGGTGAATCTCGGGATCCGCTTCCACCGTCGGGCCAGCTCGAACTGCTCTTCGACGAAACGGCGGAACTCCTTCCCGGAGAGCTCGATCATGCAGACCCGATTCTCGTAGGGAATGAGCTGGAAGAGCATCTCGTGCGTCACCTCAGGTCCAATGGAACCGTTCCCGGTCCGCACGGAGAAGAAAGCGGCTTCCGCCCCGGTCGCCCGCCGGAGCGCCTCGCCGCCGATTCTTCCGAGCACGGCGTTGTACTCCCGCGCCTTCGGCCGGCGCAGCGGCTCCTTCAATCGGACGAACGGTCGGAAAAAGTCTTTCCGCCAGGCGGCACGACAGGGCTCCAGCAGCCGGAGCGCTTCCGGATCGGGCCGCTCCGGGTCGGGCCGGAGCAGTTCGGAACGGATGCGCAGAATCTTCCGGGTATCGTCATTCACCTCGATCCGGATCCGGGCGACGGCGGCGGCGTGGGAGCCGGATTGCACGTACCAGGCCCGGCCGGCCCGTTCGCCGGGATGCTCCTCGTGGCTGTGGCCGCCGAGCACCAGATCGATCTCCGGGAAGTCGCGCAGAAAGGCGGAGAGCGCTCCGACCGAACTGTACAGTCCGTTGTGCCAGGCGAGCACCACCACGTCGGGCCGGGCGGCCCGCACCTCGGGCATCAGCGCGGTCAGCGCGGAGTGCGCCCCCCGGAATTTGAATCCATCCCCCGGCAGAACCCGCTGCGACATCTTCGGCTCGGTCATGCCGATGACCGCACAGCGCACGCCGTTTCGCTCGAAAAGCTTCCATGTTCCCGCCGGGGACTTGACCCAGTCCGCCGCGAGCACCGTGCCGCGAAACGAACGCACCAGCCCGAGCAGGGTGTCGCGGCCGAATTCGTAGTCGTGGTTGCCGGGGACCCAGATGTCGTAACCGTAGAGATTGAGCATGGCGACCATCGCCTCCCCGCCGCTGTGGCGAGAGATCGAACTGCCCTGCACCGTGTCGCCGCAGTCGATGCGCAGCGCCTCCTTCCCGCCGGAACGGAGGGCGTAACCGAGCTGCGGCATCGTTTCGAGCCGCCCGTGCAGATCGGTTGTGCTGAGGATTTCCAGCTCCGCGCCGGAGAGCAGAAACACCACGAGCGCGGCGGAGAGGATCGCGAAATATTTCATAATCTATCAAAATAACTCCGGAGGGACTTTTTTTCAACCGAAGAGCCGAAAATCTCGTTTTTTTTACGATTCCGGACTTGCATGATCCGGGAAACGGGTCCATATTAATAGACGTTATCGCTTATACAAGTACGGAATATTGAATCAATATAGAACATACGAGGTGTCAAATGTCTCAGCATCCGAGTCTCCGCGTCGGCGGCAAGATCCGCAAGATCCGCAATGTAATGAAGCGTTATGAGCGCATCAACGTCCTGCTGGCCGACGGCCGCATCAAGGAGGACAAAGTCCTCGGCCTGCCGAAGACCAAGCCGGTGGAAATCTAAGCAGCCGCCGGGAACGGGAGGCGCGGAGCGGGCGACCGCTGCCGCGCCTTTTGCATTTCCGGAAGAGACACCGCCGGAGGACAACCGATGCAGAACAAGTTCGATACCCTGGTCCCCGACACCATCTTCGCCGCGGCGGAGCGGGCGCTCAAACGCCGATTCTCCGGCGTTCTCCTGCCGCTGCCGAGCTACATCAACCGCGTCTACGAGATGGAGAGCTGTCGCCGAGAACGTTTCATTCTCAAATTCTACCGCCCCGGCCGCTGGTCCCGTGACGCCCTGCTCGAAGAACACCTCTTCACCCTCGAATGCAAAGCGGCGGAAATTCCCGTCGTCGCTCCATTCCGGCTCGCGACCGGCTCCACCCTCGGCGTGACTGCGGACGGCATCTTCTTCGCGGCCTTCCCGAAACGGTGGGGGCGTGCGCTCGAAGGAGGCGACGATGAACTCTGGCTCCGGCTCGGCTCGCTGCTCGCCCGCATCCACACCGTCGGAGCCACCCGGTCCGCACCGCACCGGGAGGTTCTCGACCCCCGCGAAACCACCCTGTCGGCAACGGCGCGGCTGCTGAGTTCCGGAGTCGCGGCAGGACGCGTTCTCGACGACCTTTCCGCGGTGCTGAAGGCGCTTCTCCGGGTTCTGCTGGCGAATTTCCGGCCGGGGGAACGCATCCGTCTCCACGGGGACTGCCACAAGGGAAACGTCCTCGAGCGCCCCGGCGAAGGGCTGATGCTGATCGACTTCGACGACATGCTCACCGGACCGCCGGTACAGGACCTCTGGTTGCTGCTGCCCGGTCCGGTCGAGGAGTGCACCCGCGAACTGGAGCTGCTGCTGCGCGGCTATGAATCGCTGCGGGAGTTCGATCGCAGCAGCCTCGACCAGATCGAACTGCTCCGCGCCATGCGGATGATCTACTTCCTCGACTGGTGCGCCCGCCAGCGGCATGACCGGAATTTCCGGGAACGCCATCCCGACTGGGGGTCGGATTCCTTCTGGCGGCGGGAAATCGCCTCCCTCGCCGAACAGCTGTCGATCATTAATCACGATGGAATTTCTTGAAAAATCCCGAATCCGGTGTTACCTTAACGCATTATCACGGTGATTCAGCAAACCGGAAAGGAGACCGCATGAAGCCGTTTTTCGTTTTTTCAGGACAGGGAGCCCAGACGGTCGGCATGGGCAGGGACCTCGCCGCCGCCTGCCCGGAAGCCCGGGCGTTCTTCGAAGAGGCCGACTCCGTGCTCGGCTATGACCAGAGTTCCATCATCTTCGACGGCCCCGTCGAAAAATTGACCGAAAGCCGCTTCTGCCAGCCCGCCATCTACACGATGAGCTGCGCCGCGCTGGCCGCGTTCCGGGTGAAGTTCCCCGACGTGAAACCGGTCGCCTGCGCCGGTCTCAGCCTCGGCGAATACGGCGCACTCTACGCCGGCGGCGCCTTCGGCTTTGCCGACGGCCTCCGGCTGCTCGCCCGCCGCGCCGAACTCATGGACGCCGCCTGCCGGAGCACCTCCGGAGGAATGGCGAGCGTCCTCGGCGGTGATCCTGTGGCAATCCGCGAAGTCTGCGCCGAATGCGGCATCGACGTCGCCAACTACAACAGCCCCGGGCAGATCGTTATTTCCGGCGAGAAGAGCAAACTCGCCGCCGCGGTCGATGCGCTCAAGGCGCGCGGCATGCGCAAGGTGATTCTGCTCAACGTCGCCGGCGCCTTCCACTCCCGGCTGATGAAGCCCGCCGGCGATGCGCTGGTCAACGTTCTGGCCACCGCGCCGATCGAACTGCCGGCGATTCCGGTCTACCACAACTTCACCGCCGCCACGGCGAAAGATGTCACCGAACTGCGGAACAACCTCGCTTCGCAGGTGGCCGACTCGGTCCGCTGGGAGGAGTGCGTGCGCGCGATGGTCGCCGCCGGCGGCGATACGATGATCGAATTCGGCCCCGGCAACGTGCTGACCGGGCTGCTGCGCCGGACGCTCCCGGAGATCCGCGGCATCAACGTCAACAGCGTCGAAACGCTCGACGCCATCGAACTGTGAACCCACGAACGCAACGATAAGGAAGGGAAAGAGGAAATGAGTCAGGAAAAACGTCTGGAGGGCAAGGTAGCCCTCGTCACCGGCGGAGCCCGCGGCATCGGCAAAGCGATCTGCACCCGGCTGGCCGCGGAAGGCGCCGCTCTGGCGATCGTCGACATCATGCTCGACGTTGCGCAGGCGACCGCTGATGAGTTCAAGGCGGCGGGGGTCAACGCCCGCGCCTACGCCGCGAACGTGGCCAAGTTCGAAGAGGCCGAAAAGACCGTCGCCGCCGTCGTCGCCGATTTCGGCAAACTCGACATTCTGGTCAACAACGCCGGCATCACCAAGGATACGCTGATGCTCAAGATGACCGAGGATATGTGGGATGCGGTGATCGCCGTCAACCTCAAGGGCACCTTCAACTTCACCAAGGCCGCGGTCCGGCCGATGATGAAGCAGCGCTCCGGCAAGATCGTCAACATCGCCTCGGTCGTCGGCCGCATGGGGAACGTCGGGCAGGCGAACTACTCCGCCTCCAAGGCCGGCGTGATCGCGCTGGCGAAGACCACTGCGAAGGAGTTCGCCACCCGGAACATCCAGGTCAACGCGGTCGCGCCCGGCTTCATCGAGACCGACATGACCGCCAAGCTGCCGCAGGAGGCGCGTGACGCCTTCCTGACGGTGATTCCGGCCAAACGCGGCGGGCGGCCCGAGGATGTGGCCAACGTGGTCTACTTCCTCTGCTCGCCGGATTCGGACTATGTCACCGGGCAGGTGATCAACGTCGACGGCGGCATGTTGATGTAAGATCGATTCGGGCTCGAACGGGCCGGAAATACAAAAAAATTCGCCTTTATTTGAAAAAAAATTTGACTTTTTCCGTTTTTGGCGGCATAGTATGTGAAGCTATGCTGATAAATGGAAAAAGCAAACGACATTGAGAACTGATAAACCAAGAAAAGGGGATGCCAAAAATGTCTTCTGTTGCTGACAAAGTGAAAAAGATCGTCGTCGAACAGCTCGGAGTTTCCGAGGATCAGGTGACTCCGGAAGCCAAGTTCATCGAGGACCTCGGCGCCGACTCGCTCGACCAGGTGGAACTCGTGATGGCGCTCGAAGAAGAGTTCGGCTCCGACATTCCGGATGAAGACGCCGAAAAGCTGACCACCGTCGGCGACGCGATCAAATACGTCGAAAGCAAGAGCCAGGAGTAAGTTCTCTCCCTGGTCGGCACTGCGTGTGACTCTACGGTCCGGAGCGGTGTCGTTGATGCGGGCCACTCATCGTTCTGTACGTTGGTGGCCCGTTTTCATGACAGGAATCCGCCGGTTTCCCGTTCCGGCGACGGGCGGAAAAGAAGCGGCAGGTACGGCGTCCGCGCCGGAATATGGAGAAATGAAGTAGGTATGAACAATCGACGGGTAGTGGTTACCGGTTACGGCGTGGTGTCCTGCGTCGGCAACAATGTACCGGATTTCTGGGATTCCCTGGTCAACGGCCGGTGCGGTCTGGGCCGGATCACCCGCTTTGATGCGTCGGAGTACCGTACGCAGATTGCCGGTGAGGTCAAGGATTTTGACGTCACGAAGTATATGTCGGCGAAGGAGGCCAAACGGCTGGACCTTTTCTGTCAGTACGCCATTGCGGCCAGCGATGAAGCGATGGAGACCGCCGGGCTTCCGAAGGAACTGCGCGGCAGCAGCATTGATCCTGACCGGGTCGGGGTGATCGTCTCCAGCGGCATCGGCGGCCTCCACACGATGAGCGAGCAGGACAGACTTCTCATCGAGCGTGGTCCGGGCAAAATCTCTCCGCTGCTGATTCCGATGATGATCGGGGATCTCGCCTCCGGCAACATTTCGATCCGCTACGGTGCCGGCGGTCCGAACCTCGGTCTGGTGACCGCCTGTTCGACTGGCTGTCATTCGATCGGGGAATCGTTCTGGTGCATCAAGCGGGACGACGCCGACGTGATGATCTGCGGAGGAGCGGAGGCTTCGGTGGTCGCCCTCGGCGTGGCCGGCTTCTGCGCGATGAAGGCGATGAGCCAGCGCAACGACGATCCGCTTCACGCGAGCCGTCCATTCGATCTCAACCGTGACGGTTTCGTGATGAGCGAAGGGGCCGGTGTGATGATTCTCGAAGAGCTCGAGCACGCGAAGAAGCGCGGAGCGAACATTCTTGCGGAAGTGGTCGGGTACGGCGCCACCGGCGACGCCTATCACATCACCAGCCCCGCACCCGACGGCAACGGCGGTGCGCGGGCGATCCGGATGGCGATGCGCCACGCCGGGCTGGGCACCGACAAGATCGACTACATCAATGCTCACGGCACCAGCACACAGCTGAACGACAAATTCGAAACCATGGCGATCAAGGGAGCGCTGGGCGAAGACGCCTACAAGGTTTCGGTGAGCAGCACAAAAGGGACCACCGGTCACGGCCTCGGCGCTGCGGGCGGGCTGGAATCGATCGCCTGCGTCAAAGCGATTGAAACCGGCATCATTCCGCCGACGATCAACTACGAGACTCCGGATCCGGCCTGTGATCTGGATATTACGCCGAACACCGCCCGGGAACGGAAGGTGGAGGTTGCGCTCAACAGCAACCTCGGCTTCGGCGGTCACAACGGAGTGGTGATTTTCCGAAAATTCCGGTAAAATCATTGGATTTTCTCCGAAAGAGGCTGTTCCCGTGAGTGGGAGCGGCCTCTTTTCCGTTTTTTTGCATCGGCGATTTGTTTTTACTGAAGTTTTGGAGTATATTTACAGCGGGTGTGGATTTTGGAATCAATTCCGTTAAGATAATCAGGAGAGATCCAGTTGAAAGGGAGGCATACGATGAAATTTCTCGCATGGAGTATTTCGGGAGTTGCACTGGCGGTTTTCGTCACGGGTTGCCAGCCGGATCTGGCACAGGTCAAACCGGGTTCGCAGGAGGAGTACTGGGAACAGTTCGTCGATCGCAGTTACTCCGGTTTCCGCCCCTCCCGTACAGCGCCCCCGGCGATTGCCGACAAGGTCTCTCCGGAATTGAGGGAAGCGGAACAGCAGGAACAGCCGGCCGCAGGGGAAACGCAGAGTGAGCAGCTGCCGGCCGTAAATGCGGCGGATGTCGCCCCCGCCGACGATCCAGTCACCGTTGAAGTCGCCGAAGACAAGGCGACGGTGATCGCTCCGGAAGCGGATCGGAAGGCCGGTGACGGCGAGAACAAGGCGGCGGTGGAGAAACCGGCGGCGGAGAAACCGGCGGCGGCGACCGGCGACAGCGTGGTCTACGTGGTCAAGCCCGGCGACACGCTCTCCTTCATCGCCAAGAAGTTCTATCACAACGGGGCGCGTTACGACCTGATTCTGAAGGCGAATCCGCAGCTGACCAATCCGAACGCGCTTCGACCGGGGATGAAACTGCGGATTCCGCAGCTTTGAAGCATCCGTCGGAGGAGCCGGGAGCGGCGCACGGGAAACTCGCCCGCGTGCCGCTCCTTTACCATTGAACCGAATCATCTATGAATATCGAAAGCCGATTTTACTTTGAAAAGGGGTTGACGCTTCATACGGCCTGCGCCGGAGACGAGGTGAAAAATCTGCGCTATTTGCAGAATCTCTTCGGCGTCAGGCTGGTTGCGCGCGATAACTGGGTCGAGATCCACGGCGAGAGGGAAGCGGTCGAACGGGTTGAGGCGCTGCTGGCGGAACTGGCGCACTTCTACGAACTGCGGTCGCGCCAGATCGAGGCGCGCGATTTTGAATTTCTCTGCCGTTCGTTCCGCGACCGCCGCGAAGGAGATCTGCACGAATTGTGGAATGAACGCATTGCGGTCAGTCCGAAAAAGCGCGAGGTGCTGCCCCGTTCCCGACGCCAGCTGGAATATGTCCGGCAGATGCGCTCGCGCGACATGGTGTTCGGCGTCGGGCCGGCGGGGACCGGAAAGACCTATCTTGCGATGGCGATGGCGGTTTCGGAGTTTCTCAAGGGGAACGTCAGCCGGATCATTCTGACCCGGCCAGCCCGGGAATCCGGTGAAAATCTCGGATTTCTTCCCGGCAGTCTCGAAGAGAAGATCATGCCTTACCTGCGTCCGCTTTATGATGCACTCTACGATATGATGCAGTTCGACGAGGTTTCGGCGCTGCTGGAGCGCAACATCATCGAGGTGGCGCCGCTGGCCTTCATGCGCGGGCGGACCCTCAACAACGCGTTCATCATCCTCGACGAGGCGCAGAATACGACTGTCGAGCAAATGTTGATGTTTCTGACCCGGATGGGCTTTAATTCAAGGTGCGTAATCACCGGCGATCCTTCGCAGTCGGATCTCGGGCCGAAGGAGGGTTCCGGTCTGCGGCACGCCATTTCCCATCTGCGCGGAATTCCGGAGATCGGATTCACCTTCTTCGAGACCGGCGACGTGGTCCGCCACGCCCTGCTGGAAAAAATCATCCGGGCGTATCAATCCGATCCGGCGACAGATCAGAAGGAGTAAGCGATGTTCAACCGGCTTCGCATCATGTTTGAACGCTATCAGGCGCGGCGTGAACTTCGCCGGAAGGGGATCATCAACCCGCGCCGGCTCGTGGACTGGGACTCCTTCGCAAATACGATCGACCGTTCCCCGGCTCCCGCGGTCTTCATTCTGGTGATGGTCTGGGTGGTAAGTTCGGTGCTGATGACGCTCTCCGCGCTGCAGCAGAACATCGATCCCGGCTGGGTGATCGGCCAGGAGGCGACCCGGACTCTTCACTCCTCCTGCGATTTCAATTACGTCGATCAGGAGGAGCTTGACCGCTCCCGCATGGCGGCGATGGAACGGCAACCGGAATTCTTCCGGGTGAATTCGACCCGCTCCGATGCGATCGTGCGCAACTTCACGGAGTTCTTCAAAGCGGTCGAACAACGGCTCCGGCTCGAGCATGACAAGAAGAAATATACGCCGAACGCCGCGTCGCTTCCCTCCCGGCTGGCGGCGGGACTTCCCCTGCCGCTGCTGGAGGAGCTGGGGAAATTCTGCCAGCTTCAGGAGCGATTCGGCAACTTCGAAAACCGGTTGCGGATGATCCTGCGTCAGGGGGTTATCGGCGCGGACGACAAGGCGGCGCGCAACGTCGGCCAGCGGATCCGGGTCATCACCGTCGGCGACCGGAGGCTTCAGGAGCGCGCAGTCACGGATCTCTGGGACAACACCTCCGCCGCGACCGAACTTGCGGAAAATATCTTCCCCGCCGAACAGGGAGCCGTTCCGGAAGCGATGCGCGCGGAATTCATCCGGACCGCAGCCGAACTGATCGGCAAGACCGGCGACCTCGATTTCGACGAAGCGGTTACCCGGACCGTCCGGGAGGAGGCCGCCGCCGCGGTTCCCGCGGTACCGCGCAACATCGCCAAGGGGGATCTGCTCATCAGCAAGGGCGACATCGTCACACCCGCCGTCAAGAGTCTGCTCCAGGTCCACCGGGAGGAAGAGCAGAAGAGCGTGACCATCGACATCGGCATCGCGCTTCTGACCCACAACATGATCTGGAGTCTGGTGCTCATCATCTTCGCCGCGTTCTACCTTTACAATCTCCACCCGGATGTGGTGCGGGCCAACAAGCGGATCTCACTGATCGGCCTGGTGGTAATCGTCTCGCTGGTGGTCAATTTCGGTGCGATTCTCTCCTACAACATGGGGGTGAGCGCCAGCCGGGACCTCAGCAGCGCGCTGGTGGTCAACGCGATTCCGATCGCGCTCGGCTCGGTGCTTCTGGCGGTGATTTTCGGCTACCGGGTGGCGCTGTGCGTCGGGTTCTTCATCGCCTCGATGACCGCAATGATGGTGGTGCCGGAACGGGCGTTCGATCTCGCGCTCAAGGGGATGGTGATCTCATCGCTCGCCGGGCTGGCGGTCCGTTCCGCGACCGACTACCGCTCCTACTTTCTGCGGATCGTCGCGACGGTGTTTCCGCTGACCTTCATCCTCAACTTCAATCTGCTGCTCGGCGAGAACACCGATTTTCTTCACCAGCTCGGCGGAGCCGCTTCGCTGGCGCTCGGCAACGCCTTTCTGACCGCCATTCTCGCACTGGTGCTGACCTTTCTCTTTGAAATCGTTTTCAACGTGAGCACCAACATGGCGCTGATGGTGCTCTGCGACTACAACCATCCTCTGCTGGAACGACTGAAGCGGGAGGCACCCGGCACCTTCTTCCACAGCCTGATGGTCGCCACGCTGGTCGAAGACGCCGCCCGGGCAATTGGCGCCAATCCGCTCAAGGCGAAGGCGGGCGCGCTCTTCCACGACATCGGCAAGCTCTCAATGCCGCAGTATTTCACCGAGAACAATCTGGACAGTGCCAACCAGCACCTGACGTTGAATCCGCAGATGAGCAGCATCATCATCCGGGATCATGTCAAGGAAGGACTGGCATTGGCAAGGGAGTACCGGATGTGCCGGACGGTGCGCGACGCCATCGAACAGCACCACGGCAACGATCTCGTCCACTACTTCTACGCCAAGGCGCTCTCCGACAAGCGGCGGGAAAACAGCAGCGCCCCGGTGCTCGAATCTCAATTCCGCTACAGCGGCCGGCCGCCGCAGGACAAGGAGATGGCGATCATCAGCCTCGCAGACGCCTGCGAAGCCGCCAGCCGTTCGCTGGACAAGCCCTCCGCCGCAAAGATTGAATCGGTGGTCAACGGCATCTTTCAGAAGCGTTTCGAAGACGGGCAGCTCAACCAAGCGAACATCACGCTCGCCGAACTCGACAAGGTCCGGCAGAGTTTCATCAACACGCTGATCAGCATGAAACACGGCAGAATCGCCTATCAGCGGGAACCGGGAGAGGGAGATGAAGAACCTGCAGTTCTCATGGGAAACCAGGCGCTACCGCCGGCCGAATCGAAATGAACTTCTCCGCCTCGCCCGCCGCGCCGCCGACCTCGCCGGACTCACGGATGAATTCGACTGGGATCTGGGAATCCGTTTCGTGGGCGACCGCTCGATGGCACGGCTGAACGCGGAGTTCGTCGGCCACGAGGGAACGACTGACGTCATCACCTTCAGCTATTTCGACGATCCGGCCGGACTTTTTCCGGGGGATCCGGCGGTCGAACTCATCATCAGCCTCGACGCCGCCCGGAGAGAAGGGGAAAAACGGCCGGATTCCTCCTACGCCCGCGAGCTGACGCTCTATCTGGTCCACGGTCTGCTTCACTCCGCGGGGGAAGATGATCTCTCCCCCGGCCCCCGGCGCAGAATGCGCCGCCGGGAGCGGGAAGTGCTTTCCGCCCTGTCGGCAGAGTTCGACTTCTCCACCGTTTTTCCGGCATGAAAAACCCCCGCGGTTCCGGGGAGCCGGAAGATCGCGGGGGTTTTGCATCGGCGACGGACAACTACTCTCCGAGCGCTTTCCAGACCGGTTCCAGATCGACGATTTCGCCGTTGCGTGCCGCCTGGTCGAGCGCCAACGCAAAAACGGCGCTGCGAAGTCCTTCTGCACCGCTGCACTTCGGCGGGACCCCCCGGGACATCGTTTCGTAAAGCTCCTTCATGATGTAACTGTCGCCGCCGCCGTGACCGTCGCCGGAGAAGTTCAGCTCGGTCACACCTTCGTCGCCAAGTCGACGGTAACGGATGATGTTGCTGTAAAGATTCAGCTTCATGGTCCCTTCCGCGCAGGCGAAAGACAGCCGGCGCTCCGGAATGGCGTTGCTCATCGTCGCGGTGAACGTGACCCGGATTCGGTTGCGGAATTCCGCAATGGAGACCTGATTGTCCATCAGGTCGGTGTCGTCGGTGAACGGCGTCGCCTGTGCGTGCGGATCCCACCAGCTCTTGAAGGTCTTTTCGCCGTACTTCTCCATCAGACGGTTGTTCTCCGGTTTGAAGAAATCGCGTCCGCCGAACGAGGCGACCCGGGAAGGCAGCGAGCCGCAGAACCAGTTGATGAGATCCAGATCGTGACAACATTTTTCAAGGATGTGCGGTCCGGCGAATTTTGTCAGCCGCCGCCAGTTGCACATGATGTAGCCGCCGTGGTCCGGGGCGATGTTCTCGTTGCCCTCGATCAGGAGAAGCCGCCCGAACATGCCGGAATCCAGCAGCTCCTTCGCCCTGCGGTAAATCGGCGCGTAGCGCAGGACGAATCCGGTGGCAAACACCCGGCCGCTCCTCCTCTGCGCCTCGGAGATCTCCTTGCAGGCATCGATGGTGGTGGCCAGCGGTTTTTCAGCAAAGACATCCTTTCCGGCGGCGAAGGCGGCGAGGATGTGATCCCGGTGGCAGGAGTTCGGGGAAAACACCATCACCCAGTCGACGCCGGGAGCATGAATCGCCTCTTCCGCCGACGAGGCCGCCAGCGCATCGGAACTCCCCCAGATCTTGCGCAGCGTCTCGTCGAGCAGCGTCCGGTCCGGATCGAAGGCGGAAACCACCCGGACCGCCCCACCGGAATCACGCAACAGATTTTTGACCACGTAACGTGCACGGTTTCCCGCTCCGAGCACCGCAACGCCGAATCTCTTTTCCATGATCCACTCTCCTTCATCTATTGATAAAATCGGATCGCTGTGATATAGTATACTGCAAATAAAACATTCCGAAATGGATAAAAACCGCATGGCTGATGACAAAAAAATTGAATTCGACTACAGCTCCCCCGATCTGGTGATTCACCGGATCGTCAGCCGGATGCCGGAACTGCACCGCAGTTACGGGTTCTGGATCATCAACGCATCCGTCGGCTGCAGCTCCCCCGTGGGAGGGTTCCGGCAATGCCGCGAGCGGAAATTCGAATTCTATTCCCTCTCCCATCTCTACGACGGCGAAGGAGAGTTCTGGCGCCCGGGGGAACGGGAGCGCAGACTTCACCCGGGCGAAGCGGTGCTGATCGCCCCCGGGGACCTTCACCGCTACGGCGGGAGCGACAACGCCCCTTACATCGAGGATTCGATCCGTTTCACCGGTCCGGTGGCGGACCTGCTGCACCGAACCGGGATCCTCAGGACCGGCGTGTACGAATTCGGTCCACTGCGGCGAATTCCCGCGCTGGCGGAACTGATCGCCGACCCCTCCTCCGCCGCCCAGATCAAGGCGAATATTCTGTTGCAGCAGCTGCTGACCGACCTCTATTTCGAACATCGGCGGCATGAGGAGAGTTCGCCGATCGGCGAGGTGATCGCGCTCATCAAGGCTCGGCCGGAAAAGTGGTGGACCGTCGCGGAACTCGCCGAACTGTGCAATCTCAGTCAGGATCAGTTCCGACGCAACTTCCTGCACCACACCGGCATGCTGCCGAAGAGCTATCTGGAGGAGCTCAAGCTGCGCCAGTCCGCCGAACTTCTCTTCTCCACCCGCGGGACAGTGGCGGAAATCGCCGCACGCTGCGGCTATGTCGATCCCTATCATTTCAGCCGACGCTTCAAGCGGCTGTTCGGGGTCTCTCCCGAACGTTACCGGCGGGACTCCAACCTCTTCCGCCTGCGGTAAGATCCGGACACCTCCCCGGGCATAAGAGCCGTTTTTCCCCGACCGGATTGAAATTCCCCCGCCGGGGATTATATTATATGACCGCGGCGGAGCAGAATGTTCCCCCCGGGAAACGACGGAAATGGTTCGGAAAATGTCATCGGATCCGATTCAGGAAAAAGCGGAACGGGCGCGAAATCTTTTTCTGGAAGGCGCCAACTGCGCCCAGGCGGTGCTCGGGGCATTCTGCGAAGAGTGCGGCCTGGAGCAAAAAGCGGCGTTTCGGCTCGCCTCCGGCTTCGGCGGAGGAGTTTCGCGACTGCGCGAGATGTGCGGCGCGGTCTCCGGCATGATTCTGGCGGAAAATCTGATGCACGGGTACTCCGACCTCTCCGACAAAGCGGCCAAAGACGCACATTACCGGAGAATCCGCGCACTCGCGGAAGCGTTCCGGCGAGAAGCCGGTTCGATCATCTGCCGGGAACTGCTGGGACTCGCACCGCATCAGAGCGACGACCCTGTCTCGGAAGCGCGCACCCGGGAGTATTACCGGAAACGCCCCTGCACCGATCTGGTCGCGCTCGCCGCCGGCATCCTCGCGGAATTCGAGGAGAAAAACAGCGAACAACCGTCCCCATGAAACGTGAGGACAACGGGAGGATCCCATCTCATGCGTACCGTTCTCGAACGTTTTCTTGACTACGTCGGATTCGACACCCGGTCCGACGACGCCACCGGGCGCCACCCCTCCACCCCTGGCCAGTTCGAACTGGCGCGCCATCTCGCCGCCGAACTTGAAACCATCGGGGCCGACGAGGTCCACGTTTCGGAACACGCCTGCGTCACCGCCCGTCTGCCGGCGACGCCGGGGCTGGAACAGGTTCCTCCGCTCGGATTTCTCGCTCATCTGGATACCTCCGACGCCGCGAGCGGGCGGAACGTTCATCCGCAGATCGTCCAATATTCCGGCGGCGTCATTCCGCTCGGGACAAGCGATCTGACGCTCGATCCGGAACTCTTCCCCTTCCTCCACCGCCTGAAGGGGCACACGCTGGTCACCACCGACGGCACCACGCTGCTGGGCGCCGACGACAAGGCAGGCATCGCGGAAATCATGACGGCCGCGGAGACGATCCTCACCCGAAATCTGCCGCACGGAACCATCTGCATCGGCTTCACTCCCGATGAAGAGATCGGCGAAGGCACGCTCTGCTTCGACGTTGAGGAATTCGGCGCGGCGTACGCCTTCACGCTGGACGGCGGCGCCGCAGGCGAGATCGAATACCGGAACTTCAACGCGGCGGAAGCGGAGGTGAAATTCCGCGGCGTCAACGTCCACCCCGGTTCGGCCAAGGGGATCATGATCAATGCCCAGAAGCTCGCCTTCACATTCGACGCCCAGCTTCCGCCCGGCGAGACACCGGAGAAAACCGAGGGGCTCGAGGGCTTCTACCATCTGGCCCGCACCGCCGGAACCGTCGGGGAAGCTCAGCTGACCTACCTCCTCCGGGACCATGACGGCGAACGGTTCGCCGCACGCAAGGCGAAGCTTCAGGAGATCGCCGACCGCATGAACCGGCAGTACGGCGCCGGAACCGTCAACCTTTCCTGCCGCGACCAGTACCGCAACATGGCGGAGGTGATCGATCGTCATCCGCACCTGCTGGAACTTGCCCGCCGGGCGGTCCGGGAAGCGGGATTGCTGGTCGCGGAACCGCCGATCCGCGGCGGCACCGACGGCGCATTGCTCTCGTTCCGCAATCTCCCCTGCCCCAACCTCGGCACCGGCGGGTACAACTTCCACGGGGAGCAGGAATTTGCCTCGGTTCAGGAGATGGAGGCGCAGGTCCGGGTGATCCTCAACCTCGTCGACGGATTCCGGCGGGAGCCGCCGCGGCCGCAGCCATTTTGACGCCGTGGCGGAGAAGCTCCCTCACTGCCTCGGGACCTCCACCTGCTCGACCTCCATCACGCAGGGATAGTCGCCGGAACCGGCCGAATAAAGCTTCCCGATAAACCGGCACTCCCCGGCGGCGGAGAACTCTTCAAGCCGGGATTTCATCTCCGGAGGCAGAGCCGCCTGGATCGACGCTTCGACGCCCCCCGGCGACACCAGTCGCACCTGAAGATACTCTCCCGGCTTGAGATTCGGAAAGACCACCCGTTCCGCATCCCCTCCGGCCGGGGCAATCCGCGCGGAAAGGATCGCGTTCTTGCCGTCGAAACGGCGACCGGAATCCCGCTGGAGCATCTCAAACTTCACCGCGGCATAACGATCCGGCATCAGCGGTTCGAGCAGCAGCAGCCCGGCGATGCCGATCACACCGCCGACTACCGTGGAAAGCAGTCCGATCTTCAGCCAGTAGAAGAAGGTGATGTTGACGCCGGAACGCTTCTCCAGCATACCGAGCGCGACGATGTTCGCCGTGCTGCCGATCATCGTGATGTTGCCGCCGAAGCAGGCGCCGAGCAGCAGAGCCCACCAGAGCGGCAGATCCTTGACGCTGGAGGAGAGCTGTTCGATCACCGGGCAGAAGGCGGCGACGAAGATCACGTTGTCGATAAACGCCGAGCCGACCGCCGACACGGTGAAGATGAAGGGAACCAGTGCGGAGAGCTCCGTACCGCAGACGCCGGAGAAGTACTTCGCCATCACCCGGTCGACATGGGTGTACTCCAGCGTCCCGGCCACGGCGAAGAGAAGCATGAAGAAGAGAAGGGTCCACCAGTCCACCTCCTGCTCGATGTAGTAACGCGCCCGGTTCTGGCGGAGAATCATCACCACGCCGGCGCAGATCAGCGGAGTAATCAACAGGACACTGTTTTTCGCCAGCCCGAAGAAACTCTCCAGCGGGTGGTGCGAGGCGATCGCAAGAATCGTCAGCGTAATCAGCAGCAGTCCCGGCTTGTAGGGGACATCCACCACCGGCGCGAGCGAAAGTCCCTGCTCCAGCCGGTTCTTAAGCCGCACATCAAACTCCCGCAACTGACGGCGGAAGCAGAAGAGCATCAGCGCAACTGTGGCGAAAAGCACCACCAGCATCAACGGGAACGACCAGATCATGAAATCGCCGAAGGTGAGTCCGCCCTTGTTGCCGATGTAGATGCCGACCGGATTGCCCATCATGGTCCCCGCGCTGCCGACGTTGGTGGCGAGCACCGCAATCAGAATGTAGGGGGTCGGATTGAGCTTCAAACGGTCGCACACCTGAAAGATCAGCGTCGAGACGAAGATGATCGAGGTGACCTCATCCACCGCGCAGGCGAGCAGTGCCGAAGCGATGGCGGTGACGGCGGTGAATTTCCGCCCGGTCAGATGCGGCATCGAAACGATCAGCTGAACGATCCAGGTGAAGAAGCCGAGATCGCGCAGCGCGCCGACGATCACCATCATGCCGACAAGAAAGAGAATCACCTCCAGCGACGACGACGAGACGAACTGCGGAATGTTCAGCGAATTGGTGAAGATCAGCACCGCCAGTCCGAGAAAGGCGATGGCGAGCCGGAATCCCCAGAAAAAGAGCGTGCCGAAAATGATGGCGACGAAGACGGCGCAGGCGGTCGCCTGGTGGGCCTCGAGCACGGTGGAGGCGCCGCCGATGCCGACCAGCAGAGCCGCTCCGATCAGAACAGCGAACCGGACGAGCATCGCCCGGGGAGAAAGCACGGTGGAAGCGGATTCTTCATGCATGTGACAGATCCTCCTGAATTATTCCCAGAACAGTTTTGCACAGAACTCCTTGAGCTCCACTACGCCGGCGAGCTTCCCCCCCGGCCCGGTGATGATCAGCTTGTGAACCTGATGGACCAGGAAGAGCTTCGCGAGCTGCACCGCGGGCACTTCACGATCCACGGTGACGAACTCTTCGCGCATGATGTCGGCGACCCGGGTGTCGTCGGAACTCTTGAGCATGTCCGCAAACGGCTGGAACCGGTAGATCGGAGTCAGGTCCTCCATCCAGAGCAGATGCTCCGGCAGACTGAATTTGAGCAGATCGGTCAGCGAAACCACGCCGCGCAGGTCGCCGGTGCGGTCGATGACCACCAGTTCATCGATGCCGCTGGTGGCAAAGGTGCGGATCGCCGTCTGAAGCGTGTCGTTCTCATAGACGGTCACCACATTTCCGCGCATCACGTCGGCGGCCTTGAGGTAGGTCGGCATCGTGTGCTCGCTGCCGGAAAAACAGCCGATCACCTCGGCGGGAGTCTTCATCGCGGCGACGCGGTCCACCACCCCTTCTCCGCCGAAATCACCGGCCAGTGCGGCGAGCAGCTGCATGTGCAGATTGGGTTCATCGACCGGTGTCAGCAGCAGGATGGTGACTTTGACCGGCCCCATCTCCGACGCGAAATCCACCCCCTCCGGACTGCACGCCATCGCAACCAGCGGTGCGGAAAGGTCGGGAATGCGCGCGTGCGGCACGGCGAGACCGGGAGCGATGACCGTGGGGAAGAGCTCCTCCCGCTCCTTGACTTCGCGCGCCGCCAGATCGAGATCCAATCCGGGATGGTGGCGCTTGAGAGTGGAGAGCAGCAGTCGGAGCAGTTCGTCGCGGTCCGCGCACTTCACGTTGCAGAGAATGTTGTTTGCAGACAGGAAATCGTGGAAATGCTTCTGGGTCTCGGTCATGAATTCCTTCCTCCCGGCCGTCTGGCGCTTCAGTGTGTTTACCACATCGGACGGGAGTAATATATGCCCGAATTTTCCGGATTACAAATCGTTCTCCTCCCGCGGGGGCGAAAATCGCGTCCCGCGGGAAACCGTCGGCAGATGCCCTTCCGGCGTTTCCCGGTCAGAGGATTTCCAGTTCAAACGTGGGAGCCGGCAATCCCGCACCGTTGCGGAGCAGCGCGCCCTGTGGATTGTCGGCCCAGGCGTACCGGATCCGGCGCGGCCGCCCGACACCGGTGTACGGCAGAAGGAGGCTCCCCTCGGCAATTTCCGGTTCAACTGTCCGGAATACCCCGTCCGCCCCCGCGATGGCGAAGAGAGAAGGGCCGGGGTCGAAACACAACCCTTCCGCACAGCGGCGGAACCGGAGGCGGACTGCGTCGCCTTCGAAGACGGCGTCGAGCGGGAACGGACCGTTTTCCACCAGCTCCATCCCGTAATCGCGCCGGAGCGCGAGACGGGCGAGCCGCTCCCCAACCTCCCGCTTGCGCTTCGGATGAATGTCATCCGGGTCACCGAGATCCAGCGTCACCGCAAAATCATTCCCGGTCGCCTCCGCGGCGGCCTGCTGACCGAGCCGCAGCCGCGCCCAGCTGCTCGCCTCTTCGTACGGCATTCCGGCATGGAAACCGGGCAGCTGCACCTGGTAGAAGGGAAACTTTCCCTGCCCCCACGCCCGGCGCCAGTCCTCGATCAACGACTGCATCAACCCGCCGTAAGCCCGGTTGCGACGAAGCGTATTGTGCTCGCCCTGATACCAGATCACCCCCCGGACCGCATAGGGAATCAGCGGAGCAATCATATTGTCATAGAGCACATGCGGCATGTTGCAGGTGCCGTACAGCTCTTCGCGCCCGGGTTCCACCGCGGACGTGGCAGGAAGTGTGACGCGCCCCATGTTGAATTCGGTTGCGTAACGCCACTGACCGCAAAGTTCGATCCCCGTCTCCGTAGCCTCGCCCTCCGGGTAGAGGCGCATGGCGTCCGCCGGACCGATCAGGCCGCCGTCGAAGAGGAAGGAGTACGCCCGCACCGCAATGACCGCGCGGCCTCCCTGGACCAGTTCCGGCGCGATCCGGTATTCTCGCAATTCGTTCCAGACATTCGTATCCACGCCGGAACCGGTCGCGCCGACCTGCACTCCGTTGAAATAGGTGATGTCGTGCTTGTCCACCGCACCGATCGCCAGCGTCAGCGGCCGCCCCGCCCACTCTGCCGGAATTTCCACTTCACGCCGGAACCAGAGCACGCCGTTGTAATCTTCCCCCATCTGATTCCAACGGTTCGGAAGCATCATCCGCTTCCAGCCGGAATCATCGAAGCAGGGATCCGCCCAGCCCCGGCCGACACCATCGTTCTCCGGGCAGCCGATCGCCTGGACAATCTCCACCAATTTGTCGTATTGCGGGGAATAGATGTCGCGGTCGCAGGCTCCGCTCCAGCGTTCCGGATGGAACATCTCCGCTTCAAGCTCCAGCACCATATCGCGGAAATCGGGATTCTGCACCAGAGCTTCCCGGCTGCACCACGCCATCGCATCCGTACCGCCCCACGAGGAGTGGACTATCCCTACCGTCACTCCGGTCGCCTGCGCCACTTCGCGGGCGAAGTAGAATGCCGCAGCGGAAAATACTCTGCCGTTTCCGTGCCCAGGCCGCATCCAGCGGGCGTGAAACTCCGCCCGTCCACCGGTCCGCGCGCAGTGCGGAACGTTCAGCATGCGGACATTTTCCGTCTTCTCCGCCTCCAACGCTTCTGCCGCACTTACGGCACCGAGCGCCATCTCCATATTCGACTGCCCGGAGGCCAGCCACACTTCGCCGACCATGATTTCCCGCAGGACACAGCGCTCACCACTGCCGATCAGCTCCGCCTCCAGCACGAACGGCCCGCCTGCCTCGCAGGGTGAGAACCGGACCAGAAACCTGCCGTCCGGAGTTGACAACACCCGCCGGCTTTCGCCGCGAAACCGAACCTCCACCAACCGACGCGGCTCCGCCGTCCCCCACACCGGAATCGGCATCCTCCGCTGCAGAACCGCATAATCCGAAAATACAGAAGCGAACTTGATCATACCTTGCTCCTTGAAAAACAAAAAAGGAAGCGGCGGTGCCGCTTCCCGGTGAAAAACACGCCTCTCAACCCTTGACCGCGCCCGATGAGAGACCGCGGATGAAGAGCTTCATACAGAAGATAAACAGAATCACCAGCGGAATCGAGGCGATCGTATACCCCGCCATCAACTGCCCCCAGTTCTTGGTATACTCACCCTCCAGGTGGAGCAGCGCCACCGCGATCGTCTGCAGATTGGTGTCGCGCAGATAGAGCAGCGGGGAGACGAAGTTGTTCCACTGTCCGATGATCGAGAGAATTCCGAGCGTGCCGAGAATCGGCATCGACATCGGCACCACCACGTGCCAGATCTGGTAGAAGGTGTTGCCGCCGTCGATCTCGATCGCGTCGAAAAGGTCCTGCGGAATGTCCTCGATGAAGTTCCGCAGCACGAAGATGTTGAAGGCCTGCCCGCCCGCGATGCCGGGCAGGATCAGCGCGAAATGGGTGTTGTACAGCCCGAGCGAGGTGATCAGCTTGAACATCGGCACCATGTTCGCCACCGCCGGATACATCATCAGAATGACGAAGATGCCGAAGAGGAACTTCGACCCCGGCATCCGGTAGCGGGCGAAGAAAAATGCGCCGACCACCGCGCAGACAAGCGTCAGCACGGTCGTGGACATCGCAATGAAGGCGGTGTTGAAGATCTTTCCGCCGATCTGCTCCCAGCCGTAGACGTAGTTGGCCCAGTGGAACGGAGGCTCCGGAAACCACGGGTTGCGGGCAAACTGCTGATTGTCCTTCAACGAAATGGTCAACATTAGATAGAAGGGAACAAAGGCAAAAAAGAGTATGATGAGAATGAAGACATGCTTCCAGAATTCCACGAATTTCGATCGAACTACACGAGCCATTGCTCAAAACTCCTATTTGTTTACCCGGACGAATTTGTTGTTGATCAGCGTCAGCACCAGAGTCACCAGGAAGATGACGAAACCGATCGCACAGCCGTAGCCGAAAAGACCGCGCGAGAAGGCTTCCCGGAAAATCATCAGTCCGGGCACCGTCGCGATCCCGTCGGGACCGCCGTCAATGCCGAGGAACAGGTAGATATTCTCCCAGCTCTGAATCGTACCGATGATCATCAGAATCAGGTTGATGCGCACCTGCGTCATGATCAGCGGCAGTTCGATCCGCCAGAAAACGGTCAGCGGACCGGCACCGTCGATATCTGCCGCTTCATAGATGTCCTCACTGATTCCCTGCAGTCCGGCAAGATAGATCAGCACGCCGAACGCCCCCACCCACGGGAACCCCATGAACACCAGCGACGGAATCACCAGCGCCGGATCGGAAAGCCACTGCACGGTGTCGGTCGGAGCGATGAATCCCATCAGCCGCAGCAGTCCGTTCAGGATACCGCTGTTCGGCTCGTAAAAGTACTTCCAGATCAGAATGCCGACCATCGACGGGATAATCATCGGAATCACAAAGAGAATCCGGTAGAGATACCCGATCCGGTCGTTGATGACATGGTGAAGAACCACCGCCACCAGAATCGGCAGGATCATCTTGACGATGTTCGCCACCACGAAGATCCCCACCACGTAAAAACTTCGCAGCAGGTCGGGGTCCGCAAGCACCCGCCGGAGATAGTCCAGCCCGATGAACTCCTCGACCGTGTCGCCGTCCCAGCGATAGAACATGTGGTAAATGCCGTTGAAAATCACCTGGTAGTTGAACAGCAGCACCATGCCGAGCGGCACCACGATCAGCAGGTAGACCGGCCAGTAATAACGCAGCTTTTTGACTGATACTTCAATTGCCATTTTCGCTATATTCCTTCAATCGCCCCAGTTCATGCACCAGCATCTCATTATTTTTGGCAGCCCGGTAACGGCTGACAATGCCTTCCAGGTTGATGGCACCCCGCATCCGGCTGAGCCGGATATCCGCCGGAGAAATATCGCCGGTCCATTCGGTAAACGCCAGCGCGGAACGGGTTCCATCCATGCTCCAGAGCGTCCGCATCACGCCGAGGTTGTTTTCATTGATCTCGTCGATCAGGAACTTCCGAACCGAGAGGAAGTCGTTCCAGAACGCCTCCTTCGGATTCGGCGGATTGGTGATGATGATGTTTTCCAGACGCTGCAGCGTCTTGCGGTTGCCGTAAACGCCGGTGTTGAACGGCGGAGAGACCGCGGTGTTCGACGTATTGGTGATCGGTTCAAGCGCCTCCATCAGACCGGTGTACTTCACTTTCTTGAGCGAAGAAAGCCACTTGCAGTGATCCACCATCGTCAGCTGATTGATCTTGTAGCTGGTGATGAACCGCAGGAAGTCGAGCGCCAGATCGAAGTTCTTCGTCTTCTTCGGAATGCCGAATTTGCCGCTGATGCCGCTGCCCAGCTCCGTGATCCGCCCGTAGGAGTATTTGCCCAGCGGGTGATCCTTGGCCAGCAGCGGAATGTTGATGATCTTCACCGGAAACGGGGAGTTGTTGACCATGCTGTACGCATTCCAGCTGCCGTCGAGGAAGTAGCCGACGTTGCCGGAGAAGAAGAGGTACTTGGTCTGCTCCAGGTCGATCGCCGGAAACCCGTCGGCAAAATACTGGCCGATCTCCGTGACCAGCTCCACCGGGCGGAGCAGCACATCCTTGTCCAGTTCGCCGTCGTTGACCTGACGGAAGAGCGTCCCCTGCGTGACGCCGTAGCCGAAGTCGTTTCCGGTGTCGGAAAGTCCGCTGCACAGCTGCGACGTGTAGTTGCTGAAAAGCTGTCCGAGCGTCCCCTTGTCGAAGCCGCGCACGCCGATCGGAATGATCGGGCGGTTGTGACGCAGTCCGTACTCCCGCATCTTCTCGCAGGTATCCAGCCACTGGGCGACGGTTTCCGGGAGTTTATCCGACCCGACCGCCTTCTTGAAGAGATCCACATTGACGTAGACGCGGGTGGTGGATGCAAAGAGGCAGACCCCGAAGAACTCGCTGTAGGAGAGGTCAAGCGCGGCAAGCATGTCGTCGGAGAAGCTCTCGCGCCAGCTGTAGTTCTCCAGCGGGGTTCCCTTGTTCCAGGGATTCTTCTCGCCGATGAACGGCGACAGCGGCGTGAAATACTGGTTGTGAATGTCGGAGTTGCCGGCGAGCTCCAGCACGTCCGCCGGCTCGCCGCCGATCAGCTGGGTAAGGAACCATTGCGAATACCCGCGGACCGGCACGGCGACCTGACGCACCCGAACCTTGACCCCCTGTTTCTCCTTTTCCTTCTCGTAGATCTTGATCGCCTCTTCGAACCCCTCGCGGAATCCGTCTTCCAGCTGCCAGTGGGCGAAGGTCAGCACCTTGGTGTCGGGGGAGAAAACGGTCATGCCGCCGTGATTCCGGATCACCATGATCACCGAGAGGATGAAAAAGGCGACGGCGAGCCACACTCCCACCTTCTGAAATTTACTGCCGAAGGTCACTTCATCATCGATTTTGCTCATTTCCGCTTGCCTTCCGCTTTGATTTCATTGAGGAAACGCTGGGCGACCACAGCCTGGGCCGAAAACGGATACTTCTTCAGATATTCGTTGAAGTATTTGACCGCCAGGGGCAGGTCCCCCACCTTCTTGTAGAGGAAAAAGCCGATCCGGAACAGCGCCGAACGGTCTTCACTGGGATTGGCGAACCCGAGCTCATACCCGTCGATCAGATGACGGACCGCGGTCTTGTAGTCCCTGCGCATGTTGATGTATTCGTATTCGGCCAGCAGATGGATCGGCGGCAGCAGCTTCCGATCCCCCTTGAAATCGGCGATGAACTGTTCGACCCGGTCGAACATCGCCTCGGAACTCTTCGGCGACTCCATCTGCTCGCGCATCATGTAAAAGAACGCATCGCGCGCCGCCTGCGACCCCGGTGCCAGCTTGAGGATCTTCTCGTAGATTTCGTTGTGGTCGTATTTGTCGCCCTTCGTTCCATAGATGTCGCGACGCTGCTTCATCAGCTGCGAAGTGCGGGCCAGCGAAAGCCCCGCCTGAAGCCGGTAGCGCAGCGGAACGCTCTGATCCATGAAGAGTTCCATTAGTTTCGTCTGGCCGGCTTCGATCTGCTGATTGGCGCGATCGTAAAGATCGCAGAGTCCGGAAACCAGTTTGGCTTCCGGCAGTTCCGGATGCTCTCCGGCGAGCTTGCGCGCCACCGGGTAGTTCATCTGGGAATAGCTCCGCAGCAACGTCACGGCAGGCGCCTCTTCGGCGGCGGATGCGACTGTGGCCGCTGCCGCGAGCAAAGTGACGCCCCATGCTGATTTCACCATTGCACCTCCTTTAGATTCAAGGCACGAAAGGAGACCGCGTACGCGTCCACACCCCCGTCTGAATCTGCGTATGAATAATTGACCGGTCGAAACCGGCGGCTCGATTTTATTTTTTAATAATAGCATAAATCAGTTCGATTTACAATAGATTTTGACAGTTTTTTTTTATTTTTTTTCGGAGCGCCGAACAATTTCTGAGCGCCGTTCAGGGGCGGAACCGGGCGGCAAGATACCGCAGGAGAAAGCGGCGAAGTTCTTCCTTCTCCTCAGGGGAGAGGCCGCTGCCGCGTTCCAGCCGCCGCAGCAGTTCCGGCGCGGTGGGTTCCGCATCGGGAGCCAGCAGGCCGCGCCGACGAAGCTCCCGGCACCGACGGAGAAACTCCGCCTGAATCCGGCGGCGGGCCGGCGAAAGCGAAGGACTCCGCTTGCGGCGCCGCAGCCAGCGCCGGATGAAGAGAACCAGAAGCAGCACCAGAACCGGTCCGATGACCGGATGCAGGAAGAGGAAGACAAGAAACTGCCCGAACACCTCCGCAACATCGATGATCGCCGTCGCAATCCGTCCGCAGCGCAGGTCGGCGAGCAGTCTGCGCCAGCCGAAGGCAAAAAGATCGGCGCTTCCGGCGAATGAACTGCGCCAGTTATCCGGCGGCGGAACCGGCTCGATTGCCGAAGACGGGGTGGCGTCCAGCAGCACCCACTCGCCGCGGTCGCGGTCATAAGCCTCCGTCCAGGCGTGGGCGTTGCCGACGCGGGCGATGTAATACCGCCCCGACGGATGCTCTTCAAAACAGACCACTCCGCTCACATAGCGGGCGGGAATGCCGTTTTCGCGCAGCAGCAGAGTCAGGGCGCCGGCGAAAAGTTCGCAATGCCCTTCACGATGCCTCCGGAGAAAATATCGGATCGGATCAACCCGGTACGGCGACCCGGGCCACTCCAGCGAATAGCGGAAATTCTTCCGGAAAAAGTTGATCGCCCGCGTAAAACGCTCCGCATCGCTTCCTGCCTCGTCGAGACCGATCTCCTGCGAAACGGCCTGCAGCACCCGGCGGAGCCGCCGGGGAACCTTCAGATATTCCTCGTCGGGCGGGGCGGGTTCCTGCCAGGCGGCCCGGGCAACGACGCGGGGGACCAGCAGGGTGTAGCCGCCGTCGCGGATGAAGCCTTCGCTGCCGAGCTGGCCGTCCGCGCCGCGGCTCACCTGATCGGCGATCACCTCGACACCGGTGACGTTCCCGGGAGCGGCCAGCCGGGTGTCGACCAGCGGTTCCGCAGGGAAAATACGGATTCGGCTACCCCGGCGCTCGGCGGACGTCACCGCATACAGCTGATCGGCCGCCATCCAGTTCTCGGAGGCGATCGGTTCGAGCGCGATCCTCCCATTGTCTCCGGAATCGTGCCAGGCACCCCGCTCGTAACGGGAAAAAACATTGAGCCGCAAATAGCCCGGTGGCGCCGGAGAGACGGCCCGAAGCACCACTTCGGCGGCCCTCCGCCGCTGTTCCGGGGGGAACGGTCGATAAAGTTCGGGAGCGCCGCCGAGCCGGTTCTGGCGCTGGGCACGGCCCCGGTTGAGCTGGCGGATTCCCATGCGGAGCAGGGAGTTTTCCCAGGAGCGGATCTTCTGTTCGTACTGCCGGTAGAGCCGGATACTGCCGAAAAAAAGCGCTCCCGTCAGTACGAGGGAGACCGCCAGGGCGGCGAGATGAACGCCTCGCGGCCGCTCTCCGCCGGAACGCGAAGAAAGCAGCACCGCAATGACCGAAACACCGAAACAGCCTCCGTAGAACAGGGTGAAGTGCTGTTTCAGCAGAAAATCCAGCGCCATGCGGTCCGCTTCGGGGAAATTTCTCCGAAGGTCGCCGCAGACCAGGAAGGCCAGCAGAGCCGCCGCCGCCGCGATTCCGACGGAATTTCCCCGCCGGCGGAATCCGGCCGTCAGCGCCGCCGCGTAGAACAAGAACGAAATGAGAATGCCGGGACGCAGAAAATAGGCCATGAATCCAAACCGTTCCATTCGAATCGGCGCCAGATAGTTGCCGAACGCGGTCAGGATCAGCGCGACGATTATGGAGTAGGTCACGGTCCGGTCCGTGACGCGCCAGCCTCCCGGCGACAGGGCGGCCAGAAGGAGCAGCCCCGCCGTCAACACGGCAACGTGCGGCAGATCCGCGGCGACGCTGAAGCAGAGAACTGCCGGCAGCAGAATCGACGCGACGAGAAAGACAATTCGACGGGATGAGCCGGTCCGGTTCACAGCGACAGCACCTCCCCTCTTCGGATCGCCGAGGGAGAAACGGCGATGCATCCCTCCGGCAGCGTTTCGGTCGCGGACTCGCCGATCAGGACGGCGCGGACGGAAACTCCGCGTTCGCGGAGCTGCTCCAGGAAACGACGGCGGCCGTCGTCCAGCCCGAGCAGCAGGACCGCCGCTCCTCCGATCCGGGTGATGTCGCGGAAGAGCTCCGGTTCGAGCCGGGAAAGCGCCGGCTTCGGCGAAGGTTCGATTCCGGCGAGGATGTCGCAGACCGAATCGAAGGAGGCGGTGTTCCGCCCGGTTTCGAGCCGGTAGACATCCGGCCCGGCGGCGAAAAGTTCCACCACCGCCTCGCCGCGGGAAAAGTAGTCGGCCAGCGCGGCGGCGAGCTCGAGAGCCGCCTCCAGCCGCTCCTCCGGTCCCCGGCGGCGGAAGCGCAGCGACCAGAAGGACGCGGGTTCCACGAAGGTGTCGACAATCAGAGCGACACGCTTCAGTTCATTCTCCTCGAACTCCTTGACCACGAAGCTGCCGGTGCGGGCGCTCCCGGGCCAGTCGATCCGCCGGATGTCGTCTCCGTCGCGATAATCGCGCACCCCGATGAGGTCGGCGGACTCCCCTACCTTGGAGTAGCTCGCCGAACCGGCAGTCTGACAACGCCGTCCCACCGGCATCGCAAAACGGTGCAGTGGAGTGAATGCGGGGTATACCGTCAGCATCGCACCGCCGCGGCTGCGGCAGCTCCACTTCACGAGCCGGAAGGGGAAGCCCGACTCAACCCGCGGAGCATAGAGGCGGTAACGCCCCCGCCGGACCGCCCGCACCGTTCCCGCCGTCGTCGCGGACGCCCCTCCCCGCAGGACAGCGAGCGACGCGGCGGATTCCATCTTCACCCCCGCCGCATAGTCGAAAGGATCAAACGTAAGATCGTAAGCGGGGAGCCGGCGTAAATTCCGCACCCGGAACACGGTCCGGAAGGGCGACCCGTTCCGCACCCGCGCCGGAAGGGAACGGCGTATCTCAATGCAGGGGCGGAACACCATTCCCACGATCGTTTCCACCAGAATGACCGCCAGAAAAAGCGGCACCACAACGCGCATCGGCGCCTCCATTGCGACGGAGGCGTAGAGCAGTGCCAGCAGCATTGCGGGCAGCAGCCAGAGCGCGACCGGAGAGAAGACGCTGCGGAGAATAGCCCAGCTCCAGGCGGCGAGGGCCAGCGTGCTGGATCGGTAGCGTCCTCTCCTCCGGAGCATGGCGGGCTGAAATGACGGCGGCCCGTCGAGAAAGCGGGTGAAGATCCGGCGGCAGAACGCATTCAATCCCATCTACTTCCCTCCGGATTCCGGCAGACGGTAGAGGATGGAGACGGTCATATCCGAATCCAGGCCGAACGCGGACGGATCGATCGCGTGCATGTAGCGCTGCGCCGTTTCATCAGGCAGCGGGATCGGACGGGTCGGACGGCCGGTCACCACCAGTTCCAGCACCGCGCTGCCGTTCTCCTCGCGGTCGAGCTTGAGCCGGAGGGCCCGGCAGCTGAAGTTGCGCAGCACCTCCATCGTCCGCTGGGTCCGCGGGGAGTCCCTCCCTTCGCGGGGAAGGAACGGTTCGAGCGCACCGAGCTGCAAATGGTCCACCCTGTCGGAAGAGAAGTCGGCGGAGAGCAGCCTGGGCGCCCCGGCGGGGGAGATCCGCCAGACGGCGCGCCCGGTGGCGACTCCGCGGATCGGCGCGGCCGGCAGTCCGAGGGTTTCGAGCAACCGCCCGATCTGGACGCCGCGCAGCCGGATGCCGACCTCGGCGGCCCCCGTTCCAGGAGACAGGAAAAGCGGCCCTTCCAGCCGGGCGCGGCCACCCCAGAGCATTCCGGTTCCGGCGGTCACATTGAGCTCCCCCGACGGCGGCAGGCGGAACCGGAGTCTCCCGTCCTCCACGGAGACGCCGTGACCCGTCATCCGGCGGAAGGAGAGCTCTCCGCCGGAATTTCGCCGCGGGGTTTCGATTTCCCCCAGGCGGAGCGCGCCCGAGAGCTGCGCGAGCTCGAAGCCGCCGCCGCTGAGCGTCCCGCCCGACGGCCGGAACTCGAGCTGCCAGCCCTCGGCACCGCCGAAGGAACCGGAGGCGGCGAGTTTTCCGGAATACCGGCACTCTCCGCTGAGTGCGGAGGGTGCGTCAAACCGGATCGGACGGAGCAACTCCGACTCCGCCAGACGGAACGAACCGGCCAGCGGCCGGCCCACACCGATTCCCCCCTGAAACTCCAGCGGCGTTCCGGTAAAATAACCGGAGGAGGCACGCCCCCGGAACGCGATGCCGTTTCCCGTGAGCCGCAACTCGCCGGAAGCGGCGCGAATCCAGTCGCCCGGCATCTGGAATTCCCCCGCCGAGAAACTCCCCGGCGGCGCTGTTTCCCCGGCGGGAAAGCGGATCGGCAGCCGGGCGGAAAGTTTCTTCAGTTCAAGTCTCGTCTTTCCGCCGAGCAGAAGCGCCAGACTGCCGCCGGTAAGCGAAGTTTCTCCGACAATGCCCGTCCGCTCCCGGCGGATGGACAACTCCACCGCGGGAGCCTCCAGCGACCAGTCGGACCGGCTCCCCTCCCGCGAGGAGCCGGAGACGCCGGTCAGTGCCGCCGACAACGCGGCAAGTTCCCCCTTCTGCCAGCGGAGCCGGCCGGAAAAGCCGCCGAAGCGCCCGGAAAAACTCCCCGCGTTCAGCGTTCCCTCCGGCAACTTGAACAGACCGTTCCATTGCGAAGGCAGAAGGTCGGAACCGCGGATCTCTCCGGAAACCCGGAACTCCCCCTTCGGAGCCGCCCATTCGGAACCGGAGAGACGCAGAACCGGCTTCGTCAGCGTCACATTCGAAATCAGATTGTCTCCGGGCGTCATCCGGAGACGGTTGAACTCGCAGTCCAGTTCGGCTCCGGAAGCGGCAAGTTCCGCCTGTCCGCTGCGAAGGACGCCCCCTCCGCAGCCGGCGGAGAGCCGATGCCCGGTCATTCTCCCCTCGTCGTCAAGCTCGACCACGCCGGTCAGCCGGAACTCCCGGAGCGACCCGCTCCCGAAAACGGAATCCACCACCGTGATCCGACCGACCTGAATTCCGCCGCCGATTCCGGCCGGCCGGCGGTCGGGATGCCCCGCCGACAACGCGGTGGAAATTCTTCCGGCAAGATTCTCCAGCTTGAGCTTCGGCAGCTCGGCACCGAAAATGTTGACGCCGGCAGCCTCGGGATCCAGATCGAGCTTCCAGGTGGATTCACCCGGCAGTCGGGAGAGGGAAAACCCGACCCTGGCCCGCGCCGCGGCCCAGGCACTCCGCGGCTCCGGCCACTCCAGGCGGGCCGTCTCCAGAGTCCCGTTCAGCGTGAATCCGGAGTCGGCGGGGGCGGTAAAATTGAAACTCCAGCTTCCGGAAATCGTTCCCGGAAGCGCGGAAAAGGAGGTCTGTTCCGCCGCCGGACGAAACCGGAACTCGTCAAATCCGAACGAATAATCGATCTCTCCCCGCGCTCCGACCCCGGAACCGGAGAGACGCGGATTTCTCCACAGGCAGCTGACCAGCCCCAGCGGCGTGTTCCACTGCCAGTTCACCACCCGGTCGGAGTGACCTGACTGACGCAGTTCCCACTCGCCGCTCTTCCGGTTGATCCGGCCGTCGAGCCGGAGGTTCCCCGCCACTTTCCCCGCCGGCGTGGCGGTCGAAAGCGAGAAACGCAATTCGGAGCCGCCGTCACCGGAAAAAGTCAGCGCACCGAGCGGCGCGACAAAAGGAAGCTGCAACTCCGCCTCAGGCAACGTCACACTCCACGGTCCGCCCGGCCCCTCCCAGCGGAGCGAATACCGCCCGCCCGGCATCAGCCGCCAGAAACCGCCTTCAATCATCGCCGGTTCCGGGAACAGTCCGTCGGCCGCGAGCGGGGATTCGAAACGCCCCCCGTCCGAATCCAGCCGGACCGATCCGCTGACCGTAAAACGGCCGGGCAGCTTCACCTCTTTCGGCAGCGGCACCCCCGCCGCCGCCAGCACCGCGGCATCAAGATGACCGGCAAAGCGAAGCGACAGCACACGCCCCGCCTCCTCCTGCTCCCCCAGAATCCGGAATCCCGGTTCCGGGAGAGAAAACTCCCATCGCACCGCCCCCTCCTTCGTCGCACCGGAACTCCGCAGCGAGAAGGGATATTTCCGACCGTTTTCGCCGATCCAGACGCCGGAGAGCGCGATTCCTCCGGCGGGAATCCGGCCGGGAACTCCGTTTCGATGCAACGCGGCAAGCAGCCGCGGCAGGCGGCGCAGCGCCACCTGCTCCCCGGTCAGCGAATGCAGAACCAGACCCGACGGCTCCGCCCGGAGCGTCAACCGGGTCCGCTCTGCGGAAAGGAGCTCCTCGTCACCGTCACGCCAGGAGAGGGATGAGATGACGACCGAGCGCTCCCCCTCCCCGCGGATCTTCCCGAATTTCACCCCGGGAATCTGCCGGAGGGCGCGCCGCACCCCCGCCCGGGCGGAATGCGCGGAGTCCCAACAGGAACGAACCACCCCCGCAGTTCCGAGCAGAATGACCGCCCCGAAAAGGATCGCCTTCGCCCGGCCGATCCGGAAACGACGGCGCGGCCTCATGGCAGGACCGGCTCCGTCCGGTCAACGGAGTACTCCACCGTGCGGACCGCCCGCCAACCGTCCGCCTCCTGAAAACAGAGCTGCCCGTTTCCGTCGGCGCCGAACCGCCCGGCGGCGAAATCGGCCACCACCCTGGGCAGTACCACATGGTCCCCCTCCACCTTCAGCCGCTCGAGATTGGCGGCGGCGATCCGGCGCAGTTCATCGCGGAACGGAGCGCTCCCGCGTGCAGCTTCCATCCGTACAAGCTCTTCAACCGGGTGGCCGCCGAGGTCGATCGGAACCGGACGGGAGACGCCGAGAACCGGGCCGGAATCCATCTCCGCCGCGCCGTTCCCCCGGTAGGGCTGCGCGAGAATCACACTGCTGCGCAAACTGGAAAATCCGGCGAGAATCGCCCGCTCGACCGGGCGGAAATGAAGTCCGGCCAGCAGCCGCCGCCCGTCCCGTTCGATCGTCAGATCTCCCGGATGCACGTTGAGACAGAAAAGATCATCGGTCAGATTGGTCAACGGGACGAAACCGGCCAGCACGGCGAAGTCGACCCGGTACGGCGCCATCAGCCGGCGCAGCTCCCCGGTCCACTCCTCGCGGATCGCCCGGCGGCGGGGCGTGGTGAGCGCAATCGCCTCCTCGCCCCGTTCCCGGTAGAAGGCCCGGATGTCGAGCGCCGCCACCGGCAGCCCGAAGCGCTCTCCAAGTTCAGCAGCCCGGCTCGTCGCCGGAGCGTCGGTGACGATCACCGTCGGTTCGAACGCCAGCCCGGAGTGCTCCCGGAAATACCGGAACAGCGCTTCCGCGTTGGTTCCCGTTCCGCTCATGAGCACGGCGACGCGCGCCGCCCCGGAGTGCGGACAGTGAAAAAAAGGTCTGATCTGCATATATTCTGCCATCTTCCCGGTCTATTTCGTAGTTCCGGCGGCGTCACGGGGGACACCGCTCTCTTTAAAATGCCGTGCTTTTCCGATTCTTCAAGTAAAATAATCGATTATTTTCAAACTCCGGGGCAAAAATTATTTGCTTGTCCGGGGAATCAGGTTATATTTTAAAAAGAAGTTTGTATTTCAACGGTTATTTCGTCGAATCATCCGCCTAAATCGAGAGGTGCAAAATGGTACGTTTCAATTTCGTGAAAACCGCCCTGATGCTGTCGATCGCCGCGCTTTCCTTCGGAGCCGCGGCCGCCCCGTGGGCCTTCAACGGGCCCCGGAACCGGATCGTCACGCTGGTTCTGACCGGGAACTACAAAAGCCCCCGGCTCCTGGCGGAACTGATCCAGAACGAAAGCCGTCAGCCCTACATTCTGCTGCCCACCCGCGAATCCGGCGACAGCCGCATCTTTTTCTGCCCGCCGAAATCGAAAAATTCCGCTTCACTCGAGATTCCGGAAAAGCGGTTCAATGACTTCATCCGCTTCATCAATCCGCGCCGGATCGTCGTGCTCGGCAACGCCTCCTACATCCAGCCCAAGTACATTCAGATGCTCGACCACGCTATTCCGGTGGTCACCATCGACTGCGTGGACTGGCAGCGCAACGCGGAGGAGTTGACCGATCTGCTCAACCTCAGCAACCTCGCAGACAACTACAAGCGTCTGCGCGAGGTGATGCTTAATGACAGCCGCATCTACCGCCCGGTCAGCCGTCCTGCGCCCAAACCGGTTCCGCAGACGGAACTCCCGGCGGAAGAGAAGACTCCCGAAGAGGTTCCGGCAACCGGCGCGGAAACTCCGGTCGTCGAGGAAGCCGCCCTCCCGGCGGCGGAGTGACCCCCGCATACCGCGAGAGGCCGGCTGATGTTCAACTTCTTCAAAATCGCCGCAAACACCTTTCGGGAATCGGTCCGGGAGCCGGTATTCTTTCTGATGCTCTTCTGCGCGCTGGTTCTGATCGGCCATTATCCTTCGGCGGCGCTCTTCGTCTTCTCCGAACAGCTCAAACTGGTGGTGGACAGTTCCATGGCGACCGGTCTGGTCTTCGGGCTGGTTTCCGGTGTGCTCTGCGCCAGCCACACGGTCGCGCGGGAGATGCGCAACGGAACCGTGCTGCTGCTGCTCTCCAAACCGGTCTATCGCTGGAACTTCATCCTCGGAAAAATTGCCGGAATCCTGGTCGCGGTAACCCTCTTCACCGCGGTCTGCAACTTCGCCGGAGTTATCGCGGTCTATGTCGCCACCGACCAGTTCCGCATGGACATGGGAGTCTACTACCTCTACCTCGGGCTGCTCGCCGCGGGGTGCCTGGTCGGGATGCTGGCGAATTTCTTCCGGGGCAGCTCCTTCCCTGAAATCGCCTCCTACGCGCTCACGCTGATGGTTCCCTGCTTTGCGGTCTACTGCCTGCTCGCCAAGCCGGAGCCGACCATCTCGCTCGCCGATCTCGGCTGCGCGCTGGTTCTCATCAATTTCGCGACGATCGCGATGGCGACTCTGGCGGTGGTGTTCGCCACCCGGCTCGACATCGTGGCCAATCTCTGCGTCTGCACGGTGGTCTTCTTTCTCGGGCTGGTCTCCAGCTATCTTTTCCAGCGGGAAACCGGTTCGGATGCGCTCGATCTCCTGTTCGGATTCCTCTACGCGGTAATCCCGAACTGGCAGTATTTCTGGCTTGCCGACGCGGTCGCGGTCAACCGGCCGATTCCCTTCTCCTACGTGGTCGGCTGCGCGGTCTATGTGGCAGTCTACGTCGTCCTCGCCGCCATGTGGGCGGTAGCGGTTTTCGAAAACAAGGAGGTCGCCGGCGACAACCGCATCTGACCGGAATCTCCATCAACACCCCGGGCCGCCGTCGGCGGCCCTTTCCGTATCATGATGAAAACTCCTCTCCCGGTTCCCGAACCGGTTCTGCTCGACGTGGTGGACTCCACCAACACATATGCGCGCGAACACTTCGACCAGCTGCCGGATGGAACCATGGTTGCGGCACGCTGCCAGACCGCGGGGCGCGGACGCCGCGGACGCGCCTGGATCTCTCCGGCGGGACGGAACATCTATGCCACATTCCTCTTCAAGCATCTTGCCGATGGATTTCACAGCGGCTGTCTGGTCGGCGTCGGAGCGCTCGCCTGCCTCCGGGAGGCCGCCCCGGGAACGGACGCATTTCTCAAATGGCCGAACGATCTCTACGTGCGCGATCGCAAACTTGCCGGACTGCTCTGCGAAAGCGCCCGCATCGAAGCAGGCCGGATCACCGGCGCCGTCGCCGGAATCGGCATCAACGTCAACCTGTCGGAAGAGGAGCTTTGCCGGATCGATCAGCCCGCCACCTCCCTGCTGGCGGAAGAAAAACGGAAATTTAATTTAGAAAACCTGATAAAACGACTGGCAGAAACGGTGTTTCGATATTATATTACTTATTTAAACAGTGCGGACGCCCTGCTCGCCGAATGGCGCGGAGCGAACCGGCTGATCGGTCGGAGGATCTCGGTGACCGACTCCTGCGGGGGTACGCACGACGGGATATTCCGGGCGATATCGGCGGACGGCTCGATGATCTTCGAGGAAAACGGGCAGGTGAAGTATTTCACCTGCGGCGACGTGAAGATCAACCGGGAGTCGGTCGACTGGAATCATTTAACATAGACGGTTCAATCCAAACAAACAAAAAACAACAGAAAAGGGAGATGACATGAGCAACTTCGAGTTGATTATGGGCGGCCTCAAGCTGTTGGTCTTCGGTATGGGGATGGTTTACTTCTTCCTCGTGCTGATGATCATCGCCATGAACCTCATGCAGAAGGTTCTCGCGCCGTTCGCAGCGGCTTTCGAGCCGGCGCCGAAGGCTCCAGCCAAGCCGAAGAAAGCCTCTGATGACGATGCGCAGCTCGCAGCCGTCGCCGCCGCGGCGGTCGAACTCGCCCGGAAAAAGTAAACCGATTCAAACCCAAAGTTCAATATCACAGAGAATTCCGCTATGAAAAAGATTAAATTCATGGATTGCTCGTTCCGTGACGGTTTCCAGTCCTGTCTCGGCGCCCGTGTCAAAACCGATGATTTCCTCCCCGCCCTCGAAGCGGCGGTCAAGGCCGGCATCAACTACATCGAAATCGGAGGCGGCGCCCGCTTCCAGAGCCTCTATTTCTACTGCCAGGAGGACGCCTTCGAGATGATGGACCGCTGCCGCGAAGTGGTCGGTCCGGAGGTCAACCTCCAGACCCTCGCCCGCGGCGTCAACGTGGTCGGCCTCTCCAGCCAGCCCAGCGATATCATCGAGCTGCACGCCAAGCTCTTCAAGAAGCACGGCATCACCACGATCCGCAACTTCGACGCGCTCAACGACGTGCGCAACCTGACCGCCTCCGGCAAATACATCACCCAGTACGGCCTCAAGCACCAGGCGACCGTCACCATGATGGGGCTGGCGCCGAACCTCCATGAATCCTACGCGCATACGCCGAAATTCTACATCGACCGGCTCAAGGAGATCCTCGACAGCGGCCTGGCGTTTGACAGCCTCGCTTTCAAGGACGCCTCCGGCACCTCCACGCCGCAGACCGTCTACGAGACGATCAAAATGGCGCGCGAACTGCTTGACGCCGAGTTCAAGGGCGACAACCGCAAGGACATCCAGTTCCACACCCACGATACCGCCGGCATGGCGGTCAGCTGCAACATGGCGGCGATCGAAGCGGGCGCGGACACCATTGACCTGGCGATGAGCCCGCTCTCCGGCGGCACCTGCGAAGCGGACATCCTCGTGATGTACCAGCGTCTGCGCGGCACCGAATACACCATCGACATCGATCCGGAAAAGATCCTCGCCGCGGAGAAGGTCTTCGAGCAGTGCATGGACAAATACTTCATGCCGCCGGAATCGATGCAGGTCTCCCCGAAGATCATCTTCAGCCCCATGCCCGGCGGCGCGCTCACCGCGAACACCCAGATGATGCGCGACAACAACTGCCTCGACAAGTACGACAAGTGCATCGACGAGATGCGCGAAGTGGTCGCCAAGGGCGGCTTCGGCACCAGCGTGACCCCGGTCTCGCAGTTCTACTTCCAGCAGGCGTTCTCCAACGCGATGCAGGGCCGCTGGAAGGTGATCGACAAGAACGGTTACGGCAAGATGGTTCTCGGCTACTTCGGCAAGACCCCGGTCGCGCCGGATCCGGAGATCGTCAAACTCGCCAGCGAACAGCTCGGTCTTGAACCCACCACCGAAGCGGTGGTCGACATCAACAACCGCAATCCGAAACTCGGCGTCAAATACAACACCGAACTCCTGGAAAAGGCCGGACTCCCGGTGACCGAGGAGAACATCTTCATCGTCGCCGCCTGCGGTGAAAAGGGCCTCAACTTCCTCAAGGGCGACCGTCCGATGGGCATCCGCTACAAGGAAGCCGCCGCGCAGAAGAGCACCGGCAAATCCAGCGGCGCCTACACCGCCACCGTCAACGGCAAGAACGTCGCGGTTCAGCTCAACGCGTCCGGAGACGCCTACACCGCCACCGTCAACGGCAAGAGCTTCACGGTCAAGGTTGCTGAAGGTACCGTCGCGCCGGCGGCTGCGGCTGCTCCGGCGGCTTCCGGCAATGCGGTTCCGCTTCCGTCCCCGCTGCCGGGCACGGTTGTCAAGATCGCCGTCGCAGAAGGTGACGAAGTTGCCGAAGGCGACGTCATCCTCGTGATCGAAGCGATGAAAATGGAAACTGAAATCAAGGCCCCCAAGGCCGGTATCGTCCGCGAAATCAGCGTTACCCAGAGCCAGGTCGTGGCAGCCGGTGACACGCTCGCGATGATCGAGGAGAAGTAAGTCATGCACAGTTTCAAACTTTGTCTCTCGGCGTTCGCCGCGCTCTTCGCCGGCGCCGCCATTGCCGCGCCGGAGCCGACGGTCCCGGCGCCCGTCGCCAAAACGGTTCAGGCGGTGGAGACGATCCGGCCGGAAGCCAAGCCGGTTGCGGATCTGGTTCTGCCGCCGGGCATCGTCGCCCTGCCTTCGGGAGACGACCTCTTCCAGTGGTTTGCCGCTCCTGACGGGAAGAAATATCTGGTCTATGCCTGGGATCAGCCCGCGGTGGTCTTCTCCAAGACGATCGCCGACAAGCAGAAGGTCCTGCCCGGTCGCGAAGCGCTGGTGGTTGCCCCGAAGGGGCGCAGCAAAGGCAAGCTCAAAATCACCGAAGCGCTGAAGGTGGTGAAACTCAACCCGGCTCTCGAAGCCTCCGCCATCCTGACCAAGGGAATGGTGCTCGGCTGCTTCCTGCCGACCGACATCGTCCACGACTCGGTCGACAACAACACGCCGGAAGGCGGCACCATGCCCGGCTGGGGAGAGGCGTTCCAGGGGCTCTGGAAGAGCACCGGCATCTACGACCTCTGGCATCAGACCACCAACGACTTCAGCAAGACCTGGATTCTCGGTCTTGGCCGCGTGCTGATGATGGCGGTTGCTCTGGTTCTGATCTATCTTGCGATCGTCAAGGAGTTCGAGCCGCTGCTGCTGCTGCCGATCGGATTCGGCGCGCTGCTGGCGAATATTCCGCTGGCGGGCATTTCCGGGCCGGACGGCCTGCAGGGGCAGATCTACAACGTCGGGATTGAATCCGGCGTATTCCCGCTTCTGATCTTCATGGGCGTCGGCGCAATGACCGACTTCGGTCCGCTGATCGCCAACCCGAAGACCTCGCTGCTGGGCGGCGCCGCCCAGCTCGGCATCTTCACCGCGCTGATCGGAGCGCTGGTTCTGACGATGATCATTCCGGGAATCGACTTCCACTTCAAGGAAGCCGCCAGCATCGGCATCATCGGCGGCGCCGACGGCCCGACTTCGATCTACCTCACCAGCAAACTGTCGCCGAAACTGCTCGGCGCGGTCGCCGTCGCGGCCTACAGTTACATGGCGCTGGTACCGATCATCCAGCCGCCGATCATGAAGCTCTGCACCACTGCCGAAGAGCGGAAGATCAAGATGGATCAGCTTCGCAGCGTCAGCCGTCTGGAGAAGATCTGCTTCCCGCTGCTCATCACGCTGCTGTGCGCCTTCCTGCTGCCCGATGCGGCTCCGCTGATCGGCATGCTGATGTTCGGCAACCTGATGCGGGAGTGCGGTGTGGTCGAGCGCCTCAACCAGACCGCGCAGAACGCGCTCATCAACATCGTGACGATCTTCCTCGGCCTCGCGGTCGGTTCGAAGCTCTCCGCGGATCAGTTCCTGTCGCTCCAGACGGTCGGCATCCTGGTCCTCGGCGCGGTCGCGTTCAGCATCGGTACCGCGGGTGGTGTGCTTTTCGCCAAGGTCATGAACCTCTTCAGCAAGACCAAGATCAATCCGCTGATCGGCGCCGCCGGCGTCTCCGCGGTTCCGATGTCGGCACGCGTCGCCAACAAGGTCGGTCTGGAGGCCAACCCGCAGAACTTCCTGCTGATGCACGCGATGGGACCGAACGTCTCCGGCGTCATCGGTTCGGCGGTCGCCGCCGGTGTTCTGCTGAACATGCTCAAGGGCATGATCTAAACCGGATTCCCGGAACGACGAAAGCCCGCGACGCAGTCACGTCGCGGGCTTTCTTTTTTTTTCGAACGCAACCGGATTCGTTCCGGATTCCGCGCTCTGATCAGCTCATGAAACCGGCGGAGGTTATTTCGCGCAGCGGGCGATGGCCACCCGGCCGGAACGCGCCATCTCGACGATACCGAAGTCGCGAACCAGTTCGATGAAGTTATCCAGCCGGTCCGAGCGGCCGGCGATTTCAACGGCAATTTCGCCGCGACTCACCGAGACGATGGTGCCGTCGAAGATCTCCACGAGCTGAATGAGCTGCGACTGCTCTTCTCGGGAGGCGGTCTTCAGTTTGATCAGCGCCATTTCCCGTTCGATGAACCGGCTGCCGGTGAGATCGTCCACCCGGATCACATCGACCAGCTTGCGCAGCTGCTTGTCGATCTGCTCGAGAATGGCGGCATCTCCGGTTGTGACGATCGTCATTTTCGAATAGGCGGGGTCTTCGGTTTCATGCACGGTGAGCGACGAGATGTTGTAGCCGCGGCCGCTGAACAGCCCGGCCACCCGGGCGAGGACGCCGAACTTATTCTCCACCAGAACCGATATCGTATGTTTTTCCTGATTTTCCACCATAGGAACACCCTCTCTGATTGGTATTTTCTATAACATGCCGCAACAGTCCGGGTTTGTCAATCTTTTTCCGGCAAAATCTCCCATCTTTGCCGGAGTTCAGCGGGAAGAAATGGGCCGCCCCGGGGGATCGACCCCTCTGCGGCCGACATGAAAATACAAAAGGACCGGAGAAATTCGCTTTCCCCGGTCCTCTTTCCCGTTTCGGTGGAACAACCGCTTACTTCGCGCGGCGGATGCCGAGCGCGTCGGTGATCTCCAGATATTTGGCGCGGTTCTCACGGGCGAGATAGCTGAGCAGCTTCTTGCGCAGACTCACCATCGCCAGCAGTCCGCGACGGGTGCTGTGATCCTTCGGGTTCGCCTTCAGGTGTTCGGTCAGCTCGCTGATCCGGCCGCTGAGCAGCGCGATCTGCACTTCCGGCGAACCGGTATCGCCTTCCTTGCGGGCAAACTTGTTGATGATCTCAGTTCTCTGTGCCTTGTCCATCGTTTCAATCCTTTCGCTGTTTGCGTGTTCGGCAGCCGGTCCGTTCCGGACAGAGAAGCGGTCACCGCCTGAACCGTTGCATCAATTTTATTAACATAATCCTCCAACTGGAACTTTTCAAATTTTCCGACGGGAAAAAACGTTTTTTTCTGGTTTTCGATTTGATTTCAAGCCGAAATCATGGAACATTACACAATGACAAAAACCCGGAGAAAAATTCACCGATGAAGAAGACCAGAATCCTGTTGTGCGGCTTCGGCCAGATCGGCCGGATGCTTTACCGAACCATGTTGCGCCGTCCCGAATTCGAACTCGCCGGCGTCATCGACCTCGCACCGGAACTCGCCGGCGCCGATGCCGGAATTGTCGCCGGCTGCCCTCCCTGCGGCATCGCCATAACCGCTTCCCTCACTGGAATCTCCGCCGACGCCGCGGCGGTCACCACCGTCTCCCGGGCCGACGCCTGCGCCGAAACACTGGCGGAACTCGCCCGGGCCGGCATTCCGACCGTCACCACCTGCGAAGAACTCTTCTACCCCTGGCCGCTCCATGAAGAGGCGGCGGCGAAAATCGATCAGGCGGCCCGCGCGGCGGGAGTGCCGGTCCTCCCGGTCGGCATCAACCCCGGATTCCTGATGGACTACCGCGCGGCGGTGCTCTCCGGACTCACTGGAGAGATCACCCGCGTCCATGTCCGGCGTATTCAGGACGCCTCCCCCCGCCGCCCGGCGTTCCAGAAGAAGATCGGCGCCGGACTCACCCCGGTGGAGTTCGAGGCGGAAAAACAATCCGGCCGCCTACGCCACGTCGGCCTGCCCGAATCGATCTACTTCCTCGGCGCCGCCCTCGGCCGGAAACTCGACGCCGTCACGGAGACCATCGAACCGGTGATCGCGGAGAAGGAGCTCCATATCCCCGGAGCAATTCCGGTCCGGCAGGGGTGCGCCCGCGGCGTCCGCCAGCTCGGCCTCGGGTTCTGCGACGGACGCGAATTCATCCGGATGGAATTCGTCGCCGCCATCGGGGAACCGGAATCCACCGACCGAGTCCATCTCGTCGGCACCCCCGAACTCGACAGCGTTATCCGCGGCGGCGTCAACGGCGATCTCGGTACCTGCGCCATCGTCCTCAACGCGGCGCGCACCATCGCCTCTGAATCCCGCTCCGGACTGCTCACCATGCTCGATATGCCGCCGATCACCGGCACCGGAATTCCTGCCGGCCGTTGACTCCTCAGGCGCAGACCGTCCACTCCGCCGGACAGTCTCTTTTTTTATGATAAATATGTATTACATATTGATTTTTTGAAAAATGGTGTTACCTTTATCTGCAGGAAGAAAGGGAAATCCGCCATGGAAGAGACCGCACATCGTGAATCATTGACCGATATCGCCGAGAAAAAGATCTTTCATTACCTGCGGGAAAACCGTTTCCGGCCCGGTGATCGGCTGCCGATGGAAGAAGAGTTCGCCGATATGTTCCAGACCAGCCGCACGATCATCCGTGAAGCGCTCAGCCGCCTGCGGATGATGGGATTCATCGAATCGAAAAAGCGGCGCGGAATGGTGGTCGGTCACCCGTCGATCTTCGAGACGATCGCAAAGGTGATCGATCCGGCGTTCCTCGACGAAGAGGAGCAGAAGGATTTCTTCCGCCTGCGGATGACGATCGAACTCGGCCTGGCCGACATGCTCGCCGAACAGCTCTCGGAGGAGGATCTTGCCGACCTGGAGCAAATCGTCCGGGAGGAAGAGACCGATCCGGCCGACTACCGGCGTTTTCTCGACTGCGACTACCGCTTTCACTCCCGCATCTATCAGGCGACGAGCTGCCGCTCCCTGGCCTCCTTCCAGCGGATTCTGCTCCAGTTCTTCACCGATTTCGAAACCCGCGTGCAGAGCGCGTCGAGCCGGTTTGCCCAGCGGTTCGACGATCCGGAGCAGTGCACCCACCGTGACCTGCTCACCGTAATCGCCACCCGCGATCCGGAAGCGATTCAGCGGGCAATGCGCCGCCACCTCGCAATCCATCAACCCCCGCCGGTCAGACAGGTCCGAAGCCGATAGAACCCGAAACCGCAAAAGGAACGTTCCCCATGGCCATGAAAAAACAGCAGATACGCCCGGTAAATTCAAACAATGCGTACGACGTGATCGTCACCGGCGGCGGCCCCGCCGGAGTCGCGGCGGCAATCGCCTCCGCCGAGTCCGGCGCGAAAACGCTGCTGGTAGAGGCAATGGGAGAACTCGGCGGCACCGGCACCGCCGGAGGAGTCAGCCACTGGCTCGGAGGACGTTTTGCCGACTGCTCCGGCTTCGTGATCGGCGGCCTCTTCCGCCGCTTCGCCGAAGCCGCCGCGGCAGAGGGATTCGCCCTGCTGCCGCAGCCGACAAAAGAGGGCTATTCCCCCTTCGGCTGGGACGGGAACCCCCATCTCACCGCGGGAGTTCCCTTCGACCGCTGGCGAATGAGCGAATTTCTCGACCGGCAGTGTCTCGCTGCCGGAGTCGAACTCCTGTTCCTCACCCGGCTCGTCGGCTGCACCACCGGAGGAGACAAAATTACTTCGGTCACGCTCCACAACAAAAGCGGACTTTTCGACCTCGCCGCGTCGCAGTTCATCGACGCGACCGGCGACGCCGATCTCGCCGCCGCGGCCGGAGTGCCGTTCCGGGTCGGGCGGGATTCCGACCATCTCACCGCGCCGGCGACACTCGAATTCCAGGTGGAGGGAGTCGACGAGGCGGCACTCTCCGGCTACATCAACGAACACCACGCCAACCGGATGCTCGCGGAGATCCGCCGCCTCACCGAACAGGGGATCTGGAAGTTCCCTTACGACCGGTTCATCTGCGTACGCATGCCGGAAGAGGGGGTGTTTCTGATCAACACCTCGCGACTCACCGGCGTGAACGGCCTCGACGGCCGTTCCGTCAGCGACGCGATGGTACGCGGCAGGCGGGAGAGCTTCGAACTCCTTGAACTCATGCGGAAACATTTCCCCGGGTTCCGCCATGCGAAACTCCGCTGCATCGCCGCACTGCCGGGCATCCGCGAGACCAGGCGGATCGACGGGAAGTTCACGCTGACCGTCCGCGACCTCCGCGAAGGGACCCGTTTCGCCGACACGATCGGCTTCTGCTGCTACGGCTGGGACCTGCCGGATCCGAACCGCCCCAGCTACCAGCCGATGACCGAACAGAAGATCGCCATCCGGAACGATCTCATTCCGCTGCCGTTCCGGATCATGCAGCCGAAAAAGATCGTCAATCTGCTCTGCCCCGGCCGGGCGGTCAGCGTCGAGCGCGATGTGCTCGGGCCGGTTCGGGTCATGGCCTCCTGCATGGCGATGGGCGAAGCCGCCGGAACGGCCGCCGCCCGTCCGGAACTCTCCGTCGAAGCGCTCAGGGAGGCCCTCCGGGGCCGCGGCTGCATCGTCGATGTTCCCGCCGGACACTGATTCCGGTACAGTTATTCCGTCGGAACCGGTCCCGCCGGGCCGCTTCGACTTTTTTCCTTATTTTTTCTTTTTACACCATTGACTTTCCCTTTTCCCATGTTATATTGGTGATAGAGATATAACTGATTGGAATTTTTATGGATTTTAATTCTTCAGCAGTGTTCCGAGAATTTCATCCTGCCGGGAACGCGGGGATCCATCAGGAGCTGGCGCAGTACCTGCGGGAGAAGATCGAATCCGGCGCGCTTCAGCCCGGCGAGCGGCTGCCGTCGCTGCGGGAACTGGCGGAACTCTGGCACACTAATTTCTTCTCGGTGAAGCTCGCGACCGATCTCCTGGTCAATTCCGGTCTGCTGAACAAACAGCACGGACGGGGGATGTTCGTCGCGCCGCGGGCGGAGGGGATCCACCGGGTCGGGCTGTACACCTCGAAGCTCTACGGCAGTCGGAGCGATTTGATCGCCTTCTCCGTGCTGCGGGATATCCTCCAGGAAAAATTTCAGGCACGCGGCATCGAATGCGCCATCTTCGACGACTGCCGTCCGGAGGAACAACACCAGAAGATTCCCGACGCGCTGCAGCAGGCGATCCTCTCCGGGCGGATTCAGGCGGTGATCGGAGTGGTCGTCCGCAGAATCGACAACAGCTGGTTCGACCGGATACCGATACGAAAAGCTTTCCTCATGAGCGATATACAATATGATTTCTCGATTCCGGCACAGCAGTTGAAAGAGCGTGGCTGCCGCCGGATTGCAGGAATCATTTCCGGCACACCCAGGAAACAATCCAACTTCATTCTTGCCGGTCTGCATTCCGCCGGGATCAAGATCATGCCGCGCAATCTTCGCGTCATCTGCGACGAGTCGCTCACTTCGCAGAGCTGGGGGGAAATCGGCTACCGCTGCACGATGGAACTGCTCACCACCACGCCGCGGCCGGATGCGCTCATCGTCTACCCCGATAACGCGGTGATGGGGGCGATGCAGGCGATTCTCCACCTCGGGATCCGGGTGCCGGAGGAGCTGTTCACCATTTTCCACCGCAACCTGGAACTCGCTTATTTCTGTTCGTTTGACAGCGCATACATCGATTCGAAAATAGAAGATATCGCCGACCGGCTGATCAAAACCGTCATCAACTGAAGGAGGACACGGTTCATGAAACGAAAAGAAAGACAGACATCATTTACACTAATCGAACTTCTTGTCGTTATTGCAATCATCGCGATCCTCGCCGCCATGCTGCTGCCGGCGCTCAACCAGGCCCGGGGGCGGGCCAAACAGGGAGACTGCCTTTCCCGGCATAAGCAGATCACCTCTGGTCTTCTCATGTACGCCAACGACTATGGGGACTGGATTGCGACGCACGACCTCAGCGCCGGCGGGAAAGGCCTCTATGCCAGATTCTACGACGAGTGCAAATACATCACAAATTTCAATCTTTTCCAATGCCCGGCGGCGCCTCTTCCTCTCGACTTCACTCACAAAGAATACACAACCATCTCCATATACCGCTACGATCAGAAGAAAGAGTCATATTACACTCCGAAAATTCCAGATCAGGGAGATTATGCGATCGGGCCGTGGAGTGAACAGGATGCCATCTTCTATTCCCTGCGGAAAATGCGTGCCCCGACAAGGACTTTGATTCTTGCCGATGTTCGTCGCGGAAAAAACATGTCTGCTGCACCGGGAATGGGATACTGGTGTTTTGCCCCTACCCACGCTTTCGGTTCCTACAGCGGCACGATTCTCGGCCATACCGGAAACATCACCAATTTGTCCTATATCGATGGACATGCCGAGTCCGCCAATCTGCGGCAGCTTCATGAAATAGGATTCACCGTGGTGCTGACTGCGGCAGGGGATCTTCTTCCTTCCCCCTGAGCAATACAGTTCCCCGACTAACAGAAAACTTTCAACTTGAGGATCATCCATGAGGAAAAACATCATACCCGCCGTCCTGCTGCTCTGTTTGTCCCTGACAATCCCAGCCGCGGAACCGAACTTCGACCGTATGGAACTCTGGCGGAAAAATTCCACGCAGGGCAGTACAATGGCAATCAGCCGCGACACAGAAGAAAAAGCGATCCGGTTCGATGTGAAATTTCAGCCGGAAACCGATTTCTGGGCCTATCCGGAATTCAAGCTGCCCGAAGGGATCCCCGCCGGGAAAAAATATCTCGTATTCGAAGCGAAACTCACACAGCAGAATCCCGCCGCCGGATACAAGACCGCCTGCGTGATGTTCGGATACAAAGGGGGCACCGTCCGCTGGACTCCCTCACCCCGCTGGCAGCAGGTGGTGATCGATCTTGACGCCCGGAAAATTGACCGTGACGCGGTAAAATGCCTCCGCATCGGCGCCAACCCGAAGAGTCCCGGGATGACGCTCCTGCTGCGCAATGTGAAGCTGCTCGAACAGCTTCCGAAGGAGGAGAGCCGGAATGCTGCGGATTTGATCCGCTCGAACGCCCCGGCCATGCTGTTTCCCGACGGAGCACCCATCGGATTCACCGTGACCGAACGATTTCCCGGACTTGCCTACGAGATTCTCAACCGACACGACCAGGTTGTGGCCAACGGAACGGTGCCGACGGACGGGCGGGTTTCGCTCGCCTCCCTGCCGCGCGGCTACTATCGGATCGCCCTGCAGGCACCGGATATGCAGTTCAAAGGGACCGGCTCCTTCTCGGTGATTCCCGATCCGGCCCGGCGCAAAGCGAATCTCGCTTCCCCCTACTGCATGGACGCCGCGTTGAGTGTCATCGGGTCCGTACACACCTATCGGCGGGGCGAGCGGGAAAAAGGGATCCGATTCTTCGTCGAACTGGCCCGGCTGGCCGGAGTGACCTTCGCCCGCGAACGCACCCATCAGGATCGTGCGGAACCAACCGAGGGGCAGTATGACTGGTCGTGGTACAAAACAGCGCCCGAACTCTTCTTCGAGGCGGGAATCGGTGTCTCCTCCACCTGGCACAGTTTCGCCCCGTGGGCGCGGGTCAAAGGACATAAATATCCCCGGGATTTGCGCACCGCCTACCGGTTCGCCCGGAAGCTGGCGGAGACCTTCCCCGGGAAAATCCGCGTCTGGGAGTTCTGGAACGAACCCGACCTGAGCGGAGGCGGGTTCTGGGATGGGTCCGCATGGGATTTCGCCTCAATGAGCAAAGCGGCCTACCTCGGCTTCAAGGCGGGGGATTCATCCATCCCGGTCACCAACGGCTCCTTCTGTGTCGCACCGGAAACGGACCTGTTTGCCCGCGAAGCGCTCCAGAATGACCTGGTCGAATATTTCGATATCTTCAACTTCCACACCTACAGCCCTCTGAAAGAGTATCCGGCTCAGGTCGGCGGTTGGAAAAAACTCCTTCAGGAATACGGAGTGGGCGATATGCCGCTCTGGGTGACCGAAAACGGCACCCGGGCCGAAGGGGTGGCGAAGGTTGCCCCGCGCAGGGGAAAAAATCACGTTCATTCCCACGAACAGGAGATGATCTGGGCGGAATTCATTCCCAAAAGCCAGTTGCTGCTTCAGAGCCTCGGCGTCGCCCGGGACTTCTCCTTTGTCCTGCCTCCGATGAACGAGCAGCAGGGGAAAAAAAACTGGGGATTGATCCGTTACGATTACACGGCAAAGCCCGGCTTCACCGCCTTTGCCACGCTGACCGACCAGCTCGGCAATGCCGAATATCTCGGGCAGCCCGATTTCGGCCCGGGAATCCGCGCCTTCCTCTTCCGCCAGCCGGATGGGAGACAGACCCTCGCCTTCTGGAGTGAGTCCGAGCTGGACAAATGGGGAACTTCTCCTGCCGGGATTCAGTCCGGCAATGAATTTCAACGCAAGTTCGCTCTTTCATCCGATCGACCGCTTCTCCTGGCCGATATCTTCGGCACCCCGGAGCAGGTGAAGCCGCAAAACGGCACCATAACGATCACCGCCACACGATATCCGGCCTACCTCAGCGGGATCACCACTCCCATCCCGGTCAAAACACCGCCGGTCAGAATCGGCAGGCCGGGCGCCCGCAGGAGTGAAATCGACAAGAGCATCGTTCTGCGAATCGTTCCCGACGACAAATTCCTGTTGAACGGCAGCCGAACAGTCCTGATCGTGCCGTCCAACGCGAAAAAACGTCCCTTGAAACTGCAGGTCATCAACTTCAGCGATGAGAAAAAACAAGGACAGGTGACCGTCGAAGGGGGCCGGCTTTCCGGTCTGCCGGCACCAGTGGAACTCGCCCCCTTCGAGACCCGGGAAATCTCCTTGTCTCTTCCGGAAAAATCCAGTGCCGGCCGCAGCCGGTTCCACTTCGCCGGGAGTTTCAACGGCCGCCCCATCAGCAGGCTCTCCCTGCCGGTGATCCAGCTCGCAGAAGTTGCCGACACGCCGCTGCTCGTCGGCGCGGAGAAGCCGGAGAACTGGCGGAAAAACAGTTCCGGTAAAATGACGATCTCCCGGGATGAAGCCGAACAGGCAATCCGGTTCGACGTGGAGTTTCCCCCCGATGTCGACCGCTGGGTCTATCCGGAATTCCTGATCCCCGGTGGGGGCCTTCCCGCAGATACCATAGGCATTTCCTTTGAAATCAAGTCCGATAGTAAGGAGAAGCCCATCAACAACCTGGTCATGCTGGTAAAAGATCGCCAAAAGGAAACCGGTCGGAGCCATAACATCAGCTACGCGCCGTCCCTCGGAGAATGGCGGCAGGTCTTTGTGGAAACCGCCTCCCTCTCTCCGGAAACCATCCAGCAGATCCGAATCGGCATGAATCCCACGATAGACAAAGTCACTTATCGGATTCGCAATATCCGCCTTCACCGGACAGGATTGTAAGAAAATTCTTCCCTGCTCTCTCCGCCCGCCCCCGCGCAACCCGCCGGGGGCGTTTTCTTTTTCCCGCACCCGGCAGAACTCCCCCCTCACTTCAGCCGCGCCCGGCACCAAAAAAAAACGGAACCCTCAATCGAGAGTTCCGCTTTTCTCAGCCCGTCGGCAGAAGTGTTATTCGGCCTTCGGAGCCTCTTCCGCTTTCGGCGCTTCTTCCGCCTTCGGAGCTTCCGCTTTCGGGGCTTCCGCTTTCGGCGCTTCTTCCGCCTTCGGGGCTTCCGTCGCGACGCTGGTTTCTACCAGCTGGAGAATGCACATCTCCGCCGAGTCGCCGCGGCGCTTGCCGAGCTTCAGAATGCGGGTGTATCCGCCGTTGCGCCCCTCATAGCCGGGAGCGATTTCGTCGAAGAGACGCTTGACCGCAGTCTTGTCGCGCAGCTTGGAAACCGCCAGACGACGACGGTGAAGATCCCCCTTCTTGCCGATCGTGATCAGCTTCTCGGCGAAACGGCGCGCCTCTTTCGCCTTCACCAGCGTGGTTTCGATCTTCCCGCTGAGGAAGAGGCTGCTGACCATATTCGCCAGCATCGCGCGGCGATGCGCGCTGGACCGTCCAACTTTAAACGTAGCTACTCTGTGACGCATGATTACTTGGTCTCCTCAACTTCGGACCGGACCCGAACCGACTCCGCTTCCAGAGCAGACATCAGACGGTCGCTGAAGCTCATACCCAGCTCCAACCCGAGTTTTTCAATTTTTTCCTTGATTTCATCCAGCGACTTCTTGCCGAAGTTCCGGTATTTGAGCATCCGGCTCTCCGTCTTGGTGCAGAGTTCGCCGATCAGCTTGATGTTGGCACTGTTCAGACAGTTCATCGCCCGGACCGAGAGGTCCAGAATTTCGACGTCATGCGACAGCAGCTTGAACATCTTGGTCTCCTCTTCGGTGAGAACCACATCCTTCTCCACCACCTGGTTGCCCATGAACGGCTGGAGATGGTCGCGCAGAATCCGGGCCGCCTCTTCGAGCGCATTCTGGGGGCTGATCCGCCCGTCGGTCCAGATCTCAAGCTCAAGGCTGTCCATTTCGGTCTCTTCCCCGACGCGGGCCGCTCCGACCTGGTAGTTCACCCGGGTCACCGGGCTGAACAGGCAGTCCACCGGAATCGTCCCGATCGAACGGGGCGCAGTGTTCCGCTCCGCCGGCAGATACCCCTTGCCGCTGATCACTTCGATCTCGGCGCGGAACGGCAGAGATTTGTCCAGCGTGCAGATCACCTGATCGGGGTTGAGCACCTCGACCGTGCTGTCGCAGACGATGTCCGCCGCCGTGACCTTCCCCGCCTTGTCCTTGCGGATCTCCAGAGTCTTCGGTCCGTCCGCATGCAGATTCAGCCGCACACACTTCAGGTTGAGCACAATCTCGGTGATGTCCTCTACCACGTTGTCCAGCGAATCAAACTCGTGTTTCGCACCGTCGATCCGGACAGAACAGATCGCCGCGCCTTCCAGCGAGGAGAGCAATACCCGACGCAGCGAATTGCCCAGCGTATGACCGAATCCGCTCTGGAAAGGAGCCGCGATGAATTTCGCGTAGTTTTCAGTCGCACTCGCATCGTCCACAACGATCGACTTGGGCATCGGAAAACCGATTGCAGCAGTCATATTATTCCTCCAAATTGATTATGCTTTGCAGCATTTTTCCAAACAAGCACTTCCGGCACTCCGTGAAACGACCCCGCTCATGCGGCCATGCCGCATCCGGCCGTTTCCGCGGAACACCGCCCGAACCGGACCCTCGTCAGACCCGGCGACGCTTCGGAGGACGGCAGCCGTTGTGCGGAACCGGCGTAATATCCTTGATCGTGCTGATCTCCAGACCGGCGGCGGCAATCCCGCGCACCGCGGATTCACGGCCGGCACCCGGCCCCTTGATGCGGACTTCCACTTCCTTCATGCCCAGGAGCTGCGCCTTTTTTGCGGCATCCCCGGCGATCACCTGCGCGGCATACGCCGTGCTCTTGCGCGATCCCTTGAAACCGTTCTTCCCGCCGGTTGACCAGCAGAGCACGTTGCCGTGCAGATCGGTGAAGGTCACCTTCGTATTGTTGAACGTCGCCAGCACATAGGCGATGCCGGACGGCACATAACGACCGCTTTTGCCGCGCTGCTTCGGAGCTGCGGCGGGAGCGCTTTCCGCGGCCGGAGCCTCCGCAACCGCCTCGGTATTCTTCACTTCTTCAGCCATGATATCTAAATTCCCTACATTAAAACAATCTGGTCATTCTCATTCCCGGCAGCGATTCACGCCGCCGGCGGATTCCGGAGGGCATCAGCCCTTGGCGGCCAGACGACGCTGGGTTTTGTCGCGGATGGCGCCGATCGTGATCTTCTTGCCCTTGCGGGTACGTGCATTGGTCTTGGTGCGCTGCCCGCGGACCGGCAGGTTCCGGCGATGACGCACGCCGCGGTAGCAGTTGATCTGCTGCAGCCGCCGGATGTCGGCGGAGAGCTGACGGCGCAGATCTCCTTCCACGGTCAGATCGTCCTGCAGAATCTTGGTGATCTTGGCAATCTGATCCGGAGTGAGGTCCTTCGCCTTGATGTTGCGGTCGATGCCGACCTTTTCAATGATTTCCAGCGCCAGCGCCGGACCGATGCCGTAGAGGTAGCGCAGCGAAAATTCAACGCGCTTGTTGCCCGGAATGTCAACACCAATGATACGAGGCATATCTCTCTTTCCTCAATTAACGTTTGTTGTACCGTTGAAACTTCTGTTCAGCCCTGACGCTGCTTGTGGCGCACATCCCGGGAGCAGATGACCCGGATTGTGCCGTTGCGCTTGATGATCTGGCAAAACTCGCATCTGCGTTTTACCGATGCCCTCACTTTCATAATTCTACCTCTTTCTCGCTTGAAAGCTCTCTCTTTTTTGCGGAATCCGCAGAAACAAACACAAGCCAAGCGCCAACTCCCCCTTCCCGCGGAGAGAACCTCGCCCCCCGCAGAAGCGGCTGAGTAAACAACACTAAGCTTGAGACCCTTTGCGGCTTACACTGTCACGAGCGGTGGAAAATCGATATGACAGTGTTCCCGCATAATTTTTGTCTCATAAAATAATGCCGCAATTGAGAAATTGCAAGCTCCGTCGATTATTTTTTTTGATTTTCCAACCGGAGCACCTTCAACCGGCACATGCGGCGCGGGCCGGCATGCTCACCCGCCTCTTCCGACAACCGCCGGTACACTGTGCATAGGCATTTCTTCCGGACAGTTCATCGAAGCATATGAGACAGGTGAACATCACTTTTTTTCCGTTTTTTTCATTCAGGAGGATTGACATCCGTTTATTTTTTGCTATAATAAAAACAGACAAGTTTGACATACTTGTTCGTTTTCAAAGAAAGGCGATGGAAATGAGTCAGAAGAAGCCAGTATTTCAAGAGGTGGCCGGATCGCTTTCGACGCGGATCCGCCGGCGGGAGCTGGCCCCTGGGATGGCGCTGCCGTCGGAAAACGAGCTCTGCCGCCAGTTCAGCATCAGCCGGTTTTCCGTGCGCAAGGCGCTGGATATTCTTGAAGCGGACGGGCTGATCTTCCGCCAGCCTGGAGTCGGCTCCTTCGTCAGCGAGAGCCGACGGCCCCAGAAGGAGCAGAAGACGCTGAACATCGCCATCACCGGTTCCAGCAGCGGTTTCAACCCCTACATCGCCGAGGTATTCGACGGAGCGCAGAAGATCTGTTCCGGTGAGAACGCCCGGCTGGTCTACTGCCCGACCGAGGAGTTCATCGCCCGCAACGGCGGGGATATGGATGGACTCATTTTGATGACCACCCGTGAGACGCCGGAAGATTTCCGGCAACTCAATGCGATCTCGGGCAGCGGTATTCCGGTGGTCCTCATCAACCGCTTCTCCGACCTGCCCAATCTTGCCTATGCGACTGTGGACTACGAGCTGGAATCCCGGCGCGCACTCGAACTGCTCTTCCGGATGGGCCGGAAACGGGTCGGATTGATCCAGACCGCTTCGCTCAGTCCCTACGCCAATCAGACCCGCACGGCGGGATATCGGGAGGCGTGCCGGCAGGCGGGGCGGCCGGAGCTGATCTGTACGGTGGATTGCGGCGGAGTTTCCGCGATTTCCACGCTGGAAGATTTCTTGCGGAAAGAGCGTCCGGACGCCCTGTTCGTGACGGTGCAGAGACTGCTCGACTACGTTCTGCTCGCCGGTCGGACGGCCGGGCGCGGGATCGGGCAGGATCTCGCCGTGATGTGCTTTGACAAGGTGGACCTCTCTCTGCCCGGGCAGGAGGAGGTTATGTATATCGACATGCCGCTGGCGGAGATGGCGGCGAGTGCCGCCCGCTTCATCATCGCCCGGCGGCGCGGGGAGAACGTTCCGATGATGCGCACCCTTTCCAACGTCCGTTTCGTGTTCAGCAGCAATACGCTCTAATTCAAATGGGAGGATTGTATGAAAAAATTCACCTTGATCGAACTTCTTATCGTAATTGCGATTATTGCAATTCTTGCCTCGATGCTGCTTCCGGCGCTGTCGCAGGCGCGGGAGCGTGCCCGGTCCGCCACCTGCATCAGCAATTTGAAGCAGCTCGGGCTCGGGTTTGCGCAGTACGCCGGGGACTGCGACGACTGGCTGCCGCCGCCGGAAACGCCATATACGCGATGGACGTTTCTGCTGATGGGGCCGAACAAACGGGCAAATGCCGCCGCTCAATGGGCCAGCGGCGTGTATCACACCACGGGAACGTATGCCAACAACCGGCTGTTTTTGTGCCCGTCGGCCAACTATCCGGTCGATTTGACGGCAACATTGAGTTACGCGGCGGCCGGGAACGACAGTACGAAATCCGCGACCTGGTGGAACAACTACCCCTTCTATGCAATGAACGGCTGGCTGCGGCCGAACCATGTCGATTACACCTCCGCCAAAATGGGATCGATCAAGTCGCCCAGTCGAAAGCTGTTGCTGGTGGACGCATTCAAAAGCAAAAGTTCCCAGATGTCCTTTGACGAGAACGAGGAATACGGCTACTACCGTTTCCGCACGGATTACACCGGCACTTATCAGGCGAATCCGGCGGCACGTCACTCCAAAGGAGTTAATTCGCTCCATCTCGACGGCAGCGTCAAGACCTACAAAGTCGCCAATGCACTGACTGTCCGCGCCTTCTTCCCGTTCCGGAATGTGGAGGAAAATTATCCCTATCAAAGATACGAATACTGAAACAGGAGTACATAAATGAAAACAGGCTTTCTGCTTCTTGCGGTACTGGCTGCCGGAACATTGTGTGCCGCGCATCCATTCCGGGTGGATCTGCGCAACATCACCTGCCTCTCCGGAGAACCTGATCCGACACAGATCTCCGGGGAGAACATTCGGGTCGGTAGAATCGGGCAGAACGGCCTCTGGATCGAGGGGAAAAAGCCGCTCCGGACAGACCATTGGAGCCAAGTTACCTTCACCTTCACGCCGACGAAGAAGGGTACATTCGACCTTCTGTTGCGCGGCCCCTGGCGGAAACCGAAGGGGGCGAAGGAGATCGAACGCCTTGAGGTGATCTATGACCGGCTGGAACTCTCCGGCGCGACGCTGCGGAACGGCGATTTCGAGAGCGCTTCCGCCGCCGACCCGACGCTTCCGGAACATTGGCGAAGAGTCGGCAAGGGGGCTGTCCGGGTGGGAAACGCCGTTTCCGGGAAGTTCGGCGTGAAGGTGTGGCATGACGGAACGCTCGCCCAGAAGATCCCGGTCAAGGCGGGCGTGCCGGTTACGCTCTCCTTCTCCGTTCGGCGAGAACCGGACGAGGCGGAAAAACCGGTTCCCGTCGGCGCGATTCCCCTCACCGGCTGGAGCGGCGAAACCTCTTTGCAGCCGGCGCCGAAAGCAGACGTGGAGGCGCTTCTCCCGGGCAAGGGGAAACTCTTCTGCTCCCGGCAGATTCTGGTAAAGCCTTCGACGCGCTATCAATTGAGTTTCCGTTACTACAGCGAGCGGAGCAACCTCTTTTATCTGGAACTCGAAGAGTACGATCGCACCGGGCGGCCGCTTCCCCGTACCGACTGGATGCGCCACCGGGACACCTTTCTGCGTCCCGATCTTTCGCTCCGGAAAACGGAACTCCAAATGGAACTGCCGTTCGACACGCAGCCGGAGTGCGCCTCGCTGCGCATCGAGATCCGGAAGCTCTCTGCGGCAAAGGTGTGGTTCTGGGATTTCCAGCTCAAGGAGGAGAAGCCGCGCCGCCTGCTGGAGCCGGAACCGTTTCAGCCGGGCGATTCCCTTTCGATGCGGGGGCCGGACGGTATCTTCTACCCCGATTTCACCCGTGCGGGAGTTTCCGAACGGCGTCCGCCGAAAACTGTTTTTGCAGCGCGCGACTTCGGCGCGCTTCCCGGAGACGACCGCGATGACGCCGCAGGAATCCAGAAGGCGATCGACGCCGCGGCGAAGAACGGCGAGGGAATCGTCCAGCTCGAAGCGGGCGAATATTGGCTCGACGGCAAGGTGTACATCACCGCCGACCGGATCGTCATCCGCGGCGCGGGCAGAGGGAAGACGCGGCTGGTTTCGCGCCCCCGCCCCTCCGGTTTGCAGATCATGAACTTCGCCCCCGGGAACCGCATCGGCGGAAATACCCGGCTGGAACTCTATTTCCCCTGGAAAAAATGCACGGCCGTATCGCTTCTCGTCGACGGCAAAGAGTTGGGGCGCTGGGAGATTCCGGCCGCCGCCGAGGCGGAGAAGTTCGACTCCACCGAGGCGTATCTGAAATCGGTCGGCTTCCGCAAGGACCGCGGCTTTTCCGTGAGTCAGGCCGATCCGGCGGTGGGCCGAATCGTGCTCCAGCCGCGGGAGTATCTCAGCAAACTTCCGGCGGGCCCGTGCCGGCTGACCTTGAAGACGACCGGTTATCAGGGAGAAGCGGTTCAGGAGACGTTCAATTTTCAAGTTACGCCTGCGCAAGGCTATACGAAGGAACACTCTCTGCTCCATTTTGAAGGCAACGAGTTCACCGCCACCACTTCGCGGATGCCGCTTGCCGCCGATGTGAAACGCGGCGAAGTGGAGGTCAAACTCGCTTCCGATCACCGGCTCACGCCGGAATGTGAATACATCTTTCTGAACGCCCCGGTCAACACCGAATGGGATAGACTGGCCCATACCCCGCTCGCCTGGGGAAAAATGCGCAGAAGCGCCTTTCGAATCCTGCGCCAGGAAGGAAAAAAATTGACGCTCGCCGATCCCTCCCGCGTACCCTTTTTCGCGGCGGAAGGGGCGTTTGCCACCGCATTTTTCCCAATCCGTTTCTGCGCGGCGGAGGGGCTCACGATCGAACAGCAGGGGAAGATTCAGCGGGATTTTCAGCTCAACGCGATCTCGTTTCAGGCGGCCGCCGACTGCGAAGCCCGCAATCTCGAGGTGATCAAGGCGGGAGTCTGGCCGGTACGGTTCAGCCATGTGATCCACTGCGCCTTCACCGATTCGGTGCTGCGCGGCGCACATTTCCCCCGTTCGCTCCTGAGCTACGCCGGATTTGAATATGGAACCAACTGCCTGATGGAGCGAATTGAAACCTTCGACCTCCGTCATGCGCCGCTTTTGAACTGGTGCTGTTCCGGCTGCGTCATCCGCGACAGCGTCTTTCACAACAGCGACGCGCAATTTCACAGCGGCTACTGTCTGGAGAACCTGATCGAACAGTGCAGGATCATCGAAACCACCGGAAAGTTCTCCAGCTACGGTTTCGCCTTCTACTCGACGCCGTTCAACGACGGGATGCACGGCTCCTGCGGGCCGCGCAACGTGATCTACAACTGCGACGCACGGTCCAGAAGAAGTTCAATCTATCTGGGCGGGAACAACTTTCAGTGGAGGATCGTCTACAACCGCTTCCTCGCCGACTCCGGCCCCGGCATCATCGCCCGGCTCAACTGCCGCGACAACATCATCCGCGGCAATGTGTTCACGCTGAAGGACGCCGCGTGGCCGCTGCTCTTCAACGAATATCTGGAGAACTCCGGCTGTGAGTTTGTCGACAACACGATTCTGGGCGGAAACGGCAAACTCCTGGGCGGCGTCGCCGCAGAATTCCAGCAGAGCGGCAACCGTTTTCTGCCGGTCAACGATACCGCGCCGTCACCGTCGGCTCCGGTTCCGTCGCTCTACCTCTGGCAGAAAGAGCAGAAAGCCGGACTGGTAGCGCACTGAACGGGAAATTCCCCTCTCCCGTCCCCGCAAATCGACCGACGCTTCCACCCCCTTTCAAACACTCTTTTTTTTCAATCTTTTTTCAAAACAGCTATTGACAAACCACTCCGGATCTGGTATACTATTATTATACTTGATATGATAATGGTATATCAGAAGAAGGAAGTCGTGGTATGACCGCATTCGAAGCCGTCACCAGCCGGCCGCTGCAGATTCAGATCGCCGATCATCTGGCCCGGCGGATCATCTCCGGCGAACTGCCCGACGGAGCCCGGCTGCCCTCCACGCTGGAGCTCGCGGAGATCTACCACGTCACTCCGGTCACGATCCACAAGAGTCTCCGGCATCTGGTTGAGCGGCAGCTGATCGAACGGATGCCCCGGCGCGGAACCTTCGTCCGCTCCCGCGAGCGGGTCAATGTGATCGGTCTCGCCTTCGGGAAAAATCCCTTCCTCCATCAGAGCCTGCTCTACTCCCAGCTGCTGGATCAATTCCAGCGGCAGACGCCGGAGCGCGACCTCAATCTCAAGGTCTACTTCGATTTCCAGTCCGGCAGCCGCGCGCTCTTCGACCTCGAACAGGATCTCGCCCGCGGCGAGGTCAAGGCGGTCGTCGCCAGCAACCGCTCCCCGCGGCTGACCCGTTTCCTCGACGACCATCCCGGACTCACCTGGCTGGAACCGGTCAGTCTCGATCAGCGCGGCACGGTAAGCAGGGGCGTTCAATATCTGATCGAACGCGGCTATCGGAAGATCCTCGTCGTTTCCATGCTGCCGAAGGAGCTGGAATACGAGGACTTCCGCGGTTATTTCCGCGATGAGCAGCAGGGAGCCGCCGAAGCGGCGGCGGGATCCGGCGCCGCAGTTGAAGTGGTCCGGTGGGGGCAGACGGATACCGACGGCTATGAGATGGGAAAGGCGCTCTTTGCCGATCGTGCACGGCGTCCGGACGCCGTGCTGGTCAACCACGATGTGGTCTGTCGCGGTCTGCTTCTGGCGCTGATGGAGCTTGGGTTGAAAATCCCGCGCGACATCGCCTTGCTGACCCACATGAATCACGGCTGCGAATTCGCCACTCCGGTGCCGCTGAGCGTGCTGGAGGTCAACCCGGCCAGGATGGTTTCCCTCTGCCTCGATACGCTCTGCGCCGCTCTGGCCGCCGGCACTTCCGGCCATGTCGTGATTCCGAAGCTGACGGCGGAGCTGATTCCCGGCAGGTCGTGCGGGGAATCCTGAACTTTCCGGAACGGCCGGGGCTTCCCCCTCGGCAACGGTGACGGGGATGAATCTTAAATCGCATTCATGCGCAAACGGAAAACTTGATTTACAGGAGGATGAAAAATGCAGTGCAGATGGAACCTGTTTCACGCCTGGCGGCGCAGAATGTTCACTCTAATTGAATTGCTGATCGTAATAGCGATCATCGCCATCCTGGCGGCAATGCTGCTGCCGGCGCTGAACAAAGCACGCAATTCCGCCCGCAAGTCCACCTGCGCCAACAATTTGAAGCAGCTTGGAACCTACCTGAACTTCTACCTTGATGAGTACAACGGGTACTATCCAGCCTATGCGCAGGACGAGGTCGGCACCTTCTGGTCGTCGCGGCTCTGCCGCCTCTACCAATACAAGGGAGACAAGGATGCCACCTACTCCGCATTCAGCAACGACCGCAATGTGACCGCCCGCTGTCCGGTCCGGGAAATGGACAACGAAACCTATCGAACGCTGAAGGGCGGTTCCCACTTCTGGGGCATGTACGGCGTCAACTACCTCTATTTCGCCAACTCGGAAACCGGCAAAGGTTCCCTCGCCAAAAAGGTGACCAGAATCAAGGCGCCCGCGCAGAAGATTTACGCCGTGGACGGCCGCGAACTCGACGCCGGTGAAATTGCCAGTCCCGCCTGGTCCAAAGCCTATCCCAACGGCAGGCACGACAATCAGACCAACATCCTGTACGCGGACTTCCATGTCGGCTCCTCATTGTGGCAGGTCATCACCAATCAGGTCGACGACCGCGCACAATACAAATACTGGCACCTAACCACCATGCAATAAGGAGTCTTTCATCATGCAGAAAAAAATCTTCGCGCTGTGGAGCGCAGCCTTTCTCTGCTCGCTCCCGCTTGCCGCGGCGACGCTGACCTCCCGGACCGCGCCGGAAACCGACGGCTGTCTGATCGACACCGACAACGACGGCATCGTCGACAAGGTGACCGCGGTGAAGACCGACGGAGAAGCCCGCGAAGCGATCTCCGGCAAACTCTGGAAGCAGAACCGCAAGGCGGTGTTCGAATTTCAGCTTCCGGCACTGGAGAAACCGGTAAAAAAGGCAACCCTCAAACTCTGTCTCAACGGAAAATTCGGCTGCCATCCGGAAAAAGCCGGCGCCTCCGGTCCGGAAACCGATCTCTACTACTACCTCTCTCCCGAAGCGGACGGCAAGATCGAACTGGTCGACGACAACGGTACGAAACTCTCCACCGCGCTGCCTGCCAGGCCGGTTGAAACTGTCCGGAAGGCGGTCTCCATCGACGTCACCCGCGCCGTTCAGGAGGCAAGCCGGGCAAAATCCGCATGGATCGGATTCCGCCTCGAAGCCGCCGCGAACGCCGCCGCCGGGAGCGGCTGGCGCTGGCGCACCGCCGACTTCGCCGAAGCGAACGGCATACAGTTCGCCCCCACGCTGATCATCGTAACCGAATAGGAGGCGGTCATGAGATTCCCCATGGTCTGGAGCGGCCTGCTGGCGTTCTGCGCACTGCCGCTCGCGGCGGTCACTCTCTACCCCGCCGCCGGAGGGAGCAACCTGCGCGTGCCGGTCATCGCGCCCGTTCCGGGTGGAGCCCGGGGCAATGCGGTCGACTTTGAAGGGGTCCGGTTCACCTACGAACTTCAGCCGCACTTTCAGGCGGCGGAATCCGGGGAGCTGGAGTTCTTTCTGCGCGACCTGCCACGCCGCCGGGAGAAATCCGTCCTCGTCCTCACCGGCGCCGACGGCAGCTGCATCGAGCTCCAGGTGGAACCGGCGAGCGCCGGCCGCACCTTTTCCCTGCGCGGCAACGGGCGGAAAGTCACTTCCGCCGAACAGCCGGAGATCGGCAGATGGCGGCGATACCAGCTTGCACTGCGTCCCGGCAAAGCGCTGTTTCAAGGCAGTGGAAAAAGCATCACTCTGCCGCTACCGGCCGGATTCCAACCGGTTCGCCTGACCGTCTACGCCGCAATGACCGATGAACTCCGCTACCGTTCCGGCGGAGCGGAGCTGACGCTCGACTGGGAGAAGGACTACGCCGCCCGGGTCAAACCGGCGAAAAATTCCGGCGGCGTCTCCACTTCTCTGCACGGCTTCGACAGCTTTGCCGTCTCGACCGATCCCAAACGGCGTGACTGCCCGACGCTCCAGCTGGTCAACTCCACCGGCAGCGCCCGGAAGATCCAGCTGGACTATACGATCAAAAGCGAACGGCGCAAGCTCAATCAGCACTGGAAACAGCAGATCACCCTCGCTCCGGGCGAGGAGAAGATCGAAGCAGTCCGGTTCCCCTTCCCGCTCGCAACCGATCTCTACCATCTGGAGCTGAAGGTCACCGGCTCAGACACGGGGAAACAGTTCCGCCGCCACTTTTTCCACGTCGAGCCACGCGGTGAAAAATCCGGTCCCGGTCTGTTCGGCCTGCACGACTGCGATGTGAACGTCTTCGGCTTCTGGCCGGATGCCCTGCCGTTGCGCTTATCCCACAAATACCTGCGCTGGGGCTACGTCGTCGGACCGGCGTGGCTGAGAGACTTTCACGGCAATTACGGGCTCGACCCCGATACGCCTCCCGCCGAATGGAACTGGAACGAAAAACTCGACTGGGAACTCGCTTCCGGCCGGGAGATGTACGTCTGTCTGCAGAGCACACCGCTCTCGGACTGGCAGCGGGAGCGCCCCTACTCGAAGATGCGCAAACTCGCCTGGGGGTGGAGCGGCGGCTTCCCGAAGCTCGACCGCTACGCGGAATTCGTGCGCGCCGCAGGAGAGCGATACAAGGGAAAAATCCGCCTGTGGGAGGTGGAGAACGAGCCGAACGCCTCCAGCCACATGCCGGATAAGCCGGGCGATTACGCCGCAATCTGCAAAACCGTTTCCGCCGTGCTCAAGCCGATCGACCGCGCCAACGTGATCTTCGGCATCAGCGGCACCAGCACCTTCGTGCCGTGGATGAAGAAGGTGCTGGCCCTCGGCGGATATCCGGCGCTCGACGCGATCAGCTGGCACACCTACACCACCCCCGAACAGCCGGACAAGGCGGGACTGCCCGCCATGCTCCGAGAAGCCCGGGAGACCGCCGCGCAATACCGGCGCTTCTTCAACTCCGAAACCGGCGTGCTGACCGCGTTCCGCTACGAGGCGGATCAGCCGATTCCGCCGGAAGTCGTCGCGGAAAAGGTCGCCGCCCGCGCCACCGGCTTCGTCTCGAAAAACGCCTGGCCCGGCCGGGTCAACGACGAATATCTGTCTTCGATGTCGATCGTCAAAAACGCGGCGATCAACTTTCTCGCCGGTGTCGAGGCGTTCGTCTTCTTCGGCTGGAATCCGAAATGGCCCGCCGATCCGGCGAAGTGGGAGCAGAACACCCCTTCGTTTTCGCTGATCTCCGCCACCACCGGCGGCGAACGTACCCCGAACCTCGTCACCCTCGCAATCGGCGTGCTGGCCGCCCAGTTCGAAGGCGTGGTGCTCAATCCGCCCCCGGCTCCCGCCGCCTCCGGCGGCGTGAACGGCGGAATCTTCCGCAAGGCGAACGGCGGCGAAGTCGCACTGCTCTGGTCGCAGGGACCGACCGGCTCCGTGCTCCTCGCCGCCCCGGTTCCGGAGCTGGAAGCGGTCTCGCTGTACGGGGAAAGCTCCACGCTCAAACCGGTCAGCTCCCGCGCCGGAGTTCACACCTTTCTCGTTCCGCTGACCGACCGGCCGCTCTACCTTCACGCCGCCCGCGCCGGAATGCGACTCGAAGCATCGCCGGTCGACGCGGTCAAAGTTCTTCCTCTGCCGGACGGGAAAACCCGGGTGACCTTCACGCTGCTGAACCGCGGCAGCCGCGAATGGAATGCCCGGATCAAGGCTCCGGCCACCAGCGATTTCCGGTCGATTCCGGCGACGGCGACCCTCCGAATTGCCCCGAAAAAGCGGCGCAACCTCTCCTTTCTGCTCGAGCCGGTCCGGCAGACGCGGCAGCCGGAGTTTCACCTTCCGTTCACGGTCGAACTGCCCGACGGCGGAGAGTTCCGCTATTCGGTTTCACTCCGCAACCGCCCGTCCGTGCACATCGGCAGCCACCCCTCGGCACCGCTGAAGCTGAACCGGGTGGAACAGGCGGTGATCGGCCGGCCGCCGAAACTCGCCTCGCTGCAGGAGGACTACTTCTGGGGAGGCCCGGAGGAGCTCTCCGGCGAAGTACAGCTTTCCTGTGACGTCAGGGCACTCCACCTCACCGTCAAGGTGCGCGACACCAACCGGAAGGCGCCGGAACCGTGGCCGGGCGTAATCGGCAGCAGCCTCGAACTCTTCCTCGATTTCCGGACTCCGGACCAGGGACTCGGGGAGGCCCATTACGGCAAGGGGGTTTATCAGCTGCTGATCCGGCCCGAACTGCCGGGCGTCCAAGCGGCGCTCTGGAGTCCGCAGCTGCCGGATGCGGCGCAGCGCGGCGTCACCGTGACCGGGAAAACGACCCGGGAGGGCTACATCGTCCGGCTCACACTGCCGTGGCGGGCGTTTGGACGAAAACAGCTCCCGGAAAGTTTCGGCTTCGACCTCGGGCTGAACGGAGTGTTTCCGGACCAGGCGAAACGAAAGACCCAGCTGATGCTCTTCGGCACGGCGCAGAATTTCCGCAGTGCCGCCGATTTCGGCAGGGTGTACACCAGGAATAAATGAGAGACAACATGCAACGTTTTCACGACGGCCGCGACTGGTTTTTCGAGCGGCGGCTGGGACTTTTTCTCCACTGGGGGCTGTACGCGATTCACGGGCTGCACGAACAGGAGCAGCAGCGCTACGGCGTTCCGGCCGAAGAGTATGAGAAGCTGACCGCCGAATTCCATCCGCGCCGTTTCGACCCGGAACGGTGGCTCGACCTCGCCGAAGAGGCGGGCATGGAGTATCTGGTGCTGACCGTCAAGCACCACGACGGATTCTGCCTGTGGCCGAGCCGGGAGACCGATTTTCACGTTGGGAACACTCCATACCGGCAGGACATCGTCCGGCAGGTGGCGGGGGCCTGCGCCCGGCGCGGGATTCCGCTGGAGTTCTACTACTCGGTGGTGGACTGGCACCAGGAGAACTATCCGAACCTCGGCCGCCACCATGAGATCCGGACCGATCCCGCCCGGCACGACTGGAACCGCTACCTCGACTATCTGAAGCGCCAGATCACCGAACTCTGCACGCAGTACGGTCCCGTCGCCGGAATCTGGTGGGACATGAATGTACCTCAGGCCGAAGCGCCGGAGGTGCACGAGCTGATCCGCCGTCTTCAGCCGGGAGCGGTGGTCAACAACCGCGGATTCGGCCCGGGAGACTACTCGACGCCGGAGCGGGATTTCGACCCGGAAAACGCCAACCGCGGCGAAGTCGCGTTCGCGCGCCCGACGGAGGCGTGCCAGTCGATCGGATTCAACAGCTGGGGCTACCGCCGGGACGAGGACTACTACAGCATCCTCTATTTTCTGCGCTCCATCGACACCAATCTGGCGCGCGGCGGCAACTATCTCTTAAACGTCGGGCCGGACGCCGACGGCATAATTCCGGAGCCGGGGCGGAAGATTCTGCACGGCGTCGGGGCGTGGTACAGGCGGGTCCGGGAGTCCTTTGCGGAGCCAATTCCGGGGCTGACGGCGGATCCCGCGCTGCTCGTCACGCGGCGGGGCGACGCGGTTTACATCCACTGTCCGCGCGGTCTTTCCGGCAGTGCGCTGTCGCTCCACCCCTTGAAGCAGCCTCCGACCCGGGTGACGCTGCTGAACACCGGCGAAGCGGTGGAGTGGACTCTGGAGCCGTTGATCTACTATCGCGACCGCGGCGCGGAACTGCGTCTGCGGAACCTCGACGCCGACGCGCTCAGCGGCACGGTTCCAGTTTTCAAGCTGGAATTCGACCGCCCGCCCGAATTCGGCTGACCCATCGGCGCAGAAAGCAGTTCTCCGGCGGAGTTGCAACGGAGTTCCGGCGGAGGACCCCAGATGTTTTCGGCTCACCTTGCCGAAATGGTTGTAATCAGAAAATTCATGAAATTCTCCCGGGAAATACCAGCAGGCATGTGCCGGCGAAAGCTGCCGGGTTCGAGCTCCGCAGTGGAAGTTTCCACTCCCCTTCATTCCCCCCAGAAAAATTACAGGAACGGCTTGATAAAACGATCATTTCCGGCGGGAAATACGAGCTCCGCAATTACCCGACGACGATAATTGCCGCCGTTTCAATCGCAGTTTTCAGCGCACAAACGGTGTCTGAAGAAAACTCTCCGGCTCCGGAGTCAACACTGCGGCCTCCAGCCTGTAACGGAACTCACGACGTTGTCGGAGTGCAAATCGATGCCGCCCGCACTCAAGCCGAAACGGACGCTGGTTGCCGAACGAGGCGCCGGTCGGAGTTAACGAGTACCACGCTCCGCCCTCCGCCGCCACCGGACCGTAAAATGCGGCGCGGCGCCAGGGGGCTTTCCCCTCTTCATGGCGCAGATTGACCGCTACCGGCCTCTCTGTGGCAAAAACAAACAGATAATAGCATCCCGGGCGCTCCACGTCGAACTCCAGACTGCAGCTCCCGCTGCCGTCCTGTCTGGAGACACTCCCCGCGATCGCCCTCCGGCGCGCCTCTCCCGCCCGGACGGCATCGCGACTCAAATCCGCTTCGACCGTAACCGGCACGCCGATTCGGTCAGGATCCCTGAACACAACAGCCCCTCGATAACGGCGGGCCATCCGGACCGCTTCCGGCTTCACAGTGAAATTCACTGGAAGCTGCCCGTTCGGGGGCACAACTCCCTCGGCAGGCGATACGGAAAAGAAACCGGGGGCGGCAACCAGAGCCGTCTGAAACTTCAACGGCCGGGCGGAACTGTTGCGAAGCATCAGAATCACGCCCCTCCCCTCCTCCAACCGCAGATGGGCCGCATCGGCGGCCAGCGCCGTCGGCCGACGGAACCAGTTGCCGTCACGAGCCGGAATTCCGACATCCGCCCCGCCCTCGGCTCCGAACCCGGGAAGCGCCGAAGCCTGGTGTTTCCCCGGCGAATCGTTCCGCAGCCGATAATCTCCGGCCCCCGAGCTGACGAAACGGGGTTCTCGGCGGATGGCATTCCGTTCCTGCCCCGCCAGAATCGGTGCCCGTTCCGCCCCTCTGCCGTTCCAGAGCAGATCATGGTCGAAATCATTTCGAACCCGAAACACACCGCCGTCAAAAATCTGCCCTTTGACTGCGAAAAGATTGTTACGCATCACACCCTTGAGCCTGGCAGCCTCCTCCCGGTTCGGAACAATGCCGCTATAGTTGCTGTATCCGTTGATATTGCCGCAGACAGTGTTAAAAAAGAGCCGCAACTGTCCGGGGCCGAAGTTGCGGAACGCATTCTTCACGGCAAAATTAGCGATGCCGTGCTGATCGCCCGGGTCACAGAGCAGATTGCCGACCAGATAGGAGGGCCCGCTCCATGCCGGGGCAGTACTCACGCCGCACAAACCGCCCTCAATGCGGTTGCCGATCAGCCGCACGTTACGCTGGCCACCATCCAGTTCGATGCCGTCGTCATTGGGCAGATAGATGAAATTGCCGAAAATCTCGGCGTCACGACAGAAACCGCCGATGGGCGAGTCGTTATTATCCCCGCCAATGCCGTCGTTCCAACGCTGCAGATCGCTGCCGACCAGATCGTTCCAGCGCAGAGTAACCGCCCCGGGACTCTGAACGAAAATTCCATGCGGACCGTCAGGGTGAGAATCGAACCACGGACAGGTCCGGGCTGTGGGAGAGTGAATCAGATTATGCTCGATCAGAAGTTCCCCGGAGTCCTTGATGCGGATTCCGGCCAGATCGTAGACAATCCGATTATCGAGCAGATACTTGCCATCCCCCTCCCGTCGGACACCCGGCGCGCCGAATCCGGAGATGTCGCAGCGGCGGATGACGACATGTCCGCTCTGCAGGAGATTGATTCCGTAATATCGCCCTCCTCTGACCGTAAGTTGATCGAGAATAATGTAGTCGGCCTCGTCGATCCGTATCGCCTCCTCACAATCGAATCCAGCGTCCAGCACAAATCCCGGAGCCGCCGTATAGCGGATGTAGCCGTCCGGACTGCCGGACTGCCGGATAATCAGAGGCAGTTTGCAGTTCTTCGCGTCAAAGACAATTGTCCGGGCGACGGGGAGCCTGCTCTCCCGTGTTCGAAACGTGCCGGAATAACGTTCCCGCGGGTTCCGGCAGCTGACCAATTCGACCTCATATGCGGTACCTTCCCGGAGTGAAAACAGCACCCCGGTCACCATTCCATCGACTACGACCGGTGTGGGAGCTTCACACCATTCTCCGGCACCCTTTTCACGATAGCTCATGGTAAAGTCGTCCGCAGCACCTCCTTCAAGATAAACGGAAGCACTGTGAAAAGCGGGGACAAAACGCAGGTTCCGCGTCTTCCTTCCGACCACCGGTACCGGCATGATCCGCAACTGCTCGAAAAATGCGGAACTGCCGCAGACAAAAGGGGTGTTGACGAGACGACACCCCAGCTCGATGCGGTCGGCATCGCCGGGAATGAAACGGATTGACAATCTTTTCCCACCACGGCTTGAGTAAGAAGAGGCAATCCGTCTGATTTCACGTCGGTTGCAGTAGAGCCGTACCTGTAAATAGGCGGCGGAACTCACTTCCGAACGAACGAATGCGGAAAACTCCAGCTCCCGTCCAGGGTGGTAACCGCTCAGTTTTCCGGCAACCATGCCGTCACCGGAACTTTTCCCGGATCCGGTCCGCCTGAGAACCAACATGCCGTCCGCCTCCCGCATCTCCACCGCGTCGGGCGTATAGTTCTTCCATACGCCGATTTCAAGGGCAAAACCACTGTTCAGCAGACCAGCCAGCAGCAGAAGGACATACAATTTCATCACACCTCTCCCATCACTCGGCATCATGCCAGAAATTCCGGTGAACCGAGGCGGAACTTCCCCCGGAAAGGCGTGACAACAGCAAACTGTGACTCTCATGCCCCACATGCAGATCGGCGTAGGCGACATTGGCCCCTCGGCCATGCCGACGGGAAATGTTGAGCTGGTTGCTGATTGTAGCGATCAATCCCTTGCCCGCACCGGCCGGACGAGTCCCGTCATAAGCGACCTCGGTAGCGTCAACCATCAGCAACCCGAGCGACGGTTTCTTGCGGCGCCCCAGATCATGATAACGCGCCCGGGAAAACCCGGTCGCACTGTCGGACGGCAGTTCGATCAGACAGGTATTGAGCGAATAGCTGTTATTGGGGCGCCCATCCTCGGCGCTCCACTCGCCGAAGCCGTCACGCCGCCCGGAGGGACAAATCGCCAACCGGGGCATTCGACTCCGCGTTGGATCGGTATAGTTCTCGCACCGTTCCCAGGTGAAATAAGGCACCAGCGTGTGGCGGGAACGCAGTTCGCTGATTGGCCCGAAAATGTAACGGTTCGAATTGATTGCTTTATTGGCGACTGACAGTTTCAGCGATCCCCGGTTGTCATCGGAATAACGCTGCGCGGCAATCGCCAGCTGACGCATGTTGCTGACACACTGGATGCTCTTTGCCCGCTCCCGGACCTTATTGAGTACCGGCAACAGCAGCGCCGCCAGAATCGCGATGATTGCGATAACCAGCAGGAGTTCAATGAGAGTGAAAGTCTTTCGTCTGCACATAACAATCATGTCGACCTCCGAAAAAGTACATGGTTATCGGAACCAGCGTTCATCAAGATGATCTCTTTCCGCGGCGAGGAGCTCAGAAGCAATATTACGGATATCATCCAGGCTGGTGGTCAGCGGATCTGCAGCCAGGGCGCGCATCAAAAGCGTCCGGTCGCACTCTACCGCAGCCTGTGCGGTCAATTCGTGAGTATCGAGCACCCGCTGCGTCAGACTCAGCAGACCGCGTGGCATATCACATGCTGGAAGCGGCCGCGGACCGTGTTCCATATCCAGTTCGCAGAGCAGCTCCAGAAACGCATCTGCCGGCAGATTGGGCACCGCGCCGCGGTTCGGGGAGTTGATGTAAAACTTCCGGCCCAGATTTCCCCACATTGATTCGATGATATCGGTGGCGTGATCGCCATGACCGGTTTCGAAAAAGCGTTCTATCGGCGTCTCGCCGTCAGCGAATTTCCGAGTGCTCTCCCAGGCGGCCGCCATCTCTTCGGCGCGGTTGCAGGCATCGAAGGGAATCAGCGGCTCCGGCGTGGTCGGCACCGCGGACTTCCCTTGAAAAAACGGTACATATTCCTTGGTGTGACTGACGGCGGTGGGAACTGCGCCGTAGAGTTCACTTAACACCTTGGCATAATTCATATTGAGCCGCGGCTTCGCCTTGGTGGACAGGGGGGTCTCGTACTCTTGCCGCGCCTTGCGGGCGATGAAGGCAAGAAGATCCGACATGCGGTCCTTTCCCTCATAGGCGCACCGCAGCACCCAGGTGCAGTGGTTGACTCCGGCGATAGTGAGATCGAACTTCGCGTCCTGTTCGGTGGTCATCGTCTCACCAGGAGCAAGAACGCCAATTTGTTCGAGGTACATGTTACGCACATACGGCATGTGGTTGCCGTCACAGAGTGCAAAACTCTTGATGTCGGGCGCGTAACGCATCAGTCCGATTCCGAGCGTCGAGGTGGGATTGACAAAGTTGATCAGCCACGCTTCGGGAGCGAGTTCACGCAGGTCATCGGCGATGCGCAGCACCTCGGGCAGTTCACGCAGTGCACGGAAAATTCCGCCGGGCCCGATCGTGTCGCTGGAACACATGGTGATGCCGTATTTGGCCGACAGACGCGTATCGATTCCGCGGTAGTAGGCATTGCGGAACGAGAAGCTCAGCACCACGAAATCAGCGTCCCGCAGCACGGAACGACGTTCGACGGCACCTTCAATGGTCAGTGGTGCGTCGACATGTGCCCGGACACGTTCTGCCAAACGAACCATGGTTTCAAGCACGGTGGAGTCGGTATCGACCAGAGCGAGCGTACCGCTGCGCAGAATTGGACTTGTCACCATATTGTAGATGACCGGTTTGCCGAAAAAATAACTGCCCGCGCCGATGACGACGACTTTAGGTCCCTTTTTCATTCTGGATGCCTTTCCTGTTTACTTCGAACCGTTGTTCTTTCAATATTTTACCAGATTTTCCTTGATTTTCCAAGAGTAGCAATGTAGTTTATAGGGTAGAAATGATGCAAAAGAAAAAAATCGATGAATAAAATTTGTTACCGTTTTTCCAAAAAAGGCACGCTGCATGCGCCGGTGCGTGTCCGCTCCAGCGGTCATTACCTGGTGGAGCCGGACTGGCACGACCTTATCATGCGGAAAAGTTTTCTCGAGCTTTACTGGTGCGTCTCCGGCTGCGGGGAGTTCCGCCTCGGCTCACGCAGCTGGCAGCTTCACCCAGGAGAGATCTGCAGCTATTTTCCGGGAGATGTACATCAGGTGGCCGCATGTGAAGAGTGGGAATACTGCTGGCTGACGATCGACGGCGAATTCTGCGCCGATGTGATCAAAGGATTCGGTTTGACGAGGGAACCGCACCGTGCCGGTCCCTGCCCGCAGGAACTTTTCTCCCGTCTGCGTCATGAACTAGCTATCCCCGGCATCGATGCGGAAAGCCGGGCTGCTCTCATCGGATATGAAATTTTGTTGCGTACCGTCATGCCGGAAAAGATACCCAACATCGATCTGGGCCGCCGATTCATGGCTGAGGTCGCCCGGCGCCTCGACGATCCGGAACTGAACATCAGTGAACTCGCGGCAGAACTCGGCGTGCACCGTACCACGCTGATGCGGCAGGTGCGGGCGGCCAGCGGAATGTCGCCTCAGGAATATCTGATCGAGTGCCGGATGCAGAAAGCGCTGGAACTGCTCAGCAACAGCAGTGCCTCCATCAAGGAGATCGCCGAATCGGCCGGATTCGCCAATGCCAACTACTTCACCAAAGTATTCCACAGGATGTTCGGCAGATCCCCATCTGAACTGCGGGCACTCACGTTGCGTTCCTCTGTCGGCTGATGCCGCTTGCAACACGGCGGAACAATTCACCGGCCGGAGTGACCGCTCTCGCCCCGGGTGATCCTGCGGTAGGCGGCGGGCGGCATCTGCATGAACCGCCCGAACACCTTCGTAAAATGAAACCGGTCGGAAAATCCGGCGGCTTCCGCGATCTCATCGATGGAGTGCGTGCTGTAATGGAGCTCCCCGGCGGCGTATTCCACACTCTTGCGCAACCGGAACTGCTGCGGCGTCTCCCCGGTCTTCTCCCGGAACAGCCGGATGAAACTGTTCCGGGAGAGCCCCGCCCGCGCCGCCAGTTCGGAATTGGAGTGCTTTTCCCTGAGATTGCCCTCGATAAACTCACAGACCGCCTCCACCCGGTGATCCGGTATCGTATCCAGCCGGAACAGCTCCGGCGGCAGCCGGCTCATCGCCAAGCCGATGATCGCATACGCCAGCAGGGTGCGCCGCTGCGTATTCCGCCAGTCCTGTCCGGTCGCAATGCAGTCGTCGATCAGCTGCCGCAACTGCGGCTCGAGCGGCAGTTCGAAATGCTGTTCCGGGCTGGTGATGTGGTCGTAGATCCGAAAGTGGATGTAGAAGTGCGAAATCGGCTGTTTCGAATAGGTGAAAAACGAACAGCCCCGGGGGAAAATGTAGACCCGGTCGGTCAGAAACGGCTGCGCCGCCTCCCCCGTCGAATAGAAGTACCCGCCCGGCGTGGGGTTGCAGTAGAAATACCACTCCGCCGGCAGAAAATGCGCCCGGTCCCACGGATAGAGCGATTCCCGGTAACGGCAGCGGGTAATGCGCAGCATGCTGTTGAGCACTTCGATCTTTTCCGCACTGAAATTTTTACTGATGGTTCTTTTTGACATAGATTTGCTTCTCCATACCATACCGGCCCGCACATTTTCATCCTATAATATATCATAGTTCTAGAAAAGAAAAAAACAAGAAGGGAAAGGATGTTCCTCATCCATTCATGTGCTTTTAAGACACAGGCGGGGGAGTTCCGCCCCGGCAGACGCCGGAATCACGCCCCCCGGTCCCGTTCGAACTTTAATTTTCTCAAGCTTGGGAGCATGACAGATGAAACAGCAGAGTTCCGTATTTCCGGCGTCGCATTCCGTCGCGACCGAATCCCCGTCGTTCCGCGCGAAACGGAGTAATTTTACTTTGATCGAACTCCTGATCGTAATTGCGATCATCGCCATTCTCGCCGGAATTCTGCTGCCCGCATTGACCCGAGCCCGGGAGCGTGCACACTCGATCCACTGCATCAACAACCTCAAGCAGATCGGGCTGGGCCTGGCCCAGTACACCGGCGACTTCACCTTTTTCCCCTGGCCGCAGGACGAAACCCAGATCCTGCCGGGGACTTCGGAGGAAGGACGCTGGTGGAATCTGATGACCGGCCTGTCGGACTCCGGAATCAGAATCGGCAGCCCCTATCTGCCGATCTACCGGCAGCACAGCTCCGTAAACGGCAGTTATCTCGGTCTGCGCTGTCCCAAACACGCCGAACAGCGAACGGAACACGGCGGTCCCCTGCCGAGCCATTATATTGTGGTCGGCTCCAGCTCTTCCCTGTGGTTTGCCGACGGGGCGGTCGGTATCACGGGGCCGCTGGCGGCCGGCCAGGCCGGCGTCGTCTCGCCGGAACGGGTAAAAAAGGCCTCAGCCAAAGTTGGAGTGATCGAATATCAACTGAATCGGAACGAAGGCGGTGTCGGATACATCAGTGACGGGCGCTATCTCTTCAACTCCTCCGAGAAGAGAAACGATATCGGGCCGGTTCATGGTCGGGATGCCGGAGCTCTCTATGTAGACGGCCACGCGGGGATGCTCGACGCGGTTTCCGAACTCAACGCCGCCGGCGGCAGCCGGGCGGTCGAGATCTGGAAGAAATACTTCGCCACCAACATCAATGAATAGCCGGGCAGCGCTCCCGCACAGGAAAGGAACTTCTTTATGAAATCATTGCCCGTTACCCTCTGCTCCGCGCTGGCTCTCCTCGCCTGCGGCGGAGAGCCGGTCAACCTCAATTCGCACATGGAACTGGGCGAACCCGGGCGCGGTGTTCCGGGATATTTTCTCGACGTCAACCGCGCCGCGATCGACACGGTCCGGGCGGACCCGGACCGGCTCTACACGCCGCGCACCGTTTCCGGGGGGAATCCCGGCCAGTGCCTGATGATCCCCGGCTATCGGGGCATTTCCCACTACCAGCTGGAACTTGCCGACATTCTGCTCACCCGCGACGGCGAAGTGGAGATCTCCTTCGACGCCAAGGTCGGTCCGGATGAAGGCGGCACACTGCACAAGCTGAGCTCGTTCACCATCGACTTCCGCCTTTTCCCCGACAACGACCGCGACTCCTATTACCCGATGCTGAAGTCGTTCTCCTTCCGCCCGACCACCGAATGGCAGCGATTCTCCCGCCGCTTTCCGGTGAAAGCCTACACCAACTACTACAACATCTGGGTGATGCCCTCCGCGGTGAAGAGCGGCGGAACGCTCAACAGCCTCTACCTTGACAACTTCCAGCTGCGCTACGTCGACGGCAGAAAAACCGGCGAGCCGGAAGAGTACTGCGTGATACCGGACCGGGATGACCAGCTCTACCGCCGCGGCGACACGGTCCGTTTCGCCGTGCGGGCGCGCCTCGCGGATGCGGCGGATTCGCTCGATGCGGAACTTGCGGTACTGCGGGACTACAACAACAGCGAACTTGCCGCGCTCCCGCTCCGGCTGACCCGGGGAGCGGACGGCACCTGGACCGGAAGCGCCTCCTGGAAGGCCGGGGAATACGGCTCCTTCACCACGGTTCTTCGCCGGAAGGGGAAACCGCTCCGCGGCATCAACACCAGCATTCAGGTGCTTCACCCGGCCGTCACGCATCCATTCGGCTCCTTCGGCTGGGGAATCGGGGTCAACGACGAGGCGCTCTGCCCGATCGGCCGCGCCGAGCGGGAGGGGCAGGAGAATTACAGCATCCGTCACTCCAGCTTCGAGCGGGAGTACCGGCTGTTGAAGGAATCCGGCGTCAACCTGTTCCGGGTCTGGGGCCGGTGGCGCCTGATCGAGCCGGAAAAAGACGAGTTCACGTCAAAGATCATCGGCCTGCAGATGGATATGCTCAAAAAGTATCAGATCGAACCGCTCTTCTGTCTGGTCGGCAACTTCACCGTCCACGGCGGCCAGGAAACGCTGGACCGTTACCGGACGAAGAGCATCCGCGGTTCGCAGCTGCCGATGTATCTCTATGAATATTTCTACCAGGCGCCCGGCCGGAAGATGGGTTCGGTACTGCCGCCGATGGAAATTTACGACCGCTATCTGCAATTTGTCTGGAAGAGCTGGGGCGGCCAGGTCCGCTGCTGGGAGATGTCCAACGAACCCGGCATCTTCGGCATGCCGGCGAAGAACTACATCGACTACCTGAAACACACCTGGAAGTTCCTCAAACAGCACCGCCCGGATTCCATTCTGCTCGGGAACGGGGTGACCGGCGACTTCGGCATGAACGTCGTCAAGTGGTGCGAACAGCTCAACGCCGCCGATCCGAACTACGTCGACTACCTCGACGCCGTCGCCTTCCACCCCTACGCCTGCGGTCTGGACTACATCAACGGCGCGCTCAACCTCTACGCGCAGTGTGTGAAGAACATCCAATCGACGCTGGCGAAACCGCGACCGCTGTGGAACACGGAGTGCTACTATCTGCCCACGGCGCGCCGCCGGCAGATCAACTGCGGCCGGGAGTTCTCCCGCTACTCTTCGAATGAGCTTCAGCGGCACTTCCTCGACGGCTTCTTCCACGGGGTCAAAGCGTCGCCTTCTCCGTGCGCCTCCTCCTTCTTCCAGCGGGCGGACCGGATTGTGAATCTGGTGCCGATGACCGAACTTGCGGCGGCGATGAACGCGCTCTCCTTCCTGCTGACCGGCATGGAGACCCTCACCCCGGTCGATCTCGGTTCGCAGATCCGCGCCGGAATCTTCACCGACAAATCCGGCACCAGAGCGCTGGGATTCCTCTACGACCTGCGCCCCTCGGGAAGCAGATGGACTCCCGGACCGGGCCGCGCCCGGGTGCTCGATCTCTACGGAAACGAACGTTCCGGCCGCTCCCACGAGCTCTCCTTTGAACCATATTTCCTCACCGGCACCCCGGCGGAGGTGAAGACGATGCTGACAGGTTCGACCTTCCAGGTGGAGAACCCGGTGGAGCTCTACGGCCGCCGGTGCGGCGACCGTCTGTTCCTCGAGGCGCGCAACCGGACGGGGATTCCGGGGATCGTCGAGGGGCGTATCGGCGACCTGCCGGTCCGTTTCTCCTTCGGCAGAGAGGAGTTCTCCATCATCGAGCTCCCCGCGGCGAAGGAGGTTCCCGCCAATGTCCATCTGGTACCGGAGACGCCCGCCCACACCCTCCCGACCACGGTGACCCTCTCCCGGGGGACCCGCGCCGACCTCTCGCTGGAAAACGGCTGTCTGAAGATCGTTCTGGAGGTGGCCGATCCTCAGCGGAAAGCGGCGAAAGGCCATGCGCTCTGGGAGGGCTCTGCGGTGGAACTCTTTCTGGACCCCGCCCCGTTCCGCCACCTCGACCGCAATGAGATCAAGCCGTGGCAGTACGCGTTTGCGGTCCGCCCCTCCATGACCGGCGTAACCGTGTACGCCAGCCGGAATCCGGCCACCGCCGCCACCCGGAAGGTGACCGAGACCGACACCGGCTACAAAATGGAGATTCTCCTCCCCCTCGCGGAACTTCCCGCCTCCTCCATCTACGGGCTCGACATCGAGATCGACCGCGTCGGGGAGAAACTGAAGGAGTCGCTCGGCAGCGATCCCGGCAACTCCTACCGCCGCCGCCTGCACTATCACCTGATCCGGCTCCCCGGCGGCGAACTGCCGCCGAACGGGGATTTCGCACGCGTTTCGTTCGGCGACCCGGCGAACTGGTGCTACCCGGTTCCCTCCGGCACCCGCGTCGACTGCGCCCCGGAGTACGGCAGAAACGGCAACGGCCTGCGCATCCGGACGACGAAACCCGTCCCGGAAAAGGTGACCATCACCCAGACCGTGCCGGTCGAGCCGGGGAAATACGCCCGCGGCACCTTGCAGGTTCTGGCGCGGTTTGAACAGGTGCAGACCACCGGCAGAGGGCGCGGCCGCCACGGCGTCATCGTGGCGGTCAACAGTGACCGCAAGCGCAGTTCGCTCTCCGAAGACAAGCTCAAATCCGACCTCACCGGAACCACCGGATGGACCCTCTACCAGCTCGACTTCCCGATTCCGGCCGACGCCGGGATGCTGAAGCCGGAAATCGGCTTTGGTCCGGCGACGACCGGCTCCCTTTCGGTGGACTCCGTGAGGCTTCAGCTGTTCCCTGCGGAGAAGAAAGAGTAGCGTCCCCATGTCTTCCACACAAGCGACGGCTTCACCATTCCCCGCAAGCGGCACCACCGTCACGCTCCGGGGCGATGCAAATCCGGGGATCTTCTGGTACTGGAACTGCGATCCTTCCGAAGCGATGATGACGCGTCAGCTCACGGCGATGCGCGACGCGGGATTCCGTTCGGTCTGTCTGCATCCGATGCCGCAGAACTTCCGCCCCAGCGACTTCCATGCCGGGATGCGGATCGCCTACCTCGGGCAACGCTATTTTCAGCACTTCCGCCGGGTGGTCGACGAATGCCGCCGGCTCAGTCTGTTGCTGATCCTCTATGACGAAGGCGGCTGGCCCAGCGGCACCGCCTGCGGCAAGGTGGTCCGGGGCAACCCGGAATTCGCCGCCCGGGTGCTGGTCCGCGACGGCGCAAAACAATTCAGAACGGTTCCCGCCGACCCCGCCGGCTGGCGGAGCGATCTCATGAATCCGGATGCGACCCGGAAATTTCTCCGCCTCGTCCACGAACGCTACCGCGCCGCCGCGCCGGAGGAGTTCGGCAGGACCATTCGCGGAATCTTCACCGACGAGCCCTCCCTCTCCGGCGCGGTCGGCACCGAACATGTTCCCTGGTCGCCGCTGCTGCCGGAGGAGTTCCGGCGGCGCAACGGGTTCGCGGTGGAGGAGATCTATCCGCTGCTCTTCGCGCCGGCCGGCGATTCGACGGAGGCGGCCCGGGCGCAACGGCTCTATCTGGAGTGCTGTACGGAGCTCTTCGCCCGCAACTTTTTCGGGGTGATCGCCTCCTGGTGCCACGCCAACGGCATCTCTCTGGAGGGACATCTCGCAGGCGAACATCTCATCACCTCTCACGCGGCAATCTTCGGCGACTACCTGAAGATCTGCGACCGTTTCGACGTTCCCGGCGTGGATACGATCGCCCGGCAGATCCACCCCGCTTCCGGCGACGGAGCCTTTGCGAAACTCGCCCTCTCCGCCGCTGTCCGGAACGGGCGGCGGGAAACGCTCAGCGAAAGCTTCAACGTCTACGGACCCGGCGACTCCACCACCATCCTCAACCATGTGGCCAACGCCCAGTTCGTGCGGGGAATCAGCCGGCTCATGGTGATGCCTTTTCTCGCTTCGGCGAACGGGGTGCGCAAGATCTCCTGCGGCACCGACTTCTCCCCCCGGAATCCGCTGTGGCGGCTCTTCCCGGCGCTGACCGCGCACTGGAACTGGGCCGGCGATTTTGACCCGGGTGCGGAGGAACCGCAGGTGTGGGTGCGCTACCGGCCCCTGCTGCCCCTCGCCTCCTCCGATGAGACGGAGGAGCGGAACCGCGCGTGGAACGCGTTTCTGACCGAACTGGACGACCGCTGGATTCCGTGGCGGTTCGCGGGTGAAGAGGAGACGCCGCAGGAGGGCACGCTGCTTCTCGACCCGGAGGGACCGTTTCCCCGGGGAAAGGCGGCGAAGTATGCGTTCTGGAATCCGCTTGCGACGCGCGGAAGGTTCCGGGTTCTCCCGTGCCGCCGCCGGGATGGGACGGAAGCGGTGATGGTCTTCTGCGACGAACGCGACGGCGGGCTGCTGCAGTTCGCCGCAAAGGAGGAGTGGGAGGAGCTGCCGCCGCCGGACGCGCTTCCGGGGCGGCTCGAACCGCTTCGGAAGATTCCGGGCGGCTGCGAAGCGCGGTTTGCACCGGGGGAACTGCGCATCTTCCGGCGCAGGAGCTCCGCGCCGGAGAAGGCGTTGCCGCCGCTTTACTCCGCCGGATGGCTCCGTCTCGACTGGCAGGTGGACATGGTGGAGGAGCTTCACCTCGGCCCCCGCCCCACTTTCCGCCGGAGAACGGTGGGGAAGGCGCTCCCCGCCTCGGGCGACTACACGGAACGGGAGCCGGAATTTTCCGGTGTGCTGCACCTCTCCGCCGAACTGGAGTGCGGAACCGCTCCCCTGCCGGAAGCGCTGCGGTTCCGGCATCTCTGGTCGGGCGGCACCCTTCGGGTGAACGGTCGGCAGACGGGAATGCGGGCCTTCGCACCGTGGGTGTTCCGCCTCGACCGGCTCCGTCCGGGGCGGAACCGTCTGGAGCTGGAGGTGGTCGGCACCCCCGCGCTGGAGTGGCTGCGCGCCCGCCGCGAGGAGTGGCTTCCGGCCGGCTGTTCCAACAGCTACTGCAACCGGATCGCCGGATTTCCTCCGGAGGAGACCCGTTGCGGCGTGTCGCCGGAAGTGGAGCTTTTATCCCCGAACTTCCGGTGAACGGCGAAGCTCCGTCACGGTTTCCGGGAGATGTCGCAACGCTCCATAATCAGCGAGTTGACATAGCAGCTGCGGATCGTTTCCGGTCCGGAAACGGAGCCGAAAACGTCGGACAACCGGATCTCCTCCAGAACGGTCTGCGACGAGCCGGTGAAACAGAGCGGCTCCCGCCCGCGGAACGAGATGTTGTGAAACCGGACGCGGCCGATTCTGCGCAGCGCCAGCCCCTCCTCGACCTCCACCGCAATCGGTTTGGTCCGGGATTCCACGGAGATGTTCTCAAAGCTCACGTCGTCCAGATCCAGCAGCGGCCCCTTGCAGGCGACCGTGAGATAACGGACGGGGTTGTCCAGATAGATACCGACATTCCGGCTGCGGATGATCAGGTTGCTGAAGCTGCAGCGGCGGATTTTGTCGTCGCAGGTACAGCCGAGCCGCACCCCCTGACAGGAGCTCTCCAGAACACAGTTGGTTACCACTACGTTCTCCGCCAGGCATTCGGAATCCCGCTGCCAGGCCCGCCCGGCCCGGATGACCAGCGCATCGTCGCCGGTCGAGATGAAACAGTTGCTGACCGCAATCCGTTTCCCGCCGAAGAAGTGCAGTCCGTCATTGTTGATCATGCGGGGATCGCCGTAGATGCGAAGTCCGGTAATCGTGACATCCTCGCATTCGATCAGCCAGGTGGTCCAGCCGGGGGAGTCGAGAAAGGTCACCCCTTCGAGCCGGACGTTCCGGCAGTGAACCAGCTGCAGCAGGCGCGGGCGCGGCTTCGCCGTCTTCGCATAGAAAAATCCCCCTTCCAGCCGGTCGCGGTCGTAGAACGCCGGCCCGCCGCCTTCGATCACTCCGCCGCCGGTGATGGCGATATTGACGGCGCCGGACGCCGCAACCAGCGCCTTCGAACACTTGCAGGGGGCGTATTCCCCGTAGAGTTCGGCCGGCAGATCGCTGTAGTCCTCCGGTTCGGAGCCCCCCAGCAGACGGCTTCCGGCGGGAAGATGCAATTCGACATTGTCGCGCAGGTAGATCGTTCCGCTCCGGTGGGTACCGGGGGCGAGAATCACTTTGCCCCCCCCGGCCGCCGCAGCCTTTTCGATCGCGTTCTGAATGGAATCGCCCGGAGTTACCCAGAATTCATTCATCGTTTCCATTTCTTCAATTCACCTCATCGTTCCACGGTAATTCCGGTCAGGGAGTGCGGCGGCAGAAGCGTCCGCAGTCCCTCCTCCGCGATCCGGCACTTCTGCGGTCGCAGAGTGACGCACTCCGGATCGTCCTCGTTCACCGCATCGACCGAAGGTCCGGAGAGGGTTTCCGCCGTGACGCGCCGGATTCCCGGCAATGCGAGAAAGAGCGGTTCCGGCTCCTTCATGGACTTGTTGATGATCACGAAGGAGTATTTCTTGCCATCCTTGGAGCGCGACGCGGTCACTTCGACCAGCGGCGAGGCCCCGATGTTGTCCGGAATCGTCTCGGTGACCCGGACGTTGCGCACCAGAATCTTCCCCCGCGAATTGCCGGCAAGGCGGCGCATCGAAATCAGCAGGGATTTCGTATCGGCGAGCGGCGTGTAAACCGTGGAGATCGTCCGCCACTGCCGGCTCAGAACGCCCGGACTGACCGCGCAGGAGCGGGTGGCGTCGAAGCCGCGCCCGTCCCCGATCTGAATCGCGGCGCCGGAGGAGTCTTCCATCCCTTCGGTCCGGATCTCCGCGGAAACCCGGTACCCGCTCAGCGAATTGGCCGGCATCCGCTTCTGGGCGTGGAAATAGTTCAGAAAGGTATCCTTGTGAAAGGTGATCTCCAGCGTGCCATCCGCCAGCTCCTTCTGGCTGAAAATCTCTTTCTCCTTCGCGCCGCCGATGAACTTCCACGGCTGGGGCGGCAGGAGATTCCGGGCGCTCTCCTTCGCCTCGCCCTCCGCGGAGACCGCGCCCGAAGCACGGGGCACCCCGTACCCTCCGGGAGAGTCGAACCGCGGGCACTGCACCTCGGTTCACAGCAGCTCCTCCTGCAGATGACGGCGGAACAGGGTGAACATGTAGTGGGCCGGCCGCCGGAGGTGGGGGGCCTGGAAATTCCGGATGGTTCCCCAGAATTCGTTGGCAAAGAGCCAGTAGTTCGCCATGAACACGTTGGGATCGTGCAGCAGAATCCGCAGGATCTCCGCCGAGATCAGCGCCCCGCCGAGCGAAAAGCGGTACGGGCGCGGTTTATCGTTGTGCATGAAACAGTTGTATTCGGTAACGGCGAGCGGGAAGCTCTTTTGAATGCCCAGCGTTTCCGCCTCCTTCTGTACGGCCGCCAGCTTCCGCGCGCAATTCCGCACGCCGCCGAGGGCGATGGAGAAGAGCGTTTCCGGAGCAATCGCGCCGTCGTTCGCAGAATAGGAGCCGATATAGATGTGCGGCACGAAGAAATCCACGTTCTTCCCGTTCCGTTTGAGAATTTCCGGAATCCACTCCTCATGGCAGACCGCGCCGAGGCGGATGCGGGGGTCGACCTTCCGCATCGCCCGCCGGTATTCTCCATAGCGCCGGGCGTACTCAGGAGCGTAAATGATCCCCTTCGCCCCCTGCGAGAGGGAGCCTTCATGATTGCCGTGGTAGGTCTCGTTGCCGTACTCGAAGTAGACGACGCCATAAGGTTCCGGGTGTCCGTCGCCGGCCCGGCGCGCCGCCCACGGATGATTACCGTCGTCGGGAGAATTCAGGTACTCCACCAGATCGGCGGCGTCCTGTGCGGTGCCGGAGTAATCGGGCAGCGTGATGATCGGAATCGCCTTCGTCTCACGGCAGAAGCGCAGGAATTCCGGGAGACCGAACCGGTTGTTCGGCCGGCTTTCCGCCTTTCCGATCAGCTTCTTCCAGTCGAAGTTGTGCGTGCGGCATCCGCCGGGCCAGCGGTGAACCGTCACGCCCGCCTCGCGGGCCAGTCGGACCATCTCCGGATTGGGAGCGTTCTCTGCCGGGTCCCAGATGCCCATGCCGAGATCGTAAGTCCGGTTCCTGCCGCCGGTCTTCTGGTTTTTCCGGTTGACTCCGGCGATCTGATTGGTCCCGAAAATCCGGCGTTCCACCGGCCGGATCGCCTCGTCTTTGACGACAATCCGCGATTCCGCAGTCAGCTCCAGCCCCGGAATCAGCAGTGCCGCCAGAAGAAAAAATCGTTCCTTCATTCCCAACGTCCTCTCTTCGTTCTTAGAAAATATAGATCCCGTTGTCCCGGAATCCCATCTGTTCGATCAATTCCACCCGGTTCACGGTGGTGACATGCCCGTCCGCCGCCGCCACGCTGCATTTCTGCGCGTGCCTCGTATGGACCCTGCCGTTCGTCGCACTGCCGCTGAGATTGTATGCGGGCCAGTAGAAGTAGTGGTTCTGCATGACGAAATTCCCGGCGGCGTCATATTGAATCGTATCCGCGAGAATCGGGAAACAGCTCGGCTGCAAGGTCTTCAAACTACCGTGCCAGAGCCCGGAAAAGGGCACGCTCCCCGCCGATTTGTAGCGAAGGCTTCCTCCGCCGGCATACGGGCCGATATTCGCCCCGTAGGTCTGGTAGTTGTCAAGATCGCCGGCGGTTCTCACATTCCGTTGCCCGTACGGGAACACCGAGGGGCAGGAGAGCGATTTGTTGTCGGAAATATATCCCCCTTTGACCAGCAGGTTGCACCACTGCGTCTTCGGGAAATTCAGCGTGGTCGATGCCGAGACGTTGTTCAGCGGCATGAACCCCTTGTTGTCGTTCGCGTAGGAGAAAAAGAGGGCACTGACCCCTTTCAGATTGGAGACGCAGTGGATCGTCTTCGCCCGCTCCCGCGCCTTGTTCAGCGAGGGAAGGAGAAGCGAGGCGAGAATGGCGATGATCGCGATTACGATTAGAAGTTCGATAAGAGTGAATTTACCGTCCTGTTTCCTGAACATTTTTCTCCTCTGTCATTTGAATGGTTTATAGTAGGGATCGAGCAGCTGCTTTTCGCGAAGCGCCGGAATTTCCCCGGCGGCGAGATACTCCGTCGGGAGTCGGATCGCCTTCACCTCGCCTTCCGGGTGGCGGATGATCTCGAGCATCCGGGAGATCTCCTGCACGACGCGCTCCTTGTGGAACTGGTGCACGGCTCCAATCACCCGTTCGTTGCGGATCCAGTCAAACGGCAGAGAGTATGCGGCAACGCAGTCGGGCCGGTAGGCGGGAGAAACCGCTTCGATTTCCTCAAGCAGATTGCGGAGAAAGGAGATGTTGAAGGTCATAATCGCAGGAGGACGTTCCCGGAGAACGGCGGCGGTCAGCCGGTCGGTCTCCTCCGGGTCCGGCGTGATCAGCAACGCCTTCAGACGGAACGACTTTTCCTGGGCCAGCTGCCATAGAAACGTCTCCTCTTCATTGTGAAAAGTCCCCAGCCAGGTGATCTCCCGGCGGCCCCGGGCCAGCAGAGCGTCCACCGCGGCAACCAGCGAATCGCGGCAGTCGTGACCGATGGTGTTGAAATTCTCCTCCGCCTGCGGAGCATGCATGAGGATCGGGAAACGGCTCCCGTGCAACCGCTGCGAAATCCTGTTGCCGGGAGCGAGCTGGAGCGTATAGAGGATGCCGTCCACCTGACGGCCCAGCATATATTCCAGAATCTCCTGCTCCTCCCGCTGGTTGTAATTGGTGATTGCGGTCAGCAGATGATAGCCGTACCGCTTCGCCTCGTTCATGAGCGAGTGGATATAGCAGCCCCGTTTCCGTTCGGTAAGTCCGCCCATGATGAGGCCGATGGTTCCGGTCTTCCCGGTGCAGAGGGCGCGGGCGACGGAATTGGGCCGGTAGTTCAATTCCTTCACCGCGGCATCGATTTTCTCACGCGTCTCCCGGGCAACCCGCGTCGTCTCCGGGTGATTCAGATAAAAGGAGACCAGCTGCGAGGTCACTCCCACCCGCGCTGCAATGTCTTTCAAAGTCGCTTTCATGGCCGCCTGTTTTACATGTTTTAACGTTAAAACATATTATGGATCATTTTCCATTAAAAGTCAAGCGAAAAAACAAAAAAAACGAATTTTTCCACTCCGGATTTCCGGAGGGACTTGACATCGGCCGGGTTTTGTGGTATAATTAAAACATACCAGTTGGTCTGTTTTGAATTTTCGGGAGATCGTATGGGAGCGTTGCGCAACAATCAGCCGCGGGCGGTAACCGAGGAAAAGGTCCGTCAGCTGGTCCGGGAGCTGCTTGCCGCGGGGCAGACGGCGTTTCCGTCGGAGCGGGAACTTGCCGCCCGCACCGGTGGATCGCGCAGCGTCATCCGGGAGATCCTCGAAGCCATGGAGCAGAAAGGGCAGCTGCTGCGGACGGCGAACGGACGCAGTCTCAACCCGGAGGCGAACCGGATTCCGGTGCTCTTCCTCGCCGGCGGGCGGAACATGATCGACAATCCGGCCTGGGCCCGCCTCTGGCTGGCGCTGGTCAACCGGATGAAGGGGACGCCGCTGGCGCCCGAACTCTTTCTGCTCCGCTACTGGCCGGAGGAGATCGCGGAGGATCTGCAAACCCTCGCCCAAAACCGGGCGCGTTACCTCATTCTCTGTATCGACCGGAATCTGGAGCCGCTGATCCGGCAATGGCGCGAGGAGAAACGGAACATCCTCTTCCCCGACGAAGGGCTGCTCCACTACGGACTTCCGGTGATTTCGATCGACAACACCCGGGTCGGAGAACTTGCGGCGCAGCAGCTGTTTGAGCACGGCTTCCGCACGCCGGCTCTGCTGACGCCGGACTTCACTGACCACTGGTATTCGCCGTATCAGAAACGAATCGCCGGCTTCACCCGGGAGTGCGCCCGGCTGGGGCTGGATTTTCAGCCGGAACGGGACTGCTACCGCGTCTATTACGGCAAAGGACGCCTCCAAAGCTGCATCCGGGAGACGACGAAAATCGCCGATCAGACACGGTACGACTCGCTGTTTCTCACCACCGACGACCTGCTGCTGCTGGTGCTGGAAGTGCTGAACGACCAGCAGCGCTACACACCCGGCAGCTTCGGCCTGATCACGCTCAACTCCCAGAACAACGCCTTGAGCGGCAACGCCCGCGTCAACGCGATTTCCAGCGCGACCGACGAACTCGCCACATCGATCACCGACCGCATTCTGGCCCACGCGGACGGCCTGATCGACCAGCTCCCCACCATCGCCATCACCCCGACCATTCATGAAGGAGAGACTCTATGCATCAGAAAGAGATCCTGATCCCCGACCGGAGAATTTTATTCACTCTGATTGAATTGCTGGTAGTAATTGCGATCATCGCAATCCTCGCCGCCATGCTGCTGCCGGCGCTGACGGCGGCGCGGGAGCGTGCGCGCACCATCCAGTGTCTGAACAATCTGAAGCAGTGCGGCGGTTTCGCCGCCAGCTACGTGGATTCCTACAACGGCTATTTCGCTCACCGGATGACCTCGAACTACGGCTGGAGCCGCTGTCTTTACATCGGCCTCTCCATGCAGGGGATTCCGGCCTGTTTTACCTGCCCCGCAAACAATGACCCATACCCATGGCGGAACACCGCCACAAGCCAAAGCATTTCGTACGGTTCGTTCGGGACAAACGGCGACGCTTCGTTCTCCAATTTTGCCGCATCGGGTAAGACGCCGTATCGCCGCTACACGGAAAACGGCGAATACTTCGTCATGATGCTGTTCCACAAGGCGCAGCAGCCTTCCCGCTCGCCGCTCCTCTTCGACAGTTTCACACAGACGAGTAATTCCGCCAACACGATGGTATACTACCTCCGGGACGACAACGCATACGCCACGCTCCGCCACCGGAACCAGATCAACGCCGTGTACATCGACGGACATGCCGCGACGCAGGGAATGCACGACTTCGCGTCGGACTGCTACACCGCCTACTTAAATTACATGACATACAACAAGGGAATGTATTTCAGAGGGCAGGATCTGAAGACACTTCTGGAAGTCAAACACTGAAACAGAGGAGATACCAATGATCCACATCGGCAGAAAATCGATCACAACCGTTCTCCTGCTCCTCCTCGCCGTCCTCTTTGCCGGAAACACGGCGGCGGCGCCGGCGGAGCTGGAACTCCGGAAGGTTCCGGATTCGACCAACTGCGTTCCGATACTGCGGAACGGCAACTACCTGTATGCCGCCGGCTGGAAAGGACTTTCCGTCTACGATCTCAGCACTCCCGCCGCGCCCCGGCTGATGAAGCGCCTGCCCGGCGTCTCCGGGCGGCAGATGGCGATGCAGAACAACCGGCTCTACATCACCGCCCGGGGTCAGGGGCTCTGGATTTTCGACCTCGCCGACCCGGCGGAGCCGCGGCTGCTCACCCGGTTCGACACGGTGGAGCTGGCGACCGGAATCGCCGTGACCGGCAACATCGTCTTCGTCGCCCAAAGGATCTACGGGGTGGAAATTCTGGATTGCACGATTCCGGAAAAACCGCGCCACATCGGGCTGATCCGAGGCGGCGAGATTCAGTCGGTCGCCTTCCACAACAACCTCCTCTACTGCGGCAGCTGGGGCCACGGCCGGATCACCATCTGGAACGTCGCCGATCTGAGGAATCCGAAACGGGTCGGGAGTTTTCAGCTGGATGGCTACGGTGACGGCATGGCCGTACGGGGGAACTACTGCTACGCCGCCACCGGAATGGATGCAAAAACCGGTCCGAAGGAGGCGCGCAAGAACCGCGGCCACGGGCTGGAGATCTTCGACATCTCCGATCCGGCCCGTCCGCAGCGGGTCGGTGGAGTCAAGTTCCCGCCGTCACCGACTCCGTTTTTTGACTCCTGGACCGTGACGGTCTCGGGGAAGACCGCTTACGTGGCGGACACCGTCAACGGCATCTATCTGGTGAATGTCGCCGACCCGGCCAGACCGGAGATCCTCGCGCAGGGGAAACTCCCCGACTGCTGGAAAAAACCGAATCCGGTCGGCAGTCTGGCAATCGGGGAAGGCGTGCTCTACGTCGCAGGTCTGGACGGCCTGTACACCACCCCCTGGGCGGACGCGAAACCGCCGCAACTCCAGCCGCAACCGGTTCCCGGCGAAACGAAAGGCGCCCCGAAGGAGTTTCCCGGATTTCAGCGCATCGACGTCAACGGGCAGGTCCGCCGCCTGTTTCTGGAGCAGAACACCCTCTACGCCGCCTGCTCCCATCAGGGGCTGCGGACCTGGCGCGTCACGGAACAGGGACTGGTTCCGCAGAACCACTTCCCGCTGGCCTGCAGTTACGACGTCGCGGTCCGGGACGGCAGGATCTATTCGGCCGAAGGCGTGAACGGCCTGGCGATCTACCGGATCACCCCCGAAGGGAAACTGGAGGAGCTCGGCCGGGATCCGGCCACCTGCCTCTATTTGCGCGCCGTATCCAATCCGCGGTTTCTCATCTGCACCTCGGGGGGAATGACGCTCTTCGTCAAAGATGTCTCCGACCCGAAAAAAATCCGGACTGTGCTCAAGCAGCAGGTCCGGGGGATCTTCTACACCGACACCACTGCGGACCGGGAGCTCGGCGGCCTCCTGCCGGTGAACTGTCACGCAGGCGGCATCCTCTGGCTCGATCTGCGGGGAGAAATTCCCGAGATCAAGTACCATTACAAGCGTTTTCTTGCCGCGCAGAACTCCGCGCCCGCCGCGTTGAACGGACGTTTCCTCTTCCCGGCGACGGCGAAGAAAGGAGTTGTCCTGCTCGATCCGGCCGCGCCCGATCAGGTTCCGGAACAGGTCATGAAGATCAAAGGGTTTCCGTCCCCCGAGGGGACCGTTTCCACCGACGGCTCCATCGCCGTCTTCACCCGCCGCGAATTGGGAACCGTGACCACGGTCGACTTCACCGATCCGGAGCATCCGGCCGTCATTCCCGGCCGTTCCATCGCCTCTCTGCCGGGCTCGCCCGGGCGGGCGCTGTTCTGGCACGGGCGGCTCCTGATCCCCGCCGGCCACTGCGGCATTCTCTTTGAAACGGCCGCCAACAGCAGGAAACGGAGTGCCGCCACCCGGTCGTCGAACGGGGAAACATGGGAGAATCTCTCCACCCGGTTCACCAACCAGAACCGCGAACTGCTCCTCTACTGCGGCAGTACCCGGACCGGCTCCGTCCGCGACATGCAGAAATCCGGCCTCCCGGAGGCCTCCGTGCAGGAGGGAATGCTCCTGCTGAACACCGAACGCTTCCGGAAGGCGTTTCCGGGGAAGACGCTGGACTTCTACTACCCGTTGACGGCGCAGCCGGGGAAAGAGGTGGTTCTGGAGGCGGAACTCGCCGGTCCGGAGGGGGCCACGGTCGATCTGTTTTTCGAGGGGAGAACCGACAGACACTATTGGAAGAAAAAGACCATCTCTCTGAAATCCACCCCCGCACTGTATCGCTTCGAAACGAAATTTCCGGAGAATCTGAAGCATGTCTCCTGCCGGATCACCTTCAAGGATCTCCCGTTTCTGAAGATCGGCAGAATCACCTGCTCCGTCAAACAGGACGACCGCAAGGTCGATCCCCGCATCAACTTCATCACCAACGGCGGCGCGGAACGGGGCTTCTACAATGTGTACCCCCCGTCGGAGGTCCGCATCGCCAAACCGTCGATGAAGGTGGCGGTCGACGACGGCGAATTCCACTCCGGGAAGCACTCGTTCCGGCTGGAACCGGTCAAGAATGGATTCAACCGGCTGGTCTTCAACGCGGTCCCCTACCAAATCGGCAAACCGCTCGTCTTCTCGATGTATCTGAAGGCGGAAAAGCCGAAAACCACAGTCTCTCTCGGCTTCTTTACCCATCACGGAGCCGCCTATTCCAGAACCGTGAGCGTCGGAACCGAATGGAAGAAGTATGAACTTGCGGTTCCTTCATTCGGCGACAGCGCGCCGGGGGTGATCAAAATCGGCAATCCGGCGATGACGGAGAGTTTTCATCACGTTTCGCCGATCGTCACCCCTGCCGGGAAGGTCTGGCTTGATGACGCCGCCTGTCAACCGGCGCTGAAAAGCACCGAAATGCCGCCCCCGGCAATCGCCCTCTCCGGGAAACTGGAGAGCGAACACGGCTACTTTTACGCGGGGAAACCGTTCCGCGGCACCATCCAACTGGACGCCGCCGCAGGAATGAAGAGCTGCCGTCTCAACTGGGAGCTGCGCAACTGGCGGGGCGAAGTCGTCGCCGCCGGGAAAGCGCCGGAGTCGATCGCCGTTCCCGGGAAGAAACCGTTCTCGATCATCCCGCCCGCCAACGTTCTCGGCCCGGTCAATCTGATCTTCACCGCCACGGCGGAAGACGGGAGAGCGTACACCCACACCTTCTACACCGGCATCCTCCGTTCCCCCGGCAAATCGCTCACCCGCTGGGGGACCAATGTCCATACCTCCCCGCAGGATGACGCGTTCACCATCCGGTTGTTCCGCGACTTCGGTCTCGGCGCGGTCCGGCTCTGGGCGAAACCGAACGAACCGGAGTGCGGCGGCTTCCGTTCCGCAACCCGCTTTCACGACGCCGGATTCCTGGTGATGGTCAACATCTCCGGCCATACCCCCCAGGCGCCGTTCTACATTCCAAAAGACGCCCGCTCGCTCATCACCGGCCATTTCAAGGAGGCGATCCTCCAACACCGCGGCAAGGTGGATTATTACGAGCTCTTCAACGAACCGGAAATCTGGGGCGGCAGAGCGACCAATCCCGATCCCGCGAAGTACAACCCCTCCACGCCGGAGAGCTGCGCCGCCGCCACCGTGCAGATGGCGCAGGCAATCCGCGAACTGGATCCGCAGGCGAAAATCGCCGGTCCCGGGTGCCACATCAAGCCTGAGTTTCTGGCGGCGTATCTGAAGGCGGGCGCGGCAAAGGTGCTCGACGCTCTTACCGAACACCCCTACCGCCAGCTCCCGGAGCTGCCCGATCTGGAGACAGCTCAGCAGGAATTTCAGGCGACGCTGAAACGCTACCGCCCCGACCTCCTGATCCTCAGCTCCGAAAGCGGCAACATGAACTTCCCGACTTTGCCGGACAACCGGATTCACCCTCTCGCCGTTCAGTACGCGGCGCGTGATCTCCGGTATGCGCTGATCGAATTCGCCTGCGGAGTCAAAAGCTATTTCCACTTCCAGTCGACTGGAATCGACCTCGGCTACGCCTGGACCGGCGTTCTCGGCGACCCCGACCATCACTGGGTTCCGGCCCCCTTCCTCTATGCGGTCCGGAACGCCGCCGACCTGCTGGGGGAGGCTCCGGTCGTCGACCGGGTCCGACTCGGGGCCAACAAACGCTGCTACATTTTCGACAAAGGCACGGAACGAATCGCCGCCCTCTGGCAGTGGGAGGGGACGCCCGAAACGCTCGAATTCACCCGCGAAGCCGACTTCTGCGACATGATGGGCAATCCATTCTCCACGAAAAAGATCCGGCTGGATGAGTTCCCGGTCTACCTGAGGAGCACCCTCCCGGTCGCGGCACTGAAACAGTTCCTCGCCTCCGCCCGGCAGACTGGCGTGGAGAACCCGCTGCGGTACTCGGTCGAGCTCTGCGACGCGAACACCTTCGGCATCCGCCTCCGGAACGTGACCACCCAGACCCTCACCGGCTCGGTCGAATGCGCCGGAGAGCGAAAAACGTTCAAGATTTACGGCGAAAAAACGGAACTTCTGAAATTCCGCGCCCCCGCGCCGATTTCGCGAACTGTGCAGCAGTTGACGATGAAGCTCCGGATCGACGGCTTCCGCGATGCGGAACACACCATCGCCCTGCGCGGCATGATGATCCCCGCCGCGCGGAACGAGATCAAGATCGACGGCGACCTCGCCGACTGGCCGGCGGAAACGGCTCCGGTGACGCTCGACTTCCGGAACGCCCGCACGCTGCTGCCGTGGAGCAAGGCGGATCAGCAGATCCGGGCGGAACTCCGGTTCGCGTGGAGTCCGGCCGCGCTCTACTGCGCCGTCACCGTCCACCGCGACGCCTTCCACCCGGAGGAGCGGTTCGGCAAGATGGCGATCTGGCGCGGCGACAGCCTTCAGTTCGGCATCGACACGATGAAAAACGCCACTCCGGAGACGAAAGGATTCCAGTCGGACGACTTCGAGTACCTGATCGGCGAATTTCAGAAAAAACCGCTGGTCTGGCGGCTGGCCGCCTCGTCGGTCACCTGGGACAGCTTCGCCAAAGAGATCGGCGAGATCGACGACGTGAAGCTGGCCATCCGCCACCAGCCCGGGAAGACCATCTATGAAATGGCCTTCTCGCCGGTGGCGGTGAGTCCGTTCCGGCTGATCGCCGGTTCCTGCTGCCGGCTCAACGTGCTGGTCAACCTCTCCGACGGCACCCGGCGGATCGGCTGGCTCCAGCTTTCGCGCGGCATGGGGGATGATCCCTTCCGTCCGGCGGAGTTCCTCGATGTCGCTCTCACACCGTAACTGGAACCGCTGCGCCGGTCAACTCCGCACGTGAAAGGCTTCTCCCGGCGAGGCCGCCGGCGCGGTCGGCTGCTGCAAAACGGAAAAAATCCTGCCCGGAGAACCTTTTCTCCGGGTTTTTTGCCGTTTTTTTGGGTGCGGGGGTTGCGCTCCGCGCGTTCCTGTATTATGTTTGACACCGGCAGAATAGTTGATCAACCACCAGAGGGGGGACGATAGGAAAGATGAAAGAACGCATTTTCACAGTTCGCAACAAAGCGGGAATCCATTGCCGTCCCTCCAGCGTGATCCTCAACACGATCAACAAGGAGTTTCCCTACCATAAGTTCAGCGTGGAAACCGGCGACGGCCAGAATACCGAACTCAACAGCATTCTGACGCTGATCTCCCTCGGCCTGACCGTCGGATCCAAGGCGGTTCTGCGGGCGGAAGGGCCGGATGAGGAGAAGGCGATCGAGCGGATCGGCGACCTCTTCGAATACGAATTCGACTTCCCGCCGCGGTAGTAGCAGATCTGATGGCGGATCTGGCGAACATGCCGGAACGGCTCTCCCGTCTCCGCCCGGTGCTTCTGCTGGCGGCGGCAGGGCTGGTGTTTCGCGGTCTGTACTGGGCGAGTTACGCCGACTCTCCGCTCTTCGCGCTCGCCGTCGGCCCCGACATCGCCGAATATGACGCCCGCGCCCGCGAAATCCTCTCCGGCATACTCCTGCCGCGCGAAGCGGAGATCCACGCCCCGCTCTACTCCTGGTTCCTCGCGCTGCTCTACCGGATCTGCGGCGGTTCGATTCCGCCGGTCCGGGCGGTGCAGCTGCTGCTGAACTGGCTAAGCTGGCTCGGCGTCTACGCGCTTCTCACCCGGCTGCGCGGCATCCCGCGCCGGACGCCGCTCTGGTTCCTCGCGCTGGCGATGCTCTACCCGGTTCCCCTCTTCCACCAGGCGGAACTGATCTCCGAAGCGCTGCTGCTGCCGCTGCTGGCCGGAACGGTCGCGGCGCTCTACCATGCGGAACGAAGCCGGAACCGCGCCGAACAACTCCACCGTTTCCCTCTCGCCGGAGTGCTGGCAGGCCTCGCGGCGATCACCCATCCGATGAGCCTCGCCTTCCTCGCGGCGGAACTGCTCTGGTTCGGCCTGCGGAAGCGGTTTACCGCGGCATTGCTCATCCTCGCGGGAGCGCTGCTGATGATCCTGCCGGCCTCGCTGCTGAACAGTTTCCGCGCGGAGCGGCCGGTCCTGATTCAGGCCAACAGCGCCTTCAATCTCTGGCTGGGGAACAATCCCGACGCGACCGGCGGCTGTTACGTGCGCCCCGGCACGCAGTGGCGCACGCTGCACCGCGAAGCGGAGCTGGAGGCGGAAAAACGCGGCATCACCGTCGACCGCGTCTGGCTCGGACGGGTCCTCTCCTTCTGGCGGGACCACCCCGTCGATACGCTTCGCCTCGTCTGCGTGAAGGCGGGGAAAATATGGTACTGGAGGGAGCTGACGGCGGGAGCGGATCCCGAATTTCTGATCCGCCGCTCCGCTCTGATCCGGCTGGGCGGAGTTCTGACGCTGCCGCTCTTCGTCTTCGCCCTGCTCGGAGTCGTGCGCGAGAGGAAGCGTTTCGTGCCCTGCCGCCATTTCTATCTGCTGCTCGGCGCGTTTTTCCTCATGCAGGTGCTGACGGTCACCTCCGGCCGCTACCGACTGGCGATGCTGCCGGCGATCTTCTTCTTCGCGGCATGCGCCTTCGCGCGTTTCCGGTGGAGACGGTGCTGGCCGGTTCTGCCGGTGCTGCTGGCGGTGTCTCTGCTGCTGCAGGGGCACGACACCGGCCGGGCGGAGGCGGACGCTCTGCTCGGCGAAGCCGCGTTCCGACAGGGGAAGCTCGCGGAGGCAAAACGTCTGCTGACCCGGGCGGCGCGGGAGATCGACGACATTCCGCGCTTCGGCAATCTGCTCGGCGGCATTGCCATGGCGGAAGGCGATGCCACAGGAGCTGAGCACGCCTTCCGACAGGTGCTGGCCGCCGATCCGGCGGACGCCGACGCCCACATGAATCTCGGCAACCTCTGCTCCGCCCTGCCCGGCCGGGAGAGAGAGGCCGAAGAACATTACCGCCGGGCGCTCGCCCTGCGGCCGGACTACGCAGATCTTCATTTCAACTACGGCTTCTTCCTCCAGCGGCAGCGGAGGCGGTCTGAAGCGGCAGAAGCCTTCCGCCGGGCGCTGGAATGCAATCCTGCTCACGCGGCCGCGTACAACTCACTCGGTATTCTGGCGATGGAGGAACGGCGTTACCCCGAAGCGGCGGAGTGCTTCACCCGGGCGGCGGAGCTCGAACCGGGCAACCGCGGGTATGAAGCCAACCGGGAAGCCGCGCGGCGCGCAGCGGAAGCGGAGAGGGGGAGAATCGACAGAAGATGACATTTTTGTAACTTTCTTTCAATATTTTTCTTTTTTTCTTCCAGAAACAACAGTGGACGCTTGAAAAAATAACAAATTTGTCATATATTTACCCTGTTTTTACAATTTTGTGAAATAAAACAGGAGAGTGCGCCGCAGGGAACGCGCCATCCCGCAGGAAATGAGCGAAATTCATTTTCTGGCACGATTTATGCTACATATTATTTTCCCAGTCAATGGCACAAACCATTATTTCAGGAAGGGTTTTGAACATGAACAGTTATGTGCAGAAGGTGCTGGCCGATCTCCAGCAGACCAACGGGCAGGAAAAGGAGTTCATCCAGAGCGTCACCGAGGTGCTCAATTCGCTCAGCAAGCTGCTCGATGCGCAGCCGAAGTACGAGAAGAACAAGATCCTTGAGCGGATGGTCATTCCGGAGCGGGCGATCATCTTCCAGGTTCCGTGGGTTGACGACAAGGGAGAGATCCAGGTCAACACCGGATACCGCGTCCAGTTCAACAGCGCGATCGGCCCCTACAAGGGCGGCCTGCGCTTCCACCCGTCGGTGAACCTCAGCATTCTGAAGTTCCTCGGCTTCGAACAGGTGTTCAAGAACAGCCTGACCACGCTGCCGATGGGCGGCGGCAAGGGCGGCTCGAACTTCAATCCCAAGGGCAAGAGCGATCGCGAAGTGATGGCCTTCTGCCAGAGCTTCATGCGCGAACTCTTCCGCCACATCGGTCCCTCGACCGACGTTCCGGCCGGCGACATCGGCGTGGGCGGCCGCGAAATCGGCTACCTCTTCGGCCAGTACAAGCGCATCGTCAACAGCTATGACAGCGTGCTCACCGGCAAGGGTCTGAACTGGGGCGGCAGCCTGGTCCGCCCGGAAGCGACCGGTTACGGCGCGGTCTACTTCGCCGCCGAAATGCTCAAAACCCGCAATACCGGATTCGACGGCAAGCGCGTGCTGATCTCCGGTTCGGGCAACGTCGCGCAGTACGCCTGCGAGAAGGCGACCCAGCTCGGTGCGAAGGTGCTTTCGCTCTCCGACTCCAACGGCTCCATCATCGATGAGGACGGCATCGACGCTGAAAAGCTCGCGTTCGTCCAGGAGCTCAAGAACGTCCGCCGCGGCCGGATCCGCGAATACGCCGAGAAGTTCCCGACCGCGAAGTACTACGAAGGAAAGCGCCCGTGGCAGTTGGTCAAGACCGACGTCGCCATGCCCTGCGCCACCCAGAACGAGCTCGAGCTCGACGACGCCAAGGCGCTGGTTTCCGGCGGCTGCATGTGCGTCTGCGAAGGCGCCAACATGCCGACTACGCTCGAAGCGACCGAGTACCTCCAGAACGCCAAGGTTCTCTTCTCGCCCGGCAAGGCCTCGAACGCCGGCGGCGTCGCCACCAGCGGCCTCGAAATGAGCCAGAACGCCATGCGCCTCTCCTGGAGCGCCAAAGAGGTCGATGAGAAACTCCACGGCATCATGGTGAACATCCACAACGCCGCCCGCACCGCCGCCGCCGAGTTCGGCGAGCCGGACAACTACGTGATGGGCGCCAACATCGCCGGCTTCCGCAAGGTCGCCGACGCGATGATCGATCTCGGCATCTGACGACGTCGGAACGACATCGATACGTCAACAGGAGGATCCGGAGAAATCCGGGTCCTCTTTTTTTTCATCCTTCCCGGCCTTCCGCACCGGATCGACCGAAAACTCTTTTTATTTTTCCTTTCCGCTGGAAAAAACTGCGAAACACAACTATATTACTGAGTCATTAATTATTTATTTCACACTCTTTCGGAAAAGTAACTGTCTGATGGAAAAACAAAGAAGATCATGGTTTCCCGGTTTTGAAGCGATCGCGCCCTATCTGGTGACGGTCTATGTGCTGATGCTCGCCGTCGTCGGGTATTTTCTCTCCCGCGTGACGGAATGGGATGGAATCACCGTCGCCATCATGACAGCGGCGGCGCTCTGCTACTCCTTTTTCTACATGATCCCCGGCTTGCTGGTCACCGCGCTCGTCTCGATCTCGACGGTGAAGGCGGGCGAAGCGCCGTGGCGGCGGCACCTGGTGACCGGCTGCGCGGTCGGCACGATGTACCTCTCCCACCTGCTGCTGTTGATGGATGCCGGACTCTATCACGGCTTCGGCTTTCACTTCAACTTTCTCGTCTGGAATTTGCTGACCACCCCCGGCGGCTTCGCTTCGATGGGACTCCGGGCGGGGACAATCCTGACCCTCGTCGCCGGAATCGTTCTGCTGCTGGCGTTTCACATCGCGCTCATGGCCGCCTTCGTCTGTGTGCCGAAACTGCGGATCATCGCCGCGATCCTGAAAGGCTGGCGGAAATTTGCGCTGGCGGGCTTCTGCATCATCTGTCTGCTCTTCTCGATGCTCGCCTACGGTTACGAGCACTACATGCTGCGTTCGACACCGCTGATGGCGGTCCGCACCATTCCACTCTTCCAGGGGATGACGATGTCCGGTTTTCTCTCCGATCTCGGGGTGAAGGCGCCGGACCGGGAGGTAATGCAGGTCAAGGCCAACGCGGGGAAATACGCGCATTTGAACTATCCGGCCAATCCGGTTCAACGCCGGGCCGACCGTCCGAAATACAACGTGGTATGGCTGGCCTGCGAATCGTGGCGCGCGGATATGCTCGACCCGGAAATCATGCCCAACGCCAGCAAGTTCGCGGAACGGGCCGTCAACTTCAAAAACAACTACTCCGGCGGCAACGGCACCCGGCAGGGAGTCTTCTCCATGTTCTACAGCCTCTACGGGAACTACTGGGACACCTTCCTGAAAAACCGCCGCGGCCCCGCCTTCATCGACTGGCTGGTCGAAGACCGGTACAACTTCAAGTGCATCACCTCGGCAAAATTCAGCTACCCGGAATTCGACCAGACCGTCTTCTGCCGGATTCCTTCCGAATCGCTCTACAGCGACGACAAGGGGCTGACCTACACCCGCGACCAGCGCAATGTGAAGCTGCTGACCGAATTCATCCGCTCCGCCGATCGGAGCCGTCCCTTCATGGCGTTCATGTTCTTCGAATCCTCCCACGCGCCGTATGAGTTCCCGGAAGAGGCGGTTCTCCGCAAGGAGTACGCGAAGACGCTCAACTACGCCAGCTTGTCCCCGGCGGACGGTCCGATGATCAAAAACCGCTACATCAACTCCAATCACCACCTCGACATGCGGCTCGGAGAGGTGTTCAAGGTGCTCGACGAATGCGATCTCTGGAAGAACACCGTCGTCGTCCTGATCGGCGACCACGGCGAGGAGTTTTACGAAAAGGGGCGGCTTGGCCACAACTCCACCTTCGTGCAGGAGCAGATCCGCACTCCGCTGGTCATTCACATTCCCGGCGTCAAACCGCAGGTCTACACCGGCATGAGCAGCCATCTCGACGTGGTACCGATTCTTGCGCCCCACTTCGGAGTGACCAATCCGCCTCAGGACTTCTCGCTCGGCTTCAATCTGCTTGATCCGTCGCAGAAGCGCACCTACACGATCATCGCGGACTGGTCGCAGGTGGTGTATGCCAGTGCGAAGTACAAGACGATTCTTCCCTCCAACTCGATTGCCTTCGCCACCCAGAAGCTGACCGACGGCGACGACAATCCGCTGCCCTCGCTCGAGCCTTTCTATCGGGAAAACAAAACCGAACTCTTCCAGATTCAGCGCGACCTCATCCGCTTCGTAAAGTGACTCCGTCTGCTCCTGCGCCCCGGGGACGCAAGGAGAGACGGGCCGGGAGAAGCAATTGCCACCGATCAGCGGGGCGTGACGATCCGGAGATTCCGGATGACGACTCCTGCTTCGGGCAGCCCGGCAAAGCGGAACGAAAGCTGGTTGCCCGTTTTGAGCTGTTCTTCAGTACCCAGTTGAGCAAGCGGGATGCTGACCTGCTGAAACTGTTCCGTCAACTTCTTTTCCGGGAGGAACTGTTTCAGCGGCAGTCGCTTCCCTTTCCAGATCGCCTTTCCCTTATTCCCCACTCGATTGAATGAAACCGCTTCGAATTCAGTGCTTTTCCTGCCGCCGAAAAGATCGGTACCCGCCTGGATTTCAAAACGGAGCTCACCCTGAAACGAAAGTCCCTTCGGAATCATCCTCCCCGGGAAAGTCAGAACAAAGCCGGAATAGGCCTTCACCGAAGGTGTGATCGAGGCGGTAACGACACCGTCGCGGATCACGCCGGCAATGCCGCTCCAGCCGTAAATCTGAAAGCCTTTGAGCGGGGTGCTCCGTACCGCAGGATCGGCAAACTCCGCCGTGATGCCGATGACAATCGGAATCACGGGACCTCCGGCGGAAACCAGCTCAATCGCCCTGATCTCATTTTCCGGTTCCGGATTGATCCACTGCCAGCAGTAGAAGCCGTTCTCCTCGCGATTTTTCCACGCCACCGGCAGATTCACGGTCCGAATCGAGTACCAGTCCCAGATGTTCTCGTTCGCCATCACGGGGATGGAGAGTTTTTTCCCTGAAGCGTAATGAATGACGTAATCCATCGCCTTAACCTTTTCTTTCGGGACCCATGCCGCCGCATGGAAAAAGAAGAGGCTTTTCAACCGGTTGTTGACCGGAATCGGGCCGATCCGCTCCGGAAAGGGAATGGCGGAGGATCTGGATTTCAGGACAATACACGTAAGATTGTTGTTGTCGTCCGGCCGAATCAACTCGCAGGGAACACCGAGGAAGTTGTGGATATCCCAGGGGACTCCGGTCAGGGAGTGCCCCCGCCCCTGGTCAGTCCAGCCGCCTCTGCCATCCTCCGGCGCCGTGGGATCAAAGAACGGCGAATTGGCGAATGTCCGGAGATTCAACGGCACCGTCTGGGCAGGATCCGGGAAGTAGCGTTTTTCCTCGCCGACGGAGGATGCGCGGCTTTTTTTCCGGACTGCGGCACGATATTCCTCCAGAAGATCATCTTTTCCGACCGGAGTGCATTTCCCATAGTCGTCGGCAAGTAAATTCCGGTCCCCCAGGAGGAGCAGCGTCCTCCGGCGCGGCGGCAGGAGGAGCATCACCCTGCCGTCGACAATCGGAAGGCTCCGCCGACAAATCGGATCCATCGCATATCCGTATCTGGTGACCATGTCGGATTCCAGCGAGATCAGTTTGGGATACGTGTCCCAGTTGTAAAGGAAGTAAGCGGTTTTCCCTTCCCGATGAGCGGCGTGAAGCTCGACGTTGACCGGGAGATCCCGGCGATCATGCCAGGAGAGGAGAACCGGCGGAACCAGCTTCTCCCGACGCAAAATGGAGCCAAGCACGGAAGCGGTCGCATAATCCGGCATGGCGGCGGTGACCAGCCAGATGCCGCCTCGCCCGAGCGTTTTGTGCAGCAGCACCGGATTCTCTCCATCGCTGCCGAAAACCTCCCACCCGGGAGCGGAGGAGATTCTGCGAATATTGTGAATCGTGACCGTGCCCCGGAGCAGCTCCGGCCGGGGAAGCCGGGAGTGAAGTTCGGAAATGGGAGCATTCAGGTGATCGGTATACTTCAGACCATCGAATACCCCCTGCCAGTCAACCGGGAAGCCGTATTCATCCTCCTGCATGAACTCCCTGCCGACAATCAGGGTACCGCCCCCGCGCACAAACTCCAGCAAACGTTCCGCCGTCTCCGGATAGACTGCGCGAATTCCTGCCGCGACAATCGCCCTGTAGCGATTCTGCCGCCCTTCTGCAAGCTGTTCTTCCAAGAGAACATCGATCGGGTAGTGAGAGAATTCCAACGCGCCTCCATAATTGACGAATTCCACCTTGACGTTCTCGCCGGTAACGCCGGACACCCGTTCGGTCGGATAGGAAAAGAGAACAGCAATATCGCGTTTCACATTGCGGTCGCGCGGCAGGAAGAACTCGGCGAACCGGAAAATCTCCCGTTTCGCCTGATGAATTGCAGGCAGTTCCGAAGTCGGCACATTGTACGGGTTCAGGAGATTGTAGGAACGGCTTTCCGCCAGTTTTCTGCCCCCCTCCTCGTTGAACGGGTGCCAGTGTACCGCGCCGGAAGTCCAGTCGAACAGATAGGTCGCATTGCTCCCCCGGACATGGTCCAGCCAGAGGTTGGAGAGGATGTCAGCGTAGGTTCTGCCCGCGTACATCTCCTGATTCTGCATGGGTTTTCCGTCGGCGAGGGCGCGGTAGAAGTGGCGTTCCATCACCCCGTCGAAAAATGTCAGCGGATTTGAAGGAGCGGCAACAGCCTGTTTTGGTGCCTTACTGGCACCGGAAAAGCGCAATCCCCCGCCAGTGGACACGGTAACGATCTCATTGATGGAATTTAACTTGTACAAATTGGCAGCGCTCCGGCAGATAGTGCGGTAGTGCCAGAGCCCCTTGAGCTGGATACAGGTTCGCGCGTCCGAATCCACTTCGCGGATGGCCTCTCTGCCCATGGTACAGAGATCGAGAAAACCGTCCTCAAGAAATTTGAGATAATCGACAAACAGTCCCCGGTTCTCTTTCAGATTGGGCCGTTGAGACGCCTCTTCGAACGAGCGGTAGTGAACGCGGTATCGCCGGTTCATCTGGTTGACGGAACCGTATTTTCGTCGGAGAGATTCGGCAAAAACTTTTCTGGCATAGGGGGTTTTGTCGTTATACATGGGTTCATTAAATAGCTCGTAAGCCAGAATCGGCGTCTTCCAGTTTCGGGCAAATTTCGCGGCGCCGACCCACATGGCCCGGTACATCTTCCGTCCTTCCGGGTGGAAGATGCTGTAGGGCATCCACACTTGATCCGAAGGTGGAACGATGGCGTCATCCGGCAGTTTTCCTGCGAGTTCCGGATGATGGAAACCGGTATTGGGCGCGTTTGCCGGTCGTCCATTGCTCCACGGGGCACAGGTATAATCCATCAGGACCGGCAGGCCCGGTTCCAGTGGAAAGCCGTCCGCCGACGGAGCGATCAGACTGTATTGAAATTCCGGAAACAGTTCTTTGATCCACCCGACCGGATTGGTCATGCAGAGAGTATCGAAGCCAACCCGCTGAGCAGCCTGATAGTCGGGCGCCCGATCATACAACCAGTTGAATTCCGGAGCATGATGCCGTGGAATCGGCCGGAATCCGTCGCGGCCGAAAAGCGAGGGCACCTGAGCCCCGAGAAGATAACGGAGATGACCGTTGACCAGCCAGTTGCCGTCTCGGTCGATCGAGAGAGTTGGATATGGTTTCAGCAGAATCGGCGGTTTCACTTCGGTGAATCGGGGAAAATTGATCTTCATTTCCTCCCCGAAAAGCGGGAGGACTGTACAGAAAAATAGAAAAAGCAGATGTTTTCTCATGATCGATGTTCCGGCTTTGTGAGGTGCGGGGATATTCCAGGTCCAGGGCGGCAATTCCGATGCGGTCAATATCTGTGCAACACACTCCTTTCTCAATCTTTGCAATACCAGCCGTAGAAGTAGACACTCCAATTCCGGTTCGGGATCTCGCCGTAGTGCATCGCCCGGGCGTGGCCGTCGGCAAAGGTGATGTTGCACCCCTGCTGACTCCGGTGACGCCAGCCGAAATACTGTTTCCCGGTAATATGCAGAGTTCCCGGTCTCTCAATATCGCCGAGAACGAAGCGTTGTGAAGGGCGTTTGACCCGAGAGAGATAGCGGTTGTTCGCCGCATCCGGCCAGGAGATGTCGTAGTTGATTCCGTAGTGTCTGCCGATCAGCTCGTCGGTGGTCGGCGCGGAAACAATCGAGGCAGGGCAGCGCATCACCGGATATCGGATATGCACCAGCCCATCGCTCTCCCGTTCCAACCAGTCCTGCTTCTGTCCGCGATCACGGTAGCCCATATGTGGAGCGATCATGGTGAGAAAATCGCGACCGTTCAACCCGGTTCCGCCGCCGGCGGGGCTGCCCCATCCGCTGTATTCCGGGAAGATCCCGTTGTTGGCATCCGCGTAGGAGATTACACCGAAGGCGAGCTGCTTCAAGTTGGAGAGACATTGCATGTCCCGTGCTTTGCTCCGGGCTTTCTGCAGAGAGGGGAGGAGCAGCGCGGCCAATATCGCGATGATTGCAATAACGATAAGAAGTTCTATTAAAGTGAAATAAGCGCCTACTCTCTTCATACCTCATCCTTTCTGTTCGATTACAGGGAATGGCGTCAAGACACCGTAACATTGTTTCTGCCTGGCTTCAATCTCCTCCCGGGAGATGAAACGAGAGCAAACTGTATTTTTCAGGGGAATTTCGCGAGCGGGATCCTCCAGTTTGTCGATCAGCAGATCAACCGCCGTCCGTATCTGCCGTCGAGAATCCGTATAGATTCCTCCGACAATCCGATCAAGGGAGGGATACATGGTATAATCATCACAACCGACGATGATCTCAGGCTGATACTCCGGGTTGTGTTCCAGCGCAGCCAGAAGCGGTGGAGCTCCATTGACGATCAGAGCAGAGAAATTCTGTCCCTGAAAGGTCTCCACATACTGTTCCGTCTGGGAAACGTTTGTGAAACACAGTTCCGATTCAATGGCGAATTTCCGGCAGGCTTCGGTAAAAAATTCCGGCCATTCCGAACGCTCGTAAAAGACTCCGCCGATCCGGGTGTGACCGCGCGCGGTCAGAAAGGAAACCGCCCGCTCCATCGCATCGGAGCCGTCGGAGCAGATTGACGGAAAATCGTCAGACGGACTCAGACGGATGATCGGAATCCGGCTTTGACGGAGCAGTTCACTGGTCCTGGAACTTTCTTCCGGATGGACGCAGCAGATCAGTCCGTCGATCTGACGGTTCAACAGATTCTTGATGCTCTTCTCCTCCTCCTCCGGAATCCAGCGAGTCAATCCGAGAAGAAGCTGATAACCTTTCCGGGCGGTCTCTTCCAGCGCATCTTCCACCAGATTGGCAAAATAGGGATTTTTGATTCCTCCGCAGATCATGCCGATGGTACGGGTTTTCCCATTCGAAAGTGCCCGCGCGGTAAACGACGGTCTGTAATCCAGTTCTCGGACAGCCTGATCGATTTTCCTCTTCGTTTCAGCTGCAATTTTTCTGGAGAGTCTGTGATTGTTCAGATACATCGAAACAAGGGATTTTGAAACCCCGACTTGTTTCGCAATATCACTCAATGTCGCTCGCATTATTCCATTCTTATTGCAACGATTGAATCGGTTCAACCTGTATTAATTATAGGAGATTTTCTGAAAAAAGCAAGTAAAAAGAGAAAAAAAAAGAAAAAAACAGGATCGATTTCATCAGCAGCCGCAGGAACGGAAGAGAGGACGCGCAATCAATCAAGCGCGGGAAACAGAGCATCGAAAAGAAAAGAGGCTCCGGTCAACCGGGTCGAGGGAGGCGGTCTCTCGCCGCAGAGAGATTTTCCGCATTTGCCTGGAGCAGCCCGTCCGATGCGTGACCGAGGCGGCTTAACGGCAGGAACAGCGAGATCGAAACCTCTTCAATGGAACAGGTGCTGCTGAAGAAATTCTGATCCGCTCTCACGACACTGGAATTTGACGAAAAGGCTTTTCCGGTGTATTTTCAGAAACAGCAAATGAAACCCGTCAACCCGAAAACGGGCCGATCCGATGCCACGTAAGATGAACAACTCCCACTACTACTGCAGCCAGAACACGCTCGGGCCGGTCGAAGGCGGCATGAAGGAAGACGCATTCCGCTTCCGGGCGGATCCCGGATGCCGTCCCGGCGGCGTTATCGCCTACCACCTGACCCGCTGACGGGGAAGTCTCGAAAAAAGATCGGGCCGCAGGGAAAATATGGTTGCAGATTTCAGAGAAATGGTATAAGGTAAAAAAAGCATGGCCCGGCGCTTGAATTTCGCTCCCCGCGAAATCAAACGGCAAGACAATCGGGAATCCCCCGGAGAGAGTTGTGATAATATGAACAATACACAAGTAAAAGAAATTTCAGCCGGAGCCCCGCTCGACGCGGGCCCGGTGGAGGTGCTGCGCATTCCTTTTCTGTCGACCGGAAACCGCACCATCGACAAAGCCTTTTCAATCGCCTGCGGCGATCTTGCAGGCAACATCGGCCTCTACCGGGCCGGGCTGCTGGAGAGCAAGGTGCCGGTCATCCGGGCGGGGTTGCAATATCCCACGCCGTGGACCCGCGACGCCTCCTTCAACAGCTGGTACGCGGGAGCGGTAATCGCGCCGGAAATCGCCCGGAACACACTGCTCGCCGCCCTCGCCCGGCGCGACGGCGAGCTGAGGATCGACGAGGAATACGGCCAGTACTGGGACACCATCATCTGGGCCTGGGGCGCATGGAACTACTGGCTCTGCTCCGGCGACACGGAATTCCTGTTGACCGCCCTGCCGGCGACGGAGAATACGCTGAGATTTTTCCGCAGAACGGAGTTCGATCCGGAAGACGGGCTTTTCCGCGGCGGAGCCTGCTTTCAGGATGGAATCAGCGCCTATCCGGACCGCTTCGTCTCCGACGATTGCGGGAGCGGCATTCTGGACTGTCTCCACGATTGTCCGAAGCATGACTGGCTGGTGAAGGTCGGCTGCGGCATTCCCTGCAAGGCGCTCTCCACCAACTGCCTCTATCTGCTGGCCTGCCAGAGCGCCGCAAACATGCGCCGGGTGCTCCACCTGCCGGTGCCTCCGGAGCTCGAACGGGAGACCGCGGCGCTGAAGCAGGCGATCGACCGGTCGTTCTGGCGGGAGGACGCGGGCTGCTTCCGTTATCTGATCGACGCCGGGGACACCGTGGAGCGGCAGGAGGGGCTGGGAATCGCGTTTGCGATTCTGGCCGGAGTGGTTTCCGCCCCCCGCCTTTCCCGCCTGATCGCCAATACCCATCTCACGCCGAACGGCATCGCCGCAGTCTGGCCGCAATATGAACGGTACGCATCCGCGCCCGGAGTCTACGCCCGCCATTCCGGCACCATCTGGCCGCAGGTGAACGCCGCCTGGTGTCAGGCGCTGGCGGAATCGGGCTTCCGGGAGCAGGCGCTCCGCGAAACCGAGCTGCTGGCGGCCAAAGCGGTGCGCGATTCGATGTTTTACGAAATCTACCATCCGGACACCGGGCTCCCGTACGGCGGCATGCAGGAAAAAGGCCGGGAGAACGGCATCGTGGAATGGCAGTCCTGTTCCCGCCAGAGCTGGTCGGCAACCGGTTTCCTCCGCATGGTGTTCGCCTCGATCTGGGGAATGCAGTGGAAGCCGGACGGTCTGCAGGTTTCACCGATACCGCCGGAAAACGGCGAAATGACATTGCAAAATCTCCTCTACCGGGGAACACGGCTGAACCTCAAAGCGATCCGCGGCGGCACCCCCGGAATGCTGGTCAACGGCGTTCCGGCGGAAAAGATCACGCCGGCTCCCGGCACCACGCTCGAAATCGTCATTCACACGCCATGATGGAGCGGATATTCCGCGCTCCTCCATCGTCCGCTCCCTTTCGATCGGGAACGGACGATTTTTTTTACACCGCTTTCCGGGAAGCGGCAACGGACGGTTCACGACAGAGAATTTCTCAGCTCCCGCTTGAAATATTCAAATATTATGATATTATAATATATATGATATTTCAACAGCACTCTCAGGGAGAAGAGCACAATGAAGACTTTGATCATCGGCGGCGTGGCCGCGGGGGCGAGCGCGGCGGCAAGACTGCGGCGGCTCGATGAATCCATGGAGATCGTTCTGCTCGAACGCGGCAGGTACATCTCCTACGCAAACTGCGGACTGCCCTACCATCTCGGCGGGGTCATTCCGGAACGGGACTCGCTTTTCGTCATGCCGGAGAAGAAGTTCAAGGCGTGGTTCGCCATCGACATCCGTTCCGGGAACGAGGTGCTTTCCATCGACCGGGCGGCGAAGAGCGTCGCCGTCCGCCGGGAGGACGGAACCGAATACACCGAGCACTACGACAAGCTCCTGCTGGCAACCGGTTCGCGCCCGGGTGCGCCGGAGCTGCCCGGCGGTGACGATCCGCGCATCCACCCGCTCTGGACCATTCCGGACATGGACGCGCTCCGCGCCCTTGCGACCGGCGGCGCCCGTAAAGCGCTGGTGGTCGGCGGCGGCTTCATCGGGCTGGAAGCGGCTGAAAACCTGCAGAAATGCGGCCTCGAAGTGACCATTCTCCAGCACTCCGGCCACGTGCTCCCGTCGGTCGACCGCGAAATGGCCTGGCCGCTCGAAGCCGAACTCGCCGCCGACGGCATCGACGTGCGGCTGAACGCGGAACTCGCCGGATTCCGAAAGGAAGAGGGCGGAGTACTCTTCGCGCGGCTCAATGACGGGACCGAACTCGCCACCGACCTCGTCGTCATGAGCGTCGGCGTCAAACCGAATTCGGAACTCGCCGCCGCCGCCGGACTCGAACTCGGCCCCCGCGGCCACATCGTGGTCGACGAACATCTGCGTACTTCCGACCCGGACATCTACGCCGCCGGCGACGTGGTCGAAGTGGTCGACCGCATTTCAGGGCAGAAGACCGCGATTCCGCTCGCCGGCCCCGCCAACAAGCAGGGGCGGATCGTCGCCGACAACATCGCCGGGAAACCCAGTGTCTACCGCGGAAGCTGGGGCGCTTCGGTCATCAAAATCGGTTCGCTCACCGCCGCCTCCATCGGCCTTACAGAGAAGAAACTTCAGTCGCTCGGCGTGAAATACCACCGCATCTACACTCATCCGGCCTCGAACGCCTCCTACTATCCGGGCGGCGCACAACTCCACCTCAAACTGCTCTTCGACCTCGACGGGAAGATTCTCGGCGCACAGGCGGTCGGTGCGAAGGGGGCGGATAAGCGTCTTGACGTGATCGGCGCGGCGATGCAGTCCGGCCGCACCGCGCCGGAACTCGCCGAACTGGAACTGGCCTATGCCCCGCCCTACAACTCCGCCAAGGACCCGGTCAACTACCTCGGCATGATCGCGCAGAACGTACTGGACGGCACCACTGAACTCGCCTATGCCGACGCGATTCCGGCGGACGCGCTGCTCATCGACGTCCGCGAGGAGGCGGAGCACCAGGCGGGTGCGATTCCGGGGGCAATCAACATGCCGCTCGGCACGATCCGGCGGCGACTGAACGAACTCGACCGCTCGAAAGAGCTGATCGTCAGCTGTCAGGTGGGGCTGCGCGGCTACCTCGCGGAACGGATTCTCAAGCAGAACGGCTTCCGCGTCCGGAACCTCTCCGGCGGTTATCTCACCTGGAAGTACACCCATGCGCCGCTCCCGCCGGTGAACCGGAAGTCCGCCGCACCGGTGCAACCGGCCGCCCCTGCGGCGCACTCCGCAGGAACGGAGCGGAAAGTCGACGTGCGCACACTTGCCTGCCCCGGGCCGATCGTACGGCTGAAGGGCGAAATGGAAAAACTCGCCCCCGGGGAGACGCTCCGGCTGCTGGCCGCCGCCTCGTTCGCGCCCGACCTCGAAGCGTGGAGCCGTTCCAGCGGCAGTGAAGTCGCCTCGCTGGAGAAACAGGGCGACCAGCTCGAAGCGGTGATCCGCAAGGGCGGAGTTTCGGTGGAATCGACCGCCGCTCCGGCCGCTGCATCCGGCGGGGACAGCGCGGCGATCGTCCTCTTCAGCAACGATCTGGATAAGGCGATGGCGGCGCTGATCATCGCCTGCGGCATGGCGGCCTCCGGCGCGAAGGTGGGCATTTTCTTCACCTTCTGGGGGTTGTCGGTTCTGCGGAAGAATCCGGCTCCGGCGGTGAAAAAGAACCTCGTCTCCAGACTGTTCGGCTGGATGCTCCCCTGCGGGGCGTCAAAGCTCGCTCTGTCGAAGATGAACATGGCCGGACTCGGCAGCGCGATGATGAAGCGGGTGATGAAGCAGCAGAATGTCACCTCGCTGCCGGACCTGCTCCGCCAGGCGCGGGAACTCGGCGTCAAATTCGTCGCCTGCGAAATGGCGATGAACGTGATGGGGATCAGCCGCGAAGAGCTGATCGAGGTGGACGAAGTTGCCGGTGTCGCCAGCTTTGCGGCGATGGCGAAAGCAAGCTCCACCACGCTCTTCATCTGAGACGGCGGGGAGAGTGACATCATGACGAAACCCCGCCCCCTCCCCGAAGAGTTTCTCCAGTCGATGGCGGAGGTGATCAAACTGATCGGCCACCCGCTGCGGCTGCGGATTCTGGAGTTTCTCGACCTGAACGGCGAATGCACGGTCAGCCGGATTCTTGCCGGAATCTCCGCGCCGCAGAGCGCCGTTTCGCAGCATCTCAACCGGATGCGCGCCGCCGGAATCGTCGCCTGCCGCCGGGAGGGGCGGCAGATCTTCTACCGGATTGCGGCGGTCAACGCCGTCACGATCCTCAACTGCCTGCGCACCAAATACCGCGCAATGCAGGAGGATGCTGTGACAGGGAGACGCCAACTCCAGGCCGCGGAAAATTAGCATCCTCTTCCGTTCGTGCCGGATTCCAGCCCCCGCCGCGGCTCCGGGGCCAATTTTCCCGGCCGCCCGTCTCCCGGACCGGTTTTTCGATCCGGGAGTTTTTCCAAAAATCTTAAATTTTTTTGTTTTCTGCTCTTGCAAATGGAAGAATTAATGCTTTATTACCTATGCAATCACTTATGCAAAACAGGAGAATCCGATTGTGAAGGAGACGGGAGCAAGTCTGCTGGTACGCCATGAGGTGGTCCGGCTGATTCAGGAGGCGCGCGGGCAGTCGATCCGCCTGCCCTCCTCGACGGAGATGGCGCGCCAGCTCTCGGTCTCCCAGCGGACCGTCGCCGCGGAATACAAACGGCTCACCGATGAGAACTGGATCTACGGCGTTCCGGGTGTCGGAACCTTCTCCAAACCGAATCGCCAGTATTTCTATCGCGAGGCGGAACACATCCGCAACATCGGAATCGGGATCGGCAACGGGCTCTACTATACGATTCCCCGGCCGCTGTGGGAGGTCCAGATGCAATGCGGGCTGAGACTCTACGACAGTTTGAAGGCGCAGCCGCACCCGATTCAGTTCACCAACACCAATTCGCGCGACTTCTATTCGCTTCTGAAAGCGGGGCACTACGACGGGCTGCTCTGGCTCCAGCCCTCTTCGATGGTTGAGGAGGCACTCCGGGAGTTGCACCGGGAAGGGATTCCGGTCGTCACGTTGTTCCACAAGAGCGACTCTCTGCCGTCGGTCATCCCCGACTATGCCGAAACCGGGACAATGCTGACCGAAGCCCTCTTCCGCGAGGGACGCCACCGCATCTGGTGGCTGATGAATGAGCACTATTTCCAGATGTTCCGGCCGGGAATCGAAGCGGTATACCGCAGAGAAAAGCTCCCGGTGGAAGAGATCCGCTTTTTCGACTCGCCGGAGCGTTTCGTCGCGGAATTTCAGGCGGCGCTCCACGACAGTGTCCCGCCCGATGCGGCACATGTGAACTGGCCTCGCTACTGCCACAACCGGCTTCCGGAAGGCTGGCGCGGAGATGATCCGTCGAAGTGCCTGTGGTGCTTCGACGAAAGCGTGTTGAGCGCAATGCCGGATCTGCGCGGAATCACCTTCCGCTACCGAGGCGAAGAGATAGCCGCCGAGGCGGTGAAGCTGCTCTGGAATCAGATCGACGGCATTGATGTCAGCGCCGTATGTTGCAAGATACCCAAATCCATTACATATCACCTGTAAGCAGAAAGGGGTGAAACCATGCAGAAAGTACCGTTGATTCCTCAAGGAACCGTTCCCTGCTCCGGCAAAGCGTCCCGTTCATTCACGTTGATCGAACTTCTCATTGTTATTGCGATCATCGCCATTCTCGCCGCGATGCTGCTGCCGGCGCTCAACAAGGCACGGGAGCGGGCGCAGACCGTAAACTGCACCAGCCAGCAGAAACAGTACGCGCTGGCCTGCACCCAGTACGGGCTGGACAATCAGGAGTGGATGCCGATCGCCTATGCGAATGCGGGCCGGGTGTATGACAGTTCGTTTCCGTTCTTCGGGGAGAATGTGATCACCTCCGGGCGGGTGCTCTTCGCCTACAAGTACCTCCCGGTCAATGTGGTCTACTGTGAAGCGATCCGCAAGGCGACCAATTACACCACAAGCAACATCGCCAACGAGGGAACCGCCACCTGGCTCTGCTATTCCCTGCTCGACTGGGGGCGGGCGGCTCAGTCCTACAGCGGTTCCTGGGATCCCTTCAAGCGGGAGGCGAAAAATCTGGTCGCCGGAGTGGGGTATGAATATGTCGACGACAACACCTGCTGGCAGACCTTCAAGAGCGCCAAGGGCAGTCCGGCGCAGAGAATTCTCGGCGGAGACGGCATGATGGTCTCCGGCGGCAAATTCGCCGCACGCTCCAACATCGGCAAGCTCTGGTGCCTGGGCAACGAAAACATGGGCCATCTTGCGCTGGTTCACGGGAAACAGACCAACGTCTTCTATCTCGACGGCCACGCCGCCACCGGCGGGGCGAAGCTGCTGGGGAAAGGCGCCATCACCAAGGCGATCGACCCGATCTTCCCCGGACGCTACGTCCAGTGTCTGTAACGGAAATCCGAAACCATCAACCGGAAAGGAAACGATATGAAGAAACTCTGGCATCTATTGCTCCTGACGGCCGCCGCCCTCCCGCTGTACGCCGGCCCCGCACTGCGCATCGATCTGGTCGGCCACTCGCCGGGAACCACGCTGGACACGATTTCCGCCCCGGAGGGCGCGGTCTTCGAACACCCCGCCTGGGACACAAAGGAGAACTCCCGCCGGCGCCGGCTCTGGATGTATCTGCCGGAGGTGAAGGACAATCAGTGGCGGAAGTTCGAAATCCGCTTCCGGACCGACCGCAAACAGCTGGTGCGCATCGGCTTCTCCCGGATGCGCCAGGCCGCGGGAGAACAATATCCCTATCTCCAGCTGCGCAATTTGAAGACGGAGAACTTCCCGCTCAAACCGGAATGGACCCGCTCCCTGCCGGAGCTCAAGCCGGTCGCGACGGAACAGGGTTCTCTCCTCATTCCCGCCGGTGAAACGCTCTATCAGGACCGGGTCGTCAACGGAGCAGTGGAGCTGGTCATCTCCGGCGAATACCGCTTTACCGACCGGAGTTCCGTCCGCCCGGAGGAGCCTTCGGTCGCGTTTGAATCCGGCCGCTGGAAGCTGATTCTGAACCGCGGCAACGGCAGCTGGCGCAGCCTCGCCTTCGACAACCGGATTCTCTTCACCGGCGAAACGCCGCCCTTCGAACTGAAACTGGACGGCGGCAAAAGCCTGAACAGCGAGGAGACCCGGCTGGTGAAGAGCCGCTTCGACGCGAAATCCGGCACGTTGGAGCTGGAATACGCCGCTCCGGAGTGGAATTTCATCGAGACGATCCAGTTCGGCGCCACCGCACCGAACCGGTTGCGGCGGCAGGTCTCCTTCGCGTACCTCGGGAACGATCCGGATCGTTCATTTCACCGGTTCACCTGGCTTCTTACCATGCCCTGCCGGGGGAAATACCTCTTCCCCGGCGTTTTCTTCAACAACCCGATGGGAATCTGGGACAGCAGCCATAAATTTTCCGGAGCAGGCAGCGGCCAATGGGGCAGAGGCCGACTGGAACACCTCCCGGACAACGCCGGATTGTACGCCCCGCACTACGTCGGGGCGCTTCTTTTAGAACAGGAAAAAGGCCCGTCCCTGCTCTTCGTCCAGAAGAAGGAGCAGGAAGGATGCGCGTGGATCATCCGCCGGCGGGGCGGCACTCTCCGCATTGAACTGCCCATGGGCTGCGCCGGATGGGCGAAACAGGGGGTGCGTCACGAACTCGATCCGCTCTATCTGGAGGCGAGTCCCCGCCCGATCCGGCAGGCGCTCCGCGACGACCTGCCGAAGCTCTTCACGGCTACCGGCCAGACCGCGCCGCGGGATCGTGCCGAACGCGTGGCCGAAAGCCGGATCTACGGCAGTTACGGCGCCGAATTCCAGATGGCGAACTTCAACGACGCCGCCGGGGGGGAAGCCGAACGGGTCCGGGAGATGGGGTTCAACGTCTTCTACCTCCCGCCGGTGCAGGTTTCGACCGTGCGATACAACCCGATCGACTTCACCCGGGTCGATCCGACCTGGGGCAACTGGGAAGAGTACCGCAACTTCGCCGCGAAATTGAAAGCCTCCGGAATCGCACTGATGCAGGACATCGTACCGCACGGCGGCGAGGCTCCCTCGATTCTCGAACGGCTCTTCCTCTACAACGGCATGACGCTCGGCGGGCGGCCCGCCGACTTCAACAGCCCCGAGTGGAACCGGAAGCTCAGGCAGTATGCCCGCAACTACTGCGAGCACGGCGCCGAAGCGTTCCGGATCGACGCGGTCGCGGGCAGCTCGTGCCCCAACTGGCGGCGCGCCGGGCACGGGCTGCCGCGCCGGGTGCCGTTCGAGGAACGGTTCAAAACCAGTCCGCGCAACACACCGCTTCCAAACGGAGTCTGGGAGAGATTCCTCGCCGAAAACGGCGGCCAGGTGCCCGCACTCTCCTATCCCCGCGCCAGTCTGGCCGAGCTTGCCGGCGGCATCCGGGTCATGAACACCATCCGCGGCGAGGCAAAACGGGTTTCGAGCGAAAACTTCACGCTCGCGGAAACCCACGGCTACCCCTATACCCGGTTCGCCGATCTCAGCTACGACATCCTGACCAACTATCTGCCGTACAAAATCAACGAGATTCCGGCGGAACCCTTCGCGGCACAGCTGGCGCAGTATCTGGAGGAGTCCCGTTACGCTGACGTTCCCGGCGCATTGATGATGCGCAGCATCGTCACCAACGACAACCGTCACGCGCTGGCGGTCTGCGGATTTTCCGCCTCGCGGCCGTTGGAGGCGCTGCTCTACTTCTGCGAGGGGGTGCCGCTCTGCTACTCAGACCATATGTTCGGCAACTACCGCTTCTATCAGAAACTCAATGAACTGCGCCGCACCACCCCGGAACTCAGCCGGGGCACGCCCCGGTACACCCATGACGGCGGCGCGCTCCTGATCGAACGGCGCGGAGAAAGTTCCGCCGTGCTGGCAGTTCTCAACTTCGCCCCGGAAACGCGCACCATTGCGCCGGTACTGCCCGAAGCGCTGCAAAAAGCGCCATCAATCGTCGACGCGATGAGCGGCCGTGCAATCGCCCGCCGCGGAAACCGCGCGGAACTTTCACTCGCCCCCTGGGACATTCTGCTGTTGAAAGCCGGAGTTCCGGAGAAGGAGGCCGCCGCGGCCGCGCCCCGCGCCGTCGCGAAAAACACGGTCCGGCAAAACGGCAACCGGATCGAGGCCGGGAGCTACACCTTGCGTTTCGACCCGGCGACCGCGCTGCCGGAAGCCATTCTCTCCGCCGACGGGCGGGAGCTCTTCGGCGCAGCCGATCTCCTGAGCGCCGCCTGGGCCCCGCTCCCTGAGAAAATCGAGACGGGTATCGAATCGCGGCCCGACGGCGTCGCGCTGTGCGGCCGGGGCGGCGACGCGAGCTGGCGCTGGCTCTGCCGGGCGGACGGCATCGCCGTCGAACTGAACCTGCCGGACACCATGCGGCTGCTTCTGCCCGCGGTCTCCATGCAGGAGCTGCGCTACCCGGCCGGACTGGTCTGGTGGGAGGAGCACATCACCCCGGCGTTCGCCCGCGGCATGCGCTGGCAGCCGTCGCTCAAGCGGACCCCGTTCCGGCGGGGGGATGATTTCACGCTGCTCGCCGACTCCCGGCTGACGCCGCTCGCCTTGAACGAACCGCGCCTGTGGTTCGCCGACGGCGACGGCAGAAGCTGTGTGGCGGAATTCGAAACCGAAAACGCTCCGGCCTTCCGGCTCTTCCGCCGGTTCGGCGAGGTTCCGGGGGTGCATCTGCAACTGATCGGCAACGGCAGACTCCTGCTGAAGCCGGGGGCGGAACTCCCGGCGGAGAAGCTCGCCGCTACGCCGTGGCGCGCCGGGGAACTCTCCGTCACCGACCTCGGCAACGACTATCTCCTCGAAAACCGCCACTATCAGGTGAAGATCAGCCACCGCGGCGGGGTGGTACGTGAATTCCGGCGCAAATCCGACGGGAAACTGTTCTTCACGAATGGCGAGCTCTTCCTCGCCGGGAAGAAGACGCTCCGCACGCTGGTGGATTTCGAGAGCTTCGTCTCGTTCAAACGCGACGGAAACCATCTCGCGCTGTCGGTCGAAGCGGAACTCCGCCCCACCTACGGGCGGGCGGAAAATATGCCGCTGGTCTGCAACATCCAATTTCTCTTCGATGAGACGCCGCAGATCACCGCCCGGTACGAGGTGCTGCCGACCGGAGACGGATACCCCGATTCCGCCTTCGAGTTCCGTTTCCGCGCCGACAAAGACAAGCGGCTGACGCTCCATCCGGCGGGGACCATTCTGCCGGGCAACCGTTATGGGATGAACGTCCGGTTCGACGCCTCCGGCGCGGGGACGCCCGTCGCGGATGCGAAGGCGGAGGTCACCGCCTGTCGCGGGCCGCGCCCGGACCTCATCGCCGGGTGTTTCACCTGGAACTCCCTGCGGAGCGGGAAGATCGGCGCGAAGAACGACGATTTTCCGGAAGGGGTGACGCTGACCCATAACTTCCGCAGCTATCCGGTGTTCCGCAACAACGAGAGCGCCATGGAGATGCGTTTCCCCGACCCGTCGCTCGAGCTGAGCGTCGGCCCGGCAACGCTTCCGGCCGGAAGTGACTGGCTCCTGACGGTAAGCTATTCGGGGGAAAATCTGGTGATGGAGAAGCCCGCGTTCCGCCGTTCGGCGTGGACGCCCGACTGGCACGACGCGCCGAACCAGCCGGTCCCGGTGATCATCACCCTCTCCGGTACCTGCGATGATGGTAAATACATGTCGGAGACCCGGAAATGTCTCTGGCAGGGTTCGCCGCGGAAGGCGGTGGAGAGAATCCGGTTCCGGATCCCGCGGGATCTGCGCAGCCCGGTCGTGCGCGTTCAGAGCAAAGTAGCGGAAGAGAGCACGCTGTGGATTCACTCCGTGACGTTGACTCCCGCAGAACCGGACCGCTGAAAACAGAGTTTCCCCCCTCCGGATTCAGGCGGAACGGGCGATTTCAACGACAGTCGGCGCTTTTTTATCCGGGAAACTGGAAATTCCAGGCAAGACAGGATATGTTATATCCCGGAATGCAGGTGCAAACTCCCAGTAGACGGAAGCGCTTTATGAACGAAACCGATACGGAACTCGATCTTTTCAGTTTTCTCCAGCCGGAGCCGGACCAGGCCCCGGCGCCGGAAGCAGCCGATGCCGGGAGTTCTCCGGAGCCCCCGGCCGCAGCCCCGGCTGCCTCGGCGGCGCCGCCGGAAAAACGGCCGCTTTCCCATGCGGAACTCCAGCAGCTCGCCCTGGGTTTTCTCGTCTCCCTCAACCCCGACGCCGTTGCAATTCAGGTACCGGCGCGTTTCCGGAAGTATCAGGTCACTGCGGCCGGATTCTGGCGGGGAGAGGGGCGAAACTACCGCAACGTCGAACGAACCGCCGTCGTCGTGCTTTATGAACGGTTTGAACACTGCTTTTCCGACTGCGCCGACCGCGACGCCCGGCTCGCGGCAATCCACGCCCTGCGCTCCGAAAAGGAAGAGCTCGAAGCGGAGATCCGGCAAACCGAGCCGGAACTCGGCTCCACCGACGACCTCTTCAGCGAATTCCGCCGCTGGGACTACGCCTCCAGCCGAAACCCCCGTTACCGCAAATTGAGCCGGCAGCTGGAAAAACTGCTCCACGCACTCCATCAGGGCAGCCGCCTCGAACACATCCGGCAGACCGGCGTCGCCGACCTCTGCTACCTCGCCGTGCCGGAAGGACTGGTCGCCCCTGACGAAATCGCCTCCGGCTGGGGACTGGTCTATCTGGGACAGGACCGGAGTTTCCGGCTCGCCCGCGAGGCGGAACCGCAGAGCATCGCCACGCCGGAGGGTCGCCGGATCCTCGCGCAGAACATCGCCGTGGCGGGCTCCGGCGCCGTCCTCTTCGCCGCCGGCGTCGACCACGGACGCAACGGCGCCGTCGCCTACCGCCGCCCGCCCCGCCGCAAGGCGCGGCTCAGCCGGAATCCGGAACACGACGCCAGCCGCTGACCGCACTCTTTCACGAGTGCAGCGGAACCGCGGGGGTATGCACGATGTTCAGGGCAACCTCCATGTCGCTGGTGGTGTCATTGGCCTGAAACTCCACCTCGACCCCGTTCGGCACCCGCGCATGAATCGCCAGCGAACGACCGGATTTCTCCCAGCGCACTTCGATCCGCCCGTGCACGGTCGGACGGCTCCCCGCCGCAAAATCGATCCCGGTCACCCGGGGCGAGATCAGGAAACGCCTGCCGCCCACGCCGTCCGGAACAATTCCCAGCACCAGCCGGGGCAGATAGTAGAGCGGCGCGGCCGACCAGCCGTGGCAGTGACTCCGGGTCGGAAAATCCCCGACGTGGGAGAAGGCCCGCGCATAGGTCTCCCACACAGTGGAAGCCCCCGCCTGAAGCATCGACCGGTAGTCGCGGCGGATCGCATCGAGAATCTCCCCCGCGACGCCGAGCTTCTCAAGCGCTTCGTAATAGTAGAGCGAGGCGAAGGGAGAGGCGACCGGAATCAGTTCCGAACGGGGCGAAAGCACGTTGGCACGAACCTCCGCCTGATGCTCCGGCGCGGCCGCGTCGAAGATCTCCGCAAGCATGCTGGTATGGACACTGACATCTTCGGATGAACGCCCGTTTTCATCGATGGAATCCGGCCACGCCAGTCTGCGCGCATCCCACACCCGGTTGACCGAATCGGCCAGTGCGGCACGAAACTCCCGCCAGTGCGCAACAACTTCCGGCACATCTCCCCGCGTTTCGCCAAGCCTGACCGCCGCGTCGAGCGCGCCGATGAGAAAGAGCGAGTTGTGGATCATGATCCGGAATTCGCACTTCGTTCTGCTCCAGTCGAAAAGATTCCAGCCGGTGCAGGCGAAGAGTCCGGTGCCGGGATCGAGCATCGATTCCGCGCCGGAGAGGTTTTTCTCCAGCATCGGCCACACTTCGCGGACGAATTCGAGATCGCCGGTCTCTTCATGGTAATCGAAGATGGAGAGAACCCACATGAAACTCCAGGCCGGAATGATGTTGTCCCAGCTCGACGGCACCTGACTGCCGACCAGCGGCAGCCGGTCGAGCGACTCTCCGCCCAGCCGGATGCAGCGCCGCACCAGGTCGTAGGCACCGAAACAGCTCATGGCGAACAGCGATTCGCTGCGGGCGTCCCCCACCCAGAGCGTCTGCTCGTACAGCGGACAGTCGGTGAAGGTATCCTCCATGCACAGTTTGAGGGTCCGACGCGAAATATCGTAGATCCTCTCCAGCGCCAGATCGCTGCACCGGAAGAAGCCCTCCTCCACCACCGGATAGGTCGACTCCACCAGCCGCAGCGACTGGAAGCGAACCGGAGCGGTCATCCGTCGCAGCGTGATGAAGAGATACCGCCCGCCGCGCCGCTGAAAACTGGTGAAACGGTTCCATCCCTCGCGGCAGATGTAGCGCATCGAATGGCGATAGTGCAACCCGGTGTGCTGGATCCGTCCGGTTTCGGAGATGTACTCCGAAACCGAGAGGTCGATCACCGTTCCGGCGGCGGCGATCAGCGAGAAGTTCCAGAACCCGATGTTCTCCTCGCCGAGATCGTAGCAGAGTTCGACATCCCGCCCATCGACCGGATGAATCACCGTCATGCGGTCATCGGGATAGATGAGGTTTTCCGGATGCTCGACATCACCGGGATGAACCGGCTCCGCCCGGCGGCATTCGAAGGAGAAGTGGCAGGAGGTATCGACCATCTCCTCCTCCTTCAGCGGCCGGGCCGACGGACAGAGTTTACGGAACTCCTCGAAGTTTCGGCAGCGGAGCACCTTCGCCCGCTCCTCCTCGTATGCTTTCCGGCGCTTCTGATAGTCGGGACTGGCCCAGGGACAGGGCAGATCCGGCAGCAGCGCGGCCAGTTCGCGCAGCTCGGCGATGGTGCAGCCGGCAATGCGGCTGCGGTCGATCCCCGATTCAGGATAGAATCCGATCGCCTGAAAGTTGCTGTGCCCGGAGAGGCTGTCCACGCCGAATACGAGGAAATTCCGACCGCGGCGCAATTCGATCCGCCCCTCCTTCGCTGTGATGCCGTTCACGGCGACGAGAATGTTGAGCGCGACGATCGAGATCTCCTGCTCCTCCGGCGAATCGATCTCGAACGCGACGAAATAAGGGAGAATGGTGGGCGTCTGGACCGAAACGTCGCCGGGGAAGAGAATCCGCTGCGGCGCGATGCCGATCGTGACCAGCTCCGGCATCACCCGGTTCGCGCTTTCGAACCGGCGCAGCAGCGCCTCGCGGCGGGTCAGCGGCGGACAATCGCGCGGTGCAAGGTTCTTCCAGGGACCGGCCTCCGCGGCGCAGACAATCGACGCGCTCTTCCATTCGAGGTTCCGATGAATCGACGCGTCGAAGCATTCGAACGGCGGCTGCTGAATCGAGATCGGCGGCGTGTTTTCCACCCACTGCGGCAGCGGCGCGGCGAACCAGTTCGAATCGGTGACGATCGTCTCAACCGCACCATCCGCCGTGGTCATCTCAAGCTGGGCGAGAAAACCGGCCCGCTGCGGCAGCTGATGAAAGTTGCCGCAGCCGAAGTATCGGACCACCGCCTCGATCTGATTGGGCCCGTTCCGGAGCACTCCGGCGAGGTCGTGAAGATCGTACCGGGTGTGCCCGGGATAATTGCGCACCGGTCCGTCGCCGAGCCACTGCCCGTTGACCTTGAGCCGGTAACCGCTATCGGCGCAGACCGCGAGGTGTGCGTCGGCAGGAACGGACTCCAGACGGAAATCCCGCCGGAAAATCGAACAGAGATTGTAGCCGCGTCCGTCCCCGTCGTCAGACCAAATCCAGTTGGCGGAAATATTCATTGCAAAAACTCCCCGAAATGGTGTGCGGATTTCTATGGCATAATCTCTTGAAAATACACCGAAGGAGCTCCGTTTTCAAGAGGAAACCGCAAAATCTTTCCCCGGAAATCCGCCACCGTTTCAGAGCCGGAGAGAACCGGTTGCGCCGGACCGTTATTCGAACTTCATGCTCCGGCCGTAGAAGTAACCCGGAGGCGGCGCGTCCGAGATCAGCCGGTCGATCCGCGACAGCGGCGCGATCGCGAAGATTCCCGACCGGTCGAACTTGTCGCTGCCGATCAGCAGGTAGTTTCGGGCAGAAATCTCCAGCACCCGCCGGAGAAAGTTCGCATGGTATTCGTGGCGCGAGGAGATTCCCTCCGGCGTCATCCCCAGCGCCGAAAGAAACGCCTTGCCGATCGAGAGGTGTTCCAGCTCCCGCATCGTCGCCTGCCCGAGAAAGGCGTTGAGCTGCAGATCGTAGTTTCCACCCAGCGCGATCAGAAAGTAGTTCGACGGGAACAACGGAAACTCCTGGATGATCAGCACCGAATTGGTCACGATCGTCAGATTGGCGAAGTTCGAATTCTGCAGCAGCTTCGCCAGGTAGTAGACCGTGGTCGAGGAGTCCAGAAAGATGATGTCGCCGTCGCGGATCTCCGAAATCGCCGCTTCAGCGATGATCTGTTTCACCTCGCGATTGTTCACCAGCCGGTCCCGGTAGTGCACCGACAGCACCGGCGACGCAGCCGCGTCCACCGCCGCGACGCCACCATGCACCTTGCGCACCTGCCCCGCCTTGACCAGCGCCGCCACGTCGCGATGGATCGTCGCCGAAGAGACCTGAAACTTCTCCATCAGCTCCGGCAGGGAACAGTATTTACGCTCCTGCACATACTGGACGATCTCATACGAACGCAGGCTCTTCATCCGGTCTACGCCTCTCCAAACTCACAGGTGAGAAACTCCCGCAGGGCATCGTGCCAGTCCGGCATCGGCGGCAGTCCGGCCAGCCGAAGCATCCGTTTCTCCAGCCGGGAGTTGGCCGGACGCGGCGCCGGACGCGGGAACTCCTCCGTGCGGCACGGCACCACCTTCTGCGTCACCCGCCGCTGCGAGAAGATTTCACAGGCGAACTCATACCAGCTGGCCTCGCCTTCACAGGTAAGGTGATATGTCCCCACCAGCCCGGGACGGCGGAGCAGCTCCCGCAGTCCGCGGGCGACCGCCGGCGCGCTGGTTGGATTGCCGATCTGATCGGCCACCACCTTGAGTTCGGGGCGGCTCCCGTCGGCCAGCTTGAGCATCGTGTGGACGAAACTCGGCCCTCCCGCTCCGTAAAGCCAGGAGATGCGCGCAATCACATGGTCCGGACAGTGGGCGCGGACCAGCTCCTCCCCGGCGAACTTGCTCTGCCCGTAGATGGTGGCGCCGCCGGTCGGCCGGTCGAATTCACTGTACGGACGGTCCGCATTGCCGTCGAACACGTAGTCGGTCGAAATCGCGATCAGCCGGACACGGTTCCGGTTGCAGGCCGCCGCCACCACTCCGGTGCCGAACGCGTTGAGCCGGAACGCCAGGTCACGCTCGCTCTCGCACCGGTCCACCGCGGTCATCGCGGCACAGTGAATGACCGCATCCGGCCGCGCTTCCCGCAGCAAGGCGTCGAATCCGGCCGGATCGGTGATATCCGCCTCCGGCAGATCGGTTGGAATCACTTCGTATTCAGAAAGCTCCGCGGTCAGGGTGCGCCCGAGCATCCCGCGCCCCCCGGTGAGAAGTACTTTCATTGCAGTTCCCTTTCTCCAGGGGATCACCCCTGCTTCTCCTCGTTGAAATCGAACAGTTCCGCCTCCGCCAGCCGGGGGTTGCGCGTATCTTTCGGCGACAGGATGAAGGAATCCACCTTGACCCGCCAGTCGATCCCGAGCTCGGGATCGTCGAAGGCAATCCCCCGTTCGTGCGGCGGACTGTAGCGGTTGTCGCACTTGTAGGCGAAGATCACCTCGTCGGAGAGCACCACAAAGCCATGCGCAAATCCCCGCGGAACGAAGAGCTGGCGCTTATTCTCTCCGGAGAGCTCCACCGCCACATGCCGCCCGAAGGTAGGCGACCCCCGACGGATGTCCACCGCCACATCGAGCACCGCGCCGCAGATCACCCGCACCAGCTTCGCCTGCGTATAGGGCGGCGCCTGATAGTGAAGTCCGCGCAGCACGCCGAACCGGGACTTCGATTCGTTGTCCTGAATGAAACGGGCGTGAATGCCGGCTTCGGCCAGCGCCGCTTCATTCCAGGACTCAAAAAAATACCCGCGCGCATCCCCGAACACCTTCGGTTCCAGGATCATCACGCCGTCTATTTCCGTCGGAATCACTTTCATGCCGACCCCTCACTCCTCTTCGATCAGCCGGGCGAGGTACTGCCCGTACTCGGTTTTCATCATGTCCTGAATGCTCTCCCGGACCTCTTCACGGGTCATCCAGCCGTTGTTGTAGGCGATCTCCTGCAGACAGGCGACCTGAAGTCCCTGCCGCGATTCGATCGTGCGGATGAAGTTGGCGGCATCGAGCATGCTTTCGTGTGTGCCGGTATCCAGCCAGGCGTAGCCGCGGGCCAGCTTCTCCACATGCAGATCCCCCCGCTTGAGATACTCGTTGTTCACCGAGGTGATCTCCAGCTCGCCCCGCGCGGAGGGCTTGATATGACGGGCGATCTCCACCACGTCGTTGTCGTAGAAATACAACCCGGTCACCGCGTAGTTGGAACGCGGATGCGCCGGTTTCTCCTCGATCGACACCGCTTTGCCCGCCGCATCGAACTCCACCACACCGAACCGCTCCGGATCGCACACATAGTAGCCGAACACCGTGGCGCCGGACTTGCGCGCCACCGCCTTCTTCAAGAGAACGCTCAGGTTCGCGCCGTAAAAGATGTTGTCACCGAGCACCAGGGCAACCGGATCACGGCCGATGAAGTCCGCCCCGATCAGAAACGCCTGCGCCAGCCCGTCGGGCGACGGCTGCACCGCATAGGAGAGCCGGACGCCGAACCGGGAACCATCTCCGAGCAACCGCCGGAAGTTCGGCTGATCCTCCGGCGTGGTGATGATCAGAATGTCGCGGATCTCCGCCAGCATCAACGTCGAAAGCGGATAGTAGATCATCGGCTTGTCATAGATGCCGAGCAGCTGCTTCGAAACTCCGCGGGTGATCGGATGGAGCCGACTCCCGGCTCCGCCGGCCAGAACAATGCCTTTCATTTCGCCTTTCCTCCCAGTCCGAGACGCTCCCGGGAATAGGAGCCGTCCTGCACCCGTTTGCACCAGGTGTCCCGATGATCCAGATACCACTCCACCGTCTTGCGGATGCCGCTCTCGAAGGTCTCCTGCGGCTTCCAGCCCAGTTCCCTGCCGATCTTGGCGGCGTCGATCGCATAGCGCAGATCGTGCCCGGGACGGTCGGTGACGAAGGTGATCTGCTCACGGTAGGAGCGCCCGTCGGAACGCGGCCGCAGTTCGTCGAGCAGCGAGCAGATGGTTTCGACCACCTCGATGTTCTTCTTTTCGTTGTGCCCGCCGATGTTGTAGGTCTCGCCCGGCACCCCGGTGGTGGCGACCAGATAGAGTGCCCGGGCGTGGTCCTCCACATAGAGCCAGTCGCGAATCTGCGCTCCGGTGCCGTAGACCGGCAGCGGCTTGCCGTCGAGCGCGTTGAGAATGACCAGCGGAATGAGCTTCTCCGGGAAGTGGTAGGGGCCGTAATTGTTGGAACAGTTGGTCACGATCGTCGGCAGCCCGAAGGTGCGCTTCCACGCCCGGACCAGATGGTCGCTGGCCGCCTTGCTCGCCGAATAGGGCGAAGAGGGAGCGTACGGCGTGGTCTCCCGGAAGAAGTCCCCCGGGCCCTCCAGGTCGCCGTAGACCTCGTCTGTCGAAATGTGATGAAAACGGAACCGGCTCTTCTCCTTCTCTCCGAGAGACTGAAAATAGTTCCGCGCCGCCTCCAGCATCGTCGCGGTACCGACTACGTTGGTCTGGATGAACTGCATCGGGCCGTCGATGGAACGATCCACATGGGATTCCGCCGCCAGATGCATGACGATATCCGGCCGGAAGTCGGCGAAGACCCGGTCGAGCCCTGCCCGGTCGCAGATGTCGAGCTGTTCGAACCGCAGCCGCGGGGAGTCGGCAACCTCCGCCAGCGACTCCAGATTCCCGGCATACGTAAGTTTATCGATCACGCACACAGCATCGGGGGTATTCCGGATGATGTGCCGGACCACCGCCGAACCGATGAAACCGGCCCCGCCGGTCACAATGATTCTTCTCTCTTGCAAAATAGCCGTCCTTTCCCGTAAATCTCTTTCTTCGATCCTCCGTTTCTTCTAACATAGCATGTCGCAGGCGGAAATACAATCGCCCGCTTTCCGGAGGAAAGGGAAAGATGGAAAGAAATTTCCCCGATCACACCTTCCGTGCATTGCAAAAACGCAAACCCTCCTGTATGTTAAAACCGAACTGAACACAGGAGAAATTTCCACCATGAAAAAAGCCTTGATCACCGGGATCACCGGCCAGGACGGCTCCTACCTGAGCGAATTCCTTCTGGAAAAAGGATATGAAGTGCACGGAATCATCCGTCGCGCCAGCTCCCTCAACACCGTCCGTATCGACCATCTCTGCCGAACCCACTCCGGAGAATGCGCGCAGCTCCGGCTCCATTATGGTGATCTGACCGATTCGAGCAATCTCAACCGGCTGCTCGAAGCGATCGCTCCCGACGAGATCTACAACCTCGGCGCCCAGTCGCATGTAAAGGTCTCATTCGAAGTGCCGGAGTTCACTGCCGAATGCGATGCGATCGGCGTGCTGCGGCTGCTCGACGCCATCCGGGAGACAGGCATCCGCACCCGTTTCTACCAGGCCTCCACCTCGGAACTTTACGGCAAGGCGGAGGAGATCCCGCAGAGCGAGACCACACCGTTCCACCCCCGCTCCCCCTACGCCGTCGCCAAATTGTACGGCTTCTGGATCACCCGGAACTACCGGGAGGCGTACGGCCTCCATGCCAGCAACGGCATCCTCTTCAACCATGAATCCCCGCGGCGCGGAGAAACCTTCGTCACCCGCAAGATCACGATGGCGGTCGCCCGGATCCACCGCGGCATGCAGGAGTGTCTCTTCATGGGCAATATCGACGCCCGGCGCGACTGGGGATACGCCCCGGATTTCGTCCGCATGATGTGGAAGATGCTCCAGCAGGAGGAGCCGGGCGACTATGTGGTCGCAACCGGCGAAACCCATTCGGTAAGGGAGTTCATCGAGAAGTCGTTCGCCCATGTCGGCCGCCGCATCGAGTGGAGAGGCTCCGGCGCGGAGGAGATCGGCGTCGACACGACCACCGGCAGAACCGTCGTGCGGATCGATCCGCGCTATTTCCGCCCGGCGGAAGTGGACCATCTGATCGGCAATCCGGCCAAAGCCAGGGAAAAACTCGGCTGGCATCCGGAGGTCACGTTCGAAGAACTGGTCCGGATCATGACCGAAGGCGATCTGCGGCTGCTCGACCGGCCGGGTTACGAAACCGGATTCTGACCCGTCTCCCCCCCTTTTTCGGCACAGCAGAAAGGGCACTTTCCCACAACGGAAGAGCGCTAAAATTCCCGCCGGAAAGCTGTAACCCGCTCATGGAAAAACGCTAGGAATATCGCGGTCAAAAAAATCGCAAAAAACACAAGATATTGTGTATTTCATAGTTGAAATATCTATATTGTGTGGTATTATAGATAACGTGCGCTCCCACTCCGGAACGGTTCCGGCGTGGGAATTTCACTGAAAATACAATCGGGAAGATTCGAGCAGCAACCTTCAACAGCGAACAACAGGGGCAGAACGGGGAAAGATGCAAGAGATCAAGTCATCCATTGAAAAAATGAAGAAGCGCGACGGCCGGATTGTGGAATTCGATCCGGAGCGGATCGTCATCGCGATCGGGAAAGCACTGAAGGCCGCCGGAACCGCCAATGACAAGGTCGCGCGCAACGTCGCCCGGCACGTGGTGGATGAACTGGTCGCCAAGGGTTATGACGCCCCGGATATGATTCCCGACGTCGATCTGATCCAGGACCTGGTCGAACATGCGCTGATCACCCGCGGCCTGCCCCAGGCGGCCAAGCTCTACATCCTCTACCGCGCCAGCCACGACAAACTGCGCGAAGGGCGCAAGCTGATGATGGATGTGCAGGATCTCGTGTCGAGCTATCTCGGGCAGGAGGACTGGCGGGTCAATGAGAACTCCAATTCCGGCTACTCCTATGCGAGTCTGCTCAACCACGTCTCCGGCGCGGTGATCGCCAACTATACGCTGGCGAACATCTACCCGAAGGAGATTGCCGAAGCGCACCAGAGCGGCGACTTTCATCTGCACGACCTGTCGTGCGGCATCGTCGGTTACTGCGCCGGCTGGAGCCTCCGCGATCTGCTCGAACGCGGCTTCCAGGGGCGCGGCGGCCGCGCGTCGGCGGCGCCGGCGAAGCATTTCGACACGGCGACCGGTCAGATCGTGAACTTCCTCTCCACTCTGCAGACGGAGTGGGCGGGGGCGCAGGCGTTCAGCTCCTTCGATACCCTGCTGGCGCCCTTCGTGCGGCATGACAAGCTCACCTATCAGCAGCTCAAGCAGAACATTCAGCAGTTCGTCTTCGGCCTGAACATCGCCAGCCGCTGGGGGCAGACCCCCTTCACCAACCTCACCTTCGACTGGGTGGTGCCGGAGGATCTCCGCGACAACCCGGTGATCATCGGCGGGAAACCGCAGGACGAGGTCTATGGCGACTTCCAGGAAGAGATGGATCTCATCAACCGCGCCTTCCTTGAAGTGATGGCCGAAGGGGACCGCGATGGCCGGATCTTCACCTTCCCGATTCCGACCTACAATGTGACGAAGGATTTCAACTGGACGAGTGAGAATGCGAAGCTGCTTTTCACCGTCACCGGCAAATACGGGCTGCCCTACTTCCAGAACTTCATCAACAGCGATCTGAAGCCGGGCGACGTGCGCAGCATGTGCTGCCGCCTGCAGATGGATATGCGCGAACTGCGCAACAAGACCGGCGGTCTGTTCGGCGCCGGCGAGCAGACCGGTTCGATCGGTGTGGTGACCATCAACATGCCGCGGCTCGGCTACATCTCCAAGGACGAAAAGGAGTTCTTCGCACGGCTCGATCACCTGATGACGCTGGCGATGGAATCGCTGGAGATCAAGCGCAAGGTGGTGCAGAAGCATCTTGAAGGGGATCTTCTTCCCTACACCAAGACCTATCTGCCGAACCTCGAACACCACTTCAGCACCATCGGTCTGGTGGGGATGAACGAGTGCTGCCTCAACTTCCTCGGCTGCTCGATCTGCGACCGGGAAGGAGCGGAGTTCTCGCGCAAGGTGCTGCTTCACATGGCGGAGAAGATCAAGGACTTCCAGGAGGCCAGCGGGCACATCTACAACCTCGAGGCGACGCCGGCGGAAGGAACCAGTTTCCGGCTGGCCCGGCTGGACCGCAAGCGGTTCCCGGAGATCATCTGCGCGGGCAGCGAAAACCCGTACTACACGAACTCGACGCAGCTGCCGGTGGGGTACACCAGCGACCTCTTCGAGGCGCTCGATCTGCAGGCGCCGCTCCAGCAGATCTACACTGGCGGGACGGTCTTCCACGCCTTCATCGGCGAGCGGATCGACGACCCCGAACTGGTGGCGTCGCTGGTCAAGCGGATTGCGACCAACTACCGGATTCCGTACTTCACGCTGACGCCGTCGTTCAGCATCTGTCCGGTCCACGGCTACATTCCGGGCGAGCACTTCGAGTGCCCGCTGGAGGCGGAGCATAAGGAAGCGGTCAACGAGTAAGCAGGGAAACGAGGGGCGGGCGCAGAAGCATTCGCGCCCGCCGGTGAACATTCACGATACAGGAAACGACAAAGGAGAACGGATCATGGCGAAGTGTGGAGAAAAGACTGAAGTGTACAGCCGCGTCTGCGGATATTTCCGCCCGGTTTCCAACTGGAACAAGGGCAAGAAGGAAGAGTTCAAGGACCGCAAGACCTTCGAAGTCAAGTAAGAGGAATCCGGCGAAGAGGAGCGGAATCCGCGAAACCGGAATTCATCAACAAATTCATGTTCAAATAAGGAGAAGAGATCATGGCGAAGTGTGGGGAAAAGACTGAAGTGTACAGCCGCGTCTGCGGATATTTCCGCCCGGTTTCCAACT